>VFQQ010001454.1_pt1 | contig 32702 bp, 32 predicted proteins | sample 3512341 | NCBI WGS metagenome assembly VFQQ01 (sample SAMN10412373, study PRJNA504923) | tailings metagenome | isolation source: Relicate 2 Philex TSF1 revegetated site | place: Philippines: Tuba, Benguet | collected 2017-08-29 | reverse complement strand
CATGATCGTTATCGCCGGGCAGCCTCGGTTCAAGATGAGTTGGCCGGACGCTTACGCAGCTTTCGGGGTATCTGCAGGTGACGGAGCGTCAGCCCCGCATCTCGGCCTAGATCCGGCAGAGGGGCGCGCCCGCGCGGGCCATTGTCTGCGTCCGGGTCGATAGGAGCAGCCTAGTCTGGGACCTGGAAGGCCCTGCGCGCTTGAGCCACGCGGTTCGCCACCATGCAGCCGACGACATGGTCGTTGACCAGGCCCATGGCCTGCATGAAGGCGTAGGCTGTTGTTGGCCCGACGAACTTCCAACCGCGTATCTTCAGATCCCTTGACAAGGCCACGGCCTCGGGTGCGGACGACACCGTCTGGGGCCGTGCGGCATGGGCCGGATCCACTTCGAATTGCCAGAAGTAGGCCGCAAACGATCCGACCTCGGCTTGCAGGGCGATGGCCCGGCCTGCGTTGTGGATGACGGCTTCGATCTTGCCTCGGTGGCGGACGATGCCATCATCCCGCATCAGGCGTTCGACCTGCTTCTCGTTGAAGCGCGCCACGCGGTGAAAGTCGAAGCCGGCGAAGGCCCGCCGAAAGTTTTCGCGCTTGGCCAGAATGGTCCGCCAGCTCAGGCCAGACTGGAAACTCTCCAGACAGAGCTTCTCGAACAGGCGGACATCATCGGCAACCGGGAAGCCCCATTCCAGGTCGTGATAGGCCTCGAATTCAGGCGCGGCTGCGCACCAGCGGCAGCGAGGCTGGCCGTCACTTCCGATCACCGTCTGGTCCATGCTCACAACGCGTTCTGCCCAGCCTGGCTGCGCCGCATCAGCGACGCCAAGTCCTCTGACATCAGCGACGGGGCGACGGCATGGACTTCAGCAGACACGACGCCGTGAATCACGAAGGGGTCTTGTGCGACCCTCGCATGGAGCGCGTTGCTATCCTGACCTGCGGCGATCACCACGCCGCCCTGGGCATTGTCGAGCGAGCCCGCCATCAGGAAGCTCCCGTCGGCGATGCCATCTTGTATCCACTGCTTGTGCCCGGCCATCCACTGGCCAGCTTGGGATCGATTCGGACCGAACCTTAGGAAGACAAAAAACAGGGTCATACCGGTGTGAGTCATGGGGTGTTCCTTCGACGCAGTCGCTGCGCAACGACCGCCTTTGGAGCGAGTGAGACCAGCCAAGTACCAATCAGATCGACTTCACGGCGGATGAAGGATTCGTCGTGAAAGGCATGGGCCAGCGCGGCGATGCCCTGGCTGCGCGAAAGAAGGTGCATCGCCAGGGTGTCAGCTTGCTCGCCCTGGCCCATGGACTCGAACTGGGCACGCAGCCACTCCCGGAACTGGCCGAAGATCATGCTGGCGCCCCCTTGAGCGGGGTGATTCAACTTGGCAAGTTCGGCGCACAGCGTCCCCACTGGGCAGCCGTAGCGTTGGATCTCCTGGCGGTTCTGGATGAGCATCTCTGCAAAGCACTGCAGTCTCGCCATCGGCGTAGTGGCGTTACGCGCCCATGCCTCCAACATTGACTGCGTGCGCGCAGCCCGAAGGGCTATCACCGCAGCGAGGATGGCATCCTTGGTCTTAAAGTGGTAGTAGAAGTTGCCCCGCGAAAGTTGGACGGCATCAGCAATGTCTGCGAACGAGGTCTTCTCAAAGCCCTGTTGGTAGAACAAGGCATCCGCAGCTTCGACGATACGGTCACGCGTGCTGGGCTCGGCCACAGGATTTGTCATGTTGTATGCGCATTGGCAGCTTCATGGATGGCGTAGTCGGTGTATCCGGTCTCGCCACCGACGTAGAAGGTTTGGCCATCCGGTGCGGTCAATGGCCAGTCGTTCCGAAGGCGATCGACCAGATCCGGGTTGGCGATGAAGGCCGTACCAAACGCGATCAGATCGGCATCGCCGCTGCCCAGCGCAGCGTTGGCACGGGCTTTGTCATAGCCGTTGTTGGCGATATAGATCCCACCGTAGCGCCGGCGCAGCGCTGCGTAGTCCACTGCGCTGGTACGGGTCATCATGTCGCCCTCCAACACATGCAGGTAACCCAGACGGGCACGCCTCAGCTCAGCGGCAAACCCACCGAAGTGGACCGCCGGGTCGCTGTCCGCCATGTCGTTGAAGCGGTTCTCCGGGCTAAGCCGAACGCCGATACGATCCCGAGGCCAGACCTCGGCAACGGCATCGATGACCTCCATCAACAGCTTCAGCCGCTCCATTGGCGAGCCCCCATAGGTGTCCGAACGATGGTTGCTCCCATCGCGTAGGAACTGGTCGATCAGGTAGCCGTTGGCGCCGTGAATCTCCACGCCGTCGAAACCCGCCGCCTTCGCCTGCCGTGCGGCGTACCGGAACTGATCGACCACGACCACAATCTCTTCCGGCTGCAAGGCACGAGGCGTGACGAAGTCCTGCATGCCCGCGTAGGTGACGGCCTGTCCAGCCGGGCGGATCGCCGACGGTGCGACCGGCAGCTGACCGTCGGGTTGAAGACTGGGATGCGATATCCGGCCACAGTGCTGCAGTTGGGCAAAGATGCGCCCTTCTCTGGTGTGAACAGCCTCTGTCACCAACCGCCAACCGAGCATCTGACGCTGCTCGTGTAGCCCCGGTGTGCATGGGTACCCCACGGCTTGGGCAGAGATCGGTGCGGACTCTGACACGATCAAGCCTGCGCCGGCCCGCTGGCCGTAGTAGCTCGCCATCAGGGCTGTCGCGACTCCTTGGTTGTCAGCGCGATTGCGTGTCATCGGCGCCATGACGACGCGGCTGGAAAGCAGTAGATCGCCAAGGGTCAGCGGGTCGAAAAGTTGAGTCACAGAGATGTCCAATGCTGATTAGGTCAATCGTCCTAAGTAGTATAGGACGCTTGACCTATCGTTGGCAACTGCTCTCGTGTTGACGTTTGCACCTGTGCCATTGAAGGCTGGCACCATTCCCGCGGCTGTCTCTTGCATGGCCACTGGGCTGGCGGGATCGCCTGTGCCCGAGCGCTGAAGGTCAGCTCCTCGGGAACGAAATCAGGTTGGCGTATGTCGGTTCAGGGTCGGGCTGACTCGCTCGTGAGCGGCTGCTTCCGGGTATCGAACCTCGGATGTCGGGTTCCCGGCGGTGAGTCCGAGGTTGCGGCCGTAGCAGCCCGGCCCGCTGCAGTCCGTCCGGGCAGAAAGGACCAAACGCTCGCCATCGCGCCATCACGACCCTTAAGCCGGGTGCCTCCCGCTACCCATGGGTGCTTCCCCGGTAGCGCCAACTGGGGGCTCCCTATTAGCGTTGGCTGGGGGATGGCTGCCGTTGGACTGCGGCGTGCCTCCCGCCCTACTCCACAAGGGATCACGAGGATGACCATGACACCGATCGAAACCGACTACCTCGTCATCGGCGCTGGTGCCATCGCCATGGCCTTCGTCGATACGCTGCTGACCGACTCGGACGCGCACGTTGTCATGGTCGATCGCCGCCACCGTCCGGGTGGCCACTGGAACGAGGCCTACCCCTTCGTGCGCTTGCATCAGCCGGCGGCCTACTACGGCGTCAATTCACGCGAGCTGGGCGAGGGCACGAAGGACACGGTCGGCCTGAACGCCGGCATGTACGGCCTGTCCAGCGGCGCCGAACTGCTCGCCTACTTCGAACAAGTGATGCGACAGCGTTTCCTGCCCTCGGGCCGCGTTCGGTTCCTGTCCATGAGCCAGGTTGTGGGTTCCTACGAAGTGGAATCGCTGGTCACCGGCGCCCGGCAGCCAGTCAAGGTGCGCCGTAAGGTGGTCGACTGCACCCACTCCCACATGAAAGTGCCGGCGACTACCCCGCCCCGCTACGCGGTGGCACCCGGTGTGCGCTGCGTCCCGTTGAACGAGTTGGTCCGCATCACACAGCCCCAGGGCGGCTACGTCGTCGTCGGGGCCGGCAAGACCGGCATGGATGCCTGCATCTGGCTGCTGGAGCACGGTGTGGACCCGGACCAGATCCGCTGGGTCATGCCGCGCGACCCTTGGGTGCTGGACCGTGCCAACGTTCAGTCGGGCGACGACTTCTTCGTGAACACCTGGAGCTCGCTGACCCGGCAGCTCGAGGCGGTGATCGCGGCCGAAGACGTCGCGGACTTGATGCTGCGGCTCGAGGCGGCCGGGGAGTGGATGCGCATCGATCCCAGCGTGATGCCCTCGGTCTACCACGGCGCCATCCTCAGCAAGCCGGAACTGGCCCAGCTGCGCCGCATTCGGGGCATCGTCCGGCTGGGTCATGTGAATGCGATCGATGCCGATCGTGTGCACCTCGAACGGGGCAGTATTCCGCTCGCACCCGGTGCGCTGGTGGTGGACTGCAGCGCAACCGGCATTCCCAGCGTGGATGCGGTACCCATATGGCAGGGCGATCGCATCACGCCGCAGTGGGTGCGATCCTTCGGCACCGTCTTCAGCGCTGCGCTGATTGCCCACCTGGAAGCCACAATGGACGATGGCGCGCAGAAGAACGCGTTGTGCACGCCGATCGTGCCGCCTACGCTGGCTACCGACTGGATGCGTATGCTTCTCGTGAGCATGAACAACCAGCATCTGTGGTCGAAGCACCCTGGATTGCAGCAGTGGCTCACCGGGTCGCGCCTCAACGCGCTGTTCAACACCGCGAGCCGCGTCCAGCCCGACGACGCGGAGAAGATCGCGCTGATGCAGCGCTACCGCCAGGCGGTCAAGCCGGCCGTGGCCCGCTTGGCCGGACTGATCGCGACCCTGGCCTGAGCCGGCGCATGACCGCTGACACCCTGTCACTGCAGACGTTGGACGTGAACGGCCTGCGCATGCAGGTCGCGGTACAGGGCACCGGCCCGCTGGTGCTGCTGTGCCACGGGTTCCCCGAGCTGTGGATCTCGTGGCGAGCTCAGCTCGAAGCCCTCGCCGCGGCGGGTTATCGAGCGGTGGCGCCCGACATGCGCGGCTACGGCGGAACCACCGCGCCCGACGACGCCGCAGCCTATACCCAGCTCCATCTGGTCGGCGACATGGTCGAGCTGGTGCGCGCGCTGAAGGAAACACAGGCCGTCATCGTCGGCCACGACTGGGGCGCGCCGGTGGCCTGGAATTCGGCCTTGCTACGTCCCGACGTCTTCCGCGCCGTCGTCGGCATGAGCGTGCCCTACGCGCCGCCCGGGCGCGTGGAGACGCTCTCGGCGTTGAGCCAGGCGGGCATCCATGACTTCTATCTGCAGTACTTCCAAGCCGCAGGCGTGGCGGAGGCCGAACTCGAGCGCGACGTTGGCACGTCGATACGCCGGATCCACTTCAGCGGGTCGGGCGAAGGGCAGGCCATGCTCGAGCGGCCCGCATTCGGCCTCATCGAGCGTGACCGGGGCTTTCTGGGGCACCTCGTCGAACCGACCCACCCTCCGGGCTGGTGGAACGAGTCCGACATCGCCCACTACACCGCCGAGTTCACCCGCACCGGATTTCGCGGCGGGCTGAACTGGTACCGCAACATCACGCGGTCGTGGGAGTTGCTGGCGCCTTGGCGCGGGCAGGCCATCCGCCAGCCGTCGATGTTCATCGCCGGTGCCAGCGACGACGTGCTGAAGTTCCCGGGCTCGAAGCCGCAGATCGAGAACTTCGGCAAGACCTTGCCGGGCTTGCGAGGCTGCCATGTCCTGGAGGCCGCCGGTCACTGGATCCAGCGCGAGCGTGCGCAGGCCGTCAACGCGCTTCTTGTGGGCTTCCTCGACGACCTGTGATGGCATCTTGATTCGCTGACGGCCTTTTGAGAAGCCTTGTCTTCAGACTGCCCTGGTTGGCTACCGGCGGTCGCGAATGACCGCTTCGTAGATGCAGAACCCCATTGGGGCGGTCCGAGCGTCGGGCGGCTTGGGAGACGCCTGAGGGACAAGTTTGGGTCGACTTGTTGAGTTCGCCCCGGATAGAAGCGGTCGTCCAGGCGCTGCAACGTGGCAGTACCCCGTGACCGTTCGCTATGTGAGCGCAGCGGTCCTTCGGGGTGAGACGACACGAAGGACCGGTCTAGGGCAGTGCTGACGTTCGGCCTGAGAGCGCGAATGTCTCAGACCAGTCTGAAGGTCACCTCCAGCTGACACGTGTCGGCCTCCGCCGCCCCAAGGCTGTCCGGCCTTGAGTTCTGACCTTGTACCGATGCCTTTCCGCCTGAAGTCATCGCTCAATGGCATCACCATCGGGACTAAATTCATCACAGGCCAGCCTTCATGGAGTCCTGCGATGACCAACGATGCCATCGATCGCCCGCGCGCGGATGTCGAACGCGCGCGCCTTCCCTACCTTCGCATCGGCCTGGTCATGAGCCTGACCGGGCTCGGGCGTTCGACGATCTACCGCCTGATGGCCGACGACCAGTTTCCGCCGCCTGTGCGGCTCACGAAGCGGATCGTGGTCTGGCGCCGTGCCGACGTTGAACAGTGGTTCGAAACCCGTCCCGTGGTCACACATTGACCGGACTCGGCGTCAGGCCGGCAGCGCGACCTTCAACACCAGGCCGATCGACAGGAGGATCAGCGCCCACCGGCCCCATCGCCACGTGGTGAAGTGGTACCGATGGTTGACCCAGATAGCCCGATGGGCGCGGCCGATCGTGCTGAGTGCCGCGAGCGCCATGATCATCGGGCCGACGATGCCGGCCGGCTGCGGCAGGTTGGCGGCCAGCACCATCCAGCCTGCAGGCCAACCAACCGCATCGACAAGCGCGAGCAGCCGCCGGCCGGGCCAGTGCGGCGCGTCGGGCAGCGGTGCGCGGGTGAGTACGAGCCACATGATCGCTTTCGACTGCGCGGCGGCAGGTTGGTTCGCCCGCCTGCCGCCGCGTGTCGAACCCGGCCGCGTTATGCGGGCGGTCGTCGAAGCGGCATCGGCAGCCAGCGCTTCCCGGCGAGCCTTGCCGATGCCGTGTTCACGAGCACGTCCTTCTTCATGCTCTCGACGCCGTCTGCCGTCAGGCCCGGGGCTGCCTCCTTCAGGGCTTGGACGATCTGCGCCTTCGAGACATGGCTGAGGAAGCCTTCGGCGGTCGGCGCCCACCAGTCGGCCATATCGAGCCCCACCGCGACGGCAAGTGCGTTCGCCTCGAAGGACGTACCTGTCGAAGGCAGCGCGTTGACCGTCGAGGCGGCGCAGACCGCCAGCAAGTCGAGCAGTTCGACCTGCGGCAGTTCCAGCAGCCATGTGAACCAGGCGGACCGGTCCTTCGGCAGTCGCTCGATCCAGGCCTCCCGCGCAGTGTCGAAGGCGAGCCAGGCCGGGGCTGCCTTGAGGTCGTCGGCCGCCGCAGTCAGGGCGTGAACGGATGCTTGCGCCGTGATCTGCAGCGCCGCGCCGGTCCGGCGGTAGTCGTCACCGAACACCCGCAGCGCCAGCGCATGGGCCATCGCGGCCAGGGCTACCGGGGTATTGCGCGACAGCATCACCTGCAGCGCGAGTGTGCGGTGCGCTGCCAGCCGCCGCGTCATCGCTTCGCTGAACTCGGCGCGTTGAGGCACCCCTGACTCGGGCGTCGTCGCTGCGCTCCCGCCCTGATCATCGCCGTCGTCGCCCACACCAGTGTGGCCCGCGTCGGTTGATGCGTCGCCCGCCGCGCGTCGGGCCCGTGCCTCCGCCTTCGAGCGCGAAGCTGCAATCGCCTTGCGGTCGCTGTCACGCAGCAGGCCTCGGACGACTTCGGCGTCACCTTCACGACCGACAGTCACGATCGCCCCGGCAACTGACTTGATGGCCGGCGCCCAGACACGCAACCCTTGCTGGATAGCCCGTTGCCTTGCCGCGATGTCGCGCTCCTCCAGCTCGATCAGTTCGGCCTCCTGCTGCCAGCCTTCTTCGTGCACCTGGAGGTGGTCACTCTGACGCGCGAGTTCGCGGCTGCGCTGCGCCAGTTCGGCCAGCTCGCGGCGCTCGCCGACGTCCGGCTTGCGAAGGTCGCAGTCCGCGGGCGTGAGCTGCCGCAGCGCGTGGTGATCCGCTTCGAGCCGCGCCTCGACCCATCCCCAGCCCTCCCCTCGGACCGTCTCCGCGATGGTCTCGAGCTTCTCCGAGGCGAGCCGTTGCAGAAGCGCCGGATCGCACACGAAGCGGCCCTGCTCGGTATCGAAGAGGTCGCGCTTGACCGCACCGCCGGCAAGCTCGTAAGCCTCGATGCCGACGAAGCGCACCAGGGCGCTGCCCGCGGCCTCGACCTCTCCGGCCGTTAGGCGGCGCCGAATCGCCGCAGCGCCCTGCTCCCACTGCGGCACACCGAACCAGGCCGCCTCTTGAACGGCATAGTCGTCGGAGAGCGTGAGCGCCATCAGCTGGTCGAGGTTGATGCCATCCTGCCGGTACAGCGCCAGCAATTTGGGCGACAGCGTCGCCAGCTTGAGCCGCCGCTGTACGGTCAGCACCGACACCCCGAACCGCGCCGCCACGTCCTCGATGCCCTTGCCTTCGTCGATCATTGCCTTAAAGGCGTCGAACTCGTCGGCGGGGTGCAGCGGCTCGCGCCCGCTGTTCTCGGCGATGCTGACTTCGAGCGCGCGCTCGGGTGGTACCAGTTCGCACAGCACCTCATGGTCCTTGGGCAGCCGCCCGCGCGACTGCAGCAGCAGCAACGCTCGCCGACGCCGCTCGCCCGCCGCTACCGCGAACCGGACGCGGGTGCGGACACTGCCCTTGTTGTCGCCCCTTCCTCGGCCGGGCCGGCGCGTCTGCTCCGTCACGACGAGGTTGTGCAACAGCCCTTGCGAGTCGATCAGTGCGGCCAGTTCCTCGACCTGCCCGCTCGAGTAGCGCCGCACGTTGAGCGGCGACGCGACCAGCGCCGCCAGCGGAACCGAAACCAGCTCCTTGGTGTGTTCCATGATGATGAACTCCGAAGTTGACGATCCATGAATCGGCTGTGTGCGCCACGCGGCGCCCCCAACTGATCCGCCCAGACGAGACGCCGGGGTCAGGGCGGCACACCGGGCCACGGGACGGCCGGGTGCCGGCCCAGGCATGTGCCCGCAGTCCCAGGTGATGCCGAATCGATGCACATGCCTTCCAAGCCCTCGTGAGTTGCCCACCCCTGCTCCAATTTCCGAGGGAGCCGCTCGTGGCTGTTGATGTCCCTCGGCGTTGGCTCTGGTGCGCTGGTTCCTGCCCCGCATTCGTCGGTCGCCGTGCGACACCGAGAGCGGCGCGACGACGCACGGGTGCAAGGGCTCCGTGGAATAAATGGAAGGGGCCCGCGTGGGCCGCAGCGCCAGCGAAGGCCGGCGCGGGAAGGCAGCCGTTTATGCCGCGAAAGGCCCTTGCGCCAGTGCGCGCGCCGCTACGGTTCGCACGGATGGCGGCCGACGAAGATGGGGCGGCGATGCCGGGCCGACGAGGGACGCGGCCGTGCGCGGCAGTGCGCGGCCGACTTGTCGCGCCCCTGGGGCGCGCCGATCAGGGGACGGCGATGGGACACTGACCCGCATTTGGGACGACATGCGCGCCCACGGGACGCCTCGAAACGTCTGGAAAAACCATGGGCTGGACATGCCCAAAGCGGACGCGTTCAACTTGAGTTATCCACAGACGCAGGGCATAACCTGTCGACAGGCTGTGGATCAATAGGGGGGCCGGCTGGCCAGTGCCGACCGGCGTGAGGGGCGGACCATGAGAGGTAAGCCATGGACCCTTCCGACGATTGCAGCGCGCTGCGGTTCGAGTGCCCGCGTTGCGGGCATGTCGAGACAGACGACTACGAGGTCATCGACCGCAATGCGGCCGTGGACTGGCGCTGCGAGTCCTGCCTGCGCCTGTTCAGCGTGTTGCTCTCCGAGTGCGAGCACTGCGGCTGCGAGGGAGTGCACGCTGCACTGACCGGCGCGGAGCAAGCCAACTCCACTGACATTCGCTGCCAGTACTGCGGCAAACCGAGCCTGCGTCATGAAGACCTCACGGAATCGAGCGAAGCGCTTTGAGCCCGAGGGTCCGATCGTCGTCAAGAGCGACGACGGGGCAGTGAGCTACAGGTTGCAGCCCACCCGGCTCGGGCTGTGCGTGCAGCGGGAGCGCAAGCAAGTGCGCGGGCATGCCCGGCTCGTCCACACGGCGGTCTTCAGGGACAGCGCTTGCTTTCTGCGATGGTGCGAAGCGGATTCGGTGCGCTTCGACTATCCCATCGTGTTCTCCGACATCAGGCGCAAGGGCGGTGCGCTGCTCGAAAGTCATGAGCGAAACGCGCACGCTGACGGCGATCACGAAGGACGGTGAGTTCTTCCCGCGCATCGCCGACCTTGCGATGCGGGTCACGAACGAACTCGACTCCGGCGACGTGTCCACGCTGCTCGCCGAGGCCAGTGATCTGTGCGGCGCGGACGCAGCAGCGTTCGCGAGTTTCGTCAAGGACGACGAGGCGTACGAGTCGTACCGATTCATCCTCGCATGCGACCCGACCTGGTGTCTGGAGTACGAGAGCAGCGCCTGCTACATGCATGACCCCTGGCTGGAGTACACGAGGCATCACTCGGAGGCGACACTGGCGAAGCACATCCCGGTGCGCACGGCTCAGCAGATCGAGGTGGTGGCGCTGGCGCGGCGTTTCGGGTTCGCGTCCGCCATCGTGGTGCCGGCGCAGAGCCCGCAGGGCTTGACCCGACTCGGCGCACTGTGCCTCGGCTCGGCGCAGCCGGACTACTTCGACGAGCAGACACTCACGGCCGTGTCGGTTGCGGTCACAGGCCTCGTGGTCCGGCTGCACGCCTGGCAGATCGCCACGTTGCGAAACGAACTGCTCACGCGAACCAGACTATCCGATGACGACCTGGCGCTGCTGGCCCAGCAGCGCGAGGGACGAAGCTCGAAGGAGATCGCGTCGATGACGAACACGACGTCGCAGGGCGTGGACTCGCGGTGGCAACGCCTGAACGCCAAGCTGGGCGTCTCGTCGCGCGCCACGGCAGCGCAGCTGGCGGCCGAGTACGGCCTGATCTGACGGCGGGGCTGACGTGGTTGGCCAGATCATTTCGGCGGCAGGCTACCTGGCGATCTTCATCGCCCCCGCACTGCTGGCGCTGAGTGCCGTGATCTCCGAACCCTTGCTTGCGTTAGGTGTCGCGCTGCTGCTGTTCCCCCTGGCCCGCATCGTGTTCGGCGTCCACCGAACTGAGGAGCCCCCAGTCTGGGACGAGCGACTTGCAGTCGTACTCGAGCGCCTGCCGATGGTCTACGCCTTCGCTCTCGTGGGCGCGTTGGGGACCGTGCTCGTCAGCTTGAACGGCTCTGCGCCGTCGCCCGGTGAGGCACTCCAGTGGACATTGAGTCTCTGGGTGACACTCGTATTCGCCACCTGCGTGGCCCACGAACTGGTGCATCGTTCCAGGGGCTCGGATCGGCTGATGGGACACGTCCTCGCCGGACTCGCTGGCTATCCGGTGCTCGGATACGAGCACCTTCGGCATCACCGTCTTGCGGGCAACACGGGCGCCGCGGAGTGGCCCAGGTGTGATGAGTCCGTGTGGCGATTCGCAGCAAGGCGAATCTTCCGGATCACTGCCGAGACAGTGGGCATGCGCGGCCTCGCGTGGCACGGGGATGTACGGTCGCCGACCGTTCGCGGCATGAGGCTGGCGTTGGCTGCCACGGCGGTAACCTGGGCCCTCTTTGGCGCCGCGGTCGGCTGGATCGGTGTCGCCACATTCGGGTTGGTTGTCGTCCTGGTCGCCTTCGCCATCCAGCTCGTCACCTACATGCAGCACTGGGGTCTCGGCGACGACTGCATGGCGAGCGCTTGCGAACACGAGTGGGGCTGGGAGGACGACTGCCGCTTTCAGTCGTGGGTCACGCTGAACCTCAGCCTTCATCAGGCCCACCACGACACGCCGGGTCGACCCTACTTCCGCGTCGTCCTCGCCGCTGCTTCGCCCCGCCTTCCCGCTGGCTACGTTCTGTTGATGTTCGCCGCCTTGGTACCGCCGCTCTGGCGGCGGGTGATGGAACCAGCCCGGACGTACTGGATGACCAACCCCGCACAACCGCTTTCATCAGGGCGGCGCGTCACGTGCGCCGCGGTGTATCGGCGAGCCTGACTCCAGGCTGCCTTCGACGGTAGGCGCGAGCGTTCCGAGCTCGCGCGCTGCTTCCGCAAGTGCCTGCGGTCCGAGCCCTTGAAGCACGAAGCGCCGATGCACTTCCGTGCGGCGGTAGTTGGAGCGAGTGGATCGCAAGTAGCAGGGGTCGTAGTGACCCTGCATGACGCTCTCGAACAAGGCATCCGTCGCGCCCTGCTCCGCCAAACCCTGCCAGGCGGAGAGCAACTGTCCGCCAACCAGCGGCTTCAGCGGCATCAGCTTCTGAACCATTCCAACGGGATCGTCGGCGAAGTGAGGATAGTCCTCGCGCCACAGCTTCACGCGCTCGGGCATCGGGGCGTCGAGATGAATCACCTCCGACCGGTGCATGCAATCGAAAGGGCTTTCGGGCAGCTGCAGGTTGCCGATCTTCTTGCTCTCGGCTTCGATCCAGATGGGCCTTGATGCATCGAAGCGGCGCAGTTCCTGGAGCAACAGGCTGTCAAAAAACTTCTGGGTCGGTTGAGGCACGCCGGGTAGATCCCCGAGCAAGGAGCCGCGATGCGCGGCCAGCGCCTCCAGATCCAGCACCTGCTCACCCTGCGCCGCCAATGCACTGAGCAGGCGTGTCTTGCCACAGCCGGTGGGGCCCGCGAGCACCCGGTACGTGAATCGTGGAGGCAGTGCTCCGAGGGACTCGCGCACCCACTGACGGTACCGCTTCCACCCCCCGGCCAGGACATCGACCTGGAACCCAATCGTTCGCAGGTTGTCGGCCCAGAGGCGGCTCCGCTTGCCGCCGCGAAAGCAGTAGACGAGAAATCGGTCGGCTTCGCTGTACCTGGAAATGAGCGGCTTGATCTGGTCGGCAATGTTGCGCAACGAGTACTCGACACCGATGAGATAGGCGCCGTGCTTGTCGGACTTGTGCCTTGTGCCGACCTCGGCGTACTGCGCATCGTCGACCACGGGCAGGTTGACGGCACCTGGAAGGTGATCCTCGGCGTACTCGCGCGGCGAACGTGCGTCGATGACGAGCGAGTAGTCCGCGAACTCGCTAACCCCGATCTGCTCAGGCGACACCATGCCGGTGGATGCAACAGGGCTCATGCGCATCCCACAGGGCCGTGGCCATGCGCTGAAAAATCGATCCGATCCATCGCGTGTTTGCACATCTTCGCCTCCTACATTGACTCCCAAGGTGCCAAGCATCAGAGGACTGCCAAGCGGCATCCAGTGTGCGGCGCTTCGCAAAGGAGTCGAGCATGGACCACACGTCAAGGGTCGCGCGCCACGGCGTCGCGAGCGGACAGCGTACTTCATCGTGGCTCGGCGCGGTCGCAGCCATGGTCTTCGCAGCAACCCTCGCACTCCCGACACCCGCGCGTGCGGTGGATGGATGCCTCGTGCTGTTGTGCCTCGCCGCACCGAGCTGGCGCGCCATTCCTCAGTGCGTGCCACCAGTGCACCAAGTCTTCAAGGATCTGGCGAAGGGCAAGCCCTTCCCGACCTGCAGCATGTCCGGCGCGGGCAACACCGCCAACCACACCTGGTCGAGCGCTCCGACGTTCTGCCCGCCGCAGTACACCCGCGTCTTCGACGGCGAAAGCGCGCCGGTCTACCAATGCGACTACACGGGCGCGATCTCGGTGTCGATCAACGGAGCGCCCTTCTCGCGGACTTGGTGGAGCTTCGGCGGAGACTCGGTGACCGAGTTCAGCCCGGCTGCCAAGACGCAGCTCGGGACCTGGGACACCCGCTTCGACGATGACTACGCGAAGTGGCTGGCCGCGCTGCCGCCGCCACCGGCTGACCTGCCCTGATCGAGGTCCTCATGGAAGCCGCGATCTTCCTCACTTTGGCGATGGCCTGCGCGCCGCAGGTGCACCCCGACACCGCCCGCGCGATCGTCACCGTCGAAAGCGGGTTCAACCGCTACGCCATTGGCGTGGTGGGTGGTGCGCTCGTCCGCCAGCCTCGCAGCCGCGCGGAGGCGCTGGCAACGATCAACGCCCTGGCCGCGGCGGGCTGGAACTACAGCGTCGGGCTGGGACAGATCAACGTCGCCAACTTCGCACGCCTGGGGCTGACACCCGAGTCTGCTCTCGAGCCCTGCGCAAGCCTCACGGCGATGCAGACCGTGCTTCGCGAGTGCTATGGAAGGGCGAGTGCCGGCAGCACGCAACAGGTCGCGCTGCGCCGCGCACTGTCCTGCTACTACAGCGGCAACTTCACGACCGGGCTGCGTCACGGCTACGTCGGCCGCGTGGTCACGGCATCGCGTCTCGGCGCCAACACCTTGCCACGAGTCAACCTGCGCCAGGAGGCATCCTCATGAGCTTCACCCTCTCCCGCCCTGCCGGCGGCCGGCTTGCCGCGGCGGCAGTCCTTTGCTCGCTTGCCGCAGCGGCCCCGCACGTCGCTCTCGCGCAGGGCTTCGACAAGATCAACACCACGGTCACCAACGTCAACACGATCCTGGTGACGATCTCGATCGCGGTGGTGACCATCGCGATCATCTGGGCCGGCTTCAAGATGATCTTCCAGGGCGCGCGCCTGGCCGACGTGGCCAACGTGCTGATCGGCGGCACGCTGGTCGGCGGCGCGGCCGCCTTCGCCAGCTACATCGTCACCTGACAGCGAGTGCGGCGATGCTCGGCGAAGCGATCTACAAGGGGGCGACCCGTCCGGCGATGAAGCTGGGCATCCCGCTCGTGCCGCTCGTGATCCTGTTCGGCACCGGGATGCTGCTGATCATGTGGGGCGGCACCCTGGTGAGCTGGTGGATCGCCCTCGGCGTGGTCGTTGCCTTCGTTCCCGCGCTGCTGTGGATGCGCTTCGTGACCTCCAAGGACGACCAGCGCTTCCGCCAGATGTTCGTCGCCATGAAGCTGGGCCTGCACGACCGCAACCGCCGCTTCTGGCACGCGCGCAGCTACGCGCCGAACCTGTACCGGGGAGCGCGCGATGCTTGGCATGTCTAGGGTCGCGGCGGCGGCGAATGGTGGTGCGTCGGGAGTCGCCCGCCGCCAGCCCCTGCCTTCGCCCCGCTACTGGAAGCAGGCGCGCGCGGAGAACCCCTTGGCGCGCTTCGTCCCGTTCTCATCGCTCGTCAGCCCGCACGATGTGTTGACTCGCGGCGGCGACTACCTGCGCGTGTGGCGCCTCGACGGCGTGCCCTTCGAGTGCGCCGACGAGCACCTGATCGCCGAGCGGCACGAGGCGCTGTGCAGCCTGCTGCGCAACCTTGCCGGCGGCCAGTGGGCCGTGTGGACGCACCGGCTGCATCGGGTGGTCAGCGACGAACTCGAACATCCGCGCGACGAGGGCTTCGCTCGCGATCTGTCGCTCGCATACCAGGCCAAGCTCGACCGGCACCGGATGATGAGCAACGAGCTGTACCTCACGCTCGTGTACCGGCCCAACTTCTCGCGCGTCAGCCGGGCGCTGCGATCGACACAGCGCTCTCGCGAAGACATCGCCGCGGCCCAGGCCGACGCGCTGCGCGTCGTGGAAGAAAGGTCTGCGCTGGTGTCCCGCGTCCTTCGCGGGTTCGGGCCAGAGCTTCTCGGGACTCGACAAGTCCGTGGACGGCCCTGCTCCGAAGTGAGCGAGTTCCTGGGCTACCTCGTCAACGGCCGCTGGCGCGCGGTGCCGGCGACGCCTGGACCGCTGTACCGCACGCTGCCGATGACGCGCCTGTCCTTTGGTGGCGACAAGCTCGAACTGCGACAAGGCGACGCCCGTCGCTTTGCGGCCCTGGTGGACATCAAGGAGTACGCCGACGCGGTGCAGCCGGGCATCCTGAACGCGCTGCTCTACGAGGCCAGCGAGTTCATCGAGACCCAGAGCTTCTCGAGCCTGCCGCGGCGCGAGTCGATGCGCGCACTCGAACTCCAGCGCGACCAACTGATCGCGAGCGACGACGTGGTGGCCAGCCAGGTCGCCGAGATGGACGTGGCGTTGAACGAGCTCGGCGACGGCCAGTTCTGCATGGGTGAATACCACTACAGCCTGGTCGTCTTCGGCGAGGACGTGGCCGACGCCGGCCGCCGTGCGGCGCAGGCGATCGGTGCAGTCGGGGAAGCGTCGAGCCTGCAGTTGTCTCCGGTTGACCTGGTGGCCGATGCAGCCTGGTTCGCACAGATGCCGGGCAACTGGCAATGGCGGCCCCGGGACGCAAAGCTGTCGTCCCGGGCGTTCGCAGCGCTGGCCGCAGGCCACAACTTCGCGCGAGGCAAGCGCGACGGCAATCCCTGGGGAGAAGCACTGGCGCTGATGCGCACGCCATCCGGCCAGCCCTTCTACCTGAACCTGCATGTCAGCCCCGAGGGCGAGGACTCGGCCGACAAGAAGCTGCCCGGCAACACGCTGATCATCGGCTCGACCGGCGTGGGCAAGACCACGTTGGAGATGTTCCTGCTGACGCTGACCCGCAAGTGGAACCCGGCGCCGCGGCTCGTGCTCTTCGACCTGGACCGCGGCTGCGAGATCGCCATCCGAGCCCTCGGCGGTCGCTACTTCACGCTCGAAGCCGGCAAACCGACGGGCTGCAATCCCCTGCAGCGCGAGCCGACGCCGGCGCGCATCCAGTTCTGGGAGCAACTCGTTCGCACCTGCATCGAGACCTCGGCGCTGCCGCTGATGCCTTCGGACGAACGTGCCATTGCCGATGCAGTCAGGGCAGTCGCCATGATGCCTGCGGCTGTGCGCCGGTTCTCGACCGTGAGGCAGAACTTGCCGAAAACGGGCGAGAACAGTTTGTTCGAGCGGCTCGGCCGGTGGTGCGAGGGCGGTGCGCTGGGCTGGGTCTTCGACTTGGCCGATGACCGGCTCGGCGAGCTGAATGGCACCTCGGTGATCGGCTTTGACACGACCGAGTTTCTCGACCTGCCCGAAGTGCGCACGCCAGTGATGATGTACCTGCTTCAGGTCATGGAAGAGCTGGTCAACGGCGAACGGCTGATCTACGTGATCTCGGAGTTCTGGAAGGCGCTCGACCACCCGATCTTCAGCGACTTCGCCAAGCAGAAGCAGAAGACCATCCGAAAGCAGAACGGCCTGGGCATCTTCGACACGCAGAGCCCGTCGGATGTGCTGCGGCACCCCATCGGCCGAACGATGATCGAGCAGAGCGTGACCAAGATCTTCCTGGCCAATCCCGAGGCGGTCCGCGAGGAGTATGTCGAGGGTTTCGGCCTCAGTGAAGCGGAGTACGACGTCGTTCGCAGCCTCGGCGCGCAGGGTGGCCGGCGCTTCCTGGTGAAGCAAGGCCACGCGAGTGCGATCTGCGAACTCGACCTGTCCGGGCTCGACGACTTCATCACCGTGCTCTCGGCGACCACCGACAACGTCGCCCTGCTCGACGGCATCCTTGAACGACACGGTGACGATCCGTTTCAATGGCTTCCCGTGCTGCTTTCCGAGGTTCAGGATCGAAGGTCCAGGAACTCGAGGAGAGCAGCATGACGTTCGCCCGCGCCATCGTTTTGGCATTGTTCGCATCGGCCTCTGCCGTGGCAGCGGCTCAGTTCGTCAAGGGCAACGAGGCCGTGAAGGTCATGCCCGATGGGACGAAGAAGGTCGAGACCGCACCGCTGCCAGCGACCGGACCCATTCGCTCCACGAAGCCCTGCGCGGCCGCCGACAAGTGCCACGGCGGCGCCTGGCTCATGGTCGAAACGAAAGACGGGCTTCTGGAGTGCACCGAGGCCTACGCGCGCCCCGGCACTTGCCGGGCATCGAGCTTCGGCAACACGAAGTTGATGCGGCTGTGGGTCGTGAAGTCTGGCGAGACCTGGCTGCAGTGCCAGCTGCCTGATCTTGGCAGCAAGTGCGTGAACATGTTCGCGCGTCCACCAGGGAACCTGCCGTTCCCAGCGGTTCAGTAAGACGAGACCATCATGTTCAACTGGGTCGGCGGGCAGCTGGACGGCATCCTGAACACTTACGTGCTCGGTGTCGTCTCGGCACTGATGGCGGGAATCGCGCCGATCGCGTTGACCGCAATGACGCTTTGGGTCGCCCTCTACGGGTGGGCGGTGCTCCGGAACGAAGTGTCGGAGACCCTGCCCGTCTTCATGTGGAAGGTCTTCAAGATCCTGCTGGTCCTGGCCTTCGCGCTGCAGTCGGGCTTCTACATCGCCAACGTCTCGGATACCGCCAACGCACTGGCGATGGGGGTGGCCTCGACGTTCCTCCCTGCCGGCGTGGACCCCTCGACGGTGACCACACCGTACGCCCTGCTCGACAAGTTCAACGATGACGCCAGCGCGCAGGTGGCCGACATCATGAAAGAGGCCAGCATGTTCCGGCTGGACCTGTTCCTGGCGGCTGCGATCTTCTCGATCGGCTCGGTGGTGTTCCTGTGCATCGCGCTGTTCGTGGTCACGCTGTCGAAGCTGTTCCTGACCTTCGTGATCGCCATCGGCCCGCTGTTCGTGCTGTGCCTGGCCTGGCGGCCTACCGCACGGTTCTTCGACAGCTGGCTCTCGATGGTTCTCAACGCTGTGGTGTTGACCTGGTTCGCGTTCTTCGCGCTGGGGCTGAGCGCCTTCATGGGTGTGTCCATGTTCAAGGCGATTCAGGATGGCGGCGGCTTCCTCGGCGGTACGTTCAACGTGCTCGGCGAAGCCACGCGCTACTGCGTGCTCATGATCCTCATGGCCATCATCTGCTTTCAGGCGCCGAGCCTCGCGTCGGCCCTCACTGGTGGTGCCGCCGTGCAGCAAGGCATCCAGATGATCCAGAACGCCATGATGGTCTCGGGCCTGAGGTCGGCGTCCGCAGCGCGTGGTACGGGAGCCGCAGCAGGTGGCGTGGTACGTGCTGGGACCGGACTGCCGTACGCCGCAGGCCGTGCGACTGCGTCGGCCGCATCGACCGGTGGCAGCTTCGCCGGAACGATGGCCACCGGCGCCGCAGCGTTCGCTCGCCAGGGATACGTCGCGGCGCGCACCGCCGCTTACCGGCTCGCCGCCTTGCGCGGCCGGGCCTGACCCTCAACCGCCAAGGAGCCCGACCATGCGATTTCGTCTCAGCAAGCTCGCCGCAGCGGCCTGCCTCACCGCCGCCGCGCTCACCACCGCGCCGGCCCGCGCCAGTGGCATTCCGGTGATCGATGTCGCCAACCTGATCCAGACCATCCAGCAGGTCCTGAACGACATCACCGAGATCCAGAACCAGGTGCAGCAGATCACGCAGTTGCAGGACCAGCTCAACAGCATCAACGGCTTCCGCAACCTCGGACAGGTGTTCAACAACCCGCTGCTGCGCAACTACGTGCCGGCCGAGGCCTACACCTTCGTCAACGCGGTCAACACCGGCGGCTACTCCGGCCTCACCGGCACAGCGAAGGCGCTGCGCGATGCGGACATGGTCTACAACTGCATGGACCTGGCCGGCGCCGAGCGCACGCGGTGCCAGGCCGCACTCGCCGCGCCTTACCAGACCAAGGGTCTGCTGCAGGACGCGATGAAGTCCGCCGCCGGGCGCCTGTCGCAGATCAACTCGCTGATGGGCCAGATCAACGCCACGGCCGACCAGAAGGCGGTGCAGGAGATCCAGGCCCGCATCGGCGCTGAGAACGCGCTACTCGCCCACGAGGTGACGCAGGTGCAGATGCTGCAGGGCATGGCCGACAGCGAAGAGCGCATCGCCCGTTCGCGTGACCGCGAACGCCAGTACCAGATGCTCGGCCGCACCGGCAAGGTTGCCGACTACCTGCCGTAGCGGAGAAGCCCCATGAGTGCCGTCTTGACGGCCGGCGGCAAGCCGGCTGGAGCCGCCGCATTGCCCGGCGCCGCCCTCGGCGACCGAGCTGATGCGGAGGATGCCGCCTTCGCCGCGAACCGCGCCTGGGAGATCGACCGCGCGTTGATGCTCGAACGCTCCGAGCGCCGCGCCTGGTGGGTTGCCATCGCCGGGCTGCTGCTCGGGCTGATCGGCATCGCGGCGGTGTTTGTGCAGGGGCCGCTGCGCCGTGTCGTCGAGATTCCGATCGTCGTTGATCGCGTGACCGGCGAAGCCACGGTGCAGCAGCGCCTGAGCGTCGAGACGATTCCGCCGATGGAAGCGCTCGACAAGCACAACCTCGCAACCTTCGTGCGCGCCCGCGAGGGCTACAGCTGGATGTTCCTGCAGCGCGACTTCGACCAGGTGGCGAGGATGGCGGTGCCGGCAGTCTTCGCCGACTACAACCGTCAGTTCGAGGGCGATGCGGCGTTGCAGAAGAAGTTGGGCGCCGCCGAGGATTGGCGTATCAACATCGTCGGTGTCCGACTGGCGGCCTCCGGGCGACCAGGAAACCGTGGCGAGGCGCAGGTCACCTACGACAAGGTCGTGCGCCTCATCGACCGCAACCTGCCTGAGGTGACGACACGTCATGTGGCCAGCGTTGTCTTCCAGTACCAGCCCAAGGTGTTGGCAAAGGAGAAGGACCGGCTCGAGAACCCGTTCGGGTTCGTGGTGGTGGCCTACCGGTCCGATCCAGAGATCAATACGGCGGCCCCGGGAGCGAAGCCGTGAAGCGGCGCGTCGTGCTTCTCGTCGTCGGCTGCGCGCTGCCCTGGGCGGCGTGGTGCGCGGGCGAGGCCGCCGATCCGCGCTTGCGCGAGGTCATCTATGACGCGAAGACCGTCGTGACGGTACCCGTCAAGCGTGGCGTCGTGACGCTGGTGGTACTGGATGCGGACGAGTCGATCACCGAGGTCGCCGCAGGTCTGGGTGGCGACTGCTCGAAGGCGGAAGCCGCCTGGTGCATCGCCGCGCAACCCGGCGGCCGCAACCTCTTCGTCAAGCCCAAGAGCACCGCCAGCGCGGCGAACAACCTCGCCGTCGTCACCGACCGGCGGACGCACTCGCTGCGTTTCGTGGTGCTGGCCGACGGTGACCCGAAAGCGCCGGTGTACCGGCTCGTCATCAAGGGTGCCCCTGCGAGGCCGGCGCCTCCGCGAGTGGCGCTGCGCGAAGACGCGCTGCTTCAGGCGCTGTCCGCGCTGCCGTCAGCGCCTCCCTCGCCAAATCCGAAGCAAGTGATCGCCGAGCGACTGCAGGCCAAGGCGCAGGTGCTGAACACCAGCTACTCGATCGCAGAAGGCAAGGGGTCCGAGGACATCGTTCCCGCCCTCGTGTTCGACGATGGGCGCTTCACCTACCTGCGCTTCCCCGGGAACCGTGAAGTGCCGGCCGTCTTCCACGTGCTCGGCGACGGCAGCGAGACGCTGCTCAACGCGCGCATGGAAGACGACCTGCTCGTGGTCGATCGCGTGAGCCGCAGGCTGATGCTGCGCGCCGGTTCCGCCGTCGTCGGTGTGTGGAACGACGCTTTCGACCTTGACGGGATCCCTCCGGCCGGTGGCACCACGGTGCCCGGGATTCAACGAACGCTCAAGGCCGACAGCGCAGCACCAAGGCAAGCATCGGGCGGTGACGCGCCTCGCAGCGGAGGCACGCCATGACCGACAACGCCGACAAGCCCGTCCGCGGGCCCGACGACCCGAACTCGATCTCGCCGCTGCCCGGCGAGGCGGGCATTCCGAACGTCGCCGAGCGGCACCGCATCTCGGTCTCAAGGAAGGGGCTGCTGGCGGTGGGCCTGCTCGTCCTTTCCCTGGTGCTGGTCGCAGCGTTCGCAATTCAGAGGTTCGCCGCAAGCGGCAAGAAGGCCGACGACGCCGAGTCCAAGCGGGTGAGCGACCGGCCGACGGCGGCCACGGCTGAACCACGTCGGCTCGAGATCCCTCTTCCATCGGCCGCGAGCGCTTCGATCCCCACCACCTCGCGGATTCCGGCGATCGTGCCGACCGCGGATGAGTTGGCAGAGCCAATCGGGGTTCGACGCACCGGTTCTGGTGCCCCCAACGGCGGGAATACCAAGGTGGCACCTCCAGAGGACGCCCCCGTGCTGCTGGTGTCCACCCGGCCCGCGCTGTCGAGCGCAGCCCTACCCGCCCAGATCCGCAGCGCCGATCGGTCGATGTCGCCCGGCGCGGAGCAACAAGAGCCTGACCCGAACGATCCGATTGCCAACACCGCGCGCAACCTGCAGGGCTATCAACGCCAGCTGCAGGGCTTGCTGGACACGCTGACCCGCAGCACGGCGCTGGCGACCGGGCAGACCACCGGGCAGGCGCCCACGGGTGCCCTCCTCGGTGGGTCACCCCTTGGAGGCACTCCGCTCGGGGGTACGCCGGCGGGATCACCCGGGAGCGGACTGCTCGGCGGCCAGTTCCAGGGTTCTGCCACGCCGCGCGTGGCGGCCTCGATGCTCGGCAATCGCAGTCTGACGTTGCCCAAGGGCACGGCCTTCACCTGCGCGCTGAAGACGCGGGTCATCAGCGCGGTGTCCGGCTTGGTCGGCTGTCAGGTCCAGCGCAATGTCTTCAGCGATGACGGCCGCGTGCTGTTGATCGAGCGTGGGTCGCACCTGGACGGCGAGTACCGCATCGCGTCCGTACGGCCCGGCACGGTGCGAATCCCCGTGCTGTGGACGCGCATCCGCACGCCGCTGGGCGTCACGGTGGACATCGAGTCGCCAGGCACGGGCCAGCTCGGCGAGTCGGGTATCGACGGCTACGTGGACAACCGCTGGGGCGAGCGCATCGGCGCGGCCATGCTGCTGTCGTTGATCGACGACTCGGTGAAGCTCGTCATCCAGAACCAGGCGAGCCGATCCGACAACGAAAGCAACGCCGACACGATCGTGCTGCCATCGACGACGGCCAACACCAGCAAGCTCGCCGAGAAGGTGCTGGAAAGCACCATCAACATCCCGCCGCTGATCTACCAGAACCAGGGCGGCATCGTCGGCATCTACGTTGCGCGCGATGTCGACTTCTCGTCGGTCTACGAGCTACATCCGGTGCAGCGATGAGTGCCCTGCTGAGTGCTGCCAGCGATCCCGGTGATACCGATGTGTGGCACGGCGACGCCACGTCGGTCGTCGAGTTCCTACGCCCTCTTCGCGAGCAGCTCGATGCAGACGGCGTGCTCGAAGTCTGCGTCAACCGTCCCGGCGAGTTGCTCGTCGAGACGGTCAAGGGCTGGCGGGTCGTGTCCGCGCCCGACATGACTCTTGAGCGCTGCCTCTCGTTGGCGACCGCCGTGGCCACCTATTGCGACCAGCAGGTCAACCAGGAGCGCCCCCTTTTGTCCGCAACGCTGCCCAGCGGCGAGCGCATCCAGTTCGTGATCCCGCCGGCCGTCACACGCGGCACCGTCTCGGTCACCGTGCGCAAGCCGTCGAATCTGATCAAGCGCCTCGACGACTTCGAGCGCGACGGTCTGTTCGAACGCACCGCAACCGTCACCCGCACCGCCGCCAGTGACCTGCTGCCCTTCGAGCAGGAACTGGCCGCGCTCAAGGACGCGCGGCGCTACGCCGAGTTCCTGCGGCTGGCGGTGCGCAAGCACCAGACCATCGTGGTCAGCGGCAAGACCGGCTCGGGCAAGACGACCTTCATGAAGGGCCTGGTCGAGGAAGTGCCCAAGCACGAGCGCCTGATCACGATCCAGGACACGGCCGAGCTGACGTTGCCGAACCACCCCAACGTGGTTCACCTCTTCTACAGCAAGGACGCGCAGGGCACGGCACGTGTCACGGCCAAGTCGCTGCTGGAAGCCTGCCTGCGCATGAAGCCCGACCGCATCTTCCTGGCCGAAGTTCGCGGCGACGAGTGCTTCTACTTCGTCCGCCTGGCAGCGTCAGGGCATCCGGGGAGCATCACAAGCGTCCACGCCGGAAGCTGCGCGCTCGCCCTGGAGCAGATGTCGCTGATGATTCGCGAGAGCGGCGCAGGCGGCGGCCTGCGCATGGACGAGATCAAGTGGCTGCTCGGCGTCGTCATTGACGTGATCGTGCAGTTCGATCGCGACGAGCGCGGGCGCTTCATCTCGGAGCTGTACTACGAGCCGCGGCGGCAGCGCTTTGGGCGCTGGGACGACTCGATGGGAGCGCAACGGTGAGCGAAGTCGCCGCCCTACCGATGTCCGCATGGCCGGTATCGCGCAAGGTCGCGGCGGCGCTGTTTGCCAGTCTCGGCCTGGTTGGGCTGGCCTGCGCGGCGGTCTATCTGTCCGCGGTGGTGTTCCTGCTGCTCAACAAGGCCGACCCGAAACAGGCCCGGTTCGCCAGCATCGCCCACTACTGGCAGCTGTACGCCGATGACCCGCAGCAGCGCAAGAAGCTGCTGGTGTCGATGGGACTCTGCGGCATTGGGTTGGTCGTGGTTCTGCCCGCGGCCTTGGTGACAGCAGCGCGCCCCCGAAGAGCGCTGCACGGTGACGCCCGCTTTGCAAACGCGACCGAAGTGGCGCGGGCGGGCCTGACCGGCAACGCAAGCACGTCGCCCAGCATCCTCGTCGGCCGCCACCGCGGACGCTTCCTCGCCCTGCCCGGCCAGCTCTCCGTGATGCTGTCGGCGCCCACCCGCAGTGGCAAGGGCGTGGGCGTCGTCATCCCGAATCTCCTGAACTGGCCCGACAGCGTCGTCGTGCTCGACATCAAGGGCGAGAATTACGCCATCACGGCCGGCTACCGGGCCGAGCACGGCCAGGCGGTGTACGCCTTCTCGCCCTTCGACGACAGCGCGCACAGCCACCGCTGGAACCCGCTCTCCGCGGTTCGCACCAGTGAACTCCACCGCGTCGGCGACCTGCTGGCCATCGGCCAGGTGTTCTTCCCCAACGACGGTGGCGGCACCTCCTCCGAAGCGTTCTTCAACGACCAGGCGCGCAACCTCTTCCTCGGCCTCGGCCTGCTGTTGCTGGAGACACCCGAGCTGCCGCGCACGGTCGGTGAGATGCTGCGGCAATCCTCCGGCAAGGGGCGGTCGCTCAAGGATCACTTGAGCGGGCTCCTCACCCAGCGTCGCGACGAAGGCAAGCCCCTGTCCGACGAGTGCGCCGATGCATTGCAGCGGCTGCTGTCGAACTCCGAGAACACGCTGTCCAGCGTGGTCGCGACCTTCAACGCACCGCTGACGATCTTCGCGGATGCGGTCGTCGATGCCGCCACCAGCGCCGACGACTTCCGGCTTGAGGACGTGCGGCGCCGGCGCATGTCGATCTACGTGCGCATACCGCCGAACCGGCTGGCGAATGCACGGCCGCTCCTGGCGCTGTTCTTCTCGCAACTCGTGAGCCTGAACACCCAGTCGCTTCCCGAGCACGACCCTTCGCTGAAGGTCCAGTGCCTGCTGGTCAATGACGAGTTCGCCGCGATGGGCCGCGTCGGCATCATCACCTCGGCTGCCGCCTTCCTCGCGGGCTACAACCTGCGGCTGCTGACGGTCGTACAAGCCATGTCGCAGCTCGATGCGGTGTATGGCGACAAGGAAGCGCGGACCTTCGCCACCAACCACGGGCTGCAGATCCTGTACGCGCCGCGCGAGCAACGTGACGCCGACGAGTACAGCGCCATGCTCGGCCACTTCACCGAGCGTGCCACCTCGCGTGGCCGCAGCCGGTCTTTCAGCGGTCACGGCCACAGCACCGTCAGCCGCAACGAGAGCGAGCAGCGCCGAGCGCTGCTGCTGCCGCAGGAATTCAAAGAACTGGGCAGCGAGCGGCTCGTGGTCATCGTCGAGAACTGCAAACCCATCCTCGGCGAGAAGATCCGCTACCACCGCGACAAGGTCTTCAATGCCCGGCTGCAGCCGGCGCCGGCCGTGCCGCGCATGGACATGGACCTGCACCAAGCGCGGGTGCAGCAGCGCTGGCGCTATGCCGACGACGAGCTGGCACCCGGTGAAGGCCTCAACCTCGAGGCGCTGGCGCACGACGTTGCGCTTCTCCCTGACGCGTTCGAAGGCCCGCCGGACAAGACCGCCGACGTGCTGCTCGACTTCTTCGGCCCAGGGCAACCCGGGATGGGCGGCGCGATCGAGCCCGCCGCTGATGACGACGGCGTGCTGATCGGCCGCTCCGAGGCAGCAACGCACGAGCCCGCACAAGCGGGCGCGTCCTGAGCACGAAGTCTTGAAGGAGGTTCCTCATGCGCGAACTGCCCTTGCTGTCCCCACTCTTGCTGCCGTGGTTGCTGCTGCTCGGCTCATGTGGCTCCCCGCCCAAGCCGCCGACGGTGGACGAATCACACAAGCGGCCGGTCAACAGCGCGATGGCTGTCGAGCTGCAGGTCTGCAAGAACGACCTTCAGAACACCCGCATCGTGGCCACCGAGTCCGCCCGGATGGCCGATTCCACCGCGGCTACTCTGGAGCAGCTCGCTGCCAGACAGCGGGCCATGTCGGTCTTGCAGGCGCAGGCATCGGCGCCGAGGCCCAACAGCGTCTTCACGGTCCGCTTCGAGTTCGGCAGCACGCGCGTCGCGATCCCCGGCGAGATGTCAGCTGCCCTGATCGACGAAGCCAGGCTGGCGCCGCTGATAGTGCTCAGGGGCCGCACCGACGGAGTGAACGACTCTCCCGTCGAGAGCCGCATCGCGCGCGAGCGCGCCGCCGCAGTCCGCGACTACCTGGTGGCTGCCGGCGTCGATGGTGCGCGCATCCGCCCCACCTACCAACCTGCTGGCGATCACGCGGCAGACAACGCAGCCACAACCGGCCGCGCGATGAATCGCCGGGTCGAAATCGAGGTGTACCGAGCGGCGCCCGTGTCGGTCGGTGTAGCCGCTGCGAACGCGGGGCCGCTGGACCCTTCCCAGCCCTGAAAGCGAGGAACCCATGGATGCCGAGAACTCCCGCACCCGTCAAGCAACAGCAGCCCACGGCGGCACCGTCGAGCCGGCCAATCGCGCAACGATCGCCAAAGACCTGTTCCAGACACCCATCGACGTGCCAGGCGAGCGCTACGAGCTGCGCGATGCGATGGCCGATCTGACCTACCGGTCGGACAAGCTCACGGAGATCATCGCCAAGGCCGATCAACTCGGCAGCAGCCGCTTCACCGCCATCGACGGCGAGGGACGGCGCACGACGGTGCAGCGTGTGGATGGCGAGTGGCAACGCGGTCCGCAAAGGCCACCAACGCCGGATCGACCGCTCGACCCGCTACCTGCTCGCGACGAAGTGCCGGACGTGGCCATCGGCGAGCCCGGAAGCAAGGCGGCGGCGAGGGCCGAGCCGAACGCCCCGGGAAGAAGCGACGACGTGGATGCAAAGGCCATCGCCCGCCTCGATGCGCGGGCCGAACGAGCGGCGCTCGTGGCCAAGCTTGAAGCCGCTCTGGTGGAGCGGTACCTCATCAAGCGCGCGCCGGTGACGGTCGGCGACATGACGATCGGCCGCACCGAGTACCGCTTCCGCGGCGACACTTCGCGCGTGGCCTTCACCGAGTCGACCTTCCGGCTCGCGACGGACACCAACAGCCCGTCGGTGGCCCGCTCGATGGTCGATGTGGCCGAGGCACGCAACTGGCGCTCGCTTCGCGTCTCCGGGAATGAAGACTTCCGGCGCATGGTGTGGCTGGAAGCTTCGGTGCGCGGTGTCAAGACGCTGGGCTACGAACCGAACCCGGCTGATCTCGAGGTGCTCAAGCGCGAGCGCGAATCGCGCCTGGTCAACCGCATCGAGCCGACGCGTGACGGGGCTGGCGAAAAGGCTGCCGGCGCAGCGACAGCCGAGAAGGGCTCGGCACGTGGCAGCGGCGGCCGCAAGGCCGTACTCGCCGCCATCGAGGCGGTGCTCGTTGCCAAGCGCGTGCCCGAGAAGCAGCGCGAGGCGGTGATGGCCGCTGCCACCGAGAAGCTGGCGCAGCGCCTGCGCGATGGCCAGGCGCCGAAGGTCAAGGTCTACGACAAAGCTGCGCCTTCGCAGCGGCCCGTCGTGGTGCCGATGTCCGAGGTGCAACGCGCTCGCGAACGTGCAGCGCCCGCGCGATGACGCAGGCCCGACGCGGTGGACTCGGCAACAAGGCACTCTGCTTACCTGGTCGGCGGCCGGCGACTCGTAGCCGACGCACCTGGGTTCGCTGAAGCCATTGCTGCGGCCCACTCCGCCCGCGAACGCCCGCGCTGCCTCTGCCTCGTCGGCGGCATCGAGATGTACGTCGCCCGCTTGGCCGGCGCGAGTGAGAGCTACATCGTCAAGCGCATGCCGGACACGGGCAGCCACCATGCGCCTGACTGCCCCTCCTACGAGCCACCGCCCGAGGTGTCCGGCCTGGGGCAGGTGCTGGGCTCCGCGATCACCGAAGACCCGTCCACTGGCGAGACGACGCTGAAGCTGGACTTCCCGATGTCGAAGATCCCGGGCCGCTCAACGACACCGGCAGCAGGTGGTGAGAGCGGCAGCGTGGCGAGCAACGGCGCCAGGCTCTCGCTGCGTGGGCTGCTCCACTACCTGTGGGATCAGGCCGAGCTGACGCACTGGCAGCCCGGCTTCGCGGGCAAGCGCACCTGGGGCACGGTGCGCAGTCACCTGCTGCAGGCGGCAGAGAACAAAATCGCGCGCGGGGATTCTCTGCGCGCTCGGCTCTTCATCCCCGAGGTGTTCACGGTCGACCAGCGTGACGCGATCAACGCCAGGCGCATGTCGCAGTGGTCGCAGGCCGTCTCGGTGCCCGGCAAGCCTCAGCAGCTGATGCTGCTGATCGCCGAAGTGAAGGAGATCGTGCCCGCACGGTACGGCTTCAAAGCCGTGGTCAAGCATGTGCCCGACCAGGCCTTTGCGCTCGACGAGCAGACCTACCGGCGCCTCGGCCGGCGCTTCGAGCGCGGACTCACGCTGTGGGGCGCCTCCGACGACATCCACATGGTGATGATCGCCACCTTCAGCGTTGCTGCGGCTGGCATTCCGACGATCGTCGAGCTGTCGCTGATGCCGGTCACGCGGCAATGGCTGCCGGTCGAGGGCGGGTTCGAGAAACAGCTGGTCGAGCGACTGGTCACTGACGCCCGCTCGTTCGTCAAGGGGCTTCGCTACAACCTGGACGCTGGAAGCGCGCTGGCCAGCGCAACGCTGACCGACTGCGAGGGTTCGCCTACCTCGCTCGTCGTCTCGCCGGCCGGCGTCGCGGACAACGGGCGGTGTCTCCAGGCGGGTGATCCGTCAATACCGGTGTGGTTCTGGCATCCGTCGAGTGAGGCCATGCCAACGTTGCCGCCTCGGCGGCACCGTCGTCCCAGCATGGTGGAGACGGCGGGCGGGACCGGATGAGCGGCAATTTGGCAGGTGCCCCACGGGAGTGGTATAAATCCTCGGTCGTTTTCTTGATTCGACCTAGGATTCATAACATGCCTGCGTCCAACCCCTCCACCCAGCGCAGCCAGGCGCTGGCGCTGCTGAAGCGGCGGGGGCTGACGCGCCTGGCCGAGTTCGGCGAGGCGGGCATCACCGCCACCACCGTCAGCCGCATGGAGCGATCTGGCGAGGTCGTGCGCCTGGCCCGCGGGCTGTACCAACTGCCCGATGCCGCGCTCGACCCCCAGCAGTCGCTGGCAGAAGCGGCCCGCCTGGTGCCCAAGGGAGTCATCTGCCTGGCCTCCGCCCTGGCCTTTCACGGCCTGACCGACCAGATGCCGCCGAAGGTCTGGATCGCCATCGGCCGCAAGGACTGGCGCCCCCGAGTCAGCTACCCGCCCCTGCGGGTGACGCGCTTCTCGGACGAGCTGCTTCGCCGCGGCGTCGAATACAAGAAGATCGCCGGCACGCCGGTGCCCGTGTTCGGTGTTGCCAAGACGGTGGCGGACCTGTTCCGCTACCGCCGAACGGTCGGCGACGCGATCGCCATCGAGGCCCTACGCCAAGCCCTGCGCCGGCGCAAGGCCACGCCCGCGGAGATCGCACGCGAAGCCGAAGCAGCCGGCATCTGGTCCACGATGGAGCCCTATGTCATGGCGCTGACCAGCGATGCCTGATCGCCCGCGCAACGTCGGCGCCTCGGTACGGCAGCGCCTGCTGAACCTGGCGCATGCGCGCGGCCAGCCGATGGAACTGCTGCTCACGCGCTATGCGCTCGAGCGCCTCCTGCATCGGCTGAGCCTTTCGCCGCACCGCGAGCGGTTCGTGCTGAAGGGCGCCATGTTGCTCACCACCTGGTTCGACGAGCCTCACCGGGCGACGCGGGATGTGGACCTGCTCGGGTTCGGTGACCCGGCACATGAAGCGCTGCTGGGCACGTTCCGCGAAGTCATGGCGATCGAGACCGACGATGGTGTCGTCTTCGACCTCAACGGCCTACATATCGAGGCCATCCGCGAAGAAGTCGAGTACGGGGGTTCAAGGCTTCGCACCACGGCCGCACTGGCCGGCGCGCGCATACCGATCAACGTAGACATCGGCTTCGGCGATGCCGTCGAGCCGGGTGTCGAGGACATCGACCTACCCGTACTGCTCGACATGCCCTCACCTCACCTGCGCGCCTACCCGCCCGAGACGGTCATCGCCGAGAAGTTGCACGCGATGGTGATCCTGGGCCGAGCCAACAGTCGCATGAAGGACTACTACGACGTGTGGATGCTGACGGGCTCGCTCGACCTTGATCCGGAGCGCCTGCGCCGAGCCGTCGTCGCCACCTTTGAACGACGCAACACTGCAATCCCATTGTCCCTGCCCGACGGACTCAGCGAAGCCTTCGCCGAAGACTCTGGCAAGCTTCGTCAGTGGGAGGCATTCGCGCGGAGTCTGTCCGGACCGGCGCCTGAGTTTCGAGCGATGGTCGCCCAGCTGCGGGACAGATTCGGAACACTCCGCCTTTGACCGCATCCACGAGTGCCCGCGACGGCACGCACGCAACGCCTCACCCAAAACGACAACACCGTGGCACTACTCAAACTTCTCGACCAATACCGCAGCGCCGCCCTGACCGAGCGCGAGAAGGGAACCTACTTCGAAGAGCTCATCCTCAGCTATCTGCGCAACGAGGCGAGCTACCGCGACCTCTACAGCAAGGTCTGGACATACGCCGACTGGGCATCAGAGCAGGGCCTGGACAAGCGCGACACCGGCATTGACCTCGTCGCACAGACCGCGGGCACGGGGGAACTGCACGCCATCCAGTGCAAGCTCTACGCTGCGGACTATCGCCTGCAGAAGGCCGACATCGACAGCTTCTTCACGGCCTCGGGCAAGAAGCCGTTCACCCATCGTGTGATCGTGAGCACGACGCATCACTGGAGCGAGCACGCCGAGGATGCACTGCGCGATCAGCAGCCGCCGGTGAGCAAGATCGACCTGTTCGACCTGGAGAACAGCCAGATCGACTGGTCCGCCTACAGGCCGAAGGCTGCACCGCCCCTCAAGCCGCGAAAGTCACTGCGCGAACACCAGGTCAAAGCAGTGAACGAGGTTCTGCAAGGGCTTGCCAGCGCAGACCGCGGCAAGCTCATCATGGCCTGCGGCACCGGCAAGACCTTCACGAGCCTCAAGGTCGCCGAGCAGCTGGCCGGTGCGGGCAAGCGCGTCCTGTTCCTGGTCCCCAGCCTGGCGCTGCTCTCGCAGTCGCTCACCGAGTGGACCCAGGAGAGCGGCACACCGTTGCACAGCTTTGCCGTTTGTTCCGACAGCGACGTGGGCAAGAAGCGCAAGAAGGACGACGACAGCGTCCAGACATTCACCCACGAGCTGCGCTATCCGGCGACGACCAGCCCGCAGCGCTTGGCCACCGAAATGAGCAAGCGGCACGACGGCCAGCACATGAGCGTCGTGTTCGGCACCTACCACTCGATCGACGTCATCAGCCAAGCCCAGCGCCTGCACGGGTTGGGCGCGTTCGACCTGATCGTGTGCGACGAGGCCCACCGCACCACCGGCGCGACGTTCGACGACGAAGACGAAAGCAGCTTCGTCAAGGTCCACGACGGTGACTACATCCGAGCCCACAAGCGCCTTTACATGACGGCCACGCCGCGCATCTATGGCGACCATGCCAAGGCCAGCGCCGAAAAGGAGAACGTCGCCCTGTGCAGCATGGACGATGCGGCGCTCTACGGCCCGGAACTGCACGTCATCACGTTCTCCGAAGCTGTCAAGCGCGGCCTGCTCGTCGACTACAAGGTGATCGTGCTGGCCGTGGAGGAGGCGCACGTCAGCCGCCGCCTGCAGAACCTGCTCAAGGACGAAAGCAACCAACTCAAGGTGGATGACGCGGCCAAGATCGTCGGCTGCTGGAAGGCGCTGTCCAAGCAAGGTCTGGCGGAGAGCCTGGTTGGTGACGACGCAGCCATGCAGCGGGCGGTTGCTTTCTGCCAGGTCATCGAGATCGCCAAGGGCGCCAAGACGCACAAGGTGAGCTCCAAGAACATCGCAGGCATGTTTCAGGCCGTCGTGGAGGCTTACCAGGCCAGCGCCGGCGAGGACGAGGTGGCTGCCGGCAGCGCTTCCAACCGGCTGGCCTGCGAAGCCGAGCACGTGGACGGTGGCATGAATGCCAGCGAGAAGGAGGCTAAGCTCGCGTGGCTGAAGGCTGAGCCGCCGGAAAACACCTGCCGCATCCTGAGCAACGTGCGCTGCCTGTCCGAAGGGGTGGATGTTCCGGCTCTGGATGCAGTGCTCTTCCTCACCCCGCGCAACTCCCAAGTGGACGTGGTGCAGTCGGTAGGCCGTGTCATGCGCAATGCGCCGGGCAAGCGGCGGGGTTACGTGGTTCTGCCGGTCGTGATCCCGGCCGGCGTCGAGCCGCACGAGGCCCTCAACGACAACAAGACCTACAAGGTGGTGTGGCAGGTGCTGCAGGCCCTGCGCTCGCACGACGACCGGTTCGATGCCATGGTCAACAAGCTCGACCT
>VFQQ010001453.1_pt1 | contig 32732 bp, 61 predicted proteins | sample 3512341 | NCBI WGS metagenome assembly VFQQ01 (sample SAMN10412373, study PRJNA504923) | tailings metagenome | isolation source: Relicate 2 Philex TSF1 revegetated site | place: Philippines: Tuba, Benguet | collected 2017-08-29 | reverse complement strand
ACCGCAGCTCACCTGCAGCAGCGGGCGCCCGAGTCACACGTAAATCCCTGCTGCTCAAGCTGCCTGGCGTATTCACAATTCTCCACACATTAAACACCACTCCCCGCCAGCTTACCTCCAGCAGCGTGCGCCTGATCCCACCCTCCGGTCCCGGCTGTTGAGCGCCACTATCGCATAGCCGCGGGCCAGTGCCTGCTTGGCAATGGAAACGCCCTCCGGCATGCCTGCAGTGGGGCAGCAGGGTAGCAACCATGCATCATGTGCTTGCGTGACGTAATGTACACCTAGCAAGGCCATGCCGATTGATGCCAGGCTGCCGCGGCATGCAGCTGAGCAAAGCAAGGCATGTGCATGCACCGCTGCTCTGCAGGTGCATGCCACATGCAGCAGCCAACTGCTCAGCACAAGAGCAAGCACTGCAAAGCGCCAGGCTGCCGCTCACCAATGCACTGCGGGCACACCTCCTGCAGCAACAGGAGGGCGGGCAGCGCGGCGGCTCAGCGTCAAACGACCGACCCGCCTCCCAAAGCATGCACGGTATCCAGGTTCAGCTGCTGAGCAACAGGACCACGAGTCTGCCACCGTCCTGGCTTCAGTCCGCTGGCTGCACCCTTCCCCACACACCGAGGGCGGCCAAAAGTCCTCGGCGTTGCGGCCGCAGCGGTGCAGCATGACCAGCGTGCCGACTGCAGGGCAGAAGGGGCGGCATGCCGTCATTTGAAATGCGGTTGGCACGCATGACCCATGCCGGGGGCGAGCTGGCATGGCAGCCAATTTACGCCGGCTGAGGCCCCCACCTGGGTCACGTGGCAGCTCAAACAGCCAGCGCCGGCCATCGGTGGTGCGGTTTGTGGGCATGAGCAGCGGCAAGCCGTCGGCATTCAAGAACGAATCGGCTGGCAGCACCGGTGCCGCTGTGCCGTCTGGCGCGGCCGCTGCCCCGCCACCGCTGCCACCGGCAAGCATCAGCGCCGCAAGCAGCAGCGGTGCTGCTGCCGCCCGGAGGCTCCGCATGGCCAGCTCAGTCGTCCAGGAGCGGAAGGGGGAGCTGCAAATCCTACAATCAGAGCGTAACAGTTGTGCCGGCTTCAAAAGTGGCGGCGCCTGGGCGGGAAGCGGCGGCGGCGGCAGCCAGCGCTGGCCCTGCGCAGGCTGCCATGCTGCACGCGAGTTTGGGAGTGGGCCCTGCCCTCGTTGCCGAGTGGGCAGCAGAGGTGGGGCAGAGGGGGCAGTGGGCCGCGTCTGTCGCTGCAGTGCACCGTCTGTGCGCCTGCTGTCGCCTGGTTCAGCGATGTGGCGGCTGGCTGCACACCTGGCAGGCGGTGTCGGACGAGCAGGAGCGGCGGAGCCAAAGTGGGTGCGGTCAGTGGCACCGAGGGCCGCTTGCAATGCTTGCTGTAGCGACAGCAAATGATGTGAAGGTAGCGGGAAGCGCGTCAATTGCTCCAATGGCCGGGCTGCGCGAGCATGGAAGCGCGCCTGGTCTGCCGCCCACTCAGCACGTAGCTCAGGGCGATGGAGGCGCTGTTTGGCTTCTTCGACCGCTTGTGAATCGTTCTAGATCGCTGCCAGCAGTCCAAGGAGTCTCGGCACGGCGCGCGCCCAGGCAACAAGGCAGAGGTGACGCTTTTGCACAGTGCAGACGAACAGAGTTACTCTGCATTGTCCCACCAGTCGATAGGGCGTGCTGCGGCAGCCTGCGGAAGGCTCGCAAGGCCGACGCGCCATCAGGGTTCACGGCCGCGCATTCCCAGGCCCAAATGCTTGGCAGCGAGACGCACGGCGCTTGACGCACTGTAATCGTCGCCCTCCCGACCACCATGCTCCCTCCCAGCCCAGCGCCGCCGCCGCCGCCACTCGAGCGTGCCCCCTCCCCTGCTGCAAAGCGCTCTCTGGCAGCCCTTCCTGCAGGCATGGCGCACCGCAGCACAGACCCGGAGCTGGATGCCTGGGAGATGGTCAGCTCTTCTGAGGACGGCGGCAGCGAGGGCGGCAGCGACAGCGGCGAGGCGGCAGCTGCGGAGGCCGCCGCCCTCGCAGCCTCCTTCCTGGCGGCCGAGCCGCTTTCGCCGCTCGCAGCAGACCAGGCAGTTGCTGAAGGAACCGAAGGCGACAGCCCGCCACTGCTTCCCGGCAGCCCGGAGAACGCGCAGCTGCTGCAGCTGATGGCAGCAGAGGCGCCCGCCGCGCCCTCACTGGCCGCTGCGTCCGAGGATGGGGAGAGAGAGGCTGTGCCGGCGCCCGCCCCAGCCGCCGGCATGACCGACACCAGCACCAGCGGTGGCATGGGCCAGGCCAGCTTTGTCAGCCCTGACGCCAGTGCACCAGCAGCCGCATCGCCGCCCACTCCCACTGCCATGGCTGCTCCCATCGCGCCGCTGGCCGGCAGCGCCGCCACCAGCGCAGCCATGCGCCGCGCCGCCTCGCTGCGCCTGCGAGTGGTGCGCTCCGATGAGCAGGAGGCGCTGGAGCGTGCGGTGGCTGAGCTGGAGAAGCGGTGAGGCTTGTGCTACAAGCTTGGCATGAGGTGCTGATCGCTTGGCCGCTACTCATGCAGGCCGCATGCGGTTAGGCATGCCAAGTGGCATGCAACTTACGGGTGGGAGCATGGCGCCACATGGCTTGCCTGCTCAGGTTTGGCCCTGCCGCTCCTCCCCAGCATGCCCTTTTCGTTGCACTTTGCCAGTCCTGCACCTCATGCCACGCACCTTGCCCCCCAATGCTGCTCCATGCAGCGCCACCCAGCGCGACCGGGAGCTGGCCCTGGCACAGCAGCGCCTGTCCAGCGCCCACGTGGGTTGTTCTGTCACTAGAGGCTTTGGGTTGGGGCTGCTATGCATGGGATGGAAGTGGCAGGCATGCCGCACGCTGAGAGATGGCGCCCATGGCCATGCTATGGGTATGGGTTGCACATGAGATGGAGGCACGGCTGCACCCGGGGTTGTTACGGCATCCTTGCTGGATTAGCAGCTGGCTACATGTGGTCGCTTTTCCTCCCCCGCCGATCCAAAGCAGGCCAAGCTGGCGGAGGAGTCAAGCGATGCGCACCGCCTGCGCAAGATCGCCATGATTGCCTGCTCCATCTGGTGAGCAGTTTTCAGCAGTTGAAGCTGCTGCCCTGCTGCTGAGCGTGTGCCGGCCACAGGCTTGGCCCAACATTGCCACGACTGCCTGCCTCATCTGTGGGACAGCTGAAGCATGTCCACTCTGTGCTGGGTAGCCATGCCGGCTGTGTGTTGCGTGCTCGATGCATGTCTGCGCGCTGTCGTGTGCGGTATGAGCTCACACGACAGTTTACCTGCCAACCCCCCTGCCTCGCAGCGCCTTCCTGGGCCTCAAGGCGCTCATGGGTGGCCCGCACCGCGCATCCAGCTGCGGCGGCCAGGCCGCCGCTTACGCCCCGCCCAGCGCCGCCACGCCGCGCGCGCCGTGCGTAGCGCACAGCGTGCACGAGCCGCCTGTGGCGCTGCTGCAGCGCAAGGTGGCCATCCAGGTGGAGCCGCTGGCGGCGGCTGCACCATGAGGAGTGCTTTCAGCGGCCGGTTGGCAACTGGGAGGAGGCCACGGCAGTTGATGGAATGAGACATCAGTGTGAGGCTTGCCCCCCGCTCAGCCTGCCGGCCAGCCAGCCAGGACGTCTGTGCCGCGCCCCAGTGCTGCCCTTGGTGCAGCTCGAGGGGCTTGACACATTGCTACATACTACTTGCATGCCAACCATTCCGTTCCCTTTCCTTCTCGTCTTGACTTAAACCGGCGCAGCAATCTGACTCGTGTTCGGCACAGCCACCCGTTCGTTTGATGCGACAACCCCGAGCGATCTAACTCTTTACGATGGTCCCAGTGTGTATTTCTGACGATGGTCCAGACCGTTGCCTGAGGTGATCTTCCGCCCTGCATTCTCCACCCAGCCCCACATGCATGCCCCAAACAAACCCTTCTTTCGCCCGCCGCCGCCCACGAACCCTGCATGCCCGTGACGGTTGGCATGCCATATAGCTGAATGCACCCTGTCATGCTGTAAAGCTCGAGAGTAGGGCCAGGATAGAGATGAGGGGCGGCGAGCAGCGGTGACGAGCATCGCCGCCCGCTGTGCTGCTGCGGCCGGCGGCGGCACCCTGTCCAGCGGGCCTGGATCGCCCAGCCCGTCACTCTGTGCTCGCTCCTGTTCATCAAGCGCTCAGCATGGTCCTGCTTCTCGCACTGCACACGACGGCGGGCCCGCCGAGCGCCACGGTCCCCTTCAACGTGATCCTGCTGCAGGCGAGCGATCCGGGATTTGCTTCGAGCGTGTGGCTGCCGTCGAAGCTCCGCCAAGCGGACCGTCGGGCGGGTTGGAAGCCCCGCCGCCGCCAGGCTGCTCCCTACGCGCTGTTGTCGCACTTTCTGGGCTCTGTGAGGTCTACCAATGCATTAGGCCCGCTCGCAGCCATCACCGACCCAACCTCCAGTCAAGTCAAAACCTGCCGCCGCCGCTCGACATGCCGCCGTTCCCTGCACCACCCTGTAACTGCGCTGCAGGATTTTGTGCAGAACAAGAAGACGCCAGAGGGGCTGCGGTGCCGGCAGGTGGGTGCAGCAGAGGCCGTGCGCTTTGGCTAGCAAGCAAGGCCCGCCAATGCGCGTGCTGCACCCGCCTGCTTGCTCAACAGCAACTAGCCCCTCCCCTGGTCGCAGCTGGTGCCCACCAGCGGCGGCACGTCCACCAGCCTGTGGGACGCCACCAGCGCTGAGGAGCTGCAGCAGTGGCTGGATGAGGTGAGGCGGTGGCTGGTATTTGTTGAGAGCAAGTTCCACCTGCGAGTCTGAGTGGGAGGACCGCGTGTGGCGATGTGGTGCTGGCTCTGTGATCTGCGTTTTTTTTCTGGAGGCCCCACCTCCTCTGCCCCCCTCACCTGTGCCTCGCAGTCCATCAATGTGGATGTGACCCACCAGGTCAGTGCCGCCGGCGGCACGCGTGCATGCCTCGTGCAGGCTGCGCGTCGTCCCCTGGCCGCCCTACTGCTCTGCTGATGCTGAGAGGTTATACTGCTCTAGATTGTGGTGTGCTCCGCCGCTGATGCGCAGGTGGTGGAGGTGCAGGAGGAGTTTGCTCTTGGACTGGGAGAGGTGCACCGTGCGCGGGCGGCAGAGAAGGTGCGCAGATTGCCAGGGGCTGGACCCAGGAGAAGTGGGGGCACGGTTGTTCATGCATGCACCTGCACCCAAGGGGAGCACGGCATGCTGCTGCCTTCGTGTGGTGTCAGCTGTATGCCACCGCTTTCTCAGCAATCTGCTGTTGATGTGCATGACTCCACCCATACTGCCTACCAGGTCAAGGAGGGCACCAAGGAGGTGGCGCACAAGACGGGCGAGGCGCTGTCGTCGGCGGCCACCGCAGTGGGCCACCAGGTGGGAGCAGACGGCAGGATGGGGACGGGCAGGCCTGTTCTCAAGGGATGCACAGCTGTGTGTGGGAGGCAGTTGCGGCGGCCTGCAATGTGAGTGCAGGAGTGCTCCGCTGCGCACTTGACGCCCCGCATGCAAGCCGAACATGCGATCTGACCAGCCAATAAGCCCTTACTGTCTCTCCAGGTGAACGAGCTGGACCACAAGCTGCGCATCAGCGAGCGCGCAACCGCGGCGTCCACCGCCGTCAAGGAGTCGGCGGGTGGGTGCGGGGCAGCAAGGCTGGGTGCTGGATGCAGCGGTGCAATGGCTCCTTGCAAAGCCCTGGCCAGTTGGCATGCATTTCGTGCCTCCCCTCACCAACCCACCCCAGTCGGACCTACAACTGAGCTGCTTTCAGCTGCACGTGCAGTGGGGCGTGCCATGGCGGCGGCCCTCACCAAGGTGGCAGCGCTGTCCTTCCTGCCTGTCCAACATCTGCCAGCGTGCTTGCCTCCTGCCCCTGCCACCGCAGTGGGGCGCGCCACGGGTGCGGCCCTCACCAAGGTGGGCTCCGCCGTGTCCTCCACCACCAAGACCGTGCTGGCCAACGAAAAGGTGGGTGCCGGCTGCTGTTGGCGATGGGCGGCTGCTGGTGGCAGCCGCGGTTTACTGGGTAAAGCTCCGTGGGCACCGCTGCACGCCTGATTGGCACTGAGCATCGGCGCTCAGTGTATCCCGAGGTCTGCCGCTGCAGGTCCGCGACTTTCAAACCGAGGTGTGAAGACTGCTTTGCGGCTTGCTTGCATGCCTGCTCGCTACGCCATCGCCCACCATGCCCACCTTCCCCGCCCCAGGCCCACTTCCACATCACGCTAGCCTCCGCCACTACCATCCCGGACCCAAGCCGACACGTCACTTGGCAGCTGTTTGCCGAATGAGCATTGCATCTGCCACCCTCCCCTGTCCAACGCTTCCTGGCCTGCAGGTGCAGTCGGCCACAGGTGCGGTGGGTGCCTCCTTCAAGAAGCTGGGCGCCTCGCTGAGCAGCCTGGGGCGGCGCAAGGCAGATGACGCCCCTGGCACCGAGCACGTGCCGCAGGTGCTGGGAGCGGCCGGTGGGGTGGGTCAGGGGGCAGGCTGGTTGACGGTTGCAGGCAAAGCAGTAGCATGCCACATTTGACCAGAGATCGTGAGCACTGCTGATGGCGTCCTCTCTTCCCCTTAATCCTGCTGATGGCCGTCTCCTCTGTCCTGCCCCCACCTCCCGCCACCGCAGTTTGTGCAAGAGAGCGAGGGCTTTGAGCCGCCCGCCAGCAGCCAGCCGCACGAGCCGCCCGCGCCAGTGGCGGGCGGCAACCTGCGCAACCCCACAGCAGGTGGGCGGCTTAGGGTAGGGGGAGGGAATGGAACAGCGGCAGGCGGCACTACTGCATGCACCTGCATGCTTTGCTGCAGCCATGCTGCTAATGTGTGGGTGCTGTGCCTGCTGAGAGCGCTGCCCCTCCCTCCCTGCCGCCGCCCCCGTGCAGCCCCCGCGGCCGTGAACGCGTCGCCCGAGGCGCAGCAGCAGGCCACCTTCACGCTGGACGACAATGACGACCCCAAGGCGCCCTGAGCACAGCAGGTTGCCCTTTATGTACCCTACAGACGGCTGCGCCTGGGCAGTAGGCTCAGCAAGGCACGAGCTGGCCCTCTCGACACAGTGTTTGATTTTTCTTTGAGCGTGCGATGTCTTCTCCTCTTCCCCAGAAATTTACACAGCACCGCTAGGCAGCTATCAAGGCCTGTAATGGCAGCACTGATGGTCGGTCGCCAAATGTTGCAGTCACTGCCTCAGTTGGTTAGATGGTCCCCGCCGCAGCAGGCTGGCCTCACGCGCCTCCATCTCCCTGCGGCCATGGGAGGGGACAACATTACATGCATGGCCCGCCCATGCAAGATAGCTGTGGAGTGATTGCAGGTGGTGGTCAGCTGGCCTCTAGCTTGCCCGCCTGCCCATCCCACAGCTCAGACGCCCCACAGCATCTGCCTTAAAACGCATGCCGCCACCCGCCGCACCTGATGCGCTCCTTGAGCATGCCCAGCTCCTGCTGCTGCAGCTCGATGGTGGAGGCGGCGCGCTGTGTGTGCTTGGCCAGCTCCTCCTGCATGAGTGCGCATGGGCGTGCAGAGGAAGGGGCAGCATGGGTCAGCCCAGGAGCCCCTGGATGCGTGCCACAGGTCCTGCTGGTGATGTGGATGGTTGCGCACCACAATGCACCGCGGGCTTCACCAACATTGCATGGTCACCAACATCAAACTGTGTGTACCTGCAGGCGGGCCACGTCAATGGTCAGCCCCTCGGCACGTGCCCCCTCAGCATCCCGCTCCCGCCGTGCAGCTGCGCCCGCTGCACTCAGACGGTCCAGCTCAGCCTGCGCTGCCGCCTGCGCCGCCGCCGCCTGCTGTCCAGCTGATGCCTTGATGGCGGCCAGCTCGCTGGTGTGCAGCTTCTGCAGGCTGTTGACGCGCTCGGTCAGGCGGGATACCTCGGCGTGCAGCGGCGCGACAGCTGCGGTGCGTGCAGCCTCGGCCGCCTGCAGGCCCTCCGTCTTGGCCTACAAATAGGGGCGGTGAGTGGTTCAGGTGCCTGCGGGTCAAAAATGCCCCCTATGCAGATGCAGGTTCTTGTGCACCCTGTGCCATCCTGAGCTGGAGCCCACCTGTGCAAACCGTGCCGAGGCCTCCAGCGCCGCCGCCTCCAGCGCCGCCACCTGCTGCCGCAGCTGCGCCACTGCTGCCTCGCTGGACGCAAGCTGTCCCAGCAGGCCCTGGGCCCGAGTGAGCAGGCCCTCCAGGCGCTGCTCGTTGGCTTCCATGCTGGGCGGAGCCGCGGGCGCCTCTGCCGCCTGCTGCCGCTTGGTGGGCGACAGCAGCTTGCGAGGAGAGGGCGGCGCGCTGCTTGTTGGTGGGGCCGGCAGCAGCTGCGCCTCCAGGGCAAGCAGCGCAGCGTGCACAGCGGCGGCCTCCGCCTGCTCCACGCGTTCCTGCACCGCTTGCGCCACCTGCTGCACTGCGGCTGTTGCTGCTGCTGTAGCGCTGTTGCTGGAGCTGTGGGTGCTACCATCCAGCAGAGTCTCCCGGGCGGCCGCCAGCGGCAGCCCAGGCAGGCCGGTCTCAAGTGCCCCCAGCAGCGCCCGCAGACCGCCCTCCAACCGGGCCGCCGCGGCAGCCGCCTCAGCCTGCTGCGCCTCGGCAGCAGCGGTCTGGCGCGCCAGTTGCTGCTGTGCGGAGTCCAGGGCGCCTTCGTAGCTGGCCAGGCACTGCGCACAGGCGGCTGCCACATCAGCACTGTCCACAGCCGCCCCTGCTGAGGGCGACAGCGGCTGGGCAGCAAGCACAGCCTTCCCCTGCTGGCTGGCCTGGCTGGCGCGCAGAGCCGCCATCTTTGACCGCAGCTGGTTGGCCACAGCTGACAGCTGGGCGGCGTGCTGGCGCTGCTGCCGCTCCCGCTCGCGAGCTGCCTCCTTCAGCCGCAGCTGCAGCTCCTGCGGCGTTCAGTTGAAGAATGGAAATGGTTAGTCAGGGCGATCCCTGACTCGTGCAAGTAAACGCCGCGGCTGCCACAGGGGCAGCACCAACGCAGGCCATGCGACACTGGCTGCCGTTCTTGAACAATTTAGGATTGCTTTTCCTTGTACGCTAATAAGAGTTCTCGCCTTGAGCACCTCCACGTCCTCCTGCCGCACCGACCCCAGCTGCGCGCTCAGCTCCCGCAGCTCCGCGGCGCACCGCTCCGCCGCCGCCAGCTGCATCTCCAGCTGGGCCACCTGCGGTGTGGACAGGGCAGTGCGCAAAGCACATTGAATGCACAAGCTTTGAGCAGCATGCTCGTCAACCATCCTTGCATGCCCAGCCAACACACCAGGCCATACCCGCATCCCCTTACCTGTGCAGCGTGCTGCTGGCTGAGCGTGCCCAGCGCCTGCTCGTGTTCCCGGCGCGCCTCCCGCAGCTCAGCCGCCTGTGCAGCGCACTGCTGCTCCAGGGCCGCCAGCTGCTCAGCGATTAAAAGAAGAGGTGGCATGAATGGGTGCCTGGTGGCACACTCCACGCCATACCATGTGTTGCAAGCACACAGGACCATCAGGATTTGACTCGGTGACTACCAATCTAGATCTGCCAAATCATGCGGCGCCCACCTGATCCGCCCCTTCCTCCCGCAGCTGCCGCCGCAGCGCCGCCACCTCCTGCTCGTGGTGCTCGCGGTGCGCCATCAGCTTGGCGCTCCAAGCATCGCTCTCCGCCTGCAGTGCCGGTGAGAGCAGCGGCTACGTGTGAGGAAGGTGGGCAGCCAATGCAACAACAAGAACCTCCATCATCCGCGTAGCTGGTGCATCATTTCGGGCATGTCTTTCTTCAGCACACCCGCCCCCCACCTGCAGCGCGGCAACCAGCTCCTGCTTCTGCTCCAGCGCCGCCTGCAGCTCGCCGCCCTCTCCAGCCAGCCGGTCGGCGCGACGCGCCACCTCCGTCGCCCGCGCGGCCTGGCCCTCTGCCTCCCGCTCAGCGGCCTCCACACGCTTGCGCTCCTACGAGGTTTGGGCACGGAGAGGCGTGAGGGTTGGAGGCGGCTGATACAAGAAGCAGGCTGCTGGTCAGCGGAGACAGCAACAACTGTTTTGCATCTCTGCTGCTGCTGCTTTAATCCTCAAGCGACGCTGCCCTTGGCTGCACAGTCAGCTGCTAACCTGTGCCAGGGCGTCCTGCGCCTCCCGCAGCGCTCCTTGCGACTCCTCCAGCGCATGGCGTAGGCGTGCCACCTGCAGGTGCACGGGCAAATGTTGTTTTCTGTTTGGTTACACTGCACGTCTGCGATTATGAACAACAGTATGCATGCAAGGGGGCGGGGTGACCAGCTTGCCATGCCCTGTCATGCTCGCCTGCCGGCTGCTGTGCATCGCATCGTCGTCCATGTTGTCGTTGGCACTGCGGGCATCCTTGAGCGCCTCCTGCGACAATGCATGGGGCCACATCAGGGAGGAAACGAGCTTGGCCCACCAGCAGAGCGGTAAGCACTTGCTCGCCGCCGCCGCTGCCCGGCACTGTAGCCGCCATCACTCCTGCTGCTGCCGCTCCTGCTGCTGTTTCTGCTGTGCATGCCCATGCCATGATGCCCGGCTGCTACCCACCCACCACCAGCCGCCCACCTTGAGGCGCGTGACCTCCCGCCCTTGCGCCTCAACCTCCCGCTGCAGCTCCAGGCACTGCGCCGCCAGCCGCTTGGCTTCGTCCGAGGCCTTGTGGGCGGCAGAGGCGGCGCGCTGCCGCTCGGCGTGCAGGTCGTCCTCCAGCTGGTGTGGGGAAGGGAGGGAGGGGATCATCCATGTGAGAGGAGGGCCCCTCCTCTTGCTTCCGGGGAGCAATCAGCAGCACTAAAGCAATGAGGCAGCCAGCCAGGTAAGGCAAGCCTGGTGTTGGTGTGCTGCTCGCCGTACAGCCGAGCCGTAGTGCTCCACAGCAAAGCGTGCACGCCATGCCCACCTGACGCGTGCGGGCGGTCAGGCTGGCCGCCTCCTGGTCCTTGCTCTCCAGCTTCCACTGCCACTCGCGCTCCACCTGCGAGGTGTGGCAGGGCAAGCGCACTGGAGGCAGGCAATTGCGGCGATGCATCTAGGCTGCAGCAGCCACGCATGCAGGGTCACTGTGCACAACACTTTTCGAGCCTACCCCAGCCGAGCCTGAGAAAAGGCACCCACCCACGCACCCCCGCCCACCTGCGCCACGCGGCTGGCCAGCTCCAGCTGCATGTCGCCCTCCTTGGCCGCCAGCCGGCCCTGCAAGGCGTTGGATGTTTTGATGGCCAAGGTAGCAGTGCGTTTGCCAAGGCAGGTTGGCAAAGTAAACAGGCTCTGGCACGGGCTCGGTGCGGTCGCTGCCATCCACTTCAAGCCCACTGTTCTCACCTCCAGAATGCGCAGGTGCTCAGCGCGCGGAATGTAGTCCAGCACGCTGCTGCCTGCGCCCAGCCGGGGGCCGGGGCTGGCGCACAAGGCACCCACCGCGCCGGTGCCACCTGCAGGGCAGGAGACGAGCGGGAGGGGTCAAAAGGAAAGAGAACAGAGTGTGCACAGCTAGGCGGCTGACTTGCACACAGGGCCGGCTGTTTGGGACCTCCGCATCAACACCACCACCACCTCAGGTTGCCTCACGCCCAGCTTATGATGTGTGCAATATTATTGCACGCCGGCTCCACTAAATTGAGCTGCACAACAAATGCCAAATGCCTGTGCGCTCACCGCAGCCCGCCGCCTCCGCCTCGGAGATGCGGCGCTCGTACTTGAGCGCCTGCTGCTGCAGCGCCAGCTGGCACCGCTCCTCGCCCAGCGCCTCGCCGTCCGCCTTGGCCTGAGCAAGCACGAGGCAGCAGGTAATACGCCGATGTTTGCATTCAGCGGTGTACTGCGTGCAGGGTTCCTTGCCTTGCCTTGTGTTCTGCATCCAGCATTTTGAACGGCCCATCTGCACGAGTTGTTGCCCGGGCATCAAGCATGGGCCCCCAGCATCCACCACACCCTCCTCCCTCTGCCCCATCCATGGATGGGGCCAGCTCACCTTGGCGGCACGGGATCGCTCCGCCTCCAGCTCAGCGGTCAGCCCGCTGATGCGCTCCTTGCAGCCCAGCAGCTGCTTTTCGCACGCAGACAGCTTGCACTCTGCGTCCGCCTGCTCAGATGGTGCAGAGTGAGCGCAAAACGTGCAGCAGGTAGCATAGCGAGTTCCACATGGCATGCCTGCACCTGATTGCAATGCGGTGCACTGCATGCATGCGGGGTGCTAGACGGTGCATGCCATCATGAGCAATGAGTGATGGATTTCCATGGCCCGCAGGCTCCGTCTGCTGCCTGGCTCACCTGCAGCCCCTTCATGTCGCCCTGCAGGGCCTGCAGCGCCCGCGCCTTGCTCTCCAGCTCGCCGCGCAGCGCCAGCACCTGCGCAGGCAGGGGAGCAGTGGCCAGAGGGCGGCACATGCGATTATGCTGTTGGACTGCTCGAATAGCGGCCCCTTGTAACCATGTCACGTCACACGCATACGCCATAAGGAAGAGGAGTAGGGGGGACAAGTACATCCCAGCAAGGTGTGTGCCCGCAGCCAGCCGCCCAGCATAGTCTAGTGCCACGACTACTGCGCCCCGCACCTCCTGCTCCGCCGCCGCCAGCTTGCGCTGCACCTTGTCCTTGAGCGCGCTGCGCCCCGCCTGCTCCTCCTCCAGCTTGGCCTGCAGGGTTAGTGCATCAGTGCAGGTGGTCGGTGGGTTCACAGGTAAAGTAGGTGGTGCTCCGCGGCTGACGTCGCATCAGCCAACAGGCCGCTGCACAGCACTTGCTAACCTCCAGTACAGCCGCCCCCGCCGAGCACAGCAATGCATGCACAAACCAGCCACTGCCCGCTGACCAGCCAGGAGTGATGTAATACTGCACCTGCAGCTCCCGCACGCGCGCCACCAGTGCGGCGCGCTCCTTCACCGCCGCGTCGGCATCCCGCAGCGCGTCCTGCGGCAGGGCAGGCACATGCTCGCTTGCAATCAATCGAAGCATGCAGCACGTTGCACGGGTTGATGTGGATGCGCTCAAAATACACAACAGCTGCCCCAGCTTGCTTAGCAGCATGTACGCCCCACTGCCACACACCCGATTGAGCACATGGCGCACCTGCACCGCAGTGCGTGCCGCGCCCGCCTCTGCGCTGGCGGAGCTCTTGAGCACCTTGCCCTCCTTGACCAGAGCCTCCATGCGCTCGCCCAGCCGCACATACTTGTCGTGCAGCTCCCTGGGGGAGGGTGGGTTGGGGTTGGGCGGGCGGCATGTGAATTGTAGGGCGTGCAGGGCGAGTTGGCAGCGGCGGATCACGTTCAGCAACGCGCAGCCGAGGCTAGCTCATACATTGTCCTGGCATTGCCATCGCAACAGCCTCAGAGGCCACGCCAGCGCCTGACAACAATCCCAAACTGAGTTGCTTGCAGCTCACCGCCGCTCCGCGTCCCCGTCCGCCAGCAGCTCCTCCAGCATGCGCATGTCAGCCGCCACCTGCTTGGGGGAGCAGAGGCACCACACGTTTGCACGGATGGGCAGTGCCCGATGAAAAAAACTGTTTGTTTTAGTTTCATGAGCCCCTTCATGGCTCTGTGGACTGTAAAGTTTGTGAAGTGATCAAGCATGGTGGCTGTTGAGGAGGCCCCTCCTCAGCTGCATTGGCTGTTGGGCTGCATGGCCACACCCCCTCCACCCCTCCCCAGCCTCTCAATGCCGACTCCTCCCGCCCTACCTGTGCTTTCTGCCGCCGCAGCTCCGCATTGTCGGCCTCGAGCGCCCGCACCCGCTTGGACGCCGCATCCAGCTTGTCCTGCAACATCAGTGGTGATGGCAACTTGCGTGGGTGCAGGGCATACTGAACAGACGTCGTTTGTGCATCCTGGGTGCGCATGCACTTGCCAAGTGCTACTCCTTCCAAAGGTGCAGCCATGCCTGTCCCGCCAAGAGCATGGCTGCGCTGCTGCGCACCTGCACAGACGCCAGCTCTGCCTGCGCCGCCGCCGCGCGGCCGTGGGAGCGCGTGTGCGCGGCACTCAGCTGCACCTCGCGCGCCGCCCACTCGCTGGAGCGCTTGGCCATCTCTGCCGCCTGCTTGCGCATGGCGTCCTCCAGACTGCAGGGCAGGCGGAGGTGGAGTGCAACATGTTGGGATGCAGCGCAGAAGCTTCTCAGCACATCCATGGTGGCTTGGGCACGCCTCACAAGGCAAGCCCAGCTGCCGCTACCCCCATCACTGCTGAATACATCGAGCCATTGCACCACCAGTCCCAGCTCTCTGTTCTGCACCTGTGCAGCTCGCCATCACGCCGCTCCAGCTGCTGCTGGAAGTACTTGCGGTCCTCCTCAAAGTCTGCCGCCCGGGCATCTGCCGCCTTGTGCACCGCCGCCGCCTGCGCACGGGCAGAGGCGGCGGCCTGCTCTGCAGCGCGCCGCTGATGCTGCGCTGCAGCCAGCTCCGCCTCACACTCCGCCAGCTGGCGCTCTAGTGCGGCAGCCTGTTGCTCCAGCGTGCTGGCGGCTGCATCCCGGCGCGCCACCTGCTCAGCGGCATGCGCAGCGCGGCTCTCGGCCGCCGCCGCCGCCTGTCGCAGCTCGGTGACGGTGCGGCGCAGCTGCGCTGCCTCGGCATCCTTGGCCGCCAGCTGCTGCGCGTACCGCTGCAGCTGCAGGCGGTAGTCAGCGGTGAGCGAGTCGCTTGCGCCCAGCTGGCCCGGCTGGGCGGCGGGCGGCTGAGCTGGCTGGGCTGGTGTGGGAGAGGCTGCGCCATTGGGCTCGTGGTAGGCGCCAATGGTGCCCGCCAGGGCGCTACCAGCGCGCTCCTCCTTGCTGCGGATGGAAGCCAGCACCTGCTGCAGTCGTGCCTCTGCCTCTGCGCCCCGCTCCCGGGTGCTGTGTGCACCGCCGCCACCAGGGGCAGGTGCGCCGCCGCCGCGGGGCTGCCAAAGCTTCCCGCCAGGTACTTTTGCACCGACGGCGAACGCAGCGACTCGCCAAACTCTGCTGCTGCTGCCCTGCGCAGCGTGCGGGGCGTGGGGTCGCTGGCCATCGCGCCTGCGGGCAAGGGACTGAGAAGCGGGGTGTCGGCAGCGGCGGCGGCTCGGCAGCAGTCTCGGAGGCTGCCTTGGAGGGCGGCGGGTGCGGCAGGCCGCCTAGTAGGCACCAAGGCGCACCAGTTGCAGCGCCCTTCACCGCAATTGAGGGCCCGGTTGGGCACGTTGAAACCGCTGGGGTGTTCAACGGCACGGGAAGGAGGCACCGCCACTTCTGAAGAATCCACAAGCTTCAGACAACACAGAAGGACGAAGAGCGGCGCTCGGGAGGCACCACCCATGTTGCCCATGTTCCGCCGGCGCCCTGGCCCAAACCCGACCTCACGGCAGCGATCCACACCTTCTCAAGAGTGCCCAATTGCTTTCAGGTGGCGCCCGGCACGCCAGGATCACCTCAGGTTGCGCTCCCCTCTCTGCAGCTCGCCATGTCGGCGTTGCAGCCGCTGCATGTGTACCGCAAGCTGATGCGCAGCGCAGGGGCAGGTGAGCGCGCCGCGCCGAGGGCTGCCTGGGTGGGGCCATGACTGACCGAGCCCTGTGAGGCTCGGCGCTGGCTGGCATGGTTGCAATTCGCAATAAACGTCTTCCGACATTATCATGGAGCTTGCAGCAGGCAGTCAGCCGCACCTACTTTGCTGCGCCGCCGCCGCCGCCTGCTGCCACCGCCTGCTGCCACCGCCTGCTGGCGCCTTTCCTCTGGCCTGCTGCTGAGACCGCCTCCCCGTTGATGTACGCTGCCACCGCACTGCATCCACATGCAGCATTCAAGGGTGACACCTTCATGCTGGCGGCGGCGCAGCGGGAGATCCGGTCAAAGTTTGAGGTGCGCCCGCGGCACAGTGACCGGCAGGGGGCATGCTCGCCCAGATTGTGGCTGGCTGCCTGTGTTGACCACTGACATCAGTTGCGCTTTCTGCGAAGAACAACCTGGACTTGCCAGGCACATGCATGGCATCACCTACGCTTGCCTGTTCTCACCCTTGACACGCACACAACACCCCTCCCTTCCTGCTGCCTCCCTCCTGCAGGAGGCCCGCGGCGTGACCAATCCCGACCAGCAGCAGCAGATGCTGGCAGAAGGCAGCGAGGCAGCAGACTTCATCCGCACCAGCATCGTGCAGGCGGCAATGAATGACCGGGGAGCGTTTGGTGAGCACGCCCATTGCTTTTGTTGCGGCTGCCACGCGCACAGGAGCGATCTCGCAATGCTGCTGTGTAGCGTGGGCTTTTGCTGCCGCAGGGGCCTAAATGCACCCCAGTTGCTGCATTGCTGCAGCAGTCCTGGGTTGTGCCCGGCAGTCCGCAGCTATTTGCATCGTTGTGTGCGTGCCTGTGGTGACCCTGCCTTACTTCTGACGGCTGTGGCACATGTCTCCCTGCAGAGATGACGATCGGCGAGGAGCAGATAGGCGGGCTGGTGGAAGAGGTGCGTCTTCCCATTTGTCGCAGTGCCTGCTGGTGGTGTGGATTAGCACCGTTGTTGTTGGGCATCTGCGCCGTTGCAAGTGCTGCTGCCACCTGCCTCGGCGCGTCCTGCCGCTCGGCCTGCTGCCCCATGCAAACCCTGCCATGGCAACCGTGCGTGCGCTGACCACAGCCTGCACCTGGCCACATGCTTTGCGCAGATCACACCAGACATGAAGCTGCCACGCGAGCGCAAGAAGAAGGCGTGAGGCGCCAGTTCGTATTGGTTGCAATGCAGCCTGTTCACCCCACCACTGCTTGCTCCCTGCTCCCGCTCCCCTGCTCGTCTGTGACCTGCTTTCCGCTGTTGCTGCTCCGGCCCCTGACCACTGACTTGTTCGCATCTTGATGCTGTTGACTCAACGCCTGCCCTGTGTAACCCGGCTGGATGGAGTGCAGTGGCAGGGAGAGGGGGCGCAGCGGGGGAGAGCAGCAGCCGGTGCGCCGGACAGCCGCGTCCGCCGCCATCCGCATGCCGGCTGCTCAAATCCTTCACCCTGATTTGCATCAGCCCGAACACTGCACCGCGAGGCAGCAGAAACACCGGCTCAATTGGCCCAGCGGGCTGTGCAGGGGCTTGCGCAGCTCGCACAACGGGTGGCCAGGGGCCACTGCCGCCAAGTGGCGGCCGCCCCGAGCGCGCCTGCTGGCGTCACGGCTGCGCCGTCGCCCCTCCTGCACCTCTCTGTGGCCTCTCCTGCCCTGCATTCGTCGACCCGCGGGGACGGGGAGTGTGCGAGCACGCGCAGGCGTACCTGCTAGGGCGGCCTTCCCACGTGCACGGCGGGAAATTGAAAGCTGGGCAGCAGAAGAGGCAAATGCCAGGCTGGGCGTGCCGAATCCGAATCCATCGCCGCCCGCAGACCTGGGAGTGACTGCAGTGACTTCAGGTCTGTGCTGTCCCTGCTGCGCTTCCCGCCCGTTTTGGCCACCCTACCCGGGCGCTTGCAAGCGGCCCCACAGCACTTTGAATTCGCGCTGCAGGCGGGCCGATCGCCTCCTCACGCGATGGAGGCCCCTCTAGCAGCGGCGCTCGCCGCGCTCGCCAAAGACGACGTTGCAGCGCTGTCCGCCGCCGTGGGCGCGGGGCTCAGCATCGAGGGCTTCTACTGGCACGCCGCCCAGCAGCGCAGCCTGCTGCAGCTCGCCGCACTGGCGGGGGCGGCCTGCTGCGCCGCGGCCCTCCTGGCTGCCGGAGCCGCCGTGGACGCCCCCAGCCCCTCCGATGGCAACACGGCCCTTCACTGCGCCTGCAGCACCGCCAGCAGCGGCACCGCTCGCACCATTGCCCTGCTGATGAAGGGCGGTGCCAGCCGTTGCGCCCTGAACCACGCGCGGCAGACGCCCTCCGATCTGCTGGAGCAAGAGACGAGCCAGGTGGGGCCGAATTGGGCGCACGGGGCCGCGCCGGCTGCCAGCCGCAGCGGCCGTTTGAAACGGCGGCGGGAGCACCGGCTCTTCGTTTGCGGCCGGCCGTGCAGGCCCTGCTGCAGCCCTGCAAGGCAGCCTGCCTACTTGCCTGCCTCACTTGAACAGCAGTCTTACCTCTCTGCTACCAAACTGAGCCTGCTGCCGCCCCGCACGCCCCCGTTGTCTGCCCTTCGCAGGTGGCGTGCCAGCAGCCCGAGGCGGCGGCGCCCGCGGACAGCGACCTGCTGCGGCCAGAGTACTGCACCGACGACTTCCGCATGTTTTCCTTCAAAATCGACTGCTGCCCGCGCCTGGCAGAGTCCCACGACTGGACGCTCTGCCCCTTCCAGCACCCCGGTACGCTTGCGCTGCCGCGGCACGGCAGTTGGTGCGGTGCCGCCGGGCCACCGGACCAAGTGCCGCCCAGTAGCTGCCTCTGACCCCTCCTGCCTCCCCACCCCTCCTGCAGGCGAGAAGGCGCGCCGCCGCGACCCCCGCTGCTTCAAGTACCATGGCGTGCCCTGCCCCGATTTCCGCAAGGTCAGTAGGGCCCCTGCCGGTGCCATTGCCGCCGCACAGTGACCGCCGTCCCGGTCCGCTGCCAGCTGTACTGGTCAGCTGTGAGCAGTGCTTAGCCTGCTGCCCTGAACAGCTGCCGTGCAAGCTGTAGCGAGCGTGCGTCAGTTTGGCGGAGTGGGCGCGTGCGAGCGCTGCCGCTGCCCTTCCCGCCGGAAATTTGAACGGGCGCGCTGGCTGCTCCTCTCCTTTGGTCTGTGCAGGGCACCTGCAAGCGCGGCGACGCCTGCACCTATGCGCACGGCGTGTTCGAGTGCTGGCTGCACCCCAGCCGCTACCGCACGCAGGTGGGGCAGGGTGCTGAGCTGTTGGAGGGGCCACTTGCTGGCATGCCTTGGAGACCAGTGGCCGCTCGCGCTGGGCGCAGCTTGAGGCAGCGACTGTTGGCGCGCCGGGCCGTGTAGCAGACTCCAATTGTATTTCGCTGAAGTAGTGCGCACTGCACACACAGTCATCTGCACATGTCCCTTGCAACAGCTTGCGCTGCAAACCCCTGAAAGTACCGCCGCCGCCCTGCTGCCCCCCGCCTTGTTGCCTGCAGCTGTGCAAGGAGGGCGCGGGCTGCCGCCGCAGCGTGTGCTTCTTTGCCCACAGTGTGGACCAGCTTCGCGAGCCCACCATGACGGCAGGTGCGGTATTCATCACCCTGGCCTGTTGGCAAGGCTGCCGCTGCCTGCAGTACTTGTGGCACTATCGCCATTTTGCATCGCCGCTGCTGTCGCCCTGCCTGCCAAGCAGTGTTGGCAGGTGCACTTGTGGTGGCAGCATGGGCACTGCAGCTGGCAGCGCCTGCCCCTTGCAAGAGCAAGCTGGTGTCCCTCATATCCAACCCACCCCATTCTAACTGCCTGCAGGAGACAGCCAGCCCGGCTCGCCGCGCGGCCCGCTGGCTGTGGCAGAGGAGAGCCAGGAGACCAGCCCCCGCTCCTGGTCGCCCACCCCTGCCTCCAGCGAGGAGAGCGTCAAGATGCTGCACAGCTCCACGGGTGCGCGGCTGGGCTGTGTGGTTGGGGGTTGGCTGATTTGCCTATGCCTCTGGACCGCCTCTAGACGTGAGCTGCAGCATGCTTGGCAGGCTGCTTGCTTAGTGAAGTCCACAATGCTGCTGGCACACCTCCACCCAGGCTGCACATCCCAACCCCTTGCCCTGCCCCTCACCCCATCCTTGCAGAGTCGCTGCCCTCTGGCCTGTTTGTGTCTGCCGGCCGTCACCCCCTGGCCTGCTCCACGGACTCGAGCCTGAGCAGCACGCCCGCGGGCCCGCTGTCCACGCTGTCCACCTCCTGCGGTACCGGCGACACGCTGCAGCGCACGCTGTCCACGCTGTCCTTCACCTCGGAGGACATGACGCAGGTACAGGGAGCTTTCGACTCTGTGCTGTTGCTAGCTGTGGTGCCTTGTAGCAGAGAGTATGGTGGCCAGAGAGTATGCTTGGGCACCAACGGCCGCTCACAGCTGCTAAACTGCTCCTTTGAGGTTCTGCAGCGCCAGCCTTCGACTCCTGCCAACTTGCCGCCGCCATCCCCAACATGCCGCACTGCCTTGCTGTCTGCAGGCGATGGCGCTGCAACACACTAGCATGCCCTCCCACGCCGCTCTGCTGGCGGCCACCGCTGCAGCCAACTGGCCGGTGCAGGTGGGCAGGGCAGGGGTTGAGCAACCTGCCGCCGCTGCAGACCAGAAACTAGCTGTTGCATGCATGCCTTGCCTTGCAGCCTGACCGGCAGATGCACAAAACATTGCAGACTGCAAGTAACCTGCACACACGCTCAACCCCACCCTGCACCCCTTGGCTCCTCCCCGCCTGCAGATGTCCAGCAGCCCCGAAGCGATTGCCCTGCTGAGCGGCAGCACCAGCCCCCTGGCCTCCAGCCTGCCCAGCATGCTGCTGCCAGACCCCGCCGCCGTGCAGGCGGCGGTGCAGGCGGCGGCGGTGCAGCACCAGCTGTCCATGTTCCAGGTAGGCAGGGGCGTGGCCTGCTTCTGCTGCATGCCTTGCCTGCTTGCAAGCCAGCTGGTTGAGGGGCACCCACGGCCACCCCTTTGTGCTGCCCTATCGACTGGGCACTGCCCTCACCCAGCCTCCCTGCCCGCCTCGCCTGGAGCCTCACTCTGCCCCACTGCTTCCCTCCTCCTTTCAGGCCGGTGGCTCCAGCCTGCTGACGGCCAGCGCCGACCCAGCTTCCCTGCTGGCCGCTGCCACGGGCGTGCGCCAGCCCCTGCTGCCGCTGTCCCTCAACCTGGGCCACCAGCACTACTCGGCTGCGCCACCTGCCCAAGCCTCCTGCTACAGCCTGGGGCTGTGAGGCAGCTGGCTGCCCGGCTGGCCGGCCGCTTGTAGGAGCCCAGCCCCTTGCGGCCCTGCCCCAGCCGCCGGCGGCTTTGCATTCTGCGCCGCCCCTCGCGCCGCCCCTCGCCGCAGTTTTCCGAGAGCCTCCCCTTGAGCGCCTGAACGCGTGCAGCGCGCGGCCATTTTGCGCGGCGGCGGCTGCCCGCCGCATCCTGGCGGCGCCGCCCCGCCAACCCTCTTTTCCCGCGGCGACTGCACGCACCTCGCGCGCCCGCCGCCCGCACTTTACCACCCAGCACTGCCTTCCAAAATTGACTCTGCGGTGGCTCGCCCATTACGCCGCCCCGGTCAGCACCCTGCTTACTTCACACCCTGCGGGCCCTTCCCACTCTCTCTTCTCGCGCGCCCCCGCTGCGATGACCGCGGGGCGATCAGCCCTCTTTTGCACGTATACTCCTGCTTCCGCTTCTTCCTACGCCTGCCCCTGTACAAAGTATGATACATGCACTTGTCCAATCACGCATCCACACATCTCCACACCTCTACACCTCCAGCGCACCCCACCCACCCACCCACACTCCATCCCCCACCCGCACAAGCGGGCCCCCTCCACCCCCTCGCGTCGCCATGTTTTCTTCTCCCAAGAAGCTCTCATCCCCCGGCGTCCGCCCTTGTTGTTATGTTCCCCCGGACTGTGCCCTGCCTATTCCCAACCCCACGCCAACTCGCAACCGATGAGCCGTCTCTTGCCTTGCCCCCTCTTTCCCTCTGCCCCTTTTGTCCACCCCAGGCGGGAGCCCCGCTGGACGGCCCATCTGCTTGGCCCACCAAGCAGCATGGCTAGCGGGGCACCCGGCCTGCCGTGTCTGGTATGCCCGCCACATGCCCCCTCCCACGCTCTCCGTCCCTCCTTCGTCTCTCGTCAATGAACGTTGATCGATCCCCAAACATTTTGAGCACCCCACAAAACCTCCCTGAGTTTTGGTGCCTGTGCCCTCCCATTCGTCCCTGTACTCCACCCACCGGGGCACGCCCCCGATTCTTTGCCACGGCACCCGGCCCCCCGAACGAACTCACCTGCGCTGTCGACTGACTGATCCCAGCCCGAATCAGCCGCCTGTGCACTTCACAGCACCCCACCCCTCCGCCGCACCCGCCGCCCCCTTTTTCCGCGCCGCACACGCGCCTGTGTCCCCCCTTTTTGCCAGGCCGCCCCTCCGCTTCTAGCGCCCCTGTCCTTAGCTGCGAGGCCGGGCACCCTCGCTTTTCTCGCATGCCCGACGCCCCTACTATACCGCGCCCCATCCCCATCCCCCACCCACCCAAGCACCCCCCTCCTGCGTTGCGGGGCCCCCGTGTCCCTCGCTCCCCGCTGCTGCTGCCGCACGTTTGCCCGCTACCAATTTGATGCCAGATCAGAGCCAGCAGTGCATTCGCTTCGCTTAACCCCAGTCTCCCAGGCAGGCGCGCCGCCCTCTTGGTGTGTGCCCTTCGCTTTCATGCCCCAACCCCCTCTTTGCCCCTCCCAGCACCCCACCCCATTTACGCCGATCCAATTACTGACGTCTCCACACTTTGCACCGCGCACCACGTCGCACCCCCCTGACTTCTTTGCCACCCCGCCCTCTTGGTTTGCCAGCATTACGCAATCGCTGCCCGTCTCCTCCTAGCCGCTAGCGCACTGACCAATTCATTGACTCTGTTCCCTCGCTCGCTCGCCCCATGGGGAGGGCACTCGGCCCCCCACGTCCTGTGCACCGCTTCTGACCGCTCTCGACACTGACTCTCGCCGTTGACCGTTGTTGCTCCTCACACACCCACACCGACTCGACTGCCTCGATGCCTCGTGTAACAGCTTGATCCAATGACGCAGTGAGGCAGCAAGGATGGTGGTGGGAGGGCTGGGATTTGCCTTGAGTGAGAGGTGCAAGGCTGGAAGCAGCATGGTGAAAGGGGGGACACGCAAGGGCTGCTGGTGCCGGTGGCGCATGCCCTCTTGCTGGGACAGCAGGCACCTTGACCCTGTCCAAAAGCAACACCTCCCCCCGCACCACGCCGGCCTGCCATGCACGCAGAACAGGGACCCAGTCGTCCTACCACAGACAATGCAAATCAGGCACGGTGGGTATGCGTCGAATCGAACAAGTGGGGCCACCGCCGATCAACAGGCGGCGGCGGCGGCGGCGGCGGCAGTGGATCTGAACCAGGCGCAGCTTGCACGCGCCGAAAATGCTTGTGGCAGCCATGCATGGTGTTCACAAGCCTCCTGAGCAGCCCAAGACCCCCTGCAGCTCAAACCCCCTTTAACCGGCCGTGCAGACCAGCTGCCCAGGCGGTCTGGGGCGTGCACAAGCAACGATCAGGACTTGCCAACGCCGATGCGATGCCGCTGGGCGCAATGTGGGCTCGCCCGCGCAGCCCATGCGAGCATGGCAAGCGGGCAACCCCAACCCGAACGCCTGGCGCCCCGCAGCGGCCATTGTAGTTTAGCCATCATGCTGGCAGCTCTCTCAAAGGGGCTGGTGCCTGTCCAGGCGGCCGCGGCCGCCGCAGCGCTGCCCGCAGCGCTGCAGCACTGCAGGAGGTTCGCCGCCGAGCCGGCTGCGGCAGCGGAGACCGCCGATGGCTCTATCACGCAGGTGCGGGGGCCGCTGTGCAGCGCTCGGAGCCAGCTTGGGTGGGGTGCTCGGCATCGCGGCGCGACCCTAGCTGGGGTGGCGCTTCCAAGGCTCTGGGCGCCTCCCGCGACGGCTGGGAGGGGCCGCCAGGGCGCCCAGGCGCCCCTGCAGCCGCAGCCAGCCCCGCCAGAGCCGCCCCTCGCACAGCGGGGTTTGCCCCGCCTGGTCGCTCCTCGGCATCCGGCGGCCTCCCCGATCTCCGATTGCTGGCGCGCCGGGCGCCGAGGCGGGGCCGGCCCCACCGGCGGCAGCGCTCCGCCACACGCTGCCTGCCGCACCCGCGCTCGACACCTGCACTCAACGCTCGCCCTCGCAGGTCATCGGTGCCGTGGTGGACGTGCACTTTGAGGGCGAGCTGCCGCCCATCCTGTCGGCGCTGGAGGTGGCCAACCACGAGATCCGGCTGGTGCTGGAGGTGGCGCAGCACATTGGCGACCACACCGTGCGCTGCATCGCCATGGACGCCACCGACGGCCTGACGCGCGGCCAGCCCGTGATCAACACCGGCGAGCCCATCAAGGTGCCCGTGGGCCGCGAGACGCTGGGCCGCATCATGAACGTGATTGGCGAGCCCGTGGACGAGAAGGGCCCCATCCGTGAGTCGCTGGCTGATGGCGTTGCTTGAATGGGTGCTGGCTGGCGGTTTGGCGGGCGCTGGCTGCTTGCTTGCGCAGTGGGAGACGGCAGCAGGGCTGGCAGCGGCAGCGAGCCCAAAGCCTGCAGCAGCAGGCAGGGATGACGGCTGCTGAGTGTGCGTAGGATGCGCCTGTGGCAGCTGCTCGGCGGGCCCGCCTATTCGAACGACTGCCGCTGCTACTTGCATGTCCAGTTGCTTGCATCTGGGCCGGGGGGGACCACATACCCCTCTGTCCCCTTTGTGTCTTCCTACTGCCAGCCGCCAAGGTGACCTGGGCCATTCATCGCGAGGCGCCTCCCTTTGTGGACCAGGGCGTGGAGCAGCAGATCCTGACCACCGGCATCAAGGTGCGCCTCTTGCTAGCGTGGTCTTTCGTCTGCAAGCTGTGTTGCGCTACTTGGCAGCAAGCAGCTGCGTGCTGGTAGGCTGGCAGGGCGGTGGCGCCGGCCTGCATTGGGGCAGCTGGCAGCTCTGCTGGCCCAGCACTGCTGCCCTCTTCTTCTGCTTCAATTCTGACGCTGCTGCCTGCCCTGTTCCTGCCACAGGTGGTGGACCTGCTGGCGCCCTACCTTACAAAGAGCTGGCCTGCAATGCTGCCGTTTGCCTGCCCTTGATGATTGTGTTTATTCCCCTTCAATGCAACCGCAGGTGGTGGACCTGCTGGCCCCCTACCAGAAGGGTGGCAAGATTGGCTTGTTCGGCGGCGCCGGCGTGGGCAAGACCGTGCTGATCATGGAGCTGATCAACAACGTGGCCAAGGGCCACGGTGCGTTGCGATGGTTCACAGCTGATGGATGGTTTGCTCGGTTGGCAGGCTGCTGGGCCGCAGGGCATGAGCAGCTGTTCACCTGCTCGTCGCTCCCAGTGCTGCCTTCTGCATATGCCGTGCCCTGCCATGCCATGCTGCCGCCGGTGCTGCACACCGTGACCTTGATCCCCATTTCTGCCTGCCAGCTCGCACAGCAGTGAAGCTGGAGCCAGTTGTGCATTGCTAGCTTGCACTGACCCACCGCACCAATCAACCGCTCCGGCTTGCAGGTGGTTTCTCCGTGTTCGCTCCCTGTCCACTCCTGCAAGCTGGAAACCATCAAGGTTACAATAACATTCCATTCCATTGCCTTGCAGGTGGTTTCTCCGTGTTCGCCGGCGTGGGCGAGCGCACCCGTGAGGGCAACGATCTGTACCGCGAGATGATTGAGTCTGGTGCGCTGTGCTGTGCTGCACATGCTGTGCTGCGCTGTGTTGTGGCATACCGTGCTGCGCTGTGCCTGCTATGCTGCGCTGTGCTGTGGCAGTGCGTGCTACTGCGCTGCGGCGGCTGCACACGGCAAGGCAGCACTTTTGTCTGCAGTCAGTTGCAGTGCATGCCTTTCGTCACGCCTCCTTGTTCATCCCTCCCTGCCTGCCTGCTGCCTTTGACTGCCTGCCGCAGGCGTCATCAAGCTTGGCGAGCAGCAGGCGGACTCCAAGGTGACGCTGGTGTACGGCCAGATGAACGAGCCCCCTGGTGAGCAGCTAGTGGTTGCTTGGCTTTGGTCTGGCTGCACCAGAATTTCATACGGATGCAGCTGTAGTGTGCTGTGGTTGGTTGGCCAGACGATCCAGCTTTCTGGTGAGGAGCAGTTGCCTTGGTCAGTTCTGCGAGTGAATTTGTAGTATGGGTGTCCAGCCTGTTCGGCGGAGCACGCTCGTTCTGCCATAGTTGCACCTCAATCCTGCCTTGCTGTGCTTACCTTGCTTCAGGCGCCCGCGCCCGCATGGCGCTGACCGGCCTGACAGTGGCCTATCACCCTCCTCTCCTGCTTTGCTGCAAGCGACTGACTCTAAAGCGGCCACACATCTGTGTGCATCCATGCAGGTGCCCGTGCCCGTGTGGCGCTGACCGGCCTGACGGTGGCCGAGTACTTCCGTGACGAGGAGGGCCAGGACGTGCTGCTGTTCGTGGACAACATTTTCCGCTTCACCCAGGCAAGAACTGCTCAATGCAAAATTGCTGCTGCTGGTAATGCTCTTGACGACAGGACGTGCTGCTGTTCGTGGACAACATCTTCCGCTTCACCCAGGTGCGTGTGTTGATTCAGACCGCGAGGCAGTGGATTTGTTTGTTGTTGCCAAGGTGGGCCTGCTGTTTGTGCACAGCATGTTTCGCCTCGCTTGCGGTTGCAGGGCGTGCATGGCAGCAGGCTTGGAAGTCAGCTTTGGCTGTGCTTGCCGCAGCGGCCACCAGCAGGCAGCTCACCAAACCCTCGCTCTGCATCCCTGCTCCGCAGGCCAACTCGGAGGTGTCGGCGCTGCTGGGCCGCATCCCCTCGGCCGTGGGCTACCAGCCCACCCTGGCCACGGATCTGGGCCAGCTGCAGGAGCGCATCACCACCACCAAGAAGGGCTCCATCACCTCGGTGCAGGTGCGCAGGAGTGCAAGGAACACACCTAGGGTTGTTGGTTGGCCAGGGTTGGTGCAGGGTGCCCCAGATGCACAAGCGCATGCCACCACCCAGAAGCAGCTGCCTGCGTGCCCCGCTGTACATGCCGGAACAGCGCATGGCATGGCTGGTGCTGCACATGCTGCAGCGCGTGGTATGGCTGGTGCTGCGATTAGCCCAACTGTGTTGCATCTTGGTGCCGAGTAGGCATGCAAGGGATGGCACACAAGTGTGCAGCAGCAGCCGTGAACCACAACCCCATCCCGCCTCCTCCCCTGCAGGCCATCTACGTGCCGGCCGATGATCTGACCGATCCCGCGCCCGCCACCACCTTCGCGCATCTGGACGCCACCACTGTGCTGTCCCGCGGCATTGCAGGTGCGCCAGGGCGGTGCTAGGGTTCCGTTCAGGTCGGGTTGTGCTGGGGCAGGCGGCGGCAGGCAGCACAGGGGCGCCATGCCATGCAATGCCATGCCGCTCATGTTCAGTTGCCATGTCATGCCTCTGCAGAGCTGGGCATCTACCCCGCGGTGGACCCCCTGGACTCCACCTCCCGCATGCTCAACCCCCGCATCCTGGGCGAGGAGCACTACGGCGGTGAGCACTGGTAGCTGCTTTAGCTGTAGGGTTTGCTGACTTGCTTGCTGTTTTAGAGCGGCGCAGCCCCGCATCAGGGCGAGGAGCACTACGGCGGTGAGCAGCAGCAGCAGCACCACCAGCAGCACCAGCAGCAGCAGAATCATGCATCCTTGAGCCCCCAGCGCGCAAACCAGCAGCAGCGGCCCATGCCATGGCATGCGCTGCAACCCTCTCCTGCACTGCTGCTGCCCATGCCACAGCATGCACCCCACCCACCCACCCGGCCCCGCCCCGTCGCCCCGCCCTTTGCAGTGGCGCGTGGCGTGCAGAAGGTGCTGCAGGACTACCGCAACCTGCAGGATATCATTGCCATCCTGGGTATGGATGAGCTGTCGGAGGAGGTGAGCAGAGCGTGCAACGGCGCTTGTGGTTTTGACTGCTTGCAAGCATGGCTGTTGTCATCCTGTATGGATGAGCTGTCGAAGGCGCTTGGGTAGAGCGGGGGCAGGCCACTTGCACAGGCCACTTGCGCAGCATACGGTGTGGGAGGGGTGACTGCGAGCGTGGTTGTGCCCTGGTCCGCCCTCACCCGCCCCTCCCTGGGCTTTTTCTCTTCCTCATTGCCTCCTCGTCCGCCCTCACCCGCCCTCTCCGCCCCTGCCTTTGTTGATTGCAGGACAAGATGGCTGCGGCGCGCGCCCGCAAGATCCAGCGCCTGGTCTCTTCCTCATTGCCTCCTCACCCGCCCCTCTCTGCCCCTGCCTTTGCCTATTCCAGGACAAGATGACTGTGGCACGTGCCCGCAAGATCCAGCGCTTCCTGTCCCAGCCCTTCGCGGTGGCCGAGGTGTTCACCGGCACGCCAGGTGCGCAACAGCTGCTGATTCTGATGTGTGGTGCGGTTTCGGCAGGGTCTTTGATACCAGGCATGCTGTGCGAATGGGCTGGAGTGAAATCGCTCCTCTTTTGTTTGCGTCCCAGGCAACTGTACGTAAGCTGAAGGGCACTTTCTTTTCGAACTTTCCCTGTCTCCATCTGAATGCCTCTTTGGCCTTTAAATTCAACCTGCAGGCAAGTACGTGGAGCTGAAGGACACCATCAGCGACTTCAAGGGCGTGCTGGAGGGCAAGTACGACGACCTGCCCGAGATGGCCTTCTACATGGTGCGCTGCGTTTTGTATTAAATAACGGCGGTTTAACTGGTTGTGTTCAGCTGGCGGGTCGTACCAAGGGTGTGCTGGGCGGCAAGTCCACTACGCCTGGCAGGCCCGCATGTTGCCGCGGGATGCTCAGCAGAGCTGGCCTAGCCTGGGGCCCCGCTCCCTGCCTCCCGAATGCCGCCCTGTCCGGCACACACCTGGGCCCCTCCCTCACCCCCCTCTGCCCCTCGTGTCACTCCCCAAAACAGAACGGCGACATCAACGAGGTGATGGCCAAGGCCGATAAGATGGCGGCGGAGATTGCCGGCAAGTGAGGCAGCCAACACACAGGCGGCCACAGCCAGCCAGCCGGCGGCGCAGCCTGCGGCGGCGCAGAGGGCGGCTCCGCCGCCCGCGGCCGCCGAGTCAGCGCGCCACCCGCCCGCCTCGGGCCGGCAGCAGCGGCTTACGCCGCTGCAATGCTTATAGCCGGCCCGGGCGCGGGCGGGTCGCCGCGGCGCCGCTCCAGCCCTTCAGATACAGCAATGTTGACACGAATGCTCCACACCAGCTCTTTTTTCCCTCCGCAAGTTCGGGTTCCAAGTTTGCGCAGCCTGAGGCCGCGCGGGGATGACTTGCCTCTGTCCCGGCCTCTGCGCCTCGTGGGCGGGCCGCGCCTGCCCGGTGTAAGCCCAAAATTGAAAGCACAGGCACCAGGCGCAGCTGTGGGGGCAGAGAGGAGGAGCATGCAGGGCAGTAGGTGGTGTATTGTGGTGCAATTGTTGTCGGAGCAGCAGGCGGTGTGGTGCGCTTGTTTTCAGGGCAGCAGCTGTGTCAATCGGTTCGGAGAGGCGGCGGTGGTGGCGCAGGGACGGCAGCACCCGTCTGTTGCTGGTGTGGGCTTTACAGTGGGAGCTGAGGCAGGGTTAGCATCCAGGCAAGGTGCAGGGCCTGTGGAACACAGAACTGGGTATGCACAGAAAGGGCACAGAGAATGTACACAGCAACAGACCAGAAAGTTGCATCATATGGAGGACAGAGATGGAACCAGATGCGTGCAGGGCGCTGAAAACGCGGTTATGCTGAAAAGTTGTTTGTGCATGGCAGACCGCCGTGGCATTCGTTCATCATTGCGTGTTTGTTCGTGGCTGCAATGCGGCATCATGATGCCGCCTGCTGCTGCTGCTGCTGCTGCTCTCCCTCTGCTTCCTGCTGCTGCTGCATGGACGGCAGTGATGCTGCAGGCTTGTGCAGCAGCCTGACCAGATGCTGCACAATGGAGCTGCTGCTGCAGGCCTCCATCTGCAAACAATACATGGTGGCACGGTGGCTTGGTGCAGGCAGGGTGCGCTTGGCGGGACGACAATGGCAGTGGGCTGGGTGCGATGGAGCAGGCAGCTCGCTTGAGGCAAGTGCCCAATTTTTAGCAGGCTGCCCTGCGGGCATGCCGCCCAACCACGCGGCGTTTTCCATCCCTTGCGAATGGCAGGATGCCAGGCGCAACTTGGCAAGCATGGTCGCCACCGCTCCGCCGCCCATGCCGCCTCCCTTCCAGGAAACAAAAGCCACGGCTGAGGAAGCGAGGCCTAACAAGGAGCGGGCGCACCTCGGCGAGGATGGCCTCCACTGCCGCCCCATCCATTGCATCCTCGGCATCCAAAATGCGCTCAAACAGGCGGGAGCTGTGCTCCAGAAACGCCTCCACCTGCGGAGGCACACGAAGCACAAGGCAGGGCGGTCACCAAAATGCGGCGAACAGGCGGAAGCTGCGCTCCAGAAAGGTGGCCACAATGCAGCGTGGTGCTGGCGATGATCTGCTGGGTGTGGAGCAGCAGCGTCCTCCGGGCAGCTTGTGTTGTGATCACAATGCACGATGCACCGTGGCGAACGCAACCCGCCGTCTCTCCAGCATGACTGTGCAACCCCTGCCGTGCACCCCCACTGTGCACAGCAGCTTGCGCCTGCCCACTCGCCTTGCTGTCATGCATCACCACTCTGCCCTGCTCGTTCAGCGTCACATAGCCCACGGCCTCGGCACGCGCCCAGCACGCTTGGGCACTGACTGCGGTGCAAGGATCGTTGCTCACGACAGCAAATAGGTACACGACACCAAATAGGTACACGCAGCAGCGCTCAAGCACACATGGGGGGACGCGCAGGTGGGCCATCTACCACAGAGCCGTTCCGCAGACCTGGCCAACCTGCCGCTCACGTGCCCGCAGTCCACACAGCTGTAGCCAACGGTTCAATAACTCCACACCTTGCCCACCTGTGTATGGCCGGGTGGCCCCCGAGTGCCAGGCCTGGAAGCGCCTCAGGTCCTCCAGCATGAAGCAGCACAGCAAGCACTCCACCTGCTCCTGCAAATGGTTCATAAATTGTACAAGTGGGGCGTGCCGAATGTGAGGAGGTGAGATGGGGCAAGGGTTGGAGTGGCAAGGAGAGACATGAAGCAACACAGCAGGCACTCCACTTGCTCCTGCACAGAGAGGGCATGCAACGCAGGCAGGCAGGTGAGGTGGGGTGAAGGTTGGAGTGGCACAGCGCAGCATGAAGCAGCACAGCAGGCACTCCACCTGCTCCTGCAGACTCTGCAGGAGTTTCGGAAAAAAAGAGGCGTGTGTTAAGGCCAGACGAGCACAGGTGGGAGCCGCCGTTGCCTCCCAGGCAGCAACACAGCGCCCTGTCTCCACTTAGGACAGGACAGCACGCACAGCACACCTGCGCCAGGTGGCCCCCCTCCAGCATGCGCAGCTCATCATGCACAGCAGAACAGAGCACATCGCAGCACAAGCACAGCACGCACAGCACACCTGCGCCAGGTGGCCCCCCTCCAGCATCAAGCGCAGCGAGTGCAGCGTGGTCAGCTCGGCGCGAGGCTCCTCCAGCAGCGTCTTTGTGACCGGCTTGATCACCTGCAAAGGTGGATCGACATGACAATGGTGCAAGGCGCTCTGCAGCATGAGGCGGTCACACCTGCGGTTCCACATCCCATTCAACCATCTGCAAATGCTGTTTGCCACGGCGCCGGTTGCAGAGTACTTCTGAATGCGGCCACCACCAACCTCTCGCAGGTTGTCAAGGCTGTAGATGGCGTGGCCAATCTCGTGAGGTGCCACCAGGTAGACGATGCTGCGGCAAACCCAAAGAGATGCAGCTGAGTTGGACGGGTTACACCAGGTATTACGTTTTTCTGCTAAAGATGGGGCGCCACCAGGTAGACGATGCTGCGCCAGGAGAGGGGTACGAAAGACGGAGCCCCAGGCATGCGTCAGCGGCAGCAGGATGGTGTGCACACGTGCAAGGGGCACACATCAACTTGGCAAATAGGTATGATAAAGCGCCTTGCTGCGAGCACACTTCAGTTGCTAACTAGCCGCACCTGTCCTCCGCATTGATGGCCTCCGCTCGCGAGGGGTCAGCCACAACCTGCACACAAACTAAAAGTCACGTGCATGGGCTGTGGTCCTGTACAGCACATGTGCCGGTGCACAGCTGTGCCCTGCGTGCACACTGGGCATGCCCGCAGCTGTGGCGCAGCAGCTGCCCCGGATGAAAGGCAGCGAACAAATTGCCCCAAATTCGTACACTGATACAAGCAGCTGTGCGGCCAGTCTTACCTGCAGCGCCAGCTCCTTTGCCGCCGCTGCCCGGGCCTCGGCAGACGTCATGTCCAAGTAAATTTTGACCCCGTGCTCCCGCCGCACCTCCGACCTGCACAGCCACAGCCAGAATGGTGTTGGATAATTAAGACCCCTGCCCAGCAAAGCAGCGGTGCATGGAGACATGCCCGCCACACACATGCATGACACTTGCGCAGCCACAGCAATGCCGGGCCGCACCTGTTTGGGATGCTCTGCCCGGCAAAGCGGAAGTGCATGGACACGCCCGTCACTAAGGGCACATAATAAATGCCGGCCATGCTGGCACGCAGGCCTGCCAGGCCCTCTTGTGACAGGCGGCCGGGGCGGCGCTGGAAGTAGGCCACCATCACCTCCTGCAGTGGGAAGGGAAAGGAGGGAAGCATGGTACTGCAAGCACTCAGGGTATTACCCGGATGGCGCTGGATGTAGGCCACCATCGCGTCCTGCAGAGGGAAGGGACACACGGAAAGCCAGATGAATTTCCAGTACACAGGTTTCAAAGTTAACATGCTGGAAGTAGGCCACCATCGCGTCCTGCAATACTGAAGCGGGGTAGCGAGGCCAGCTGAGATGCCGCTGCGCAGATCGTCTTCCCCGAGGCGGTGCAGCCTCCCTGCATGCACGCACAACCGCCCCAGCCCCCCTAGCTCATCTAGGTGGCAGCTTCATGCGATGTTGCCGGCACACACATTCCGAATGCATCCTGAGGAGCATCAACCAGAGCAGCGGACCAAAGGCGGCGAACGTGCAACATCCGGCAACCCACCTGGATGGCAGCGATGGTGCGGTTTTGCTTCGCGCAGCCGTCGTCCAGGATGCGCAGGCTGAACTCCGGCTGCACCTGCGGCAACAATTGCAAGGAAGTGGCCGGGCGGGGTGGATAAGGTGCCATACGCCTAACTG
>VFQQ010001452.1_pt1 | contig 32734 bp, 26 predicted proteins | sample 3512341 | NCBI WGS metagenome assembly VFQQ01 (sample SAMN10412373, study PRJNA504923) | tailings metagenome | isolation source: Relicate 2 Philex TSF1 revegetated site | place: Philippines: Tuba, Benguet | collected 2017-08-29 | reverse complement strand
CCGGCGCGCAGCACCACGATGCGGCTCGCCAGCGTCATCGCCTCGACCTGATCGTGGGTAACGTAGATCATCGTCGTGCCGAGTTCCTGATGCAGCCGCGCGATTTCGATGCGCATCTGCACGCGCAGTTCGGCGTCGAGGTTGGACAGCGGCTCGTCGAACAGGAACACGCCGGGCTGGCGCACGATGGCGCGCCCGATCGCCACGCGCTGGCGCTGGCCGCCGGAAAGCTCGCGCGGCTTGCGTTGGAGATAGGGTTCCAGATGCAGGATCTTGGCCGCTTCCGCCACCTTGCGGTCGATCTCTTCCTTGGGCCGCTTCGCCATCTCCAGCGGAAAGCCCATATTGGTCGCGACCGTCATATGCGGGTAGAGCGCGTAGGTCTGGAACACCATGGCGATGCCGCGCTTGGCCGGGTCCTCGCCGGTCACGTCGCGCCCGCCGATTTCGATGCGCCCGTCCGAGGTGGTTTCGAGCCCGGCGATCATGCGCAGCAGCGTGGACTTGCCGCAGCCGGACGGCCCGACGAAAACGACGAACTCGCCATCCTTGACGTCGAGATCGACGCCGCCGATCACCTCGGTCTCGCCGAAGCGCTTCTTCACTTTCTGGAGCGACAGGCCCGCCATTTTTCTACCTTCGAACTATTTGACCGCGCCGTCGGTCAGGCCGGAAACGAACCAGCGGCCGACGAGGGCGAAGAGGGCGACGACCGGGATGATCGCGGCTGTGGCGCCGGCAAGCAGCAGGCCCCAGTCGATCTGATACTGGCCGATGATGCCGGCAAAGCCGACGGGAATGGTGCGCCGTGCATCCGACACGATCAGCACCGAGGCGAACAGATATTCGGTCCACGACGAGATGAAGGCGAAGATCGCGACGCTGGCGATGCCCGGCGCGATCAGCGGCATCAATATGCGAATGAGTATGGTCGTCGTCGGCGCGCCGTCGACCACCGCCGCCTCCTCGATCTCGCGCGGGATGGTGGCCAGGAACGAGCGCATCATCCAGATCGAGAAGGGCAGCGCGAAGGCAACATTGACGATGACCAGCGCCACCGGACTGTCGATCAGCCCGACCTTGGCGAACAGCCCATAGAGCGGGATCAGCACCACCACGCCGGGAAAGGCGTAAGCCAGCAGGATCGTGCGGTAGAGCGCGTTGCGGCCGGGAAACTCCATGCGGAAGAAAGCATAGGCCGCGGGCAGGGCAAGCAGCACCGTGAACGCCGTCGAGAACGAGGCGACGATGATGCTGTTGACGAGATAGACGGGGAAATCCGACGCCTGCAGCAGCTTTTCGAAATGCTGCAACGTGAAGCTTTCCGGGATCATCGTCGGTACGCGCTGGATGATCTCGCGCGGCAGCTTGATCGAGCCGCTGATGACCCACCAGAACGGCAGCGCGATCAAAAGTGCGATCAGCGAAAGCCCGCCATAGAGCGACAGCGCCTGTCCGAATGTGCGTTTCATCGCGCGGCCTCCTGCGCCGTCATTGCGCGCGTCGCGAGGAAGGCAAAGCCCATCAGCAGGATGCTGGTCAGCACCGATATCGTGGCCGCCTCGCTCAGCCGGTAGCCCTTGAAAGCGGTGTCGTAGATCAGCACCGGCAGCGTCTGCGTCGCACCCGCCGGACCGCCCGCCGTCAGCAGCCAGATCACGTCAAAGACGTTGAAGGACAAGAGCGTGCCGACCACGCCGAGCACCAAGAGCGTCGGTTGCAGCAGCGGCCAGGTGATGCGCTTGAAGCGCTGGAAGGTGCCGGCCCCATCGATGCGCGCCGCCTCATAGAGGTCGCTCGGGATGCGTGTCAGCCCGGCCAGCATCATCAGCGCGGTGAAGGGAAACCAGCGCCAGGAATTTATCAGGATCAGCGTGGTCATCGCGCTTTCGCGGGTGGCAAAGAAGCCGACTGGCCGCTCGATGACGCCGGCCTGTATCAGCAGCGGATTGATCATGCCGCCCGACGACGACAGCAGCCAGCGCCATATGATGACGACGACCACCGTCGGCACGATCCAGCTCAGGATCACCCATGTGCGAGCGATGCGGACGCCGGGGAATTTCTGGTTGAGGATCAACGCGGTTGCCAGCGCCAGTGCTGTCTGCACGACGGCGTTGCCCAGCACCCAGACGATGCTGCGGCCGAGCGCGCGCCAGAAGCCGGCGCCGCCGAGGATCGCGGCATAATTGGCAAGGCCGACATAATGGCCTTGCGAGCCGATCACGCCGACATCCTGAAAGCTCAGGATGACGGCCTGAACCAGCGGCCAGCCGAGAACGGCCAGCAGGAAGAGCAGGGCGGGCGACACGAACAGGAAGGCCAGCGTCGTGTTCTTCATCGTGTCTGTTCCCGCCCCGACGGTTCTTACTTCTTGGCGATGTCGGACATGCGTGCCTGTCCGCCCTTGACGGCGTCGGCCGCGGTCTGCCCGTCCACGACGATGTGCTGCAGCGTCTCGGCGATCACGTTCTGCGCCGAGATCGCGCCGATCGACGGGAACACCTTGCCGGTGGTGAAGCCGAACAGCTTACCGTTCTGCGAGTTGGAAATCATCGTCTCGACCTGGCCCTTGTACTTCGTGACGGTCTTGTCGCTCCAGAACGAGTCGGCCTTCGCACCGTCATTCGTCACCGGCAGGAACAGGCCCGGCTCCATGGTCAGGAAGCGGCCATAGTTTGCCGGCTCCATGAGCCAGGCGAGGAACACCTTGGCGGCGGCCTGCTTGGCCTCGTCCTTGGTCGTCAGCATGATGGCGTTGGAGTAGGAGATCGTCGCCGACTCGCTCTGGTCGTCGGCATGCGGCACCGGTGCCACGCCGAGATCGGCGGCATCGCCTTCGGCCTGCGTGTCATAGGTGTTGATGACGCCGAACTGCAGGATCATGCCGCAGGTGTTGCTGGCAAAGCAGGCCTCGGCCTCGCCCCAGGTCCAAGAGCCGTTGTCGGCCGGCGAAAGCTTGGCGAGCTTGCTGTAGAAGTCGTAAGCGTTGACAGTCGCCGGCTTGTCGAAGTCGATCGAGCCGTCGTCCTTGTAGATGTCGGCGGCACCGCCATTGACCATGACGCCATAGACGGTCTGGTCGGTGTAGAGCTGCTTGTTGGCGGGAAGGCCGATGCCGTATTTGCCGTCGGTGCTGAGCTTCTCTGCAGCCGCCTGCCATTCGCTCCACGTCTTCGGCACTTCGACGCCGGCGGCCTTCAGCACGCTGTTGCGGTACCACAGTGAGATCGCCATGTTGTAGGCGGGCACGGCCCAGACATGGTCATCATACTTGTAGGGTGCGAGCGTCGCCGGCACGAAACCATGCTTGGCGTCGAGGTCCTTGACCAGATCGTCGACCGGCACGACGGCATCGATGCCCTTCAGCACCGTGGTGAAATCGGGAATGGTGAAGAGCAGGTCCGGGCCGTTGCCGGCGGCGAATGCGGCGGGCGCCTTGGCGTAGACTTCGCCCCAGCTCTGCGGCTCCTGCTTTACCTGGATGTCGGGATGCGCCGCGTTGAATTCGTCGAGCAATTCCTTCATGCGCTGCACGCGATGCGGCGGCTGTTCCATGTGCCACAGCGTCAGGCCGACCGGCGCGGCATGAGCCGTGCCGGTCATGAGCGTCGCGGCAAAGCCGGCAAGAGTCAGAAATTTCGTCAGTTTCATCATGTATGCTCCCATTGATTCGCGGCTCCCCTTGAGTCCGCGGAATTTCCTCAAAGATGCGGGTTTCGCGGCCTGTATTTGGCGATCAAGGCCGCGTTGACTTCTTTTGCGCCCGGCATGTTGGCGCTGAGATAGATCGGCGCGTTGATCCCGGTGGATTGCAGCCGCACGGCAGCCTCCACGAACACCGCATTCATCAGCGCAGCCCCGATCGAGGTCGAGATCGGCCCGACGCGCAATTCGCTGCCCGGCACCTGCATCGTGGCGTCGCCGGGAGGCCCGCCATTGTCGAGCACGATGTCGGCGACGTCGGCCAGCCGCGTGCGGCCATTGGCTGCCTGCCTCGAATATTCCTCGGAGGTGATGGCGATCACGGTCGTGCCTTTCGCCTTGCCGAGTTGGGCAGCTTCGACGGTGGCGGTGTTGACGCCGCTGTTGGAGACGACGATCAGCACATCGTTCGGCCCCATCGGGTAGCGTTCGAAGATCGGCGCGATGATGCCCGGCATGCGCTCGAAAACGGTGCCGGCGACCGCACCCTCATGCACCATGGTGGTGGAAGACAGGATCGGCACGGTCAGCGCCAGCCCACCGGCGCGGTAATGTGCCTCCTCGGCCATGGTGTGGCTGTGGCCGGTGCCGAAGATATAGACCAACCCGTCGGCCTTGGCCGTGCGCTCTACCGCGTCCGCCGCAGCCGAGATCGACGCGGCGTTCTCCTCGATCAGCCGGCCGGTGCGCGCGGTCAGGTCGGCGAGATAGGCAGCGGCGTACGGGGCCTTGGTCATGCGTCTTTTCCGAGCGTCAGGTTGACCCGCATCACGAAGCAGTCGCCGCGATAGACCGAGCGGACATATTCGATCGGGCGGCGCGTTGCGTCGAGCGTGCGGCGGGTGAGGACAAGAACCGAACTCTGCGTCGAGATGCCGAGTGCTGCCGCACTCGAAGCGTCCGGGTGTGCCGACCACAGCCGCTGCTCGGCCTCGCTCGGATAGATGCCGTAATCCTCCCGCAGCACGCGGTAGAGCGAGTCCGTGGTGAAGTCGGCGCGATCGAGCAGTTTCGGCGCAAGGGCTGCCGGGATTTCGGTGCGCTCGAGGCCGACCGGCTCGGCATCGGCAAGGCGCACGCGCACCAGCCGGTGCACCGGCGCATGCTCGGCGATGCCAAGCGCGTTTGCCGCTTCGAGATCGGCGACACCCACGCCGGCGTCGAGCACGATCGAGGAGGCGACCCTGCCGCCGCGCTGCATGTCTTCGGTGAAGCCGCTGAGCGTCGAAAGCTGCTGCTCGATCTGCGGATGGGCAACGAATGCCCCGCGTCCGGTGCGGGTCTCGACCAGCCCGCGGCGCTCCAGAACCTTCAGCGCCTGCCGCGCCGTCATGCGGCTGTAGCCAAGCTCCTCGGCCATCTGCCGCTCCGATGGCAGCCTCTCGCCGACCTTCAGCAGGCCGGATGCGATGCGCTCTGCCAGATCATTGGCGATACGCTGGTAGAGCGGTTGCTGGTCGGCGACGATAGAGGACATGGGCACCGGTATATTCCATTGATACCAGTGGTATGCACCACTCAATTGCGCCGTGTAAAGCCCCTTAGCCGCCTATTTTCCCAATGCCGCGTCGCGACGGGCGCGATAGGCAGCAAATGCGCTGTCCCATGCGGGTTTGGCAGCAGCGTCCGGTTCATGCCGACGCTGGATTTCGCGCGTCGAGACAGAAGCTTCGCGGATCGACGGAAAACGCCCGACGGCGGTGGCGGCAAGCAGCGCCGCACCCCTCGCGCCGAACTCGGTACCGGCAGGCACCAGCACGTTGGTGCCAAGGCAATCGGCGATCATCTGCGTCCACATCGGGCTGCGCGCGCCGCCGCCGGTCAGCAGGATTTCTTGGCCGGTGCCTTCCAGATCCTGGAACAGGTCGCGCAGCGCCAGCGCCACGCCCTCATAGACGGCGCGGATCATGTGCGGCCTGCCGTGCCGGGGCGAAAGGCCGTGGAAACCGGCGCGCGCCTCGCGGTTCACCACCGGCGCGATGATGCCGCTTTCGCTGAGATAGGGCAGATAGACGACACCCTCGCTGCCGATGGGAATGGGCGCGATCATAGCCTCCATGCGGGCATAGAGGTCGGGCTCGTGAGCGAGATCGGGCAGCAGTGTTTCCACCGCCCAGTCGAGATTGAGCGTGCCGGCGACATTGACCATGGCGCGGTACCAGGTCTCGCCCGGCAGGGTAAACAGCAGGCCGAGGTCGGGCGGGGTGAACACCGGATGTTCCGAAACCACGCCGACCATGCAGGTCGTGCCGAGCACGGCCATGGCCATGCCAGCTTCCAGCGCGCTTGCGCCGGTCACGGTGGCTGGTACATCGCCTGCGCCGATTGCCACCGGTGTGCCTTCAGCAAGGCCGGTCACGGCGGCGGCTTCTGCCGTAATTGTGCCACCGACGCTTTCGGAATCGGCGACCGGCGGCAGCTTGTGCGCCAGATCGAAAACCTGGAAAAGCGCGAGCATCTCCACGCTTCGGTCGCGGTCGCGCGCGCTGCCAGGGGCGACCGCCGCCTCGGTTCGGTCGGCCGCGACCTTTCCGGTCAGCTTCAGCCGCAGAAAATCCTTGTAGCTGAAGACGTGCGCGGCGCGGTTCAGAACCTTCGGTTCATGTTCCTTCAGCCATGCCATCAGCGGCAGGGTGCAGCCCTGCTGCACCACGCAGCCATCCGACTGGAAGATGCGCTGATAGAAGTCCGGAACTTCCGCCGCGCGCCGTTCCATCCAATCCTGCGCGCGGCTGTCCTCCCAGATGATGCCGGGGCGCAGCGCATTGCCGGCGTCATCGACCAGCCATGCGCCGACCATCGCCGCCGACAGGCCGACGGCCGCGATGTCTCCACCGGTGACGCCTGCATCCTTCAGCGCCGCCTTGACCGCAACGGTAGCCGCCTCCCATGCCGAGGCCGGATCGATCTCGGACCAGCCCGGATGCGGTCTTTGAAGGCGGATGCGATGCGCGCCGGCGCCAAGCTGTCGGCCTGCCTCGTCGAAGACTGCGGCCTTGGTAACGGACGATCCGGCGTCGATGCCGAGAAAATAACGGCTCATGCGCGAGCCCCGTTGGCGCAATGCAAAGCCGGGAGAGTCCCGGCCAAGATGCCGGGCGAGGCGTAGTTCAAAAATCTCATTCTATGCTCCGATGCCCAGTTCCGCGACGAAATCGTAGGCGTCGCCACGAAAGATCGAGCGGCTGGATTCGACGATGCGGCCGTCTTCCAGCCGCGTGATTCTGTGGATGTCGAGGGCGGCCGATCCGACGGGCACCTGAAGCAACTTCGCCGTCTCGGCGTCGACATTGATGGCGGTGAAGTGTTGCACCGCTCGCGCCGGCTTGTAGCCGCGCGCGCGGAAGGTTTCGTAGAGCGAGGCTCCGACATCTTCCGGGTCGGCAAGCACGGCGGCCGGCGTCAGCGACCATTCCACCGCGATCGGCTCGCCATCGGCCAGCCGCAGGCGGCGCAGGCGGATCACCATTTCGCCCTCGGCGATGCCGAGCTGTTCGGCTTCTTCCGCATTGGCCAAGGCGCGTTCGCGCGACAGCCAGCGCGTGCCTGCCTCTCGCCCGCGCGCCTTCATGTCTTCGGTGAAGGAGTAGAGCTGGCTCAGGCTCTGCACCAGCCGTTCCGGTCCGCCGGCGACATAGTTGCCGCTGCCATGGCGCTGGACGATCAACCCATCCTCGACCAGCCCGGACATCGCCTTTCGCACAGTCACGCGCGAAATACCGAGCTGCACTGCAAGCTCGCGCTCGGAGGGCAGCGCCGCTCCCGGCTTCAGCTCGCCAGAGGCGATGGCCTCGGCCACCAGCGTCTGCAGGCGTCGATAGGCCGGCGCGGGATCGTCCCGGTTCAGTTTGTCAGATGAAAAAATGTCGGGAAGCGTCACGTTGCACCATAATACCAGAGTAATACCAACATAATACCAATCTGAGCGCCGCCGCAATGGGCTGGTGATGGCCGGAGACGCCTCTTGCACAGCCTGCGCAAGGACAGCTATCGAGGAGGCACATGGCGTTCAGATTCCTTCACACGGCGGACTGGCAGATCGGCAAGCCCTTCGGCAACGTTCCGGGCGATGCCGGCGCGGAGTTGCGCGCCCAGCGCATCGCCACGATCGGCACTATCGCCCGGCTGGCCGCCGCGCGCGGCGTCGATGCCGTGCTGGTTGCCGGCGATGCCTTCGACAGCAACGAGGTGCAGGACCGCACCATCCTGCGCACGCTGGACGCGCTGAAACCCTTTTCCGGCCGTTGGATTTTTCTGCCGGGCAACCACGATGCGGCACTTGCCCACAGCGTCTGGAGCCGCATGCGGCAGATGGGGCTGGAGCCCAACATCACCATCGCCGACAGGCCGGTGCCGGTCGAGGGCTGGGACGGCCGTGCCGTCATCCTGCCCGGCCCGCTGTCGCGCCGGCGCGAATCGCTCGACCAGACCGAATGGTTCGACGCCGCCGCGACACCCGAAGGCGCCATCCGCGTCGGCCTCGCCCATGGCAGCGTCGCCAACCGCCTGCCGGGCGCGGCCGAGGCCAGCAACGAGATCCCCGACAATCGCGCGCAAACCGCCTCTCTCTCCTATCTCGCCCTCGGCGATTGGCACGGCTCGCTGAAGATCGCGCCCAGAACCTGGTATTCCGGCACGCCCGAAACCGACCGCCACCGTGCCAACAGCTCCGGTCTGGTTCACATCGTCGAGCTGGATGGCCCCGATGCGCCCGAGCGCGTCGAGGCGGTGCCGGTCGGCCATTACCAGTGGCACCAGCTCGATGCCGAACTGCTCGACGGCACCTGCCAGGCAGCACTCGAAGCGCTGTCTTCGATCGAAAGCGAAGCCGCGCGCCGCGTCGTGTCGCTGACCTTGCGCGGCGGCGTCAGCCTGGCGGAACGTTACCGCCTCAGTACCGAATTGTCTTCCTGGCAGAACCGCTTCCACCACCTCGACATCGACGATGCCGGCCTGTTCGAGGAGCCGACCGAGGACGATCTGGACGCGCTGGATTCGTCCGGCTTCGTGCGGCTCGCGGTCGACCGGTTGAAGGCGCAGGCCGCCGATTCGTCGAACCCCGCGGCGGCAAGCGCACGCGTCGCGCTGCGCATGATGTATGTCGACCACATGAGCGGCACATGAAGCTGCGTCGCATCGAGGTCACGGATTTCAGAAAACTCGGCCATGTCGTCATCGACGATCTCGGTGACGGCCTCAACGTGGTCGTGGGCGACAACGAGGCTGGCAAATCGACCTTGCTCGCCGCCCTGCGCGCCGTGCTGTTCGAACGCCACCGCGTCGGCGGTGCGGCGGCGGCCGCGATGCAGCCTTACAACCAGTCGGTCCGGCCGGAAATCCGGCTCGACTTCGAGCGGAGCGGTGCCGCGTGGCAGTTGCGCAAGGCGTTCTGCCAACGCCCGGAGGCCGAACTCGCCGGCAATGGAGAACGCTACACCGGTGACGCCGTCGAGGAAAAGCTGGCCGAGATGTTCGGCTTCACGCCTCCCGGCAAGGGTGAGTCCAAGCCGCAGGAGCATCACGGCGTCTTCGGCCTGCTCTGGGTCGAGCAGGGCACCTCGCACCGCGCGCTCGGCATCGGCGGCGGGCGCAACCATCTCGCCTCCGCGCTCGAACGCGAAGTCGGACAGCTGACAGGCGGCGAGCGCGGGCGCGCGCTGCTGGCCGCCGCCGAGGAACGAAGATCCGGCTTCTGGGACAAGCGCGACAATCCGCGCGGCGAGTTCCGGGCACTTGCCGACCGGCTTGCAGCCGATCGCGAACAGCTTGCCGCGCAGCAAAGGCAGATGGCCGAACATGACGCTCGGGTTTCGCGGCTGGCCGGCGTTCAGAACATTCTCGCCCGCTATTTGCGCGACGACACGCTGGAAGCCGCCCGCAAGCGCGCCGCCTCGGCACGGCAGGTCGCCTCGGCCGTGTCGGGCCTGGAAGATGCGCTGCGCACTGCCGAGGGTGCGATGGAACGTGCGAAGCTCAAGCATGAGGCCGCCGTCGCTCGCAACGCGACGCGCCGGAAACTGGCTGCCGATCTGGCTGCCGATCTAGTGACCTCCGAGGCAGCACGCACTGCCCGTGATGACGCATCCGCCGTTCTTTCCCGGCTGGAGGCCATCGCGGCGCAGGCCTCGGTGCGTCTCGATGACAAGGCACAAGCCGAACGGGCCGCCAAGGCGGCACTGCGCGATCTGGAACAGGCGATTGCCCGCCGGCGGGCGGCGCAGGCGGTCGAACGTCTGGCTGCTCAGCTGAAGCTTGCCGAAGAGGCTGACGAAGCCCGTCGCAAGGCGCTGGCGATCGCACAGGGCGCGACGCTTACGCTCGAAGACATAGCTATGCTGGAAAAACTGGAACGCGGCGTTGAGCAGGCGCGGATGCGGCTGGAGGCTGCCAGTGTTCGCATCACGCTGCATCCCTCGGGCGCGCAGGCGGCCAATGTTGGTGGCGGCCCGGTTGAGGCGGAGCTTTCCCTGTCGCGCGACACCATCCTGACGCTCGAAGGCTATGGCGAGATCGGCATACATCCCGGCGGCGGTACGGGGGAACTGGCGCAGGCTGCCGATCATGCGGCGCAGGCGCTCGACAAGGCGCTTGCCCGGCTCGGGCTCGGCGACCTTCCCGCCGCACGTGCGGCATTGCGGCGGCAGGACACGGCCCGCGCTGACATGAAGACGCATAGCGGAACCGTTGCCGTACTTGCACCCGGCGGCATCGAGGCGCTGCGCCAGGAACTGGCAGGAAACAGCCTTCTCGCCGACGGCGACGAGGCCGATGCAGTGGCCTGCGAACCGGCCGATATCGAGACCGCTCGCCGTGCCAGCGTCGAGATCGAGGGGCGGTTGCGTGCGGCCGAGGTGGAACTGCGCGACCATCGCGGCGCGGTTGAGGCTGCCCGGCGCGATCTTGCTGTGCTGGAAGAACGCGTTTCGGTAGCGGAGGCAAAATGCGCCAGGCTGCGGGAAGAGCTTGTGGCCGCGCGCGCCGCTGCCGACGATTGCCTGCTGGAACAGGAAGTCGAGCGCGAGGGGCAGGCCCTGGAGGCGGCCACGATGGCGCGCGATGTGGCTCGGTCAGCACTTGCCAATGCCGATCCGGAGGCCAAGCAGATCGCGCTCAAGCAGGCCGAACGATCGGAGAAGGAGATCGAAGCCGATATCCGCAAGCTCGACATCGAAAAGCGCGAGATCGAGGCAGCTTTGCGCGCACTCGGCAAGGACGGGCTCGGCGAGCAGCTGGCGCATCTGGACGGCCGGATCGCACTCGGCGAAACCCGTCTGAAAACCATGACGCTCGAGGCAGAAGCGGCGCGGCTTCTGTTCAACACACTGTCGCAGGCGCAACGCGAAACGCGGGATCGCTGGCTGGCACCGGTGCGCGAGCGTTCCGCGCCTTATCTGCGGCTGATCGAAGCCGAGAGCAGCATCGTGCTGCATGACGAAACCTTCGAGATCGATCAGGTCGTGCGCAACGGCGTCGCCGAGCCCTTCGGCGGCCTGAGCGTCGGCGCGCGCGAGCAGATCGCCGTCATCACCCGCGTAGCGCTTGCCGATATCCTGCGCGAGGCGGGCCAGGAATCCTGCATCGTGCTGGACGACGCGCTGGTCAACACCGACGAGGGGCGGCTGGAGCGTATGCATCTCATCCTGCACAAGGCGGCCGCCAACCAGCAGATAATGGTCCTGACGTGCCGCGAACGCGACTTCCTGCAACTCGGCGCGCCAATCCGGCGGATGTGATTACCCTCGCGGGCGGCGACCTTTTGTCCCTTTACCTTCGAGCGGGCTGTCCCATATAAAGACCTTGCAGGACGGCCTGCGCTTTTCAAAAATCATCCGGGGACGGCCCCATTGTTTCGGAGAACCGAAGTGATGGCGCATCGAGCCCGTTATCCTTTTCAAGCATCCGGTCATTCGCCGCCGGTCCGGCGCCTGCCGCTGGCCAGCTTTTCGACGCCATCTGGCTCGACATATTGCGGCCGATCCCGACGAAACTCGGCGATGGGCAAGCGGTAGCTTTGCGATTCTTTTCGCACTTCGTCTTTCATTCCGTAACTGAACGATGCCAGTCTTGAAGGCGTCGAAATACAAGGAAAATCATCATGGCTTGGGTCTATCTTTTCTTCGCGGGGCTGCTCGAGGTCGTCTGGGCTTCGACCATGAAACAATCGGAAGGCTTCACCAGGCTCACGCCGTCGATCATCACCGGCGTCGCCATGCTGGCTAGCCTCTGGCTGCTCGCGCTGGCGATGAAGACGCTGCCGCTCGGCACCGCCTATGCCATCTGGACCGGCATCGGCGCGGTCGGTGCCTTCATCGTCGGCCTGATCTATTTCGGTGAGCCGGCGACCTTCTTCCGCATCCTCAGCGTCTGCCTGATCGTTGCCGGTCTTGCCGGACTGAAGCTCACCTCTGGCCATTGAGGCGGGGCTTCGGTTCGAAACGTTAAGGAAACGGTTCGTAAAGCTGCAACCTTTGGTGTCTATTTTGGGCCACATGCTGGCCCAAAATTGCCTTTGAGGAGAGGATCTCGGTTCGGCCAAGGGTTTCTTCCCCCAATACATTCCCTTACAATGGTAACATTCTTTAGGGGGCGGAGAGCTTTTCGAGGCGCTGATATTGGTGCGTGTGGCCTGTTAGACCGCGTCTAGGAGATTGAGTGAGAGTTGTGTTTTCCAGGACTGCGCGGGGCCTTTGCCTGCTTATCGGCATCAGCCTCGCCACCGGCGTGGCGACGCCGGCGTCAGCCTTCGAGCTCTTCGGCATCAAATTGTGGGGCAGCAAGAAGGCCGATGATGCCGAGGATATCATCGGCGAGCCGCAGAATTATTCCGTGGACTTTGCCGTCTCCGGCGACAACGAAGACATCGAAACCAAGCTGAAGGGCACGTCCGGCCTGTGGAAAGACCGCGAGAAGCCGGCTTCCGGCGTCTCCGGCCTGCTCGCCAAGGCACGTGGCGACTATCGCCGTCTGCTGGCAGCGCTCTATAGCGAAGGCCGCTATGGCGGCACCATCAGCATCAAGGTCGGCGGGCGCGAGGCGGCGGATTTGCCGCCGGATGCGACCTTGCCCGATCCGGTCGCGGTCAGCGTCAGCGTCGATCCCGGCCCGATCTTTATGTTCGGCGAAACGGCCATCGTCAACCGCGCCCCGCCGCCGGTCTCGCGCAAGGATGAGGTCAAACAGCCCGAGGACGAGGGCTTTGCTCCCGGCCAGATCGCGAAGTCCGGCGTCATCCTCCAGTCGGAGCGGCTCGCGGTCGAGGCGTGGCGCCAGCAGGGCCATGCCAAGGCGAAGATCGCCGACCGCCGCGTCGAGGCCGCCCATGACAACAACACCGTCGATGCGACGCTGACGGTCGATCCCGGCCGCAAGGCCTATTACGCGCCGGTTGAGGTGCAAGGCACCGACCGCATCGATCCGAAATTCCTCGCCTGGATGACCGGCCTGAAGCCGGGACAGGAATATGACCCGGACGACCTCGACCGCGCCAGCAAGCGGCTGGGCCGGCTCGACGTGTTCCGCGCCATGCGCTTCCAGGAAGGCGACGAGATCGGCAATGACGGGCTCTTGCCCATCAGCCTCATCGTGCAGGAGCGCCTGCCGCGCCGCTTCGGCGTCGGTGGCAGCTATTCGACCGTCGACGGCGCCGGCATCGAGGCCTATTGGCTGCACCGCAATCTGTTCGGCAAGGCCGAGCGCCTGCGTCTGGAAGCCAAGGTCGCCGGCATCGGCGCATCGCTCGATCCGGGCGACTTCACCTACCGCCTCGGCGCGACCTTCACCAAGCCGGGCGTCTATACGCCCGACACCGATTTCGTCGCCTCCCTCATCGGCGATCGCGAGGTGCTGGAGCCCTACACCCGCACCTCGGTGAACGCCGAGGCAGGGTTCACCCATATCTTTACCGACGAGCTTTCGGGCCGTATCGCCCTGACCGGTGGCGTCTCGCGCTTCGACGACGATGTTTTCGGCCGGCGCGACTTCGCCAATCTCGGCCTCGTCGGCGGACTCATTTATGACAGCCGCGACAACAAGACCGACGCTACCGAAGGCTATTACTTCGAGACCACGCTAGAACCGTTCTACGAATTCAACTACGGCAACGCCGCCGCCCGCTTCACCGCCGAGGGCCGCACCTATTATGGCTTCGGCGAGGACAACCGCATCGTCGCGGCCGGTCGCATCAAGATCGGCAGCCTCGTCGGCTCGCCCATCTCCGAGACCGCGCCGGACAAGCTGTTCTTCGCCGGTGGCGGCGGTTCGGTGCGCGGCTATGCCTATCGCAACATCGGCGTCGTCCTGCCGGACGGCAATATCATCGGCGGGCGCTCGCTGATCGAGGGTTCGGCCGAACTGCGCGCCCGCGTCACCAGCTCGATCGGCGTCGTCGGCTTTGTCGATGCCGGCTATGTCGGTGCCGATTCCTTCCCGAAATTCCAGGAGGATCTGCGCGTCGGCACCGGTGTCGGCCTGCGCTACCTGACCGGCCTCGGCCCGATCAGGCTCGATGCGGCGGTGCCGCTCAATCGCCACGACGGCGATCCGAGCGTCGCCTTCTATGTTGGAATAGGACAAGCGTTTTGACCCGGATATTTCTGGCCATCGCCCTTTTCTTCACCGCGCTCACGGCCGCCGTCGCGCAGGGAACGGAACAGGCTGACCGCTCCTATCTGGTCGGTCTGCTGGAAGACCAGCTCTCCACGCCGGATCGCCAGATCCGCATCAACAACATCCAGGGCGTGCTTTCGTCCGACGCCACAATCGGCGAAATCACCATCGCCGACAGGCAGGGCGTCTGGTTGAAGATCACCAATGCCCGCATCGTCTGGACGCGCTCGGCGCTTCTGCTTGGCCGCCTGTCGATCGACCGGCTCGCCGCCGACCGCATCGACGTGACGCGCAAGCCCCTGCCGGCGGAAGGCGCCCCTCCGCCGGAATCCGGCGGTTTCCAGATACCGGAATTGCCGGTCTCGGTTTCGCTCGGCGCGCTGGAAGTGCCGCATGTCGTCTTCGGCCAGGATTTGTTCGGCCTCGCCTCCGAAATGGGCATCACCGGACGTCTTCAACTGGCTGGCGGCTCGCTCGACACCGCGCTGAACATCACCCGTCTCGACGGTCCCGGCGGCCAGCTCGCGCTGACGGCGACCTATGCCAATGCCGACCAGATTCTCAATCTCGACCTGAAGCTCGATGAGCCGGCCAATGGCATCGTCGCCAATCTGCTCGGTGTCGAGGGCCGTCCACCGATGGCGCTGGCCCTGCTGGGCAAGGGGCCGCTCTCCGACCTCGATCTCGACCTGACGCTCGATGCCGACCAGCAGCGCGTGCTGACCGGCAAGACCGAACTGCGCCGGCAGAGTGAGGGCCTGGCCTTCACCGCCGATCTCCAAGGCCCGATCGCCCGGCTGATCTCGCCGCGCTTCCGCGACTTCTTCGGCGCCAACACTACGCTCCAGACCTCGGGCCTCGTCAGGGACGCCGGCGGGGTGCTTCTGGAAAACCTCGACCTGCAGAGCGCTGCCCTGAAGATAAAGGCTGCCGCAGAGACGACCGCCGACAACTTTCTCCAGCGGCTGACGCTGGACGCCGATATCGACAACGGCACCACGGAGAAGGTTCTGCTGCCGTTTCCCGGCCAGAACACGGTGCAGCGCGCCAATGTGAGGCTCGCCTTCGGCGACAGCGGCGGCGATCAATGGTCCGGCGCCATCAAGGTCGACGATCTCGCCACCGAAACCTTCTCGTCGAAATCCGTCGAAATCCTGCTCTCCGGCCTGGCGCAGAACCTGTCCAACCCGGCACAGCGCCATCTCACTTTCGCGGCCAATGGCGGCGTTTCCGGCATCGAGGCCAAGCGCGCCGACGTGGCCGAGGCGCTCGGCAAGGAGATCAAGCTCGATGTAGGCGGCGAATGGACCGCCGGAACGCCGGTCAAACTCGCAAAAGCGCAGGTCGCAGCCAACGGTTTTGCGCTGTCGCTTGCGGGCGACATCGCCGACTATGTCTTCAACGGCGATATTGGGCTCAAGGCAAATGCGCTGGCGCCGTTCTCCAGCCTTGCCGGGCGGCAGCTTTCCGGCGCGATCGATCTCGTTGCCAAGGGCACGGTCACGCCGATCGCCGGCGGTTTCGATCTTGCGCTCGATGGCACCGCTGATGGCCTCGGCATCGACAGCCCGCCGGCCGACAATCTGCTTCAAGGCCAGACCCGCCTGAGCGGCGGTGTCGCGCGCGGCGAGACCGGGCTGGTCGCGCGCCAGTTCCGCATCTTCAACGATCAGGTCCAGATGACCGCCGATGGCCGTTTCGCCACGGGAACCGCCGACTTCAATTTCGATCTCGCGCTGAGCGACCTCGCGCTGGTCTCGGAAAAGGCCTCCGGGCGGCTGATCGCCAAGGGCAGGGCGAACGGTTCCGATGGCCTCATCGGCCTGACCTTCGGTGCGGAAGTTCCGACCGGCGCGCTGGTCGGCAAGAATCTCAAGAACGCCGTGCTCGGCTTCGAAGGCACGCTTCAGAACAGCGACCTCAACGGCCAGATCATGGGCGACGCTTTCCTCGATGGCGTCCGCATCGAACTGGCCTCCGCCCTTGCCGTCACCGAAAACGAAAAGCGCCTTGGCGATCTCAAATTCACCGCCGGCGGCGCGACGATCACCGGCGACGTGACGCAGGACAAGGCCGGGCTGCTCGATGGCAAACTGACGCTGGCAGCACCTGATGTTTCCACCGCTGCGGCGCTGCTGCTCAAGGAGGCTACCGGCGCGGTCAACGCGGACATCGCGCTCAGCCATCAGGACGGCAAGCAGAACGCCACCGTGCGCGCCGATGTGAACGGCCTCGCCGTCGATACGGTCAAGCTCGGCAAGGCCGATCTGAACGCCAGGGTGGCCGACCTGTTCAACGTGCCGATTGCCGACGGCTCGCTCAATGCCAGTAAGCTCTCCGCCGGCGGCATCAACGTCACGACATTGCAGGCCACTGCCCAGCAGCAGGGCCAGACGACGAACTTCAAGGCCGACGCAGCGCTCGACAATGGCGCGAAGGTCTCCACCGGCGGCGCGCTCACGCCCATCGAGGGCGGCTACCGCCTGGCGCTCCAGAATGCCGACGTGACGCAGGGTAGCCTCGCGGCCCGCCTGACCCGGCCGGCGGCGATCCAGATGCGCGGCCAGACCATCACCATCGACAATGTCGCGCTCGATGTCGGCGGCGGCAGCGTCACCGCGCGCGGCGAGATTGCCGACAAGCTCGATCTGGCGGTCAACATCGCCAATCTGCCACTCGCGATCGCCAATGCCATCAAGCCCGATCTGGCACTGGCCGGCACCGTCAACGGCACGGCCAATATCGGCGGCACACGCGCCAGCCCGGACGTGAAGTTCAACGTCCAGGGCCGCTCCATCGCCGCTGCGGCACTTCGTCAGGCAGGGCTAGGCTCGATCAATCTCGATGCCGACGGAACCTCGAGCGCCAATCGCCTGAACCTGAAAGCCGCCGTCACCAGCCCGGAAGGCCTGCGCGCCACGGCCAGCGGCGCGGTGCCGCTCGACAAGGGCGCGATGGCGCTCGATATCGGCCTCGAATCCTTCCCGCTGGCGGTGCTGAACGCGGCCGCTCCCGGCCAGAATCTCGGTGGCAACATCTCCGGCACGGCCAAGGTCACCGGCGAGCTTGCCAATCCCGCCGCCTCCTTCAATCTGCGCGGGGCGGGCGTGCGCGCAGCCGCTCTCGATTCGGCCGGTGCCGCACCGCTGGAAATCAGCGCATCCGGCAATTTCGCCAACAAGGTTCTCACGCTGTCGTCCGCGACCGCCAACGGCCCGCAGGGCCTGACGGTCTCGGCCAGCGGGCGCTTGCCCGTTTCCGGCAACGGCCTTGATCTTTCCGTCAGAGGTGAAGCGCCGCTCGCGCTCGCCAACCGCTTCCTTGCCGATCGCGGCGCGCAGGCCGGCGGCACGCTTCAGGTCAACGCCACCGTGTCCGGCAGCCTCAAGCAGCCGGCGATCCGCGGCATGTTCTCGACGCAAGGGGCGGAGTTCGTCGATCCCGAAAGCAACACCCGCCTGCGCTCCATCGCGGTCATGGGTACGATCGACGGCGACCGGGTCACGCTGCGCAACGTCTCGGCCAATCTTGCCGCCGGCGGCTCGATCGGCGCGACGGGCACGGTCTCGCTCAATGCGGCGGCGAATTTCCCGGCCGATATCCGGGTGACGCTCAACCAGGCCCGCTATGCCGACGGAAATCTCGTCGTCGCCACCGTCAGCGGCGCGCTGGCCTTCACCGGCCCGCTGACGCGCGATCCGCTTCTGTCGGGCGCCATCAATGTCGAACGCGCCGAAATCACCGTGCCGGAAAGCTTTGCCGGCGGTGCGGCAGCGCTCGACGTCAAGCACATCCACCCGTCGAAGGGCGTTGTCGAAACGCTGAAGCGCGCGCGCGCCAATGACGGCACGCCAACGCCGACCAGCCGGCCGAGCGTCGTGCGGCTGGATATCGCCGTCAATGCGCCCAACCGCATCTTCGTGCGCGGGCGCGGCCTGGATGCCGAGCTTGGCGGATCGCTGCGCCTCACCGGTCCCGTTTCCAACATCCAGCCGGTCGGCGGGTTCGATCTGATCCGGGGCCGCCTCGGCATTCTCGGCCAGCGCATCACCTTCGACGAAGGTTCGGTGACGCTTGTCGGCGACCTCGACCCGTTCCTGAACTTTGTCGCCCGTTCGCAAGGCTCCGACATCACGGTCTTCATCACCGTCAGCGGTCGCGCCTCCGACATCGATGTCAAATTCTCCTCGCAGCCGGAACTGCCGCAGGACGAAGTTCTGGCGCGGCTTATCTTCAATCGCGGTATCAGCGAATTGTCGGCCTTCCAGATCGCCCAGCTTGCAGCAGCGGCTGCCGAACTTGCCGGCGGTTCGAACAATTCGCTGATCGGCAGCCTGCGCGGCGCGACCGGTCTCGACGATCTCGACGTCGTAACCGACAGCGAAGGCAACGCCGCCGTGCGCGCCGGCCGGTACATCCAGGACAACATCTATCTCGGCGTCGAGGCGGGCGCCGAAGGCTCGACCAAGGGCACGATCAATCTCGACATCACCAAGGACCTCAAGGCGCGTGGCGCCGTCGGCACCGGCGGCGATTCCAGCCTTGGCGTATTCTACGAAAAGGACTACTAACCGCCGTCCTTGCGGACCTTTCCTTTTCCATCAGCCGGAGCCTTCCACCATGAACCTTGCCGCCGAAATGGGCCCCGGCCTGACCGGGCTCGAACAGCTTCGGGCGCTGATCGCTTCGGGAGGGCGCCCGCCGATTGCCGAAACGCTGGACTTCAGGCTGGTCGCGGTCGAGGACGGCTATGCCCTCTTCGAAGGCACGCCCGGCCTGTCCGTCTACAATCCCATCGGCATGGTTCACGGCGGCTATGCCGCGACGCTGCTCGATTCGGCTTGCGGCTGCGCCGTCCATTCGAAACTCAGCGCCACCCAGGCCTATTCGACGCTGGAACTGAAGGTCGCCTACCACAAGGCCATCACCAAGGACACCGGCCTGCTGCGCGCAGAAGGCCGCGTGTTGTCCTTCGGCCGCCGCGCCGGTTTCTCGGAGGCGAAGCTGGTGGATCGCGACGGCAAGCTCTACGCCAGTGCTACGTCTACGCTGATCGTGATGGAGCGGTAAGGCGGGGCGACTTGGGCGTTACGGCGCTGGTGCTGCCCCTCACCCTTACCCTCTCCCCGTCAGGACGGGGAGAGGGGACGTCAACGCTGGAGCTTCGTCCTACTGCCTGCAATGATGGGGCGAAGGGGACTGGCCGCAACGCTCGTGACCCCCTCTCCCCGTCCTGACGGGGAGAGGGTAAGGGTGAGGGGCCGCGCCAGCCCCAGAAGGGACGGCGCCCCCCTCAAGTCTCCACCGTCAGCTCCACCAGATCGGCGGCGAATCGCGTTTCGGCAAACTGTATCGGCCGCCCTTCGAGATCGTCATTGATCGCGATCGCCACCAGCACGATTGCGCCGGGCGACAGTCTCAAATTCTCCAGGTCGTCGGCATCGGCATGGCGCGCCGAAACCAGCGTCGAACGGCGCAGATAATCGCTCACGCCAAAGCGCGCGAAGGATGAGGTGATCGAGCCCGTCTCGGCATAGGCTTTTTCAAAACCCGGAAAGCGCGCGGCATTGAACCAGCTCGTCGCGCGCCCGACGCGCCGCCCGTCGGCCTCGCTCACCGTTTCCAGCCGCAGCACCGGCGCGCCGGGTTCAAGCCCCAATGCCTCCGCCACCCGTAGGCTGGCTTCCTCCTGTTGATGCCCAAGAAGTATGCCGCGCCGGTCGCGGGTCTGGTGCTGCATGCCTGTCGAAAAGCGCGTGCGCGCCGAGATCGGATAGGCGAGCCGCTTGCGGCTTTCGATGAAGGTGCCGCGCCCTTGCTCGGCGCGCAGCACGCCCTCCTGCACCAGCGCGGCGATCGCCGCGCGCACCGTGTGCCGATTGACGCCGAAATGCTGCGAGAGCCAGATTTCCGGTGGCAGCTTGTCGCCATTGCCCAGCGTGCCGCCGCCGATGCCATGCCTGATGCGATCGGCCACCTGCCGCCACAGGGCGACCCCGCTGCGCCGCTCCATGCCGAGCTGAGTATCGTCCGGACCCATTTTTTCACCCCGTCATCGCACCGTCATGGACAGGCGCTAGAAAGAGAGTATAATTTGTATGGTTGTATAGAGCAATAGACAAATTTTGCGAACGGCGGACCGGAAGATGAAAGCAGACAGACGGCAGGAAAGGGAAGAGGCGCTGGAGCGCAAGGCAGCGATGGCCGCCCTTTCCCATGCGCCCGGCGACAGGCTCAAGGCGTTGTGGGCTGAGGCCTGCTTGCGGGTCGAAGCGCAGAAGCTGCGCGGGCCGGAAACCGGTCTTGTCACGGTACGGGGCCGCATCGGCGGCGGTGGCGCACCGTTCAATTTCGGCGAAGCCACAGTCACCCGCGCCACCGTTCGGGTGAAAGACGGCGCGGTCGGCCATGCCTATGCACTCGGCCGCGACAACGAGAAGGCGCTGCTGTCGGCCATCGCCGACGCACTCTGGCAGGACGCCTCGCGCCGCGCCGAGATCGAAACGAAGATCATCGAGCCGCTGCGCGCGGAGCAAGCCACTGCCGACGAAACGCGCCGTGCCGAGACGGCGGCGACGAAGGTCGATTTCTTCACCATGGTACGCGGAGAGGATTGATGGAAACGCAGGCAATCGACGGCGGTTTCGCCAATCCGGTCTTCGACGCGCAGGCGGTGTTTCGCGCCGTCATGGATGCGATGGCGCGTCCGGGTACCATCCAGCCTTGCGGCGATCTGACCGCGCCGCCGGCGCCGCTGTCGACGGTCGCGGGTGCCGTGGCCCTGACCTTCTGCGACAACGACACGCCGCTCTGGCTCGATACCGCGCTTCAGGCCTCCGCCGCAGCAAAACACTGGCTCGGCTTCCACAGCGGCGCGCCGCTCGCCCACACGCCGGCAGACGCGCATTTCGCGCTTGTCTCCAGCCCGGCCGAGCTGATCGCGCTCGAAAATTTCTCGCAAGGCACGCAGGAATATCCCGACCGCTCGACGACACTGATCCTGCAGGTGACCAGCCTGTCATCCGGCGAAAACCTGCTGCTCGAGGGGCCAGGCATCGAAAAGGCGGCAATGCTCGCGCCCACGCCGCTGCCGCGCCATTTCGTCGAGCAGTGGAAGCAGAACCGAGCCCGCTTCCCGCGCGGCGTCGATGTCATCCTGGCGGCGCCCGAAGGCATCGCCTGCCTGCCGCGCACCACGCGTATCAAGACCATGGAGGCCTGACCCATGTATGTGGCCGTAAAGGGCGGCGATGCCGCCATCTCCAACGCACACCAGCTTCTCGCCGACCGCCGGCGCGGCGACCGTTCCGTGCCGGCGCTGGCGCTCGACCAGATCGTCGAGCAGCTTGCGCTGGGCGTCGATCGCGTGATGGCTGAGGGTTCGCTTTACGATCGCGAACTGGCAGCCCTCGCCATCGCGCAGGCGCGCGGCGACATGATCGAGGCGATCTTCCTCGTCCGCGCCTACCGCACCACCCTGCCGCGCTTCGGCTACACGCTCCCCGTCGACACTGCCGCCATGCAGGTCGAGCGCCGCGTTTCCGCCACCTACAAGGATCTGCCCGGCGGGCAGCTTCTCGGGCCGACCTTCGATTACACGCACCGCCTGCTCGACCCTGAAATCGCCGCCGGCGCCCCGGTGGCCGAGCCCGAGCAGCGCGAGACGGATGCCGGCCGCATGCCCCGCGTCTCGGAAATCCTCGCCCATGAAGGCCTGATCGAAAGTGACGGCGAACTGCCGGAAGACCACGTCACCGGCGATCTCACCCGCGAGCCAGTGGAGTTTCCGCTGGAACGCGACCTGCGCCTTCAGGCGCTGTCGCGCGGCGACGAAGGTTTTCTGCTGTCGCTCGCCTATTCCACCCAGCGCGGCTATGGCGGCACGCATCCTTTCGTCGGCGAAGTCCGTATCGGGGAGGTCGAGCTGGAGTTCGATGTGCCGGAACTGCCCTTTGCCGTCCCACTCGGCCGCATCCGCGTCACCGAATGCCAGATGGTCAACAAGTTCAAGGGCTCGGCCAAGGTGCCGCCGCAGTTCACGCGCGGCTATGGGCTGGTCTTCGGCCAGTCCGAGCGCAAGGCGATGTCGATGTCGCTATGCGACCGCGCGCTGCGTGCCCGCGAATTCGGCGAGGATGCCGTTGCGCCGGCGCAGGACGAAGAATTCGTCATCTCGCACTCCGACAATGTCCAGGCCACCGGCTTCGTCGAGCATCTGAAACTGCCGCACTATGTCGATTTCCAAGCCGAACTCGGCCTCGTGCGCGGCATGCGCGCCGAGCACGAAGCGCGCCAGCGTGGTGATGATCAGGAAACACGAGAGGCTGCGGAATGAACGTTGTTGCTGCCGCCTCAGTCAGCGCTCGAGTGTCCACTGTCCGAACTATGGTCTCTACCCGTTCGGCCGTGTGTGCCGTGCCAGCCATAGTCGAATGTCTCGCGCCCGGGTTCGCGAGGCATGAACGGTTTTCGCCTCAGCAAAAAGATTATCGCGACGAAGGCGATAACAACGACAGCAAGAATGCGAAGCCAGACCGAAGAATCCATGTCGTTTCGTGCCCCCAGGAAACGCCGATGTCATTGAAAGATAGCGTGGAACGGAAATGACCGCTATGAACGCCATCGCCACCTACAACTTCGCCTATCTCGACGAACAGACCAAGCGGATGATCCGCCGGGCGATCCTGAAGGGCATAGCCATTCCCGGCTATCAGGTGCCTTTCGCCAGTCGCGAAATGCCGATGCCCTATGGCTGGGGCACCGGCGGCGTACAGGTCACCGCCTCGATCATTGGGCCTGACGATGTGCTGAAGGTCATCGACCAGGGCGCCGACGACACCACCAACGCCGTCTCCATCCGCGCTTTCTTCAAAAAGGTCGCCGACGTCGCCGTCACTACCGCGACGGAGAAGGCGACCATCATCCAGACCCGCCACCGCATTCCCGAAGCGCCGCTGAAGGCCGGGCAGACCCTGGTCTATCAGGTACCGATCCCCGAGCCGCTGCGCTTCCTAGAGCCGCGCGAGACCGAGACGCGCAAGATGCACGCGCTGGAAGAATATGGGCTGATGCATGTGAAACTCTACGAGGACATCGCCCGCAACGGCCACATCGCAACGACCTATGCCTATCCGGTGAAGGTCGAGGGCCGCTATGTCATGGACCCGTCGCCGACGCCGAAATTCGACAATCCGAAAATGCATATGTCGCCGGCCTTGCAGCTTTTCGGCGCCGGCCGCGAAAAGCGCATCTATGCCGTTCCACCCTTTACCGAGGTGGTGAGCCTCGATTTCGAGGATCACCCCTTCGAGGTGCAGACCTTCGACCAGCCCTGCGCGCTCTGCGGTGCCGAGCAGGTCTATCTCGACGAGGTCATTCTCGATGACAAGGGTGGGCACATGTTCGTCTGCTCGGACACCGATCATTGCGAGAAGCGGCGCGAAGATGGGCATAGGGGGCATATGGCGCCGGAAGATGAAAGGGGGGATCGAAAATGAGCAGCTTAGGCCTGTCCCACCCCCCTCTGGCCTGCCGGCCATCTCCCCCTCAAGGGGGGAGATCGGCAGCTTCATCGCTCCGCTCACCTGGCTACGGTCCCGATTGGCGAAAGCCAGGCGGCCGTCTGATCTCCCCCCTTGAGGGGGAGATGGCCGGTAGGCCAGAGGGGGGTGCTTCCACACATTGCCAGAGGCCAAGAGCATGACCGACGAACCGCTTTTCCGCGTCACATCGCTGTCGAAATATTACGGCTCGCGCACCGGCTGCGAGGACATCACCTTTGATCTGTGGCCGGGCGAGGTTTTGGCCGTCGTCGGCGAATCCGGTTCCGGCAAGACGACGCTGCTCAATTGCATGTCGACCCGGCTGATGCCGACCTCGGGCACCGCCGCCTATCGCATGCGCGACGGCACCTGGCGCGACCTCTACCGCATGAGTGAGGCCGAGCGCCGCTTTCTCATGCGCACCGACTGGGGTTTCGTCCACCAGAATCCGGCCGATGGACTGCGCATGACTGTGTCGGCCGGCGCCAATGTCGGCGAGCGCCTGATGGCGGTCGGCGACCGCCACTACGGCAACATCCGCTCGACCGCCATCGATTGGCTCGGCCGCGTCGAGATCGGCGAGGACCGCATCGACGACCAGCCGCGCGCATTCTCCGGCGGCATGCGCCAGCGCCTCCAGATCGCGCGCAATCTGGTGACCGGCCCGCGCCTCGTCTTCATGGACGAGCCGACCGGCGGCCTCGATGTGTCCGTGCAGGCGCGCCTGCTCGATCTCCTGCGCGGTCTCGTCACCGATCTCGGGCTGGCGGCAATCGTCGTCACCCACGACCTCGCCGTGGCGCGGCTCCTGTCGCAGCGCATGATGGTGATGAAGGACGGCCGCGTCGTCGAAACCGGCCTCACCGACAGGGTGCTCGACGATCCCCGCGCGCCTTATACGCAGCTTCTTGTTTCATCGATTTTGCAGGTGTGATTGTGGCGACTGTCTATCACCCCCCTCTGGCCTACCGGCCATCTCCCCCTCAAGGGGGGAGATTAGCAGCTGCACTATTCCGCTTATCCGCCGACGTCTCAGATTGGCGAAAGCCAGGCGGCCGGCTGATCTCCCCCCTTGAGGGGGAGATGGCCGGCAGGCCAGAGGGGGGTGCTGGGCGAAGCTTCTCTATCGGTAGCATTTTTCCGGAGCCCCGCTAATGCCCACCCCCGTCGTCGTTTCCGAAGTCGCCAAGAGCTTCACCATGCACCTGCGCGACGGCATAAAACTGCCAGTCGTGGCCAACGTCTCCTTCTCGCTAAAGGCCGGCGAATGCGCCGTGCTCGGCGGGCCGTCGGGTGCCGGCAAGAGCTCGATCCTGAAAATGCTCTACGGCAACTACGCCGTCGACGAAGGCCAGATCATCGTCAGCCATGGCGGCGAACTGGTCGACCTCGCCACCGCCAGCCCACGCACAATATTGCAGATCCGCCGCGACACGATCGGCTATGTCAGCCAGTTCCTGCGCACCGTGCCGCGCGTGTCGGCGCTCGATGTCGTCGCCGAACCTCTGGTGATGCTCGGCGAGGATAGGGACGCCGCCCGCGACAAGGCGCGCGAACTGCTGGCCCGCCTCAACCTGCCGGAAAAGCTGTGGCTGCTTCCGCCCGCCACCTTCTCGGGCGGCGAGCAGCAGCGCGTCAACATCGCGCGCGGCTTCATCACCGCGCATCCGGTGCTGCTGCTCGATGAGCCGACCGCCTCGCTCGATGCCGTCAACCGGCAGGTCGTGGTCGATCTCATCGCGCAGAAGAAGGCCGCAGGCGTCGCTCTGCTCGGCATCTTCCACGATCAGGACGTGCGCGAGGCCGTCGCCGACCGCATCATCGACGTCACCGAATTCGCCGCCGGAAAGGTTGCCGCATGAGCCGGAAACTGTCCGAGGAACCTTTCGTCCACCCGACCGCCGAGGTCAGCAACTCGACGCTCGGCCGCTACACCGAGATCGCCGACCGCACGCGCGTCCATGAAACGACGCTCGGTGACTATTCCTACGTCATGCAGGATTGCGGCGTCTGGTGCGCGACCATCGGCAAGTTCGCCAACATCGCCGCCGCCGTGCGCATCAATGCCACCAACCACCCGACATGGCGGCCGACGCTGCATCACTTCACCTACCGCGCCTCCGACTACTGGGACGACGCCACGCATGAGGAAGACTTCTTCGAATGGCGCCGCTCCAACGCTGTGACCATCGGCCACGACACCTGGCTCGGCCACGGCTCAACCATCCTGCCCGGCGTCACCGTCGGCGACGGCGCGGCGGTCGGGGCAGGGGCCGTCGTGTCGAAGGATGTCGCGCCCTACACCATCGTTGGCGGCGTGCCGGCAAAACCGATCCGCGAACGCTTTGACCGGAAGACCGCCGAGCGCTACCAGGCGCTCGCCTGGTGGGACTGGGATCACGCGCGGTTGCGAACGGCGCTCGACGATTTTCGGGCGCTCGATGCGGAAGCGTTTTTGGAGAAGCATGGGGGGTAGACACTCAACGTGTCATCCGGAACGTCTGCCGCTCCCCCTCTCCGTCGCGCTTCGCGCGCCACCTCTCCCCCGCCTAGCGGGGGCGAGGAACCGGAGCCCGCCGAGGTCGCGGCTTTGCAGAACTTGGGTTCCTCGCCCCATGAAATGGGGAGAGGTGGCTCGGCGAAGCCGAGACGGAGAGGGGTCTTGCGGCGTCAATGCAATTGTTGCGAGCAGATGCGAGGCAAACCGCCTCAAGCGATCGCCCTCAACCCCCACCCACATTCCACCCGCGCCCACGCTCGCCGAACATCTCATACCCGCCATCCTTGATCGCCACCGTATCCTCCAGCTTGATAAAGCCGCGCGTCGGGTGGAGCATGGTCGTCTCCACCGACAGCACCATGCCGGCCTCCAACGGCTTGTCGGCGTCGACGCCTTCATAGGCGACCGGGTGGTTGGTCATCAGGAATGGCGTTTCGTGGCTGATCAGCCCCATGCCATGGGCGAAGAAATCGGTGAAGGCTGCACTCGGCGAAGCCTTCAGCGCCTTCTCGGCATGGGCGATCATGTCGCCACCCAGCGTTCCGGCGCGGCACAGCGAAAACGCCGCCTGCTGCACCGCCTCGATCTCGGCCAGCAGGTCTTTCAACTCCTGGTCCGGCTCGCCCATCACGCCCATGCGGCAGAGGTCGCCGATATAACCGTGATGATTGCCGCCGGAATCCAGCGACAGCACCTCGCTTTTGTTCCATGTCTGGGGCGAGACGGCGCGGTTGTGGCTGGAGCCGAGGGTCAGCAGGCAGTATTCGAACTGCAGGCCGCGATTGGTCTCCTCGCGGCGCAGCGCATCGACGATCTCCTGCTTGTTAGCGCCTGCGCGGGTGCCGGTGAAGACGGCGATCATCGAATCGGTGATCAGCTCGGAGGCTTGCCGCAGTTTTTCCAGCTCCTGCGGCGTCTTGATCGCGCGCAGGCGCTCCATGGTGGAGGTCGCATCGACGAGTGTCGCGCCGGGCAGGGCGCTTTGCAGCACTCCATGCGCGTCCGACGGCAGGAAAGGCGGCTCTATGCCGATGCGCGCCTTTTCCTTGCCGATCTTCTTCAGATGCTCGGCCGCGAGCTTTGCCGCATCGGCCGAGCCCCATGTCGCGGTCTGTACCGACGGCGTCCAGAACGGGTTGTTCTGGTGCTCGCCGCCCTCCATGCGATTGCCGATATAGCATGCATGATCGGGCTGGCCCCTCTCATAGATCAGCACCGGCAGGTAACGGCTGTGGCCGATCGCCTCCATGGCCGAGAAGAAGATGAACCTGTAGCCGCCCAGCAGATACTGGACATTGTGCTTCGACGTCGCGATCAGCACGTCTATGCCGGCCTCGTCCATCAGCCGGTCGAGTTTTGCGTGGTCGAACGGAACCGAGATCTGTCGGGCCGCAGTCGTGGCGATATTCATCGCATTCCTCCTGAATTTCCTCCGCCGCTTGCCGGTCTGCCGCCGGCATTCGGCCAGTTCGTGATCTAGGGCTCACGCCCGTGTCGGCACCGGCAGGCGCTCGAAATAATCCTGATGCTCGCGCGCCACCCGCGCTGCTTTCTCGGCATCGCCGCTGGCGATCGCATCGACGATCGGCTGGTGGCTGTCGGCGATCTCGACCAGATCCAGCCCCTCGACCAGCATGGTGATGGTCGTGCGCGTCTCGATCTGCAGCGATTGCCAGATGTTGAGCAGCAGCCGGTTTTTCGCGGCCTCCATGATCGAGCGATGGAACTTCACCGAATGCTCGACCACGCCATGAGTGTCGCCGGCGACGGCCGCATCGCGCATCAGGTCGACCTCGCGCTGCAGGTAATCGAGGTCGCAGGCGCGCTGCGTGGTGGCGATGCGCGTCGCCTGTTCCTCCAGCGCACCGCGCACCGTGTAGATTTCGCGTAAGCCATCGCCCATCACTTCGGAGACATAGGTGCCACGCCGGGGCAGGTTGGTGACGAGGCCGGTCGCTTCCAGTTCGCGCAGCGCCTCGCGCACCGGCCCCTGGCTGGTGCCGAATTCCTCGGCGATGCGCAGTTCGATCAGCCGCTCGCCCGGGTCGTAGTGACCGCCAAGGATGCGGCGCAGCAGCACTTCCTTCAGCCGCTGCCGCAGCGGCGTGTTGACGAAGCCCGTATCCGGCAACTCCCCCATCTTCGCCTTGCGCATTTCGTTCATCGAATGTCCTGCCGAGTCCATCTGCTGCTGCATTGCAGCACCTTATGTGGTCGGACCAGAGTTGACAAAGCGAATTTGATTTATCGATAATAGATAATCAAGAGGCCGAAGACGGCCCACAGGCCATGATCCCAAAAAGTGGAAGCCGGTTTTTGGATAAGATCATGGCCAGCTAAAAGACATCGCCTGTTCTCTGGGAGGAGACCATGCTTCAGACCGTGGCAATGCCGGGCTCTGTGCCCGAAGCGCAACGATTCCTGTCGAGTCTGGAAGGCGCAGCCATCATTGCCGGCGGCACGGTAGTAATGCCGGTGCTGAACTACGGCACGGACGCTTTCACCAGCCTCGTCAGCCTGCGCAAGGCCGGGCTCTCCGGCATAAGCGTCGAAACTGGCAAGACCACGGTAGGTGCGGCGACGACGCTTGCCGAACTGGAGGACGAGAGGGCGCTGGCCTTCCTGCGCCCCGCTCTGGACGCCATCGCCTCGCCGACCATCCGCAACATGGCGACGGTCGGCGGCAATCTTTTCGTCAAGCAGCCCTATGGCGATCTCGCAGTCTGCCTGATCGCGCTCGGTGCCGCCGCCACCATCGAGGGTGCGGGCGGCGAGCGCATCGAGCCGGTAGAGCAGATCGTCTCAAGCGGCGTGAAAGCGGGCGAAATCGTCACGCAGGTCAGCTTCGCGCTGCCGGCGAGATTCGCGTTCAAATTCACCAAGGCAACCCGCAAGGCTTTCAATTCCGCCGCAATCGTCACGGTAGCGGCAGTCGTCGTGCTGGAAGGCAATGTCGTCTCTTCAGCCCGCATCGCGCTCGGCGGAGTGGCGAATACCGGCATACGCGCAACGTCTGTCGAAAAGGCGCTGACGGGAAAACCCTTCGACCGCGCACATGTCGAAGCGGCCGCAAAGGAAGCCTTGCAGGACATCGACCCGGCCGACGACGCCTATGCCAGTGCCTGGTACCGGGCGCGGGTTACGCCGGTTCACATCAGGCGGGCATTGCTCGGCGAATAGGCCGCGCTCAAAACCATGATCCCAAAAAGTGGAGGCCGGTTTTTGGACAAGATCATGGTCAGCGAAAGACAAGCCACCGGGAGGGTAGCCATGAAGCATTCCGTCGTATCGCTCACCGTCAACGGCGCCGAGCGCCAGATGCTGGTGGCACCCGGCACCACGCTGCTCGACATGCTGCGCGAGAGCCAGGGCCTCACCGGAACCCGCCGTGGCTGCGAGCAGGGCGCCTGCGGCACTTGCACCGTGCTGGTCGACGGCAGGACGGCGATGTCCTGCCTGATTCCGGTCGAAACCATCGAGGGCGCGCATGTCGAAACCATCGAAGGCCTGACGCCGCCGCAGGGGCTGCATCCGATCCAGGAGGCATTCCTCGAAGGTTTTGCCACCCAATGCGGCTTCTGTACCTCGGGCATGATCATGGTCGCGGCCGCCCTGCTGACCAAGAACCCCAACCCGGCGCGCGAGGATGTCGTCCGCGCGATCTCCGGCAACATCTGCCGCTGCACTGGCTACGAGGCGATCATCGACGCCATTCTCGATGCGGCCGTCAGGATCAAGTCGGCCAGCCGCGCCGAAGCGGCGTGAGGGAGAGGGGCATGCTTCATTCCTGTAATTTGGCGCTCCGTCCAGCACCCCTCATCCGTCTCGGCGTGAAACGCCGATCCACCTTCTCCCACAAGGGGAGAAGGAGAGGCGCGTTTCCTTCTCCCCTTGTGGGAGAAGGTGGCCGAGCGAAGCGAGGTCGGATGAGGGGTGTTGGACGGAGTGCGACCTCGCCGCATCACGGACGCTCAATCCTGCCGATCGAGAGAATCTGATGGAAAAGATCGACACCAGTTTCTTCTCCAAAGAACGTGAGGCCGAGCTTTCGGTGGTCGGCGAAAGCGTCCAGCGCGCCGATGCGCGCGGCCATGTCACCGGGCGCACGCAGTTCTATGAGGATGTGACTTTTCCCAACACGCTGCACCTGAAGATGGTGCGCTCCACCCGACACCATGCGCTGATCAAGGGCATCGACACGCAAGCCGCCATGAAGGTGCCGGGCGTCGTCCGCATCCTCACCCACAAGGATGTGCCCAACAACTGGTACACGATCCTCAAGCTTATCGGCGTCGGCCCCGACGACGAGCCGGTGCTGCCGGAAGACCGCGTGCTTTTCATGGGCGAGCAGATTTGCGCCGTTCTGGCCGAGACGCCGCAGGCGGCCCTTGAAGGCGCGCGCCGCGTGATGGTGGACTACGAGGATCTGCTCCCTGTCTTCGACGTCGAGGACGCCATGACCTCCACGGCCTTCAAGAAGGACGGCACCAACTACTTCGTTTATGAGGGCCACAATTGCCGGCGCATCCGCTTCGGCGACGTCGACAATGGTTTTGCCGAGGCCGACCACATCATCGAGCACCGCTACGAATCCTCGCCCATCGAGCACGCGCCGACCGAGACCACCGGCTGCACGGCGAAGCCCGAAGGCAATGGCCGCATCACCGTCTATTCGGACACGCAGGCGCTCTATTTCACACTCGACAACATGGCGCTCATCCTCGGCGTTCCCTTCAACAAGCTTCGGCTCGTCGGCGGCACGGTGGGTGGCGGTTTCGGCGGCAAGGTCGATGTCATCGTCGAGCCGATCGCGGCCTTGGGCGCGATGCTCACCAACCGGCCGGTGAAATACGCCTACAGCCGCGCCGAGGAGATGCAGGTGTCGTCGCCGCGCGCCGCCGAGCGCATCTACATCAAGGACGGCGTCATGAGGGATGGGCGCATCGTCGCGCGCAAGATCACGCTCTATGTCGATGCCGGCGCCTATTGCCGCCATTCCACCTACGGCACCACCAAGGCCGCCGCCCACATGCCGGGCCCCTATACGATCCCCAACGTCCATGTCGATGCTTACTGCGTCTACACCAACCGCACGCCGTCCTCGGCCATGCGCGGCTTCGGCGTGACCATCGGCGATTTCGCGCTGGAATCGCAGATGGACCAGGTTGCGCGTTTTCTCGGCATGGACCCCATGGAGCTGCGACTCATCAACGCCTATCGCGACGGCGACATGAAGGCCCATCGCAAAAAGGTCGACGGCGCTGCCCTGGTCGAAGTCATCCAGGCCGCCGCCCGCCAGACCGGCAAACAGCTTGCGCCGCGCTTTGCGAAGATGTCTTCGATGACGAGGGAGGGGTGAAGAGTATGGCACTTACCCCCACCCTTATGAAATTCGCCCCCCACTCCGTCGCGCTACGCGCGCCACCGTTCCGGGGCGAGCCACGGGTCTCGCCCGTCCTTCGGACCCCCCGATCGACGGGGGAGAGGAAACGCCGTCCGCAAGGCTGGCTCCCTTCCTCTCCCCTTTTGAGGGGGAGAGGTGGCGCGCGTAGCGCGACGGAGTGGGGGTTAGCCGGGCCATATGCGAGATTCCCCTCCCCCTTGTGGGGAGGGGGTAGGGTTGGGGGTCGACCCCTTCGCGATGGAGATGCAAAATGGCGAGGCTGAGGGGCCGCGGCGTTGCGGCAGTCAATTATCCCACCGGCATGAATCTCGGTGGCGACCCGTCCCAGGCGCTTATCCATGCGACGACCACCGGCAGCTTCGTAATCACGCTCTCCTCCGTCGATCTCGGGCAGGGCATCAAGACCGTTGGCGCGCAGATCGCCGCCGAAACGCTGGGCGTGCCCTATGAAAGCGTAATGATAGACACCGCCGACACCGATACCGGCCCGCATTGCATGGGCACCTTCGCCTCACGCGGCACCCACCGTATAGGCAACGCCATCATGATGGCGGCGAAGGAAGCGCGCGAAGTGATGATGAGCGTGGCGGCGACCGAGCTGGAGGTCGATGCCGGCGATCTCGTCACCGACGGCAAGGGCCGCATCCATGTCAACGGCGCACCCGACAAGGGTATCGCCGTGCTCGATGTCGCTCTCGCCGCCCATTTCAAGCATGGCAGGACCATTTCCGGGCGTGGCATCTATCTCAAGCCGAAAAGCGAGGTCGTGCCCGAAACCGGCGAGATGGACCCGGATTCCTGCCAGGCCCATGCCTGCACCATCGCCGAGGTCGAGGTCGATGACGAGACCGGCGACGTCACCGTGCTCAAGATGACCAACGCCTACGAGATCGGTCGCGCCATGAACCCGGCGCTCGCCCACCAGCAGATCGTCGGCGGCGCCTGGATGGGCATCAGCCACGCGCTCTACGAGACGAC
>VFQQ010001451.1_pt1 | contig 32740 bp, 62 predicted proteins | sample 3512341 | NCBI WGS metagenome assembly VFQQ01 (sample SAMN10412373, study PRJNA504923) | tailings metagenome | isolation source: Relicate 2 Philex TSF1 revegetated site | place: Philippines: Tuba, Benguet | collected 2017-08-29 | reverse complement strand
TGCTACACCCGCTTTTCGTCTGCTGGGCGCTGGCCAGACTCGCCGCCGTGAGTGGCAGCCGCGCTTGCCAGGGTTTTCGTCGTTTTTGGGCCTGGCGCATCGCGGTTTTGGTGATTCTTTTCTTACTGCTGCGTGGGTGTGCATGCATGATCGCGGCATGCGTTCCAGGGCACCAAGCGCAGCATCTGTGCCTGTCACTTGGCTGAGCGCACTGCGCCAGGCTTGGTTTGCATCCCTGAAAACACGCACCCTGGTGCTGCCTGCAGGCGGAAGCGGGCGCCACCTGGCGGCGTGCAGGGGCCGTGTGCCAACCCGCTGTGCGCCACTGAGCAGTCGACGCGGTGGGATGCAGGTGGGAGCCCTGCCGGCACACCAGGCTGGCTGGCTTGGGCGCAGCGTGCGTCGGCAGTTCCTGCCCTGCTTGATGGCTGCTGCTGCAGCCCCACCGTGGGGCGCTCCCTGCCCTGCTTGATGGCTGCTGCCGCCCCACCTGCGCATCTGCAGCACCGGCCGGGAGCGGCCTGGAGCGGCTGCACGTCTGCCACCGCTGCCGCGTCTATTACGACTCGTACGGCCGCATGCCTGTTCGCCCCAAGTGAGCTTTTTTGCCTTCCCCTGATTACAAGGGGCCCCACATGAGGCAGGGGGCCCCAAGTGAGCCGCAAGCACCGGGTGCCCTGCCGTTGCTCGTAACCGAATGATAACCAAACGAGCCGTGTGAAGCACGGGCTGCAGTGCTGCCGCGTCGCATGTCTATCCAAACTGCTGCGTGGGAGCTGCCGCAGGGTTGAATTGGCGCCGCGCGGCAGCGTGCGTGGCCCCTGCGCCAACACCGCCTGCGGCGCGGGAAGCAGCAGGCAGTGGTATTCAGGTGCGCAAAGAGGGGTTTGGTGTAAATTGTCAAGCTTCAGAGTGCAATCTGTGGGAGGAAGCGTGCGCATGGCGGCACTTCAGCCCGCCTCACCTTTGCATTGTGCCCCCTTGCTGCTGCAGTGCCGGCCGGCAGCAGGCTGGAGGGTGATATCTGCTCCCGCTGCTACATGGCGCACCGAACCAAGGGCAGCCTGCCCACGAAGCTAAGCCCGCGGCTGCGCAAGATGCTGGCGCGGCTGCAGCAGCAGGGCGGCAGCCAGGGCGGCGAGTGAGTGGCGGCTGGCCGGCACGCAAGCAGTGCAGTCCCGAGGGCGAACGCACTTGCGAGGCAGGAGGTTGAGGACGGCGCCTGCGTGCCAAGGCGGCACTGCGAATGGATTGATGGACACGGAAATCGATTTACAATGCTGCAACTTGCTGTATGGAGGCTGTCCAGACTGGCAGGGCTGCTATCGCTCGAGCAAGGCGTGTGGCAGATGCCGGCAGCCGGCGGCAGGCGGCGGCAGCCGGGGCGGGCAGGCAGGCTGGATCTGGCGTTCGGGCGGCTCGGCACTGGCCGCACTGCACTTCATACTGCTTCCTGCCCCCTAGGATCTAACTACGCTGCGTGGTGAAGTCGTGCTGGGCACGTGGCCCCGCAGCACGTTTGTAGGGTTCAAGCCAGGGCCGGCAGTCGCCCCCGCACAGTTCAGCCTCAGATCGTGCACCTCCGCCATGTCTCTCACGCTGCAAGCGTTGTTGTTGGTGGCCTTGGCAGCCGCCGGGCTCGCACAGCCGCAGCAGTCCGTGCCCGAGTGGCTGCGGCGCGCGCAAGCTGCAGATCCGGTAAGTGTAAGGGTGTGAGGGCTTTCCAAGCCCTGCGCGGGGTGGCAAGGCAGCGTCCTTGCACATGCTGCATCCGTTTCAAGGCCCCGGCCGCCAGCGCGCCCACACACCCGGAGATCGCGCAGCCCAGTCACATCTGCATGCTAGCCGAAGCGCGCCGGGCGTCTGGTGTGCAGTGGCTCTCACCCATCTGTTCACCGCAAGCATCTCCGACGCCGCCGGCGCCGTGCCTCACTCCTTCCCCCTGCACCACGCTGCCTCGCGTTGCAGACGCTGGGAGGGGCGCGGCGAAGCCTGAAGCAGGCGGGCAACACTTTCATCCCGGCAAACAAGGGTGAGCGCCGCCGCGCCGCCGCCGCCGCCCGGCTCCTGCTGCCCCCTGCTCTCCAAGCGGGGGCATCTGCTCCCTCCTGCGCCTGAGCGCCAGGCCGGCAGCTGCCAATGCCGTGTAGATAGATCTGTTGAGCTCCTGACAGGGACAGCGCTTTCAAACTACGGCCAGGCGACGTCAGCTCCTTGATTGCCGTACCGCCTGATTGGCCCCGCATGCCCGCGCATCTAGGGGACCCGCTCATATGACATGCATTCGACCCTGCCTCCCCTCCGGCCCCCTCCATTCCGAGCAGGCGTGTGGGAGAACGGCGGCCCGACGGGCATCCCCATGATCTACGCCAATCTGATGAAGGATGGCACAGTTATCGGCTGGGCGACCACCTATGCGGGGCCCATCGGCGGCAGCGGCCGCAACGACCAGTTCGGCACCGTGGTGAGAGGGGGTGTGTCGCACGAGGCGAAAGCTAGCATACGATGTATGATGGAGAGGACCTAGCTGTGTCAAGTTGCATTGAACTGCGCGGCCGGCCTGCCAGCGGGGATCAGGGAGGGTGGTCGCTTAAGCGCAACAGAAGCGCGCCATAGCGCGACCCCCATGCCGCACGGAGTCTAGCCATCTCCCCTGGTAGTCTCTTACCGCCCCCCAAACTGCCCATCCTCCGTTCCGCTGCCCAGGTGTGGAACCCCCTGCTCAAGAACTCCTTCCAGCTGCTGCCTCAGTGCGGCATTCAGGACTGCAAGAACGCCTTCTGCTCAGGTGCGCATCAGTCGACTTGCAACTTGCCAGTCCCGTTGTGCTGCGTGACTGTGCAGCGCAGTGCAGCACTGTGATGGGCAGCGCTGCTTGTCGTGCAGCTGGACGCGGCAGGCTGCCCGATGCCCATGCTGGTGCTTGGCATCGGCCTGCGCCTCAACACGTGCCTCGGCTCTCAGGGCATATGCTCTCCTAGCCTGACCCCTGCCTGACCCTCACCACTCCCACCCCCAACCCCCCACCGCTCTTCACGCCCTGTAGGCCAGGTGACCACGTGGGACAACAACCTGCTCATCTTTGGCGGGCATGGCAACGACAAGGACCTGACCGGATCCCGCTGGTACAACGGCTTCACAGGACAGGTGAGTGAGGCTTTATTGGGCAGCCGATGGGCTGCGGGGAAAAAGCAAATGTGGTGAGGCGAACACTGCGGCTCCCGCTGGCACAATGGCTTCAAGGGGCAGCTTAGGCTTTGGTGGACGGGATGTGCTATAGGCTGTGAGAGGAGCCGAATGCCTTGTCGAAAACACTGGGGTGGGCGGCAGGGTGGCAGGGCGACTCACAGGTGCAGCTGGCTGCCTCCATGCGTGTTCCTGGGTGCGCAAATTCGCCCCATGCGCCGCTCCTCCCCCTACCAGGTGGCCTCCAACCGCATGGCATCCGGCCGCTGGTACCCAGGTGCGTGTGTGGGTGCAGCGCAGATTTGGGACTGGGTTGTGGCCCTGTGTTTTTGTCGTGTGCTCGCAGTGAGGTTCCTGCCTTTGGTTTGCTTCTGCCCACACAAACCGTGCCTCACCAGCGCTTCCTGCCACGGCTGTGATGCCCGCAGGCGTGGTCACGCTGCCCGACGGCGATGTGCTGATTGTGGGCGGCGTGGCTCACAACGGCCAGGGCGGCTGGCAGGCGCTGCCCGACCGGCGCGCGGAATACGACAACCCAACGTGAGGACTTCTTCCAACCCCATTCGGAATGGGATTGATTGAGGCTGGCTGATTGATTGATTGGGTTAAGACCTTTGAGTTGACTGCACATGCGCTGCACATTTCCACATGGCCCTCTCCATCGCTGGCATCCGCTGCTTACGAGCTGGCAACACTCAAAGAAGATCTGCCTCCTGCTTCTCCCGGTTCCCTCCATGCAGCTACACTGTGTTCGACCCCCGCACCAAGTGAGCCAGGGCTGGCAATGGCAGGGCGATGTGCCGGTGATGCCACTGAAACCCGGACGTCAGGCCAGCCGCACTGTCCGTCTGTTGCCAGAGCCATATTTGGCAGCTTGCCCTGCCGCTGCTGCTCTAGGTGCAAGCACCCAGCCCCGTCTACGCTTCTCGCCAGACCCATTCCACTGTCCGCTCATCTCCTGCCACTCCACCTCACTCCCCCTTTGTTTCCTGCCCCCTCGCAGGATGTTTGGCCCCGACCGTAATGAGATGCGCCCCCAGCTGAACCGGGCCTGGCCGATCCACCTGTTCCCCCAGCTCAATGTGCTGCCCGACGGTACCGTGGCGGTATCCGCCGGCAAGACGCTGGTCAACTACAAGCGTGCCGGAGACAACAAGTTTGTGGAGGCTTTCCGGTATCCCGACCGTCCCCACCCCTCGGCCTGGAGCTACCCGCAGACGGGCATTGGTATGACTATGCCCCTAATTCCACCATATAAGTGAGTTCAGGGGATGGCTGCTATCCTGCGATGTGCTGCGCATCAGAGGGCTGCAGCATGCAAAGGGCTGGAAATGCATTTGTGGTGCCGCATTTGTGCCGGTGCCTTGCCCTTTGCTTATGCTGCACTCCTCCAGCGGTTGTAGAGTTCCCAACGGTGTTCACTGCCCCCGGTTGTGCTGCAGCAACATGTGGTTCCTGGCCAGCGGCGGCTCGGCTCAGGAGCGTGCGGTCCCCACCACCCCCGCCTCCAACTGGGCCAGCATGATCGACCTGGCGGCGGGCGCAAAGGCGCAGTGGTATCCCATGGGTGAGGTTTTATGATACGAAGTGGCAGGGCAGGGCGCACAGGGGAGGGTTCACGGGGCACGTCCGGCAGGGTGCATCGTTCAGCTGGGCAGGGCATGAAGTTTGGGAAATGCAGCCCAGCAGAGCATCCCAGCCCAGCTACCACAGATTGGGGCCAAACATGTCTTGATGACGGCCGCAAGGTTGCAGCACTCAGCTGCAAATGCTGCGATGCTGCCGCTGCACAGGCAGCCCTGGTCTGGCTGCTGGGACCGCTTGCAATCAGGCCGCCCGCTCACTCTCTGTGTCTACCGCTTCTCCGATCGCTGCAGGCCCCATGCCCTACCGCCGCCTGATGGGCGATGGACGTGAGTCGTTCTTGAATCGGTTGCTTGCTGATCAGGGGACATCATGCCTGGCAGTGGTGTCCACCATGTGAAGTCACTCATGTTGCGGCAGCTTCAGGCCAGCCAAATTCCAACCAATGCCAACTGCCAACACTGCCTGTCCGCAGTCTATCTGTGCGACGGCACCATCGGCTTCTTTGGTGGCGCACAGAGCGGCATTGCGGTGCGCGGCAAGGCCTGGGATGTAGAGCTGGGATGAAGAGCTGGCCGCGCTGTGGCTGTAGAAGAGCGGCGGAAAGGCACAGCGGCTGCCGTATGCACTGGCATGCGATCTTTCTGCCGCTGCATGCTGATCAGCCAGGCACTGGAATCTGGAGGGGCGGCACATTTATCTTATCGCAACCCACCTGCTGGCTCCGTACTGACTCCCTGCACATGGGCCGCTCCCCAATGTCTGCAGGGCTGGAGCAAGCAGAAGCAGACGTACCGCTACAAGGGCGGCTCCGCCTGCCTGCTTGCTCCCTGGTGACATATGCCTAGACCTTTCCTTCCTTTCACTGCAGGGCTGGAGCAAGCAGAAGCAGACGTACCGCTACAAGGACGGCTCCACCTGGCGCTGCAACGACAAGTGCACCGACGCGCATGACCCCATTTATGAGGTGTGCCATACTAGACTCTGCTTGGCTTGTAATCTGCGGTTGTGAGAAACTGCAATAGTTGTGCCCCGCTGCTGGTGCTGCAACACCCGCAGCCCCTATCTCCCCTGTCTTGGCGACCGCTGGCCCCCAGCCTCCATTGTCACCCACCTTTGCTCTCATGCCCCTAACCAACCGCCCGCAGGCCACAATTTTCAACCCCCTGACCGGCAAGTGGTCGGCCAAGGGCTCTCTGGCCGAAATGATGCAAATGCGGCTCTACCACAGCACGGCGGTCCTGCTGCCGGACTGCCGGGTGAGTGATCGATTGAATGGGTGGTGCGTGTTGTTTGCTGTCCTGTTGCTGTGCACCACTGCTGGCGAGGAGCACCTGCACGCATTATCTCAAACCTGTGTGTGCTCTCGTCGTACACTCAGCACCGCCGTTGCATGTAAGCCGCCCAGCTGCCCGTGCCGCTGTCACTCTGTCATGCCTCCTCATCAACCCCACCCCACCCACTCACCCCACCTGGGCCGCAGGTCATGTCTGCCGGCAGCGACGTCACCGACGGCCGCAGCGCCGAGATCTACACACCGCCTGAACTGCTGTGCAATCACCTTGCTTTGAGTGCAGGTCATGAGCGCGGGTTCGGACGTCACCAACGGCCGCAGTGCTGAGATCTACACGCCTCCCTACCTGCTCACCAAGCGGCCTCGGCCCCAGATCGTCCAAGCCCCAGATGTCATGCGCCCCGGGCCCGGCCAGGTGGGGTCGGGATGCAGGTGGAGGTGGTGCGGGGGAGGGCATTTGTGGATGGCTTGCTGCAGGTATCCTGTGCTGCCACCAGCTGCAGCCTGTCGCATGCCTGGATGCTGTGGCTGAGGTAGCAGCTGGCGACCGACTGGCAATTGCACCCATTTGATCGTCAACTTTGCCGGCTGACCGGCCGGCAGTCATACAATGGCACTGATTAACCTATCAACCGTTTGCAGGTTCTCACTGTTAAGTACGCTTCGCTGGACCCGGTGGACCGACTGATGACACGATGTTTAAATTTATCAATTGACTGTTGCAGGTGCTGGCCGTCAAGTACGCCTCCCTCGACCCCGTGGACCGCGTGCTGCTGATCCGCACCGGAGCCGCCACCCACTCCATCTTCTTCGGTGCGTGACCACGGCCGCTGCAGCGGCAGCGGCAGCTCTGCTGTTGTCGCTGCAGCTGCATCCGCGGCTACTGCTGCTACTGTGGGGTGGCAGGGTGGAGATGACAGCATGAGCAAGCAGGGCACCCTACCATTGTTGGGAGCATGGGGGGGAGCAATGCGTCGCCGTTGCACACTAACCACTAGACATCCCTTTTCTGACTTGTCCCTCCTTCCATCCATGGCCGTCCTGCATCCTGTTGCAGGTGCACGCACCCTGTACCTCACCATCCTGCCCACCAGCAAACCTAAGGCAGCCGTCTTACCTGCACATCCTAAAAACATGCTCTCTTTGCCATGTGTGCAGATGCGCGCGCCCTGTACCTCACCATCCTGCCCACCAGCACCCCCGGCAACCTGCAGCTGCAGATGCCGCCCAACTACAACCTGCAGCCCCCGGGCATGTAAGTGGCCTGGGCTTGTCGTGCAACTGTGCTGTCACGTGCATGCAGCGCGGCTTCTGCCTGTGCCCGCAGCACGAGTTTGTCGCCAATGCCTGCTGTGTCAGCAGGCATGACCCCCCCTGCTGCTCCCACCAACATCACTCTGGTTGCACCTTGTTCCTCCCATTTGCCATTCTCTATCAGGTACAAGCTGCTGCTGTTGTTGCTTGCATCACTCTGGCTAAGCCCTGCTCCTCCCTACCTGCCACCTGAACCCCTCCGCAGGTACATGCTGGTGCTGCTGTCCAACCAGGGCGTGCCCAGCGTGGGCCGCATCATCTCGTGCGTGCCTCCTGGAGTTTAATTAAAATTTAAGTAAGGGCCAGGTCTGGCTGCTGGAACCAGGCTGGGTTACCTCCCATCTCACTTGCTTCCATCTGGCCCCTGACGGAGCCGCTCTCTACTGCAAGGCGTGCGCGCCCGGCGCGCCACACTAGCTACTGAAATGCATCCAACCCCAACCCTGCGCTTCACCCTGTTTCTCGCTGGCATAGACACGCTGTGTGCCTTTGTTGCTGACCAGCCCTGTGGGCGAACAGTTGCCCTTTCCTGTCGGCTACTCGCTACCTTGACATGTGCCGCCTCCCCATCTGTTGTGGCGCTTGCAAATGCCATCGCCTTTTCTTCCCGGCGATGTTTGCAAACCCATCCCAGCCCGGCGCGACACCGACCCTCCGATTGCTGATTGTTCACGATCCGTCGATTCCTCACGATCTGTCCCCATCTGTCATCTGTCCATCCGTGATCCACTCTGCTTCAGGCCCGCCTCAGCCATTTTGTGGGCGTGGCATCTTCCTCTCGTGCTGCCTGCTGAAGCAGGTTCAGCATGCGCTTCCGACTCTCTGCTGCTCTGCCTCCCTGCTTCTGCTGTTCCCACCTCGCGCCTCCCCAGTTTTTTTCCATTTTGAATGTGCATGCAATAAAACGCCAAAATGCTGGCAGCACTTGTGGGCCCTCCTTCCTTGTTCATGGGCCCTCCTTTCATCCATCCCTGCTCGCCATATGTGCTTGAAGGCCGCAGCAAGTTTGTAGGCAGCCGTTCAGCCACCTAGGCAACCCTCGTTCCCTTCCTTCTAGACCAGCCAGGCTCCTTAGGTTAGCACAGCAAGCAATACAACTGCCCCATCCTTTTTCATGTAACACAACTGACTGCCTGTGAGAGGTTGTTACACAGCGGGTTGTGCGGCATTCTGGACATCTCAAGTGCACACTTGCAAGCCAGCAGGCAGCCGCACAGTGGTTATCCTCGGCCGCACTGCTGTGAGTGATCTCAGCCGTAGAATGTGTGTGCGGCCGCCTGGGGAGCCGTGCCAAGTCTATGTGCCGCCGCAGGGGCCGCACAGTTGCTGGAGAGCCTGCTCCTGCACGGGCAAGCAGCCTCAGTGCCGCTACCTACCATACCTTCACTGCCGGGCCTACCTGCTCTGTTCCTTATTCAGCAGCAGCGTGTCAGGCTCAGGTTGCGCTCAGCCTGCAAGCAGGTGAAGGGGAAGGGAGGGCGGGGCAGCGGCAGGGCCCCACTGGTGGCAGTCCTGGCAGCACATACGAGGCACAGCTCCCAGCGGCGGCCGCAGCGAGTGCAGGCAGCCGCCGCCACAGCCCATCATCCATGCTTGTAGTCAGTTTTCGCCGCAGCCCAGCCGCACACAAACCAGCCACCATTGTGCTCCCCCTCACTTGACCGCAATCGGCTTCTTCGCAGGCTGTGCCGCCGCTGGGGGCATCGCTGCATCGCCGGGGCCGTCTGCCGCCAGCTCAGCGGGTTGCATCAGCGTCCATTCGCCCACCTCCCCCACAGCAGCCAGCTGGGCCTCTTGAGAGGCCGCCTGCCGCTCGGCTGCCGTCTCGGCTGCGCCCGCTGCAGTGACTGGCGCCTGCGGAGTCGGATGGGGAGGCAAGGGCGGAGGGCGGGACAGATTTTGTCACAGCAGGCAGAAAGCAAAGCGCAGGCACTGCTGACCTTGGGAAGGCGGGCCAGGCTGCGGTGCGACACAGGCACACCCATTATTGCAGCAAGCGGCTTTCTCACAGCCAAGCCTGGCCCTCAGGCCGCCACATGCACTGCCACGCAGTACCGCGCAGGCGACTGCCCAGCGCAGCCCACCCTGCTGGCCCCCAACACAACCTCCTGCTGCTGCCCGTCGGCCGGCCGCTGCAGATCTTGGACTTGCAGATCCGATGCGGAGCGGTCCGGCGTCCCTGAGCTACCTTGCCCAGCTGCCGCTGCCGCCGGGCCTGCCGCAGTCTGCTGCCGCTTGGCTGCGCCCTGCTCAGCTGCATCTGCCCCGTCTGTCGAGGTCCGCTTCACTCCTGTGACCTGCTGCTTGGCAGCCGGCTCGGCGGCCGCTGCTGCTGCTGGCGCCTCTACTGCTGCCGCTGGCGCCTCTACTGCTGCTGCTGGTGCCGGCACCGCCGCTGCTGGTGCGGCGGCTGCACCGTTTTGGCCCGGCCGCACCCAGTCTGGCAGGTGTCGTTGCAGCAGGTGGCGCACGGCGATGTCCATGCCCTGCCGCCGCTGGTCCCACTCCTTCACCTGCAGAGGTGAAGACGCAAACATTCAGTTTGGGGTACGTAAACAACCTTCTGGATTGGGCATCGGCATGTGTCTGGCGATTGGCTGTTGCGCTGGCCTGCATGCACGCTCGCCACACATCCAACATTGCAGCCACAGCCGCCGCAGGACAAACGTGTTGGAAACCAGGCAGCCATCATACACCCCAGCTCGCCTTGTGCGCAAACTCGTTCACTGGGGCCGTCAGGTCCACCTTTGACTGGGGGATGACCAGCGCGCTGCTCAAGGCGTTGTACGCCTGCGCCTGCAGCGCGTGAATGATGGCAGAGGCAGGCGGCACTTGAACTTGCTTGCAGCACGACGTTCCAGGTTGCATGGACGAGCTGTGCATGCTGGCAGAGGCAGGCGGCCGAGTGGCGCACAGGCGTCCGTCCGGCTGCGCAGCTGCATGTGCGGCATGCAGCAAGATGCAGGACCATTTGGTCAAGGACCATCGCTACTTGGCTCACGCAGAACAGCCAGGGCAGGGCAGGATCGCAACACTGCGCACCTTCTTCTTGCTCAATCCCATGAAGTAGAAGCAGCGTGGGTGCTGCGCCTGCTGCGCCTGCTGGGCCTGCTGGGGTGGGTCGCCGCCATCGGCCTGCTGCTGCGCCTGCTGCTGCTGCTCGGGGGGCGGCGGCGGGCGGAAGGCTTTGGGCCAGGGCCGCACATCCACCATCATGCCCGCGCTCTGCAGGGGAGAGACATGTGGTGGAGCAGGGGTGGGAAAAAACACACAAGGCCTGCCACCCCCTGCATTGTGGCCAAGAAAAACCAACCCAACGGAGCCACTGAGGTTTTCGCTGTGAACGAGCCGGCACATGCGCAGTGCATCCAGCGTGCTTGCCTTCTAAACGCTCAACCCGGCAGAGCAAGCGAGACAATCATACCGGAGCATGCTGTGGGGACCCACACGTGGAGACAATCAAGCATCAGGTAGCCCAACAGAACACACCTTGATAAGGAGGCGCATGCGGGAGTGGACCCAGCCCTCCCACACCTCAAAGTCCTCCTTGCTGCCCGCCAGCACCTCCACCTGCAGTCAGTGAGCAAGCAGACTGCATGCTGTGAGCCATCGAGGCAAGGGCAAGGGTGGTGAGTGCAGGCATAAGCACCATCCAGGTTGATGGCAAGCACAAAATCCCGCTCTGCAAAGGTGCTTGAGCAGCTTGAACAAGGGCAGCGGCTCCAGCAGGCAAGACCAGACACAACCGAACATACAAAAACGAAACATGCTTTCACCTGCAAGAAGTGCCTGAACAGCTCGAAGAAGGGCAGCGGCTCCAGCAGGCGTGACCAGTCGGTTGGGGCGGGGCCGCCGCGCGACAGAATCTCGCCGCACACCTCATCGCCTGCAGGACAGGGGCAGCATTCACTTGTACAATCACAGGCTGTACCTTATGAGACGCCTCATACAATCCGCTGCCATCACCATCAGCATCGCCGAGCAGTCCGATACACTGCAACGTCGCCCGTGAGTGCTGAGCTCACCACGCTTGAACTCCTCCGCCATGACCGCCAGCGTGCACTCTGACACGTTGTAGCTCTCAAACGAATGCCATAAAACCTCACCTCGCTTGAACTCCTCCGCCATCACTGCCAGCGTGCACTCTGACACGTTGTAGCTGGAGTTCATGCACGGGTAGGCTGGAGTGATGATGGGCATGAGGTGGGTGCGGTCCCGCGGGTTTTCGCGCGGGTCCCACACCTGTGGGCAGGACATGGGGGCGGTAAACATGGGTTGGAACCGAGCAGAGAGGCGGTTGTTGGGGAGTGATGATGGGCATGAGGTGTGTGCGGTCCCACGGGTTTTTGCCTGGGTCCCACATCTGGGACAGTAGCGCAGGGGTGCGCAGAGTGGGAAAGGACTGAAAGGGTGATGGTGGGAAACAGTTGCGTGCGGTCTGCAGGCTAGAGCACCGGCCCTCTACCCAGACCCAGGCGCCCACAGCAGTGAGCAATGTGCACATTCTTTGACCCACAAGCCCTCACCGGCATGCCCAGGGAGGCGTCCCGCTCGATGGCCCGCAGCATGATGGGGGTGGGCCACGACCACTGGGCGTACACCTGCAGAACTGGCGGGGGGTTTGTGTGCCTAAGAGAAAGCAATGTGAGCATTGGCAAGGGTTGGGAGTGGGCCGCGACCGCCGAAAGTCCAATTGCAGGGGGAGACGTGGCAGGACGAGGTACAGCGCGCATGGCGTTCCAGTTGCAGCCCAGGTGTGCCTCGTATGAAGCATGCGAGGCGCAGCCACATGCAGCCTTGCCTTGAAGAAGCGGGAGACGAGGACGGAGGGCACGCCCCGCGGGTACAGCTTGCAGATGTAGGCCACCAGGATGGCCCTGCACATGGAAAGGGGACGGAAGTTGTCCTAGGGGCTAGATTCCTGGACAACAGCAATGCACACAGCTCTGGCCTGCAGCTGGGAGGAACGCAACGAGGAGACACACTGCTGCAATGTGTAGTGCGACGCGCCGCAGCCGCTCCCAGGCAGCCGGCAGTTCGAGCGGGCGTCAGCACACGAGCAGTACGAACAGCCGCGGCCGCTCACCAGTTGACGCCTCCCAGGTATCCCGTCACGTTTGAGTAGACACCTCGCCGCTCCGCCCACAGCTTGAGGCAGCGCAGCGTGGTGCGGAAGGCGGCCACGTCTGGCACCTCGCTGCAACCAGGGCAGAATGGGAATGAGCGGAGCATGAGGAGAGGGCATCGCTGCTGGGCGTCGCGACAGGAAGGCATAGATGTGGCGGGACAACCGTGAGCACAGCGGGGCACAGCATGGTCGGCCTTCCACACAGGGCAAGGAGGGTTGGCAATCCATTGTAATCCACACGAATCGCCCGCGCACCGCCCGATCATGCCCGATGGCAAAAATTACACAAGCAAGCAAACTGCTTGAAGTGACCACCCACACACAGCCGGCGCACCGCAGGATCATGTCTGTCACGCGGCAGCCGTTGAGTGAGCGCACGCTTTGGTCGTCGCAGTGGCGCAGCGTGGCGGGCGCGCCAATGTCGAGGTCCTCTCTCACCAGCGGGATGGCCAGGCGGGCGTACAGCAGATCAATGGAGATGCCGCAGAACTGCGGTCAGGGTGGGGCATGGGGACACAAGGTGTCAGGAATTTGATTTGCTAAGGCGGCCCAGGGATGGCGGATGGCCAGCCGGGAGTCAGCAGATGAACGGAGATGCCGCAGAACTGCGGTCAGGGCAGGGCAGGAAAGTGCGATCTGGTTTGCATTGAAGGACTATCTGCAGCGAATAGATCTGGTCTGCAACGCAGCCGTACTGGGGTCGCAACGCAGCCGTGCACAGCAGCTCCATGGCCGGCACGTGTACAGCCGCCACAGCACTCTCGCCAACTAGCACATGCGCCCGTTGTAGACTAGAAAGCAGGCCAGCAGCGCTGACCTTCATCTCCATCACAGGCACATAGGCGCCCGTCACGGCTCGCAGCGCCTCCACATCCGGCAGCTGGCTCAGGATGGCCTGCAGGTGCAGCGCACAGGCAGATATATACACAAGGGCAGTGCAAGTATCGAATGGCAAGGCTGCAGCAGCGGCACCAGCAGCAGGCCATGCAGCATGCAGCGCTTGGAACGGCAGCAAGCACCCACAACTGAAACTGCAGCCCAGGGGGCCCAGCGCCGCACCTGCAGGCAGTGCGGCTCGCTGCCGAAAAAGTCCTCTTCGCGCGTCGCATAGCTGGGGCCCACACACAGCGTGTCAATATCAGCCCCCGGCCCGTGCACGCCCTGCGGCGGCGAAAACACAAAGGAACGTGAGGGCCAGCTGTAGGTGTTGGATGGTATTGAGAACAGTTCTCAATGTCCAGTCTGCTAGTTGCACATCCTTTCACATACCCTCCCAAACAGCCAAAATCTCAACAGTAAGCGCATGGGCGCCACCACTGCATGCGCTCCTGACGCAACGGCCAGCTGGCTGCCAGACAGCGCCGCCGCAGCTGTGGCTGGGCAGGCGCGGCTACAGCAGGCACGCAGATACCGTGCCCCACGGCTGTCCGACTGGACCGTGCAGCTGACGATGGCCGCTGCCGCCCCGCTGGCAAGGCACGCCCGCTGACGATGCAACCATCAGCTAGTGTTAAACACATCGCCGCATGCAGCGCACCAGGCGACACCATCTAGCCCCACCAATGCAACACCAGCTAGCGCACCAGGCGGTAGGAGCCGAAAGTGTAGATCTTGGCATTAGCGTCCTCTGCTGGATGCCCCTTGAGTGCTGCCACGCCGCGAATCCACTCCTGCCGAGGCAGTGGCGGCGGCGGGCAGGAAAGGTCAGCAGCAGCAGTGGGCAGAGGGGCAGCAACGGCAGCTACCGGCTTGCTGGCCTGCATTTGCGCTGACACGTGCCATGCCGACTGTTTGGCAGCCGTTTGCTGCCACCTGCTGCACTGCCGCTGCCAACCGCAGCGGCGGCTGCCGAGCACCCAGCTGCACTGGCCCGCACCTTGACAATGCTGTCTAGGCGGCCCAGCACCGTCTCACGCAGCTCTGCCTCCTCCTGAGACTCGTACAGGCCCTCATCACGCAGCAGCTGCAGCAGCAGGGGAGAGCAGGTGACCAGCTGCGCCGGCAAGGCGGCAGGTAGCGGCGGCGGCGGCAGGTCGCTCGCACCCTGGGCTACATATAGCAGCCCGCGAGTGCATCAGCCGCCTCATACCTGCTCGAGGTCCCGCGTCTGCTTCAGGTCCAGCTGGGAGGGCTCCGCCAGGCTGATAGGTTCGACAAAGGGCTTGGCGCCGAACATGGCGGCCTGTGAGCTGCTTTGCAAGATGAAGCACAGCTGCCAGAGGATGGTGAAGGCAGTAGGGGCCGCCTAGAAGGCCGCGACCGCAGGCTCCTCGACAGCGGGCTCAGCGACGCATGGCCCCGGCGGTGCAGCGGGTTGATGACGACGCCAGGATGTCGCGATCGGGGTCAGGCTCGCAAAAGAAGGCCCTTGCCCCAGCAGGCCACATCATGCATGAAGGGCGGCGAGGCTCACGGGCGGGGCATTGCGCATATTCACCCGCGTCAGTGGTCAGTCAGGAGCGCTGCTAGCGAGCGGCAGGGCCGTATGCAGTGAAAAAGGTGTGTGCTCAGCGGGGCATGTCGCGCCTGCGGGCGCCCTGGCGGCTCTGACAGTCCCTCGTTGAGCACATCACACCAGTATTGAGCACGCAGCCAGGGCAGGGCGCCACTGCTCCCACGTGCTGCCGCCGCCACCGCCGCCGCCGCCGAGCGCTGCCGCTGCTGCTGCCTGCCTGCCCGCAGGCCCCCTCCCGTGTGCTTCGGCTCTGACCAGCGGCAGGGGGCGGCACCATGCAGTCGTCGCTGCACAGCAAGAAGCCCACCACCGCCCAGGTGGCGGCGGTCAGCTTTGGCTTCTTCAACGACGATGAGGTGCGCTTCGCTTCCATCAAACTTGCTTGGGCATGAGGTGGCGCAGCAATTGATTGCAGTGGAGTGCAGCACTTGATTGCAATGGAGTATGGCTTGGGCTGGCGTTGCTTTTGCTGCATTGCTGCAGCCCATGCAAGCTGCGCGTGCCGCAGCTTGCACGCGGTGCCCGACAGCCTGCACATGCGCCCCGGCCGCCAGCATGCCTGCTCCGCTCCGCCCGCCTGCGCCCGCAGGTTCGCAAGATCAGCTGCAAGCAGGTGGTGAGCCCCATCATTTTCGACAACATGAAGCACGCGGTGCGGGGCGGCCTGTACGACCCCGCGCTGGGGCCCATGGACCCCAAGGAGCGGTGAGGATATGGCTGTGAACAAATAGCGCCCTCTGCACTTGTGACTGGCCGCTGCGGGCATGCAGCTGCTTGGCCTTTGAGGCAACGCCGCTTCGCAGTCACATGGTGTCGTTGGGCTGCCGTGCGCATGCGCTCACTGCGGCCTGCCCTGCCAGCAGCTGGAGTGGCACCACTGCTGTCGATCCAGCTGCCAGCTGCCAACCCAGCGCTTGCTCTGGGCGCTGTTGTGCTGCCCATGCAGTTGCGCCACGTGCGGCCTCCCCTCCTTTTTCGAGTGCCTGATTTGAAGGGTGCCCCTTCTGCCGCCGCTGTTGATTGGCCGTTGTTGATTTTTGTGTCTTTTGCTGCCCCGCAGGTGCGCCACGTGCGGCTTGTCCTCCTACGAGTGCCCCGGCCACTTTGGGCACATCGAGCTGGCGGTGCCGCTGTACAACCCCCTGGTCTTCATGTGAGGGATCCTGTTGGATGTGGATAAAGTGTTCTGTTTGTGCTTGTGATTGGGCAGCTGGCGGCGCCGCACTACAGCCCCTGGTGTACGTGTGAGGCGTCGTGCCACTTCTTGTGTAGCTCTGCTTCGTGCCCGCGCTGCTAGCATCAGCAATCTGCTTGCCGGCGGCAGCCATCCTCCCAGTTGTGAGGCATCAACGGCACATTCAGCAAGTGCGCCGGGCGTTGCCCACTCCTTGCATCACACACGCGTGTCCCACCCACCCCTCCCCCGCGTCGCAGCACGCTGTACAAGCTGCTGCGCTGCACCTGCCTGCACTGCTTCAAGCTGCGCATGGCGGGCGGGGAGGTGGAGCGCTTCCGCCGCCGCCTGCAGCTGCTGAGCGAGGGGCGGCTGGTGGAGGCTCAAGATTTGGTGGTGGGCACTTCAGCGGCCGCCAAGAAAGCAGGTGGGAATTAGTTGCAATGGGAAATTAGTTGCAAAGAAGTTGAAAGAGCTTGTTGCGGTGCCTGCTAGGGGCGGCTGGTGGAGGCTCAAGATTTGGTGGTGGGCACTTCAGCGGCGGCCAAGAAAGCAGGTGGGAAATAGTTACCAAGAAGCGAACAGAGTTTTTTGGATGCCTGCTGCCGGTCTGGTGGAGGCTCAGGGTCTGGTGGTGGGCACCTGGGCGGCGGCCAAGAAAGCAGGTGGGAACTTGCAGGGGATTGTAGAGCACTGCTGCGCTTCTGGTGGAGGCGCAGGACCTTGTTGTGGGCACCTCGGCGGCGGGCAAGAAAGCAGGTGGGGGATCGCTTGCAAAGAGACCGTGTTTGGGTGCTGCTGCCCTTCCTCCGTCACCGGCACTGGCATCGCCACTGCTGCTGCCACGGCTGCTTCTGCCGCCATGCTGCCACCGCCGCTGCTGAGGCTTACATTACCTTGCCAGGTTGGGCGTTGCGCGTTTGCTGATCACACTACGCTGCATGCTTCCCTTGCCAGCAGACGGCGACATGATTGACGACGCGATGCAGGCTGTGCAGTTGTGCCTGCTGCTTAGCACAGCTTCTTACATGCATCTGTTTGTTTACCCATAACTGCCCGCAGGCGGCGACATGATTGACGACGCGATGGAGGCTGGGGTGGAGGACCTGGCGGGCGGAGCGGCGGCAGCCTTCTCATACGATGTGGCAAAAGGCGTCAAGGCCAGCGCGGCGCAGGCCGGCAAGGGTGCGTGGGCATGAGCGTGCTGTGGGGGTGGCTAGCAGGGCGGCAAGCATAGCAAGCGAGCGCTCACCCCTGCGAGCGGTGCAGCTGGCACTTTGCAGAAGATGTGCATGAGGTGTTGGCGCTGCGCTCCTGGATTGCAGGTCCCCGCCTGCGCAGCCCCACCTACACGATCGCCCAGACGCTGGGCAGGCAGTCGGTTGCAGGCACACCTTAACCTTATGTTGCCGACACCTGCGTCCCCCCTCAAACAGGCCTGGGCCCGCGCAGCCCCGCCTACATGACGGCCCAAACCCTGGAGGCCATGATCGACACGATCGGCGACTTCTTCAAGCGCCAGCCCACAGGTGGCAAGTGCCACAACTGCGGCGCGCACAACCCCACCGTCAAGCGGTGAGGCCGTTGCATTCTGCCCATGGTGTTGCATTCTGCTGTGATCGGCGAGTGAATGCCACAACTTCGGCGCACATAGCGGCACCATGAGCTTCTGTGTGTGCACCATTACTGCCGTTTACTGACTGCAACCCGCCACCGGTGCTTGCCGCCTGTGCAGCGAGGGCCACGCCAAGCTGTTCATGATGCCGCTGCTGCTGCTTTTTGACTGGCTAGAAATTGACACTGCGCAAAACACTACTGTTACTTCAATGCAGCGAGGGCCACGCCAAGCTGTTCATGATGCCGCTGTCAGCCAAGAAGCGGGCGCAGAACCAGGTGGGTGCAACCGGAACTGAAACTTGGGTTGTCCTTTGGAGCCGTCGTGTGCGTACCTAGCACAACATGTCCCCACGCGGCCGAAAGGCGCACACCTGCGCCGCTCGAGTCACGATAGCGCTGTAAGCGTGCGGTTTCAGGCATGCAGCTCCGGCTAACCTCGCCTGCCCCCAACCGTCCCCTGTGCCCTGCTGCAGGTGCAGGGCACGCCCATCCTCTCGGTGCTGGCGCGCCTGGCAGCGGAGGCCAAGGTGAGCTAGGGAAGTTTGGCTTGCGGCCTTGGGCTGTGCGTTGGTCACAATTCTGCACGCCGGAATCCGCCCACGGATTCATCACCCGGTGGGGAGGCCACGGCAAAACGTCCAAGCGTGTGCGCATCTCCAACACCACCCACACAGGATGTGGAGAACCTTGAGCAAGAGCTGGCCGCCGGCGTGGCAGCAGCGGATGCCGCCCGCAAGCGCAAGCGTGGCGGCGGTAGTGGTGGCATGGCTGTTGCGCCTAAGAGCGAGGACGGCGGCGAGGACTGGAAGGAGGATAAGGAGGGGCTTGAGGGTGAGTCGCAATTGGTGCTGATGGGAAGGAGCAGGTGGATAAAGCATGGACCTCCTTGCCATATTGTGCTCCCTCGCACCTTGCTGCCCGCCTCATGAACTGTCTCCAGGGTGAGCGTCGATTTTGTGGGGCGGAAGGCAGATTTGGCTCCCTCTGCTCAGGCTCTTTCCTCACCCCACTACACCTTGTACTATTGCGCAGACTCCAAGATGGATGTTGACGGTGAGGAGCAGGAGGAGGAAGAAGAAGAAGAGGAGGAGGACACGGGCCTGCTGGGCACCAAGGCGCAGCGCACGGCGGCGCTGGAGCAGGGCCTGGAGGCCGCGTGAGTCTTTAGCTTTTAGCTTGGCTGGTGGATTTGGCTGGTGGATGGACATCAGTGGCTTGTGGGGTTTTAAGAATGGGGCGAGCACGGCGGCGCTGGAGCAGGGCCTGGAGGCGGGTGCGCCTCGCTCCGTGTTTCTTTGTAGCGTGCAACGGGTTGTTTATAGCAGTGGGGGGCTGGGGTGAGCACGGCGGCGCTGGAGCAGGGGCTGGAGGCCGGGTGAGCTGCGCCTGATGTTTGGGTTATTGGCTTCTTATTGAGTTCAAAGGATGGATGGTCGTGGCGGGCTGGAGGCCGGGTGAGGCTTGCTTGCTGCTGGCATGCATTGGTGGCTGTTTACTGGTCGGCGACCCTGCCTGCCTCTGCCACTGCTTCCCAACCACGCAGAGCCAGCACCACCCAAGTTCCTCCTGCCCTGCACATGGCCGCCCCAGTCCCGCTGCCCCACAGACCTTCTGACTCTGTATCTGCCTTCCAATCCTTTCCGCAATCCGCGCAGCCCCAGCGCCAACCCCAAGTACCTCACGCCCTCGGAGGTGCGCGAGGTGATGCGTCGAATGTGGGCGCTCAACGAGCCCATCCTGGCCTACATCTACCCCACTGGTGAGTCTAGTGACTAACTATGGTTCTAGCCTGTTGTGCTGCAGCATTCTAGTCTAGCTTGTTGTGCTGCCGCATGATGGCTTTTTCAGCGCCGCGTGTGGGCGCTCAGCAAGCCCATCCTCGCCTACATCTACCCCACTGGTGAGTGTTCTGTATTGGCCAGTTCGCTGTTTGTTTGTTAGGGACGTGTGGGCGCTCAACGAGCCCATCCTCGCGCACATCTACCCCACTGGTGAGGCTGGTCAGACGCGTTGTGCAGTGCGGCGGTTCTGAAGCGCTGTTTTGAGTCGAGCGGGATGCGGTTTGGCACCCGTCCCTGCATCCGCATGTGCTCTTCTTGGGAGCCCCGCTGCGCCTGGCCAATCCTCTGATTACCACAACCGTCCATCCCCTCCCTCCCTCTGCAGACGTGGCGCGGCGGCAGCGCCGGCGCTCCGGCTCCGCCGCTGCGGCGGCGGCCGCCGGCAACACGGCGGGCAAGCGGCTGGCGGGCAGCCTGGCTGGGCGGGGCTACGAGGAGTTTTTTGTGCAGACGGTGCCTGTGGCGCCCAACCGATTCCGGCCGGTCAACCACGTGGGAGAGATGGTGAGTGGGTTGATGGCGGCAGGGGAATGGAGACAATAGGGCAACCGCACTGGGTGTGTAGCTGGGACGCAGCACTGCTTGCAACCAAGCCATTTGCGTAGAATTTGCAACCTCATCTCTCGGTCATCATCCCCACTGATGTCTCACCTTCTCCTACCGCTGCCTGCCCCAACCACAGGTGTACGAGCACCCGCAGAACGTCCTCCTCGTCAAGCTGATCAACGCCAACCTGGACCTGCTGGCCGTGCATCGCGAGGGCGGCGGCGAGGGCGCATCGGCAGGTGGGCACCCCTGAAGCACCTGCATTTAACCCGAATGAAAGCGCTGTGCTTGCTGATAGTGCTGCTGCTGCTGGGTTGGCCCCACTGCATCGGACACATGTGGGCACATGTGCTGGCATTAGTTGCCTTGGCACACCCTCCCTTGTGCACTGCCTGATGTGCAACAATCAGGTTTACCTCCCCCTGGCACATCCTGCTGATCTCCCCCTGACATGTCCTCCCCCGCACCCCACCCTTTCCACCCACCCTGCAGAGGAGACGGCGCAGGCGCAGCTGGGGCGCAGCCTGCGGCTGTGGCTGGACCTACAGAACAGCCTCAACGCACTGATCGACACCAATGCGGGTAGGCTGTGCTTTGTTCCTTCTGTTTGTTGCCCTGTTGGGCAAGGTGCACACCAAGTGGTGGCTGCTGGCGGGCGTTATCAGAGCCCCACATCCGTGAAATCTATCTAATTCAGCTGTACCTCCGTTCCATATGTTCCTGTGCTGCAGCCGAGAACAGCCATGGTGTGAGCGGCAAGCACACTTGCAGCTCCTACCCTCCCGGTCACCCTCCCCACTCACCTTTTCACCCCTAAAATCCCTGTCCTGTTCACGCAGCCGAGAACAGCCACGGCGTGAGCGGCATCAAGCAGCAGCTGGAGAAGAAGGAGGGGCTGTTCCGCAAGAACATGATGGGCAAGCGCGTCAACTTTGCGGCGCGGTCGGGTGAGTTATGAGGGAAAGGGAGAGATTAGTGCTTGGTTTTGTGGAAAGAGAGGGGGCTGATCGGGAAGGAACATGATGGGCAAGCGCGTCAACTTTGCGGCGCGGTCGGGTGAGTGACGAGCGGCAGGGCGGGCAGCGGCAGCAGCCGTCATGCTTGGGGGGGAAGTTATGGGAGAGGAGAAGGACCTGCTATGCTCTGTGGTGCACTGCCCTCAAGCCTGATGGCGGGGGCTCTACCAAGCATCCTAGTGTGACTTGCATCCTGTTGCAACTGCCTTACAACCTCGCGCCCCGTGCCCCTTCCATCCAACAGTCATTTCGCCCGATGTGTTCCTCAACGGTGGCGAGATTGGGGTGCCCCCTTACTTTGCGGCCCGCCTCTCCTTCCCGGAGCGCGTCACCCCTTGGAACGTGGACAAGCTGCGCGAGGCGGTGAGTTGATTTTTTTGGCCAGGCTGGGCAGAGGATGCCGAATAGCAGTTTGGTCAACGGCAGGATCAGGGGCAGGATGGTGAGTGTTGCATTGAAATTGAGCTTGCGCTCTGGGCCGCGGCAAGCCTAGTTGCGACCCTTCCGCCGCTCCCATGCTTCCATTTCTGGCGAGTCAGCCTCACCAGTATCTTGCTTCTCTCCTGCTCCGCACCAACGCGCAGGTGATTGCGGGCCCGGGCCGCAACCCGGGCGCAGTGGCGGTTGAGGACGAGCGCGGGCGGGTGGTGCTGCTGGGCAAGAGCCGCAAGGTGGGTGGTTGCTGGCCTCACTTTTCAACTGGTTGACTTTGCTGATTTTGCTGTTTGTTGCTGCTGGGCAAGAGCGCAAGGTGCTGCCGCTTCTGCCTCACTTCCGCTGGGCTTCCATTGGCCACTGCCCCTGGCCTGCTCCGGCCACATGTGTGACCAGCTGCTGGATCCGCTCAGGGTGCTCAAAACCGAATAGCCGAACTTGCTCTTAGCCGCACACGCCACCCCCAACAACGCGAGGCGCTGGCGCGGCAGCTGCTGGACTGCCCTGAGACAAACCGACTAACTGGATGCCTTCCATTATTGCTCAAATGCGCCGCAGCAACGCGAGGCGCTGGCGCGGCAGCTGCTGGGCGGCACCGGTGCAGGCGGTAGCGCCATCACCCCCTCCAAGGGCCGGGCGGGCAGCGGCGCGGGGCGGGTGAGCTGCAGGGGCCGAGGGCGGGGTTTGGAGGGCTGGCATGTGGCGCGGGACGATGCGTGTTGAGGCGGGGAACTGGCAGGTGCCTGGGTCAGGGTCTGCGCATCGGCATGCTTACCCCACACCCAGATTGTGTGTGTACCATGTGCACTCCACTTTGCTCTGCAATTTGCTCTGCAAACTTTGCACTGCAACTTTGCACTGCAAACTTTGCACTGAACTTTGCACTGCAAACTTTGCACTGCAAACTTTGCACTGCAACCGAGCGGGCAACTTCATGCTGACCGCTTATCTTGCTGACATGCTGCCCTTCGTATTGCCTTTTACTTGTCTTCCTGCAGATTGTGTACCGCACCATGGAGGACGGCGACTTCATGCTGACCAACCGCCAGCCCACGCTGCACAAGCCGGGAATGATGGGGCACCGCGCCCGCGTCATGCGCTGTGAGTGCTGGCTCCCCCCTTTTGTGTGAACACCGGCTGTCCTATCTGAAGCGCCACTCCAGTTGTGTGGCCCACCTGCAACAGCATCCCCCACTGGCAGCCTGCCCTGGCAATAACCGTGTCCTTGGTCCAAACCGTTCCCATTCTTGCCCATCCCTGTGCAGCGGAGCGCACGATCCGCTTCCACTACGCCAACTGCTCCACCTTCAACGCCGACTTTGATGGCGACGAAATCAACCTGCACCTGCCCCAGGCACGGCTTGTTTGTCGCCTGTTTGTTGTGGCATTTGTGTGTCTTCTGCTCGCTGCCGTCATACGAAATGGACCTGCACCTGCCCCAGGCACGGCTTGTTTCCCGCTGGCTCGTCGCTGGTGGTGGGCCTGGTGCAACACCACGCTTGCAAGGGGTGGCTGGGTCTCGGGAGCAATGCGCCTGCTGGAGTCAAACGCATGCCCGGCCTGGCTTGCACTTGCTCCGCTGGTTTTACTGACTGCTGCCCCTTCACTTGCAAGCCTACTTCCGCCTGCAACCCAGACTTTCTCCGCTTGCAACCCCTGTATGCAGGACCACTTTGGGCGGGCCGAGGGCTACAACATTGTGCATGCTGATGAGCAGTTCTTTGTGCCCACCGATGGCAAGCCGCTGCGCGGCCTCATCCAGGTGTGCTGGGCCATTGGTTCAGGGCTTTTGGTAGGGATGTGCAGGTGCCATGCAGCACACCCGGCACTGTCTGCAGCCCGCGGCCCACAGCCTTAGGCTCTCCTAGCCAGCAGCCTCGACCCAGAGACCCTGCTCACCGCTGGGCGCCGTCCCCTGCCCTGCCTGCAGGACCACATTGTGGGCGGTACCATCATGACCATGAAGGACACCTTCCTCACTCAGGTGTGCGGCGTGGGATGCCACAGCGTGCACAGCACTGCGCATGGGGTGCACAGTGCAGCATCCTGCAGTAGCAGGCCTGCATGGCGCTCAGTGCTCGGACTTTTTGTTTGGCCCGCGTTTGGCAACGGTGCCGCCATGGTTTGCTCCCTGCTCTCTCTCTGTACAGTCCGAGTACTCCAAGCTCATCTACGAGTGCATTGCCCAGGACTGCTCCGGGTCCTGGGAGGTGTGGATGGAGGAGCCCGCGGTGCTCAAGCCGCAGAAGCTGTGGACGGGCAAGCAGGTGCGGGCGGTGCAGGGACCGTGGGAACCGCTTTCCCTATCTGCATGCCGGGGGATGTGACAGCGGCAGCCGCAGCCTCATTAGCTGCTGCTCCTGCTTTGATTGGTTTCGGCACGCTGATGGGCAGCCCTAGTTTGCGCCTGTTTGAATGCCACCGTCCTGCGCCCGTTGTCCCAAGTGTTTGTCCACTTCGCCGCTCCCCGTTGGTGTTCACCGCGGTGCTGATGGCACAACACGCGCGACCAGCTGCCATCAATCCCCCCACCACCATTATACACAACACCGTCATTCCGTTCCACTTCTCCCCCGCAGGTGTTCACCGCGGTGCTGATGCACTACACGCGCGACCAGCTGCCCTTCACCATGTTTGCTGACTCAAAGGTGCCCAACGACATATGGGGCAAGAACAACGGTGAGTCAGACTAGTTGCCGGGAAGGGAAGGACTAGATGGGTTGTGCTTGTGCTGTGATTTGGTGCCGACTCAAAGGTGCCTGTCGACATCTGGGGCAAGAACAACGGTGAGGCAAAGGGTGGTGCCGCAAGGCATCAGTTGCTTTGACAGTGGATCTGGCAAACAGGAGCAGGGCACACAGTGCCTGAGCCAAGGGGCAGGGGTGAATGCAAGGCTCAATGTGATTCCCCCTCTGCCCGTCTCCCCCAGGCGAGGGCCACATGCACATCTGGCGCAACCGGCTGGTGGCGGGCTGCGTGGACAAGGCCAGCTTCGGCAAGCACGGCCTGCTACACGTCTTCTACGTAAGCGCTGGGTGGGGCTGTATTAGTACTGTTAAATGCTGTTTCACTGCCCTTGAAGTCTCGCTTGGCTGTTGCATGGCTTCTCCGTTAGTGCTGGGTGGTGGCGGCCGGATGGAATCTAATCATGCGGATGGGTTCTCTGCCACTGCATGCGCACAGCTGAGGACCAGCACACGGCTGTCCTGCAGCAGCTGCTTGCCGCCCTGCTATCCCCAGTGTAGCAGCAAAGCATTTTAACATGCCCTTGTCGAATCAATTCATGCCATTGCAGGAGCTGTACGGCGCGGAGCGCACGTCGACCATCACCGCCGCACTGTCCCGCCTCTTCACCGCCTTCCTCCAGCGCTTTGGCTTCACCTGCGGCATGTCGGACGTGTTCCTGGTGAGCTGCAAAGCATGTTGGTGCCTGCAGGGCATGATAGGAAAGTTGGCTCTGCAGCCTGTGCTGAACAAAAACGTCATGCCAGGCGTGTTCCTGGCAGGCAGAAGCACGTGGTGCGTCTGCCGTGTGCGTGCTTGGAAGCGGCACGCGGCATTCTTGCGGCGCTGACTGCTGACCCACTCTTGCACATGCAGGTTTGCTCGCTGCGCCATGCTGCCTCCACCAAGCGATCGAGCCTTTGATCCTCAACACGCTCTCACCTTCCCCCTGCAGATCGAGTCTGCGGAGCAGAAGCGCGCGGAAATCCTGCGGCAGGCACTTCTTGCGTTCAATTCCGACTCTCACCGCTCTATTTTTCGCCCCCTGCAGATTGATTCTGCGGAGCAGAAGCGCGCCGAAATCCTGCGGCAGGCGGACGTGCGGTGCCTGGACGCGGCAGCCAAGTTTGCTGGCCTGCTGGGCCCGCTGCAGCTGGTGGAGCAGGGCATGGGCATGGTGAGCGCTGCGCTGTGCTGTGCTTTCTGCTGTGGTTGGGCTGTGGATGCCGATGCTGCGCTGCGCATGCTGTGCTGTGCATGCGGGAGCTCTTATTTGTAATCTTGGGCAGGACGAGGCGTACTGTACCGGCTGCGAGAAACGCTATTCGCGTGTTGATCCCTTCATTTGGCCTGGCTGTGATCGTTTCATACCTACATTCGCCCTGCAGGACGAGGCATACCGGGTGCGGGAGGACGTGATCAGGGCAGCTCTGTCGGAGCGCTTCCGCACTAACGCGGAGCAGGCGGGCGTGGCGCTGGACATGAAGAGCTCAGGCAAGTTAGAGTTGCAGTTGTGAGCTATCTACGGTTGATTCCGAGGTTGAGCGCGCAGCTGTGCTGTCGCAGTGGGTGTGGCGCTGGACATGAGGCTCAGGCAAGCCAGGGGTGCAGCTGCATGCTGGGGCTGCCTTTTGTGGCTCAATATGCGCCCAGCTGGGCGCCGAAGCGGCCCAGCTGGGCCACTGAGCCCGATCTATTGCATCGATTGCGCCTCGCGCCTGCTCTCGCGCAATCCCTCTGTACAGGCGCCGCGCGCCCGCTGCCCGCCAACAGCTATGCCCTGACACCCTGCTTCCACCCTGCCACCTCCTCCCCCGCAGGCGCCATGCACCCCCTGTCCTCCGAGGTCGTCAAGGCCTGCCTGCCCGACGGCCAGCGCAAGCCCTTCCGCCACAACATGATGGCCCTGATGACAGTGACCGGCGCTAAAGGCTCCGTGGTCAACTTCTCCCAGGTGGGTGCTGGCCTGGCGGATACAAGTTTGACCGTGTTTGCCGCTGCTAATGGGCAGCGTGTTTTTCGCCGCTGCAGCTGTGTCATGCCCGTAATGCACGCAGCCGCCAACTGCCCTGCTCCAACAAGCAAGCAAGCAATCGACCAACTGCCCAACCCCACGGCCCCACCCTGGTCCTGCAGATCTCCTGCCTGCTGGGCCAGCAGGAGCTCGAAGGCCGCCGTGTGCCCCGCATGAGCAGCGGCAAGACGCTGCCCTGCTTCGCGCCGTACGACGCAGGGGCGCGCTCCGGCGGCTTCATCGGCGACCGCTTCCTGACCGGTGAGATGATTAATCTTGCTCTTGGGAAGCGACAACGTGCAACAGCCACTAGAAGGGCAGACGCAGCTGAATTGAGAGCAGCCGGAGGGCACATAGTCAATTTATCATGGCTGTCATCCTTTCCCTGCAGGCCTGCGCCCCCAGGAGTACTACTTCCACTGCATGGCGGGGCGAGAGGGCCTTGTTGACACAACCGTCAAGACGTCGCGCTCCGGTGAGAGGAGGCACACACACAGGGCTGCCTGCTGAATGCTGTTGCACAGATCATTGGTGGGACGGCAGGGTGTGTGCCTGCCGAAAAGTTTCTGAGCAGCCTACAGTGCAAGCAGCTGGTCAGTTCGCGCCCACAGTGGCCTGCAAGCAGCTGGCTTGGCATGTGACTCCACTCAACGCCGTCCTTCCGGCTTGCCTCCCTCCCCGACTGTGTGCAGGCTACCTGCAGCGCTGCCTGATCAAGAACCTGGAGAGCCTCAAGGTCGGCTACGACTGCACCGTGCGCGACGACTGCGACTCATCCATCGTCCAGGTCAGTCTCTTTCCTTTCTCGCCTCTCTGCGCCCCTTTACTTTTTCAGCTCTTTTTACACGCTGTGGTTGGCATTTGTATGAGCTGGTGTGGCTGGGCAGCGGTGCCCGACGACAGCGACTCGTCCATCATCCAGGTCAGCACATGCTGAGCGCGCTGTGGGCCGCACGTTTAGCAAGCTGGGATTGGCTTCGGCGAAAGTCTCACGTGCACCCGGCAGTTGTGCCCGCTCACTTTGTTGCCTTATGCCAGCCCTGGGCTTTATGCCCTTGCACTGGCCCGTGCCGTCACAGCCGGGTGGAACTCACCCTGCAACCCTCTGCCACTGAACTGCAACACACAAACACCCCCAACCTCGTTCTGCCCAACTGCAGCTTTACTACGGCGAGGACGGCATCGTCCTGACTTTGTGTTTTTCGGGCACTAAAGATCCAACACACAACCGCCCCCCAACAACCACCCATGATTGCAGTTTTATTATGGCGAGGACGGCATGACCCCGCTTGTTCTTTTTCGGTTGGATTTTTTTCGGTTGAAACTGAAGCCTTGCACTAAGCTACCCACAATTCCTCGCATTCCGCCTCCTCTGTGTTGCAGTTCTATTACGGCGAGGACGGCATCGACCCCACGCAGACGGGCTGCCTCAAGACCTTCCCATTCCTGTTCTACAACTCGCCTCAGGTGGGCCGGCTTTTTTACTGTTTCTTGCCCATTCCGCATGCTATGCGTATCTTTTCTTCTCTCTTCCCTCCTGTTCTACAACTCGCCACAGGTGGGTGCTCCACTCTGCTGCAGCGGCGGCAGAGCATTTGCGGCTGGTTGCAAAGTGGCTGCGCAGTACGGGTGCTTCTGTTTCCATCTGATCATGTCCACACCAAGCATGCCAGCCTGCTGGCCAGTGTGATGAAGCTCTTTGATGTGCCTGCGAACCATAAAACCTTTCCCTCAGCATCGGCGGGGCAGGGCCGCTGGGTGCCGGCCCTCAAAGCCGCCCCAGCGGTTTGCCTCGGGCAGCCCCGCCAGAGCGGCACTCGCGCTCCTACGCCGCCCCGCCACTCTGCCCGTTGGCGGGATGGAACAAACAGCCGAGGACAGCTTTTCAAATCACTCAGTGACATGGTCCTGTCCCTAGCGACTCTCCCTGCACATCAACTGCATCATGCCCCAAGCGCCCAAACCGCTGCCTGAAGCCAGCAACTAATACGTCCCACCTGTCCCCCCTTTGCTTCGGACAGTTCTCGCTGCAACTGGAGGCGGCCAAGGCCCTCAACTTCCAACCTTTACTCACTGCACAGCAACTAATGTCCGCCTATTACCCCTCCTTTCTGGCAATTCAGTTCTCGGTGCAACTGGAGGCGGCCAAGGCCCTCAACTTCAAATATTATTCACTCCACAGCAATCAATGTCTGCCGTTTGCGCCTCTTTCTTACCAACAGTTCTCGGTGCAACTGGAGGCGGCCAAGGCCCTCAACTTCAAATATTATTCACTCCACAGCAATCAATGTCTGCCGTTTGCGCCTCTTTCTTACCAACAGTTCTCGGTGCAACTGGAGGCGGCCAAGGCCCTCAACTTCCCCCGGGTGGCGGGGCAGGACGAGGCAGAGCAGCGGGCACGAGAGCTGGTCAGGTACGCCGGCCGCTGCTGCTACTGTGGCGTTTCGGTTTGTGCCGGCAGTCGTTCACCTGCTTCAGGCATCTGCCCAAGCTTTGCACCCGCTTGTGCAGCAGGAACAAGCACACCTGCTCAGACTGCATGCTGTAAGCCAACTGCGCTGCCTGCCTCGGTATATGCACCCATCTGCCCCCTTTTTGCAGGCAACGCGCCCACATGCTGATAGCGGGTCGGCCCAAGGACATCAAGCAGGACGCCAGCCTGCCGCTCAACGCCCAGCTGTTCCAGACGACTGTGGGGGTCACCTCCGAGGGCTTCCAGGTGGGTGCATGAGTGAGGGTTGAACAGTGAGCACAAGCATGCCAGCTTGAGCGCGCCTGCAGCATGGCGCGCCGTTCACATTCTTCAGTGCTCCCACAGCTGCGTGGGTGCACTCCCTGCTGACGCTTGGCTAATCACTTGTGATCAATCAACCCGGCCCCGACCTCCCCATATCTGCTGCAGGACGCACTGATGCAGTGCATATTTGGCGGCGGCATGCTGCCGCCCAACCCCAAGGGCGTGGACAAGGCGTTCGACAAGGAGGTGCGTGATTCAGTTGCATATGGTCAGATTTTGCATGTAACAAGTGGACAAGGCGCCAACTTGACCCAGGACCATCATGGCCAAGAGGGCAATAATGCCTGCCTCACTCGGTGCCCATCATGTTAACCTTTTTTTCTCACTCGATGCCCATCATGTTGACCTCACTTTCACCCGCAGGAGAAGGCGCTGCGCAAGGCGGCCAAGAAGGGTGGCTCCGACCGCTTCTCCTTCATGGACCCCATGGGTGCGCATTGGGGAGTGGGTGGGTGGGGTAGCTCAGCCTTCTTCTTACCTCGTCAATGCCTGGCTGTTGCGCGGCGTGCTCACCTGGGCTGAGACACACCAGCATGCGCCCCCGTGCCATTACAGCATCGACTCCCTGCTGACACGCCTGGCTGTCATTGCCGTTCAATGCGCCTGCAGACTTCCAGCGCCTCATGTACGTCAAGTGGTACCGCTCCATGGCGCAGCCGGGCGAGGCAGTGGGTGTGATTGCGGGGCAGTCCATTGGCGAGCCCTCCACACAGGCAAGTGATGATGCCGGTGTGTGTGCTCAGAGTGCAGGGCTGCTTCTGCGCTGAGCATCTGATGTATGGGAGGGGCAAACGCGACTGCTTTGCAACCCATGAAGCTGACGCTGTCATCCTGCACTATCAGCCGCTTCTCAGCCCTCCCACTGACTGTGCCTGGCTCTGACCTTCCTCTGAGCACAGATGACGCTCAACACGTTCCACATGGCGGGACGCGGAGAGGCCAACGTGACGCTGGGTATCCCGCGCCTGCGAGAGATCCTCATGGTGAGAGGTGCTTGCAAGGATCAAGGTTACTCTGCCGTCGATGTGCAGCCTGGCTGTCCCTCTCATCTGCTACTGCTGGCACCGTCCTGATTCAATGCCCTCTTTCTGCTGTTCGCCTTCTGATCCCCCAGACCGCCGCTGCGTCCATCAAGACCCCTGTCATGACCCTGCCGCTGCACCCCGGGCTGGGTGCCGAGGCGGCCGCTGAGCTGGCGGTTCGCCTGAAGCGCATCCGACTGGCTGAAGCGCTGAAGGGTGCGTTCCTGCCGCTGTGCTGTGCTGTGCTGTGCTGCGCTGTGCTGTGCTGTGCTTGCTTGCTTGCTTGCCAGGTGCATGTTGCTGAGCTGTGGGGCGTGGTGCCGCACCACAGGCACCACTTGCTGAGCTGTGATGCGGCACTAGAGGCACCGCTCTGTTCTCGTCTCCCTGGCTTCCTGTTTCCCCTCTCCACAGGCACGTCTGTGGAGGAGAATGTCATCGCCCCGCTTTGAATCCTGTCCTCTTCTTCTCTGACTCACTCTTGTAAACCTGTGCTGCCCCTGACATGTCTGTGGAGAAGAATGTGATCGCACACCCCTACCAATATGGCCCCACTTTTCTCACCTGTATCCTTTTGAGACCCCTTTTCATCTGCAGACATGTCTGTGGAGGAGAATGTGATTGCCCGCACCTCCGCCATGGCCTTTGGCCGCGGCCGCATCTACACCGTGCGCATGCAGGTGCGTGCGATCCTGTTTTTGGCTCTGTTTTGCTGGAGTGTCAACGCTCCTGCTTCCCTGGTGTTGCACTTGCATGTGTGCACCCACAGTGCAGCAGCAGATCCGTCAAGCTTTGCCCCAAGCTGCAGCTGCACAACCCTGAGCATTTGCCAATGAAATGTCAACCAAACGCACCCTCCGCTCCATCGAGTGCAGTTCCACCCCATCGAGCTGTACCCCGAGGAGCTGGGGGTCACCTGGGAGGAGATCAGCGGCGCCTTCACCAAGCAGTTTGTGCCCAAGCTGCAGGCAAGTTTGATGCAGGATGTATTCACGCCGCAGCAGCTGCTGTGGCGGCCTGATTTTGGACTGGCTTAGCTGCCCAGCGGCAGTCCTGGTCAAGTGGCAATCAAAGTGCACTGAGCACTGACTCCGATAAAGTCACGTTTGCCCCCTCTGCCTCCTCTGCCCCCATTGCAGGCAGCGGTCAAGGCAGCCATCAAGCGCGCATCCACACTGGGTGCCAAAATCTCACCAGTTGCGGCGGCCAAGATTGGCGGGGAGGAGGGCAGCGGGCGGCCGCTGGCCAGCGAGGGGGATGCGCCTGCGCGGCGGCGGCGCAGCGAAAAGGATGATGAGGACGAGAATGCAGAGGTGTGCTGGGCTGGATAGTGGGAGTACTGGTTCAGATCCCAAGGGTTTTGAAGCGGGAGGGACTAGGATGAGGATGCAGAGGTGAGGGGTTATAGCTCCAACAGCTGCATGCTCACTGTTGGATTTCGCCAGAGCAGCATTGAATCACCATCTCCTCATCCATCTGCCCGCCTGCAGGAGGACGAGCAGTATCAGGAGGACAAGCGAGCTGCACTAGTCTTGATTGCTCGTGTGCACTTTACTAATTGGTGTGTTGTGATTGCGTTCTAACTCATCCGCAGGAGGACGAGCAGTATCAGGAGGGCAAGCTGCGGTTTGCGGGCGGGCGCGGCGAGCAGGCCACATACGGGCCGGGCGACGACGACGACGCGGAAATTCAGGTGGGGATAACAGCTCTTTTTGTTTCGTCACAACCTGCCTGCCCTCTGCAACTGCAAACTCATAAGCTTGCTGGGTGGAAATTCTAACAAGGTGCAAGTAGAGCAAAGCAATGCAGCTGATGAACTTTCGTTCGCGCTTACCAATTTGCTGCGCAGGCCGCCATTGACCGGGAGGCTCGGAGGCGGCACGTGGAGAGCGAGGATGAGGAGGGTGCGCATCTGTTCTGCTTTTGATTTCTGTGTCCTGCAGCTTTTGGGTAGGGTGTTCAGGGGTTGAAGGTGCCTTGGCGGCGGCCTGTGGAGAGTGGGAGGGTGCCCTGCTGTGCGGTGTGGCCCGCCTGCCTTGGTGCAGCCGCTGCTGCGGAGCGCTTGCCCGGGAACACTAGCGATTTCAGCCACCCTGCGCTGAAGTGCTGCCCTGCACCTGCTCTCATCCGTGTGCTGCACATGCACTTCAACCTCCATTTGCAGATGAGGCAATGGGGGATGGAGGAGAGGAGGATCGGGAGCCAACGCCGGCGGGCGGCGCAGGGCGCGGCGGCCGCGGCGGCCCGGCCCCTGGCCTCGAGTCGGCAGCAGGTGCGACACGGGGAGCAGTGGGCTGGGGAATCTGGCAGCGGGGGGCGGCTGGCATGCAATCAACCCACCCCTGGTAGGGCTGCACCCTACCGGTGCTGACACAGCTTCCAACAAACGTGGTCAGCAAGGCGCTGGCCTGCAAGGCTGCCATGCTGCTTCACTGCTTTCCCTCGACCTTTTATCCACATCTCTCGCTTGCCTCCTCCCACTTCAGGCGTGGACCGCGACGCCCTCACATGCGAAGCAGCCATCACCGTGCCCCTGGACTGCCCCAAGCTGCTGATGCGCGAGTTGGTGGAGAAGGCGGCTGCAGACACAATC
>VFQQ010001450.1_pt1 | contig 32759 bp, 31 predicted proteins | sample 3512341 | NCBI WGS metagenome assembly VFQQ01 (sample SAMN10412373, study PRJNA504923) | tailings metagenome | isolation source: Relicate 2 Philex TSF1 revegetated site | place: Philippines: Tuba, Benguet | collected 2017-08-29 | reverse complement strand
GGGTTGAGCTGCGACTTCTCGATGTCCTTGACGGTGATCAGCCCGACGCAGTTGCCGGCCTTATCGACCACCAGCAGTTTCTCGATGCGGTGTTGGTGCAATAGCCGCTTGGCTTCGGTCTGGTCGACAGTCTCCTTGACCGTGATCAGGTTTTCGCGCGTCATCAGTTCGTAGACTTTCTGCGCCGGATCGGTGGCGAAGCGCACGTCGCGGTTGGTCAGGATGCCGACCAGCCGGCCGACGATCTGGCCGCCGGTGCCGCCATTCTCGACGACCGGAATGCCGGAGATGCCGTGATTGCGCATCAGCGCCTGCGCATCTGCCAGCGTCGCATCCGGCCCGATGGTGACCGGATTGACGACCATGCCCGATTCGAACTTCTTGACCTGGCGCACCTGCTCGGCCTGCTCTGCCGGGGTGAAATTGCGGTGGATGACGCCGATGCCACCGGCCTGAGCCATGGCTATGGCGAGGCGCGATTCGGTGACGGTATCCATGGCCGCCGAAAGGATCGGAATGTTGAGTTCGATGTCGCCGGCAATGATGGTGCGGACGTCGGTTTCGCCCGGCATGATCTCGGAATGGCCGGGCTGCAGGAGCACGTCGTCAAAAGTAAGCGCCGTCGCGCCCGTAGCGGTTTCGATGATTTTTGCCATGGCCAGCCCTTGATGCGTTAAGCGTGCGCTGGCTCTGTGAGCTGCGCAGACTCTTTCTTTCCCTTTCAGGATTGGCACGGGCTGGTAACACGTCTCGGCGCGGATGAAAAGCGCAGGACGTGCGGATTCGCTATCGTGTCACAGCTTCCCGCCGCAACAGTGCGACGGGAGAAGTGCGGCGCAGGCGCTCAATCGACCAGCACAGCGACCACCGCGGCGCAATCGCCCGGCTTGACCAGACCCGAAAAATGCCGTGCGGTGAGAATGCCCGTAAGCCTGGCCTTGATTTCAGCCGGCGCCTGCCCGGTGCGGCCAATAGGATGGATGCGCGCAACCACCTGACCTTCCTCGACCGCTTCGCCAAGATCGACCAGCGGTTCGATCATGCCTTCGTCTTCCGCGAAGGAAAAACAATCGCCCGACGGCATGTCGAGCCATTGCGTCGGCTGGCTCTCGACCGCACCCGCAACGATGCCGGCGTAGCGCAGCACGTTGAGCGTGCCGCGCTTTGCGATCCGAACCGTCTCGGCGCGCGATGTGCCGCCGCCGCCAAGCTCGGTCGTGACGAAGATCTTGCCCATTTCCTCGGCAGCAGTGTCGTACATGCCGACGGCATCGATCTCCAGCATGCGCATGGAGAAAGGCGCAGAGAACGCCTGTACAGCCGCAAATGCCTGATCTTCCTGTTTCTTGTCGGGAAGGATGTGCGCAGCGCAGAACGGAACGAAATCAAGCGTTTTGCCGCCAGAGTGAAAGTCGAGAACGATATCGGCGCGCGGCAAGAGCTCGCGCTGGAAATAGTCGGCGATCTTTTCCGTCACCGTGCCGTCCGGGCGACCCGGAAAGCTGCGGTTCATGTTGCCCTTGTCGATTGGCGAGGTGCGCGTGCCGGCGCGGAAAGCCGGATAGTTCATCGCCGGCACGATGATGACCGTGCCGGAAACATCTTTCGGGTCAAGCGTACGGGCGAGATCTAACAGCGCGATCGGCCCTTCATATTCGTCGCCATGGTTGCCGCCGGTCAGCAACGCCGTCGGTCCGCTGCCGTTCTTTACCACCGTCAGCGGAATCATCACCGAGCCCCAGGCGGAATCATCGCGGCTGTAGGGCAGCCGCAGGAAACCGTGCTGGACGCCTGATTTGTCGAAGTCGACGGTTGGCGTGATCGGGCTTGGGCGCTGATTTGCCATGAGCATTGCCCCTCAATCCTTCACGAAAAGCTGGCGCGGCACGTTGGACAGGCATTCGACGCCGGTGTCCGTGATCAGGATGCTTTCGGTGATTTCCAGCCCCATCGTTTCCAGCCACAGGCCGGTCATGAAATGGAAGGTCATGCCGGGCTTCAATTCGGTCTTGTCGCCGGGGCGCAGGCTCATCGTACGCTCGCCCCAATCCGGCGGATAGGAAAGACCGATCGAGTAGCCGGTGCGGTTGTCCTTGACGATGCCGTATTTCTTCAGGACCGCGAAGAAAGCGTTGGCAATGTCCTCGCAGGTGTTGCCGGGCTTTGCGGCGGCAAGGCCGGCCTCCATGCCCTCCAGCGTCGCCTTCTCGGCATCAAGGAATTCCTGCGTCGGCTTGCCGAGGAAAACGGTGCGCGACAGCGGCAGGTGGTAGCGATTGTAGCAGCCGGCGATCTCGAAGAAGGTGCCCTCGCCGCTCTTCATCGGCTTGTCGTCCCAGGTCAAATGCGGCGCCGACGCATCGACGCCGGACGGCAGCAGCGGCACGATCGCCGGATAATCGCCGCCGAGGCCATCGACGCCGCGCGTGCCGGCATCGTAGATCTCGGCGACCAGATCGCATTTGCGCATGCCGACCTCGATCTTGTCGACGATGCGCTGGTGCATCGCCTCAACGATGCGCCCGGCCTTGCGCATATAGTCGATCTCTTGCGCGCTCTTGATTGCGCGCTGCCAGTTCACAAGCGCTGTCGTGTCGACGAAACGCGCATTCGGCAGATGCTTCTGCAGCGCAGCGTAGGCGGCAGCCGAAAACCAGTAATTGTCCATCTCGACGCCGATGGTGAGCTTGTCCCAGCCGCGCGCGGCAAGCGTTTCGGACAGGAAGTCCATTGGATGGCGCTCCGTCGACTGCACGTAATGATCGGCGTAGCCGACGATGTTGTCGTGTGCGAGATAGGCGGTGCGCCTGGCGCCGTTGGCGTCCTGCCCGCGACCGTACCAGACCGGCTCGTCCTGCGGCGGCACGATGACCGCCTGATGCACGTAGAACGACCAGCCGTCATAGCCGGTCAGCCAGGCCATGTTGGACGGATCGCTGACGATCAAGAGGTCGACGCCCTTGGCTTCCATGGCGCGGCGCGTCTTGGCGAGGCGATCCGCATATTCGCCGCGCGAAAATTTGAGATTTGGTCCGGTCATTCTCTGTCGTTTCCTCGTGTTTTTGGGCCGATGGCCGAAATCAGCTTTCGAATGGGGTGCCGGCGCCAGCCGCCTTGGCACGGTCGCGGGCCAGCGTGGCGATGGCCGTGTCCTGCACGCCGGTGCCGGTCAGGTCGGTAACGGTGATCTCGCGCCCGGTGCTGCGGCCCGGCTTCGCTTTGGCGATGACCTCGCCGAGTTCGGGGAAAGTCCTGCTCTCATCGACCAACCCGGCCTTGATCGCATGGTGCAGTTCGCCCAGCAGCCGCGTCTGGCTCAGCCTGTCGGCGACGTAGAGGTCGGCTTTGGTGATGATGGCCGGATCGAGCTCGTTCTTGTGCTCCGAATCCGAACCCATGGCCGTGATATGCTGTCCCGGCTCCAGCCATTCGGCTTGCAGGATCGGATAGTCGGAAGGCGTGGTGGTGACGATGATGTCGGCACCCGAAACGGCCTTTTCGGCGTCGGCTTCCGCGCGAACCGCAATTCCAAGCCGCTCGGCAAACTGCTTGGCCGCGACCTCGGCCTTGCCGAGATCACGCGCCCAGATGCGCGCTTCCGTGATCGGGCGCACCAGCCTGAGTGCCTCGAGCTGCAAGCCGGCCTGCACGCCCGCGCCAAAAATCGCCGCAACCTGCGAATCCTCGCGCGCCAGATGCTTCGCCGCGACCGCGCCGGCGGCGGCGGTTCGAACATCGGTGAGATAGCCGTTGTCGAGCAGCAGCGCCTCGACCAGACCGGTCTCGGCGGAAAGCAGCACCATCATGCCGTTGAGGCTCGGCAGGCCGAGCTTGGGATTGTCGAAGAAGCCGGGGCTGATCTTGATTGCGAAACCGTCGATGCCCGGCACATATGCCGTCTTCACATCGACCTCGCCGCGATGTTCGGGAATGTCGAGGCGGAGTATCGGCGGCATGGCGACCGCCTTCGTCGCCAGCGCGTGGAAGGCGGTCTCGACGCAGGCAACCGCGTCGGTGTCGAGCGTGACGATCCTGCGCAGATCGGCTTCGGTGAGGATGGTCATGCGTGGCATGAAAATCCCTCCTGCCAATATTTGAGGCCGGAATTACCCCCCTCTGGCCTGCCGGCCATCTCCCCCTCAAGGGGGGAGATTAGATGCATCGATGCCGCCTCCTTCTTTGCAAGGGTGAAGGTTAGCGGCAGCAAAAATGAAAGCTGATCTCCCCCCTTGAGGGGGAGATGGCCGGCAGGCCAGAGGGGGGTGAGCGCAGGAGCGAAATGGGTCATGCCGCCTGCCCTTCCATATTGGAGGTAGCATTGCCGCAGACGATCTTCCGATGCAATTCCATATCAATATTCCGCCCCGACAGGACAAGCACCACCGGTCCGCCCGACGCGATCTTGCCTGTAAGCAGCGCGCCGATGCCAACCGCCGCCGCACCCTCCACGATCTCGCGCTCCACCGCATAGGCGTGCCGGATTCCGGCAGCGATCTCGTCCTCGGAAAGCAGCAGCAGATCGTCCAGCAGGTCGCGGCACATCGAAAATGTCAGGCGGTTGTCGAGACCGATGCCGCCGCCGAGCGAATCGGCAAGGCTTTGCATTTCCTCGACCATCACGGGCCGGCCGGCATCAAAACTCGCCTTCATGGCAGCGCCTCGTTCCATCGAGACGCCGATTACTTTTATCGAAGGTTTGAGGCCCTTGACGGCAGCAGCGATGCCGGCTCCAAGCCCCCCGCCCGAAACCGGCACCACCACCGTCGCGGCATCCGGCACGTCGTCGAGCATTTCCAGCCCGATGGTTCCCTGACCCGCGATGACCGCCGAATGATCGAACGGCGGTACCATCACAAGTTGCCTTTCAGCCACCAGACGGTCAACCTCTTCCTGCGCGTCGTCCTGGGATTTTCCAATAATGCGTATCTCCGCACCGAGCCTACGAATTTCATCGACCTTGTTCTGTGGCACGAGGCTGGACATGCAGATGATGGCGCGAATGCCCTCCAGCGAGGCGGCATAGGCCAGTGCGCGGCCATGATTTCCGGTCGATGCGGCCACAACGCCGCGCTTTCTTTCGTCCGTCGACAGCGATGCAATAGCGTTGGACGCGCCGCGCAGCTTGAACGCTCCGGTCGTCTGGCGATGTTCGAGCTTCAGGAACACCGGCACGCCGGCGATTTCCGACAGCGCCGCCGACTGCACGGTGGGCGTGTGGACAATTTTGCCGGCGATGCGTGAACGCGCGGACTGGATGTCGTGAAGGGTGACGAAATCGGTCATGGCAAATCAGCCCGCCGCCCGCGGCATGGTCATGAGGCGGCCGAGTTCCGGACGCGCCTTGTCGTCTCCGCACAGCCTCAGGCAGTTCCAGGCGCTGGCGAGATTGCTGGTAACGACGGGCCTGCCGATCGCGCGTTCGATTTCGGCAGCAACGCCGGCTGCCCGCAGCGCAGTACAGGAAATGAACAACGCATCGGCCTCCGGCGAGACGACTTCGCGAGCAAGATCGACCAGTGATGCAGGCGAAATCCGCGCCATCTCGCGATCGTCGTCGAAACCGAGGCAGGTGAAGTTGACCAGCTCAAAACCGTGGCTGGCGAAGTAAGCCGCCATCGGCCGGCTCGTCTCGACCGTATAGGGCGTCAGCACGCTGATTTTCTTCGCGCCGAGCGCCCGCAGGCCGCGCACGCTGGCCATGGTCGGCGTGACGACCGGCACCCCCGGCTTCGCCGCCTGGATTGCCGCTGTTATCTCGTCGTCGCCGATCACCACAGAGGCGGAAGTGCAGGAATAGCAGATCGCGTCGAGTTCCTCGCCCGGCAGGATCAGCCTTGCGCCTTCGGTCAGCGAGGGCTGCATCTTGCGCAGGTTTTCCGGTGTCGTTGGATTGGCGTAGTCGATGCGCGCGACATAGACGCCGATCCGCGGGCCGGCGACCATACGCTGGAAATCGACCTCCGACGTATGGTCGGTCGCAAGGGCGATCAGGCCGACACGCTTCGCCAGCGGGCGATCGTCGAGCGCCGGGCGCCTAGAGCTAACTTTGATTTCAGGCAATGGCTTCATGGTCTTTACCCGATCCGCCCATAGCGCCGTTCCAGCCAGCGCAAGGCGAAGACCGAGATCAGGCTGATGACGAGGAAGAATGCGCCAACCATGGTGATCGGCTCGACATAGCGGTAGCTGGAATTGGCGACGCTTTTGGCCTGGTTCATCAGTTCCAGCACGGTGATGGCCGACAGCAGCGGCGTTTCCTTGAACATGGCGATGAAATAATTCGCCAGCGCCGGGATCATCGGCGGCAGCGCCTGCGGCAGGATGATCTGCGTCCAGGTTTGGCGCGCGCTCAGATTGCAGGCCTTCGCCGCCTCCCACTGGCCGCGCGGCACATTGTCGATGCCGGCGCGGTAGACTTCCGCCGTGTAGGTGCCGTAGTGAAGCCCGAGCCCTATCACGCCCGCCACCATCGGCGACAGCGTGATGCCGATATCGGGCAGCACATAGAAGATGAAATAGAGCTGCACCAGCAGCGGCGTGCCGCGAATGAACTCGGCGAGGAACCCGACCGACCGCGACAGCAGCTTGTTTGGCGAACGGCGCGCGAGCGCGATGCCGAGCCCGACGACTGCCGCCAGCACCGAGCCGAGCAGCGTCGCCAGAATGGTGATCTTCACGCCCTGGATAAGGGTCGGCATGATCTGCCAGACGAAATCCCAATCCCACTCCATGGTCAGCTCCTCACGCCGTCGAGGCCGCGTGCCATGCGCCGTTCTAGCGCGCGCATGCCGTAGGAAATCACGCAGGCGATGGCGAAGTAGAGGATCAATATGGTGGTGAAGGGCACCAGCGTATTGCCGGTCTGGGCGCGCACCACCTGCGCCTGAAAGGTCATGTCGGTGAGCGAGATCAGCGATACGACGGCGGTCGCCTTCAGAAGCTCGATCGCGTTGTTGCCGAAGGTTGGCAGCATCAGAAGAAGGGCCTGCGGGAGGATGACATGGCGCATCGCCTGCCAGCGGCCGAGATTGAGCGCAATGCAGGCCTCATATTGCTCGCGGCCGATGGACTGCACGGCACCGCGCACCACCTCGGCCCCATAGGCGCCGACATTCAGGCCGAGTGCCAGCACGCCGGCCTGCAGCGGCGTCAGCGTGATGCCCATGAACGGCAGCACGAAATAGGCCCAGAAAAGCTGGACGAAGATGGAGGTGCCGCGGAAGAACTCGATGTAGGCCGTAGCCAGCGCCCGCACTGCCCGGAACCGCGACAGGCGGCCGAGCCCGGCAATAAAGGCCATGACCAGCGCAAGTGCCGAACCCATCACCGTCAGTTCGACGGTAACGACAGCGCCTTGCAGAATGAGGCCTAGATATCCGGACCAGTCGATCATGAATTAAGCGGTTCCCAGGCAGGTGATTTCGCACGAAGCAAGTTAGCTCCTTCTCCCCGTTCACGGGGAGAAGATGCTGGCAGGCAGATGAGGGGCGGCGCTAACCATGCAAACTCTGGCGCTGCCCCTCATCCGGCCCTTTGGGCCACCTTCTCCCCGTGAACGGGGAGAAGGAAGAGGAGCCTTACTTCGCTGCGCAGAGCTTTTCGCGCGTCGTCGACATCGCAGCTTTGGCCGAGAAGCCGTAGGGTTCGATGATCTTGGCGAATTCGCCAGATTCCTTCATCTTGGCGAGTTCCACGTCGAAGGCATCGCGCAGGGCTTCGTCACCCTTCTTGAAGGCCGCGCCATCGCAGTAAACCGGCGCGCCGACGACGGGAGCCACGACTTCGAGGTTGGGGTCGTTGGCCTTCTTGACCAGATCGTTGATCGACAGAACCGGCAGCGAATAGGCATCGATGCGGCCATCCTGCAGCATCTTCAGGCCGCTCTGGCCGTCCGGGACGACGATGACGCGGTCACGCGGCACGCCGGCTTCGAGCGCCAGCTTTTCCTCGGTGCCGCCGCCCGGTGCGCCGATGGTGCCCGACGGGTCCTTGGCGATGTCGGCGTAGCTCTGGAAGCCCTTCGGGTTGCCCTTCTTGAGCAGGAAAGCTTCGGCGTCGCACAGCACCGGCTCCGAATAGGCGACTGCCGCGCAGCGTTCCGGCTTCATAAAGAGCCCTGCGGTGACGGCATCGTGTCGGCCGGCCTGCAGGCCGGGGATCATCGCGCCATATTCCGAGATGGAAGCGACGACATCGGCGACGCCAAGCCGCTTGAAGATTTCTCGGGCCACGTCAGGCGCTGCTCCCGAAACCTTGCCGTCCGCGCCGACGGCCGTGAAGGGCGGCTCGTTGGCGATGGCGATGCGGGCAAAGCCCTGCGCCTTCAACTGCTCAAGCTTGCTGTCGTCGGCCGAAACCGGCCCGGTTGCGACAAAGGCTGCGACGGCCGCCGCACATGCGGTTCCGGCCAATAAAACTTTGATCTTGTTCATAGTTCCCAGCTCCATTCGGTTTCTTGTGTTTGTATTTCGAGCGGCCCCGCCGCCCATGCATCGCGGTCAGACGCGGTGTCCGGCCGCTATGATCTTCTTGAGGAACGCCTGCGTGCGCTCCTGCTTGGGATGGCGGAAGATGTCGTCCGGCTTGCCTTCCTCGACGATCTTGCCGCGATCGAAAAACAGCACGCGGTCGGCGAAATCATGGGCAAAGCCCATCTCATGCGTCACCAAAAGCATGGTCATGTCGGTCTCGGCGGCCAGCTTGCGCATGACGTTCAGCACTTCCTCGACCAGTTCGGGGTCGAGCGCAGACGTGACCTCGTCGAACAGCATGATCTTCGGCGACAGTGCCAGCGCGCGGGCAATCGCCACGCGCTGTTTTTGGCCGCCGGAAAGCTGCGCCGGCATGGATTTCGCCTTGTCGGCCATGCCGACCATGTCGAGCAGTTCCATCGCCCGCTTTTCGGCGTCGGCCTTCTTCACGCCCTTGGTCAGCATAGGCGCCAGCGTGACGTTTTCGATGACGGATTTGTGCGGAAACAGATTGAACAGCTGGAAGACCATGCCGATCTTCTGGCGCATTCTTGCCAGATGCCGCTCGTCGGCCGGCAGAAGCTGGCCGTTGCGCTCCATGTGGTAGAGATGCTCGCCGTCGATCTGGATGTGGCCGCCGTCGATGCTTTCCAGCGTCATCAATATGCGCAGGATCGTCGTCTTGCCGGAACCGGACGGGCCGATCAACGCCAGCTTCTCGGCTGGCTTGACCTCGAGCGAGAGGCCGTCGAGCACCTTGAAAGAGCCGAAGCTCTTGGTGATGCCGTCGATCTTGATGATAGGCTGGGACATGTGTCTCTCCTGTTGGGAGAAGCGAATGCCCAAACGATGGGGAGTTTATGAAATCATGTCAATTCATAAAATAATATCATGACAATTTTTCGAAATATGCTGGATTTCGAGGCATTGTGTCTAAATCGCCAGCAACAGCAATTCGGGATCGCCGAGCAGTAACTTCGCGACCACGCCCAGCCCTGCGCGCAATTCGCCTTCGGTCGTCGAGCCGAGCGAGATGCGCACCGCCGGCTGCCACTCGCCTTGCGAGATGCGGAAGGAAACGCCGGGCGCAATGGCGACGCCTTGCAGCCGCACCTGCGAAACGAACCCCTCCTCCGTGCGCTGGTCGGGCAGCGGCAGCCAGATATGCAGGCTGTCGCGGTGCGCCAGATAGCCGACGCCGCCGAACATTTCGGTTGCGATTTCGTGGCGTCGGCGAAGCGCTTCGCGCTGCCAGCGGACCAGTTCCATCGCGGTCCCGTCCGCCACCCAGCGCGAGGCGATCTCGACCACCATGGGCGTCGCCATCCAGTTCGAGACGAGATGGCGGTTGGCGACGGCGGCGACATAGCGGTCCGGCGCGACCAGATAGCCGACGCGCAGGCCGGGTACGACGATCTTGGTAAAACTGGTGACGTAAAGCGTGCGTTCTGGCGCGAAATAGGCCATCGGCGGCGCGCGATCCTGCACCAGCGGGCCGAGCACGTCGTTCTCGATGATCGCGATATCGTGGCGGCGGGCGACCTCGGCGATTTGCGAGCGCCGTACCGACCCCATTAGCGTCGCCGTCGGGTTGATGACGGAAGGCTGCACGAAAACGGCCCGTATCGGCGATTTCCGGCAAGCCTCGTCCAGCGCTTCGGGGATCATGCCCTGGTCGTCTATCGCCAGCCCTTCTAGGTCGAAGCCGAGATAGGTCGCAAGCGGTATCAACGTGTGGTGGCCGATCGCTTCCGTTGCGACGATGGAACCGGGCGGCGCCACGCTCATCAACGCAACCGTCATGCCGGCGGTCGCGCCGTTGGTGATGCTGATATTCTGCGGCGAAACCTCCAGCCCGCAACCCCGCAGCCAGTCCGCAGCAATGGCGCGGTGGCGTGGAAAGACAACATTCGGGCGAAAGGACAGTGCCGCGCTCGAGGTCAAATTCTCCGAAAGCCAGCCCAGCGCCTGCTTCATCTTCTCCAGATGCATCGGCTCGCAGACAGGTTTCAGGATCGACAGGTCGATCACTTCGCCGAGCCGCTCCGGCAGATAGGGCGGGTCCGGCTCCTTGCGTTGCGTCTGCACAAAGCTGCCGCGCCCGATCTCGCCCGAGATCAGCCCGCGCCGTATCAGTTCCTCGTAAGCGCGGCTCACCGTCTGGATCGAGAGTTTCAGGTCGTCGGCCATACGCCGATGCGTCGGTAATCTTGCGCCGCTTTCAAGGCGTCCATCATGGATCGCCCGCGAAATCTGTTCGGCAAGCGAAAGATAGGCGGGGCGGCGAATGAGAGCAGGATCTGGGCGCCACAATGTCATGATTTATATGAGACCATAATCAGTGCAATTGACAATCGAAAAAATGCGCGGTCATGGTCCATCGACGGAATTCACAGGCAGGCCATGTCCTCGATAAAACTCGATCCGATCGATTTGCGCATTCTCGACGCAATCCAGCGCGACGGGCGCATCACCAAGCTGGCGCTTGCCGAGCAGGTCGGCCTGTCGCCGACGCCATGCTGGATGCGGCTGCGCAAACTGGAAAAAGCCGGCATCGTCACCGGCTACCACGCCAGGCTCTCCATGCGTCTGGTGGCGCCCGTCGCCACGGTGCTGATGGAGGTGACGCTCGGCGCGCACCGGCAGGCCGATTTCGACCGTTTCGAGCGCGCGGTCCGCGACATTCCGGAGATCGTCGCCTGCTGGTCGGTCGGCGGCGGCGTCGACTATGTGCTGAAGGTGATGGCCCGCGACATCGACGCCTATCAGCGGCTGGTCGACGGCCTGCTGGAGCGCGAGCTCGGCATCGACCGGTATTTCACCTACATCGTCATCAAGACGGTGAAGGAAGAGACCGCGCTGCCGCTCGGGGAACTGCTGCCGCCAGACGCCGGGCAATAGCCGATCTCTCTGGCGATAGAGGGCTCGCTAGACAATCTCTCTCTTGCCGCCCCTCGGAAAAGTCTCTTTCTCCGGTCTCATTGCCTAGTCTCTTCGGTGAACAACCCGGAGAGTTCGATGTCCGCTCAATTCGCCCGCGCTCATCGTCAAGATGCCCTCGACAGGCTTGCCGACCGCCGCCTGCTACGCGAACTCGCCTATGTCGACGGACACTGGACGGCTGCCGAAACCGGCCAGACCTTCGAGGTGTGCAATCCTTCGAATGGCGAGGCCTTCGCATGGGTCGCATCGCTGGATGGCGTGCAGACTTCGCAGGCAATCGAGGCCGCTGCACGCGCCCTGCCCGCGTGGCGCTCGCTCCTGCCGCAGCAGCGCTCAGTGATCTTGCGAAAATGGTTCGACCTGATCATCGCCGCGAAGGAAGACCTCGCGCTGATCATGACGCTGGAACAGGGCAAGCCGCTCGCCGAATCGCTTGGCGAAATCGACTATGCCGCATCCTTCATCGAGTGGTACGCCGAGGAGGCAAAGCGCCTCAACACCGAAAGCGTAACCAGCCACTTACCAAATGCGGAAATGATCGTCCGGCGCGAGGCGTTGGGTGTCGTCGGCGTGGTTACGCCGTGGAATTTCCCGTCGGCAATGCTGACCCGCAAGGCCGCCGCAGCACTCGCCGCCGGCTGCACCATCGTCGCCCACCCTTCCTCCGAGACGCCTCTTTCAGCGCTTGCGCTTGCCGAACTCGGCGAGCGCGCCGGGCTGCCGGCAGGTGTGTTCAACATCGTCACCGGCAATGCCGCGGCCATCGTCGGCAGGCTTTGCGAGGATGCGCGGGTTCGCGCGCTCAGCTTCACCGGCTCGACCGAGATCGGCCGGCTGATCGCCGCGCAATGCGCGCCGACAATGAAGCGCCTCGTCATGGAGCTTGGCGGTCATGCGCCGTTGATCGTCTTCGACGATGCCGATCTCGACCGCGCGGTGAAGATCGCCATCGACGCCAAATTTGCGACTTCCGGGCAGGACTGCCTGGCCGCCAACCGCATCTATGTGCAGCGCTCCGTCTATGACACCTTCTGCGCCAAATTCGCCGAGCGCATCGCAGCGCTGAAGGTCGGCGACGGCTTGACGGAGGGGGTCGACATCGGTCCGCTGATGCATGAGCGCGCCATCGCCAAGGTCGAGGAACAGGTCGCAGATGCGCTGAAGCGCGGCGCGCGCTGCCTGACCGGCGGCAAGCGCATTGAGCCCGGCGCACTTTTCTTCCAGCCGACCCTGCTCGCCGACCTCACCGACAACGCGCTCATCATGCGCGAGGAAACTTTTGGGCCGGTCGCCGCCGTCACGCCCTTCGACACCGAGGACGAAGTGATCGCCCGCGCCAACGACGCCGAATACGGGCTGGTTGCCTATGTCGTCACCGAAAATGGCGCTCGCCAAATGCGGCTTGGCCGTGCGCTGGAATACGGCATGGTGGCGATCAACCGCGTAAAGATCACCGGCGCGCCGATCCCCTTCGGTGGCGTCAAGCAGTCCGGCCTCGGCCGCGAAGGCTCCCGCCATGGGCTGGAGGCATTCACCGAACTTAAATATCTCTGCCTCGACGCAGCCTAGGGTGTGTTGAGATTCAGGTGATGGCTGGCTGCAAATGGCAATTTCTGCGCTTCCGGTGCTCACGTACCCAAATGTACGCTGCGCTCCGGTTCTCGAAATCACCATTTTCGCCGCGCCCTGACCTGAATCTCAACACACCCTAAAACAAAACACGCAAGGAAAACTGCCATGCTCGAACAGTCGAACGAACTCGCCGCCTGGGACCGCGATCACTTCTTCCACCCCTCGACCCACATGGGCACGCATGCGCGCGGGGAATCGCCCCAGCGCGTGATCGCCGGCGGCGAAGGCGTCTACATCACCGACACTACGGGCAAGCGCAGCCTCGACGCCTTTGCCGGGCTCTACTGCGTCAATGTCGGCTATGGCCGCCAGAAGATCGCCGATGCGATCGCGGCACAAGCAAAGAACCTCGCCTATTACCACGCCTATGTCGGCCACGGCACCGAAGCCTCTATCCGGCTTTCCAAGATGATCATCGACCGCGCGCCTGCCGGCATGAGCCGCGTCTATTTCGGCCTTTCCGGTTCGGACGCCAACGAAACCAACATCAAGCTGATCTGGTACTACAACAACGTGCTCGGCCGGCCGGAAAAGAAGAAGATCATCTCGCGCTGGCGCAGCTATCACGGCTCCGGCGTCATGACGGGCTCGCTCACCGGCCTCGAACTGTTTCACAACGCCTTCGACCTACCGCGCGCGCCGATCCTGCACACGGAAGCGCCATACTATTTCCGCCGCGCCGATCGCTCGATGAGTGAGGAGCAGTTCTCGCAGCATTGCGCCGACAAGCTCGAGGAAATGATCCTGGCCGAAGGCCCGGAAACCGTTGCCGCCTTCATCGGCGAGCCGGTGCTCGGCACCGGCGGCATCGTGCCGCCGCCCGCCGGCTACTGGCAGAAGATTCAGGCCGTGCTGAAGAAGTACGACATCCTGCTGGTCGCCGATGAGGTCGTCACCGGTTTCGGCCGCCTCGGCACGATGTTCGGCTCCGACCATTACGGGATGAAGCCGGACCTCATCACCATCGCCAAAGGGCTGACCTCCGCCTATGCGCCGCTGTCGGGCGTCATCGTCTCCGACAGGATGTGGCAGGTGCTGGTTCAGGGTTCCGACAAGCTCGGCGCGCTCGGCCATGGCTGGACCTATTCGGCGCACCCGATCTGCGCGGCTGCGGGCATTGCCAATCTCGAGCTCATCGACGAACTCGATCTGGTGACGAATGCGGGAGAAACCGGTGCCTATTTCCGCAAGGGGCTGACGGACGCGCTCGGCGGTCACAAAAATGTCGGCGAAGTGCGCGGCGACGGCATGCTGGCGGCGGTGGAGTTCGTGGCCAATAAGGACGACGGGGTGTTCTTCGAAGCCTCGCAGAAGATCGGCCCGCAGATTGCTGCCGCCCTTGCCGAGCGCGGCGTCATCGGCCGCGCCATGCCGCAGGGCGATATCCTCGGCTTCGCGCCACCGCTGTGCCTGACACGGGAAGAGGCGGATACGGTGATTGCGGCGGCTGCGGATGCGGTGAAGAGCGTGTTTGCGAATATCTAGTTCAATCCAAGCACCCCCACTCCGTCCCTTCGGGCCACCTCTCCCCTGCCCGGAGGAGAGGAACCCAAGCTGGAGAAGCGCCTGTATCTCGGCAGCGTTTCCTCTCCCCCGGGCAGGGGGAGAGGTGGCCCGAAGGGACGGAGTGGGGGTGCTTCTTCTTAAACAGACCGGAAGCATCAACATGCCCACCACATCCACCCTCCCCGCCACCATGCGCGCAGTGCACCTCACCGGGCACGGCGGCCCGGAAAAGCTGATCTACCGCGAAGACGTGCCCGTTCCCGCCCCTGCTCCCGGCGAAGTGCTGATCGAGGTAACGGCCTGCGGCATGAACAACACCGACGTCTGGGTGCGGCAGGGCGCCTATGGCACCGAGGAAGACGCCGGCGCGGTTTCCACATGGCGCAGGCAGGGCAACACGCTGACCTTCCCGCGCATCCAGGGAACCGACAGCGTCGGCAGGATCGTGGCAGTCGGCGACGGGGTTTCGCCATCCCGCATCGGTGAACGGGTGATGGTCGATTTCTCGATCTACAACCGCGGCGACGACAGCCTCGCCGACATCGACTATATGGGCCACGGCCGCGACGGCGGTTATGCCGAATATCAGGCGCTGCCGGCGGAAAACGCCCATGTCGTCGATACCGGCCTTAGCGACATCGAGCTTGCCACCTTCTGCTGTGCCTATCTAACCGGGGAACAGATGCTGGAGCGCGCCGGCCTGAAAGCCGGCGAGCGCGTGCTGGTCACCGGCGCGTCGGGCGGCGTCGGTTCGGGCATTGTCCAGCTTGCCCGCGCCCGGGGCGCAATTCCCTACGCCGTGGTCGGCAAAGGGAAAGAGCAGGCGGTGAAGGATATCGGCGCGGAAGCCGTCATCACGCGCGGCGTGCCCGACCTGATCGCGGCGGTGAATGAGGCGACCGGTGGCCAGCCGATCGATGTGGTTGCCGATCTCGTCGGTGGCGCGATCTTCAACGATCTCCTGCGCATCCTGCGCCCGGAAGGCCGCTACACCACCGCCGGTGCGATTGCCGGTCCGGTCGTGCAGCTAGACCTGCGCACCATGTATCTCAAGCAGCTTCAGCTTCACGGCTCCTCGCAGGGCACGCGCGGCGATTTCCGGCGCATCGTGCGCTACATCGAACAAGGCCTGATCAAGCCGCTGGTCGGCGGCGTCTACAGGCTCTCGGATTTCCACCGCGCGCAAGCCGATTTCGTCGCCAAGGATTTTGTCGGCAAGCTCGTCGTTGTTCCCGACGCGAAAGCCGATCTTTGAGGCCAATTTCGGCTGGATTCAGCCGATCTGCCTGCGCCTTTCGGCCATTCCCCCTCAGTTGGGACTTGAAGCCGGCGCAATCCGGTGTCACATCAGGGCATGTGGCCGACACGCCTTGGCCGCCAAGCTCTAGGTTTTATTGATGGTCACCTATCTGGACGCCGCCACGGCCCCGACACGAAACACCGGACAAATCCGCCTCTACGGTGCGGAAGCCTTCGAGGGCATGCGCAAGGCCTGCAATCTGACGGCGCGCTGCCTTGACGAGCTGGCCGGCATGGTCGAGCCGGGGCTGACCACCAACGCCATCGACCGCTTCGTCTTCGAATTCGGCATGGACAATGGCGCCCTGCCCGCGACGCTGAACTATCGCGGCTATACGAAATCGACCTGCACCTCGATCAACCATGTCGTCTGCCACGGCATTCCCGACGACAAGCCGCTGCGCGACGGCGATATCGTCAACATCGACGTGACCTACATTCTCGACGGCTGGCATGGCGATTCCAGCCGCATGTACCCGGTCGGCACCATCAAGCGCGCCGCCGAGCGCCTGCTCGAAGTTACCCATGAATGCCTGATGCGCGGCATAGCCGCGGTCCGTCCCGGCGCGCGCACCGGTGCCATCGGTGCCGCCATCCAGACCTTTGCCGAGGCCGAGCGCTGCTCGGTCGTGCGCGACTTCTGCGGCCATGGCGTCGGCCAGCTTTTCCACGATGCGCCGAACATCCTGCATTACGGCAGCGTCAACGAAGGCGTGGAGATGCGCGAAGGCATGATCTTCACCATCGAGCCGATGATCAATCTCGGCCGCCCGCACGTGAAGGTGCTGTCCGACGGCTGGACCGCCGTCACCCGCGACCGCTCGCTGTCGGCGCAGTACGAGCACACAGTCGGCGTGACCGCGACAGGCTGCGAAATTTTCACGCTGTCGCCCGCAGGACTCGACCGGCCCGGTTTGTCTTCCTAATATCTCCCCGGGTTCGCCGCTCGCGCGGCGATTGCATGCGGGGAATGCTGGGCATGATCGACGACCGGGAGGACGAACGCGGTTTCTTTGCCGAGCAGCCGCCGAGACCTTTGAAAACCGCCAAGCCGGTTGAAGAAAAGCCGCATTATCTCGGCCATCGCCAGCGCCTGCGCGAACGGTTTCGCGAGGCGGGGCCGGCTGCCCTTTCCGACTATGAGATTCTGGAGCTTCTGCTTTTCCGCTCCATTCCGCGCGCGGACACCAAGGAGCGCGCCAAGTCTCTGTTGAAGCGGTTCGGGTCGCTGGCCGAAGTTCTCGGGGCGCCGGAACATCTGCTGCGCGAGGTCGAGGATATCGGCGAAGGTGCTGCCATGGATCTGAAGATCGTGGCCGCTGCCGCGCAGCGCATGGCGCGCGGCGAGATCAAGGGCCGCGAGGTGCTGTCGTCGTGGAGCCAGGTGCTGGAATATTGCCGGGCTGCCATGGCCTTCGAGGAGCGCGAGCAGTTCCGCATCCTCTTTCTCGACAAGAAGAACGCACTGATCGCCGACGAGGTGCAGCAGACCGGCACGGTCGACCACACGCCGGTCTATCCGCGCGAGGTGGTGAAGCGGGCGTTGGAGCTATCCGCCACGGCCATCGTCCTGATCCACAACCACCCGTCCGGCGACCCGACACCGTCGCGGGCCGATATCGACATGACCAAGCTGATCATCGAGTCGGCCAAGCCGCTCGGCATCGCCGTGCACGATCACATCATCATCGGCAAGAAGGGTCACGCCAGCATGAAGGGCCTGTTGCTGATCTGACCTTGTTTTTACGCATGTCGTTCCCCCAAAACCGCTGCACACTTTTGGGCGACATGCGTTAGGCGCTCACGGCATCGGCACGCCGCAAGATGCCGCAATCTTCGTCAGGGCGTCACCGATACCGTTAAGGCTGAAGTCGGCCTCGCCGGTGCCCGCCAGAAAGCCGTTGCGCCAGACCGCCCGGAATCGACCGGCGCCCACAAGGCGGGCAACGGCCGCGTCGCCATCCATGAAGAAGCTGCGGTTCTGGAAGCCGAGCTGCCACTGCTCGGAAAACGCGCTGCCGTCGATGCGCAGATTGAGGTTGATGGCCTGCCGCCTGGAAACAGATTCCTTGAGCTGGATCGACTGGGTCCAGGCGGGGTTGCCGCCCGAACGGCAGCCGATCGTGAAAACCGGGTGATAGTCGATCACCCGCGAGGAATCCGTGCTCAGCGTATTGGTCGAAAACACCGATGCGGTGAACTGGCCATTGCTGCCGGTGCCGAAGCGCCAGCCATCCGCCAGTTGAGCCCGCGCGGCAGATGTCGCTGCCGTCCAGACTGCGACAGAAAGCAGACAGAGCATGATCCTGGCAATTGCGCGTGACGTCATACTTCCCCGTCGCGGAACCATCGAAGCGCCGCGATAAAAGCAAAAAGGCCGCTGTCTTACCAGCGGCCTTTTCGTAACCTCTCGGCAGCGTCGCCTTATTCGGCGTCGGCTTCCTTGGCCTTCTTCTTGGGAGCGGCCTTCTTCTTCGGCTCATCGGCGGCTTCCGCCGCGTCATCGGCCTTCTTCGCCTCAGCCTTCTTGGCGGGCGCCTTCTTGGCCTTCTTTTCCGTCTTGGCGGCGCCTTCGGCGTCGTCCTCGTCGTCGGCCATCAGCTCTTCCTTGCTCACCTTCTGGTCGGTGACGGAGATCTGGGTCAGCAGATGGTCGATGACCTTCTCCTCGAACAGCGGCGCGCGCAGCGTGGTCAGCGCGTTGGCGTTGTTGCGGTAGAAGTCAAAGACTTCCTGCTGCTGGTTGGCCGGGTAGCGGCGGACGAATTCGAACAGCGCGCGCTGCAGTTCCTCATCCGAAACCTGAACGCCGGCCTTTTCGCCGATCTCGGCCAGAACGAGGCCGAGACGCACGCGGCGCTCCGCAAGACGCAGATACTCGGTGCGGGCTTCCTCTTCCGTCGTCTCTTCGTCGGCAAAGGTGCGGCCGGCGGCTTCGAGATCGCGCTGGACCTGGTTCCAGATGTTTTCGAACTCGGCTTCGACGAGCTTCGACGGCGCCTCGAAGCTGTAGCTCTCGTCGAGCTGGTCGAGAAGCTGGCGCTTTACCTTCTGGCGCGTCATCGAGCCGAACTGGCTTTCGATCTGGCCGCGCACGATCTCGCGCAGGCGCTCGAGCGATTCCAGGCCGAGGGTCTTGGCCGTCTCGTCGTTGATCTCGAGAGCGCCGGGCTTGCCGACTTCCTTGACGGTGACGTCGAAGGTGGCTTCCTTGCCGGCCAGTTCAGGCGCGTTGTAGTTTTCCGGGAAGGTCACGGTAACGAGCTTCTCGTCGCCGGCCTTGGTGCCGACCAGCTGATCCTCGAAGCCCGGGATGAATTCCTTGGAGCCGAGCACCAGCGGCTGGTCGTTGCCGGTGCCGCCGTTGAACGGCGTGCCGTCGATCTTGCCGACATAGTCGATCGTGACGCGATCGCCTTCGGCGGCCTTGCCGGTCTTGGGCTCATAGGTGCGCGAAGATTCGGCGATGCGCTTGACCTGATCGTCGATCTCGGCTTCCGGAACGTCGAAGACCTGGCGGGTCACGGCGATCTTGGAGAAGTCCTTGATCTCGATGGCCGGGATGACTTCGTAGGAAAGCTGGAACTCGAAATCCGCGCCGCCGGCGAGGATTTTTTCGGCTTCCTTCTCGTCCTCTGTCATGGTGACTTCCGGCTGCATGGCGGCCTTCTCGCCACGGTCGGAAATGATGGTGCGCGTCGAATTCGACAGGATCTCGTTTACGACCTCGGCCATGAACGACTTGCCATAGACCTTGCGCAGGTGCTGCATCGGCACTTTTCCGGGGCGGAAACCGTTGATCCGCACCTTGTTCTTGGCGTCCGAAAGCCGCTCGACGAGCCTTGCTTCCATATCGCCGGCCGGCACGGTCACCTTGATTTCGCGCTTAAGACCGGAATTGAGTGTTTCGGTAACCTGCATCATAAAACCTTTGTTTTCACGAAAGCGGCTGAACAAACGGCGTCCTGCCGCTCAGCCTGCCGGAATTCTCGTGCCGGGGGTATTCTTTGGCCGGGTGAAGCAATCCAACCGAGGCGGCGTATGCCACCGACGGAAAGTGCTGTCAGTCCATTCCAAGAATGTGGGTAAGTCTTTGTATTTCCTGCTTCTTACCACATTCGTCCGAAGCGGACCTTTATAACCCGTCACATTTGACACGCCTTTTGTCACACACGGACTTATTTTTCAACTCTCTTCGACGCCCTAGCCGGCTCATCGTTCAATCGCGACATTGACAGAATGATGGCCACGTGAGATTGCGGGCTTATTGCGGATGTGGCGGAACTGGTAGACGCCCTGGATTTAGGTTCCAGTGCCGAGAGGCGTGTAGGTTCGACTCCTATCATCCGCACCAATTTTTCAGCGGCTTTGCCTCAATAAAGCGGCTCTGCAAACAACTTCGTCTCTCCGTCCATCAACGCCTTGATCTGCGGCGTGCCGTCCTTTGCGACTGCCACGAGGATGCCGAAGCTGCGCACGCGCATGTCGCGCTCGATCGCAAGCCCCTCGCCTTCCGGCAGATAAAACCGTTCGATGCCGTAGTCGACGCGAAGGATGGCGTTCTCGTCCATCGTCCAGTTGGAGGAAACCTCGCCACGCAGTTCCACTTCGCCATCCGTTGGCGGCGTGGTCGGCGCAGTGCCCAGCGACGCCGAGGTCGCGCGCCAGAAACCGTCAGCGTCCTTTTTGACGCGCACGAAGATCGACCCCGCCGCTGTCCACGACTGGCCCGTTGGGGCGTTGGCGACCATCTTCGCCGGAATGTTCGAAATGTCGTAGCCGAGCCGGACGTAGTCGCCGCGCAGCAGGTCGCGCGGATCGACCGGCTCGACCTTCAACAGGACTTCCCGCCCGTCGCGCAGGATCGCAGCGCGCGACGTGATGATCCACGACAGGAAGCCGATCTGGACGAGTGCCAGCACGAGCGCGGATATAAGAAGCCTGTTCTTGGGCATCACGCGGCTCCCTTCTGCTCGAGCAGCTTGTTCTTGACGCGTCTTTCGACCCTGATGATGAAGAGCGCGATGATGCCGAGCACGATGCCGGAGGCGAGGAACAGGCCCGCCGTGTCGAGCATCGTGCCCAACATGACGACATAGACGAAACAAAGCTCCAGGCCGAAGCCGGCATAGGCGACCCAGCGCAACATGCGGCTTTCGCGCCCGGCAAGCAGCAGTGCGGCGGCAATGCCGCCAAAGGTCACGAGTGCGGCGCCAGCCAGACCCGGCGTCTTGTCGGCCATTTCAGCCTGCACCAGCGCCAGCCCGGTCAGGAAACCAATGAGGCCGTGCACCGGCAGCCGTCCTCCAAGCTGCACGATCTTCTCGACCGGATCGCGCAGATAGACCGCTGCCGCAAACAAGGCGGCCGAGACGATCGCCATCGCTATGCCGATACCGGCCACGTCGTCGTAATGCACCGCCAGCAGGCCGCCATATAATATGAGTGACAACAGGATGAGGTGACGCGCGATGCGGCTGCCCGTCCAGTAGGAGACCAGCCACAGCACGACGGCGATCACTACATAGAAGAGCGGAAACCGGTCGCTGTCCCAATATTCGACCTGGCTCAGCACCATCCAGGCGATCGCGATGCCGGCGGCGGCGATGGTGAGCGGGCCGGAGCGCAAGGCCGCAGCCGCCAGCGCCACCCCGAGGCACCAGGTCATCACGGCGGACGCCTCGTCGCCGCTGAGATGGTACATCTGCCCGATCAGCGCGATCGAGCCGCCGAAGGCCGCTGCCGCTATCAGCCACAGCGCTTCGGCAACGGCGTCGCTGCCGCGCAGCTTGAACGCCGCGCCGCCTGCATAGCCGCCCAGGATGATCGCAAACAGGCAGGCGACGCGAACGAGGCGCGGGATCGCCTCCCAGTTGGCGGCGACCAGAAGCAGGATCGCCGCACCCAGCAACAGGGCCGCCATGACCGCGAGGATAAAGCCGAAACTGAAGAGGTTGCTTTCGTTCGCCTCGACATCACGCGAGAGCGCCTCGGCTGTCGGAGCATCGATCAAATCGTTCTCCAGCCAGCGGCCGATGTCCCGCTTCACCCGTGACGAATAACCAGCCAACACAATTCTCCAGATGCGGCCCGCGACGAAAAGACCGCCGAACAAACCCTTGTTGTCATGGCTTTTTTAAGATTTGGCCACATTTGCGCCGCAGCCACTAAAACCGATTAATGTTGCAATGCACAAAACGCATTGCTGCCATGCGCCGATAGCACTTTTAAAATGTAACAACCGGACATATTTAGGCTTCGTAAACAGCGACAAGAAAACGAACCAAAGACGAAACGAGCACTACGATGAACCTGATCCGCAACTACCGCAACTGGCGCCGCTACCGGGACACCGTCTCGGAGCTGAGCCGCCTCTCGAACCGCGAACTGACTGACCTCGGCATCAGCCGCAGCGACATTCCGTTCGTAGCCCGCAAGGCCGCCTAACTACTTCGAGGCCGATCGTGGCCTCGGCACTACCAAGACGTAAAGAAAGCAAGAAAAAAATGAACATCCTTCGCAACTACCGCAACTGGCGCCGCTACCGGGAAACCGTTTCCGAGCTGAGCCGCCTTTCGAACCGTGAGCTCTCGGACCTCGGCATCAACCGCGCCGAAATCCAGTCGGTCGCTCGCCGCTCGATCTAACAGGAATTTCGTCGGCGCCTACCTCCTCCCAGGTTCCGACGGATACAGTCAGCCTTCACCTCCTCCCGAACGCTGACTGGCCAAAACGACACCCGCCGCACCTCCTCCCGCGGCGGGCGTTGTCTCCCGAAGGGCCTTCGCACCCTATAAATGGCGGAAAGAATTTCGTCGGCGCCTACCTCCTCCCAGGTTCCGATGAATACGGTCAGCCTTCACCTCCTCCCGATCGCTGACCGATCAAAACGACACCCGCCGGACCTCCTCCCCCGGCGGGTGTTGTTGTTTTAGCGGTGTGCCGAGATCTGCGTTTCGATGCCGATTGATTTCCCCCGGCCATCGGCTTATTCCCCCTGCATGACAACAAAACAGCTCCATATCATCGGCGGCGGCCTCGCCGGTTCCGAAGCCGCCTGGCAAGCCGCGCAGGCGGGCGTGCCCGTCGTGCTTCACGAGATGCGCCCCGTGCGCGGCACCGACGCGCACAAGACCGACAGCCTCGCCGAGCTCGTCTGCTCCAACTCCTTCCGTTCCGACGACGCGCAGGCCAATGCGGTCGGGTTGCTGCATGCCGAAATGCGGCTTGCCGGCTCGCTGATCATGAATTCGGCCGACCTGAACCAGGTGCCGGCCGGCGGGGCGCTGGCCGTCGATCGCGACGGTTTCGCGGCGGCGGTTACGGCAACGCTGGAAGCGCATCCGCTGATCACCATCGTCCGTGAAGAAATGACCGGCCTGCCGCCCGAGGACTGGGAACAGGCGATCATCGCCACCGGGCCTCTGACCGCTCCGTCACTTGCCGAAGCGATCGCCGCCAAGACCGGCGCCGACGCGCTCGCCTTTTTCGATGCCATCGCGCCAATCGTGCATTTCGACACGATCGACATGGACATTTGCTGGTTCCAGTCGCGCTACGACAAGGTTGGCCCCGGCGGCACCGGCAAGGACTACATCAACTGCCCGATGGACAAGGAGCAGTACGAAGCCTTCATCCAGGCGCTGATCGATGGCGGCAAGACCGAGTTCAAGCAGTGGGAAGGCACACCCTATTTCGACGGCTGCCTGCCGCTCGAGGTCATGGCCGAGCGCGGCCCCGAGACCGCGCGTCACGGCCCGATGAAGCCGATGGGCCTCACCAACGCGCACAATCCGACGGTCAAGGCCTATGCCGTCGTGCAATTGCGTCAGGACAATGCGCTGGGCACGCTCTACAACATGGTCGGCTTCCAGACCAAGCTGAAGCACGCCGAGCAGGTGCGCATCTTCCGGATGATACCGGGGCTTGAAAATGCCGATTTTGCGCGGCTCGGCGGCCTGCATCGCAACACCTACATCAACTCACCGACGCTGCTCGACGGGACGCTCCAGCTCAAGGGCCGCACCGGCCTGCGCTTTGCCGGGCAGATCACCGGCTGCGAGGGCTATGTCGAGTCCGCCGCCATCGGCCTGCTCGCCGGCCGCTTCGCCGCCGCCGAGCTTTTAGGCCAGCAGGCATCGCCGCCGCCGGCCACGACCGCCTTCGGCGCGCTGCTCAACCACATCACCGGCGGCCATATCGTCTCCGACGACGAGCCGGGCAAACGTTCCTTCCAGCCGATGAACGTCAATTTCGGCCTGTTTCCAGCGGTCGAAGCACCGAAATCCGAAGGCAAGCGCCTGCGCGGCAAGGACAAGATCGTCGCCAAGCGCCACGCCATCACCTCGCGCGCGCTGGCCGATTGCCGGGAATGGCTAGGCATTGCGCCGGAAGCGCAGGCAGCGGAATAGAGCGGCCATGCAGCCTCCCGCGACAGAGCGCCTGATCCTGCGGGAGTTCAAGGCCGAAGACGCAAAGGACCTGCTGGCCGTCTTTTCCGACGACTATGCCCGGCGCTTCTATCCCGAAATGACCACCGAGGCTGCGGCCGCCGAATGGGTAGGCCGCAACCTCGAACGCTACGCCGAGTATGGCTTCGGACTTTGGGCGATCTTTGAAAAAAGCACCGGCCGGCTGATCGGCGATTGCGGCCCGACGTGGCAGAATGCCGGCGGCCCGGCCATTCTGGAGATCGGCTACCATATCGCCCCCGACCGGCGCGGCCACGGCTTTGCCCTGGAGGCCGCCCAAGCATGTCTCGCCAACGCCTTCGCCTCGACCAGCGAGCCGGAAATCGGATCGATCGTCGCACCCGAAAACAGCGCCTCGATAAGCGTCGCGCGCCGCCTTCATCCTGAAATGCGGCACTACGTCAATTCGCGCGGTCTTGAGCGGTTGCTGTTTTTCACGCGGCGGTGAGGTGCGCCAGCGTTTTCTCCCCCCTTGAGGGGGAGATGTCGCCGAAGGCGACAGAGGGGGTCGGATCATGCCGAACTCGGCGCAAAAGGAACGTCGAGCACTGCCGCGATGACCCCACCCGGCCCTACGCTTACGCTTCGGGCGTTCGTCGCTTCAATCGACAAATCGTTGTCGATTAATCGCCTGCGGCGACCACTTCTCACCCCCTCAAGTGAGAAGGGAGACGCCGCGCTACAACCCCGATCTCAAATCCGCAACATTCGGCGCCGGCAATCTCAGGATCTGCCGTGCGGTATTGAAAACCGCGTCCGCAATATGCGCATGACCCTCCGCTGTCGGATGGAACGGGCCGCCGAGGCAGGCTTCGATCAGGTCGAGCAGACCCCATTGTCCGGTTGGCGGTGGCGAGCCGTTGGCCTTGTACTGCACGAACAGGCAGATGTCGTTGAGGGTGCGGAACCAGCGTTCGCGGGGCGCATAGGCGCGCGTGTCGCGCAGGCGATTGAAGCCGGTCTCGCGGTTTTCCGCAAAAGGCTCGAAATCCGACCAGCGGTTTACCGGGTTGGCAAAGTGATAATAAGGCAGCATCAGGTTCTCGGCAGCCGAGACATTGCCGTTGGAGTCGCGTTTCTGCGCACATATCCCGTGCCTGGCAAACGGCTCCCGGTGGGCATCGACGAAATACCAGTTGCCGGCGCGGGCGGCATCGCGGGTAGCCGGATAAAGGACCTCGTTGGCGAAGCGGCTGACCAGACGCAGTTCCGGCACGTCGATCGACAGCACGCCGCCGACATTGAACCCTTCGAGCCGCTCGCGCGGGTCTGTTTCACCACAGAGCACGCCATTTTCGTTGAACTCGACCTTGGGAAAGGCGGTGAGGACGACGTTGGGCTTGCCGGCGTCATTCCTGGCGATCGGGATAGGCGCCAGCGCCTTGCGGAATGCCGCGAAACGCGCCGGCAGTTCCCGCGCCCTCTCCTGCGCGCGGTCTATGCCATGCGCCTTGGTCAGTCGCGCCGCCAGACGGATAAGGTCGTTGCCCTGCGCCCTGGCGCGAATCTCCGTGTTGAGGTTGGCGTAAGGCGGCCTCGTCTTGGTCAGCGTATCGACGATCAGCGGCGTAAAGCCGATATCGTTGCCGCCGATCGAGACGATCAGCAGATCGACCGGCCGGAGGAACTTTCCGCTGGGGCAATCGAGCAGGCTGACGCTGCGCACCGGACTTCCGTTCGGGGCGGTGACCGGCTGATCCAGCGAGATCGTGCGGTGTGGAAGCCTGCGCATCAGGTCGTCGCTGCAGAGCTCGACCATCAGGCGGTCGACCTGCGGCATGTCACGGCGCAGCCGCCCGCCGGCGGTGAAGTAGCTGGGCTCGACCGTCTCGACGCCGGCATAAGGGAACAAAAAGCCCTCGGTCAGCTCCGCGCCCGAACAGGCAAAGCCGAGGAAGGTCACGGCGGAATGCTTGACGTCGCTAAGCGCGATCTCCAACGCGGTACGCAGATGATAGCTGTAGGCGGAACGGTGGCATTTTCGGTCGAGCCAGCCGGCGGGGCCGTTCTGATAGCGCACCGGCAGCGAATAAGCGGCGTTGGAGCGGATCGCCTGGGCGTCGGGATCGTAGAGATAGGAGATGTTGAGCCCCGCCCGACGCGAAAACCGATCGATCTCGACCGGCGTATCCGGGTTGCCCTCGCCCGAGGAATAGCTGTCGCCCATGCCGACGACCAGACGGTCCCGCACCCAGATCGGCTCGTGCGAGACGTTCGTGCCGTCAGGCAGTTGTACGGTGACGGCGACGCCGCGTTGGGCCTCGGGAAGGTCAGGCTCGAAGGGGATGCGCGTCTCGACTTGCGCCGCGCAGGGCTTTTGCGTCGTCGCGACGAGTTCTGTGCCATCAATGAAGATAGCCCTCGCCGCCTGCCATTTGCACTGCCCTGACGGCGGCTCGGTCAGCTTCAGGACAACCGTATGGCGCTGCGGCCTGACATAGTCGGTGCGCAGCGATGTGCCGAAAGTGTCGCTGGCGCAGGACGAATGCCATTGCTGGCGGCTGTCCCAGCAGGTGGCGCGGCGGCGGTTGATGTGATGCGCCCAGCCCCGCTCCGGGCGGCCGGCACTGCGCGGATTGGCGTAAAGCGTGGAATCCTGCTTGTACCATTCGCGCAGCCAGCGCGGATCGTTCAGAAGGCGTTCGAGATCGGACACCGCAGTCGCCGTCATCGCCCCACCATTGGCGGCCATGACATCGGCCATCGCCTCGCGCTGCATATCGAAGTCGCGGGTTTCGATGAAGTAGCGGAACGGATGTTCCACGCGCCAGTCTATTGCCGGCGCCGTCTGTGCCGCCGTTGCAATGGAAACGAACAGACCAATAAACAGAAGACGAAGCATGCCCCTATACCTCGCGCATCGAAGATCAATTCTCCGACGAAAAGGAATAGAGACGCTTTATCCCTATTTCAATCGCGCCCGCATCATTCTTGCGAGGTAACCGCAAGACCCGGCTTGCCGGCCTCGCCGGGATGAAGGCGGACATAATCCTGCTTCAGGTCTTGCGAGGTCTTGCGCGAACCGTCGTGGCTCCAGCCGGGCGGCTGGAACAGGTATGACAGGCGCTGGCGCAAGGTCAGGCCGGGCGCTGCGGCATCGCGGAACATGCCAACCCACTCGTGAAAGGCGACCTTCACCGGGTTGAACGTGCCGATGTTCTTGACGATGCCGTAGCGCGGCCTGTCCTCGGGCAGTTCTTCGACGAAGGTTCCGAACATGCGATCCCAGATGATCAGCGTGCCGGCGTAGTTGGCGTCGAGATAGCGCGGATTGGTAGCGTGGTGGACGCGGTGGTGCGACGGCGTGTTGAAGATCATTTCGAACCAGCCCCACATCCTGCCGATCGTCTCGGTGTGTATCCAGAACTGCCAGACGAGGTTGAAGCCGAAAACGAAAGCGATGACCGCCGGGTGAAAACCGAGCAGCACCAGTGGCACCTGCAAGATGAACATGCCGGTGAAAAGACCGGTCCAGCTCTGCCTCAGCGCCGTGGAGAGGTTGTAGTGCTGGCTCGAATGATGATTGACGTGCTCGGCCCACACCCAGCGCACGCGGTGCGCGATGCGATGATACCAGTAGTAGCGCAGGTCATCGAGAAGGAACGCCGTCAGGAACACCCAGAAGGAAAGGCCGAGGTCGAAGAAGCGGAACTGCCAGACCCACAGCAGGGCGGTGTAGGAAACGACCCCGAGCAGGATGCCGGCAACGACATTGCCGGTACCCATCATCAGGCTGGTCAGCGTGTCGCGGGTCTCGAATGCGCCCTTGGCCCTGCCCGTGCGCACGAGCCAGAGCTCGATCAGGATGGCAATGACGAAGAAGGGGATGGCAAGCTGCGTAACCTGCGGGAAATCGTAATTGTCCATTATGACGCTTCTCTCTTGGCAGCTAGCAGCAGGTTGCGGACCGCGCTGGCATCGGCAGCGTCGGCGAAAGCGAACTCCCCGCCAGCCCAGGTGAAATCCTTGAGCCGGATCGACAGGCATTCAGGGTCGGGGCTTGTCAGCGACACGACATCGGATTGCGTGATGATGCGTGTCAGGAATTTGTCGCCGAAGCTCTGGACGATGCCCGTTCGATCGCCGTCGAGTTCCAGAAATGCGGTTCTGCCATCGGCGGTGAGCCAAACTGTCCAGACCGTTTCTTCAGGAAAATCCTCGCCAAAGCGGCTTTTCGCATCATCAGCGGCATCGATCGTCGAGCCCTTGCTGCCGCCGGTCAGATGAACAGCGAGAACACACCAGGCAATCCCGACAACCACGATGGCGACGAGTAAAGGCAGGCTCATGGGCCGAAATTCTCCTCCCGACCGAAGCGTCCAGCTATCCGCAACGGTTCGGCAAGAGAAATATCATAATTGACGTTTACGTCAAAGGCGATTCATCACCAGCCGCGGGTGGCGCGGCGAAAGAGAATCCAGTGTCTGCGCCAGGCCGGAATATCCGGCACCGAGGTCAGCGCTTTCGCGGGCGCATGGCCGAGCTTTTTCAGGTAAGCGCCGGCGAGCGCGGCCGGCAGGAAGGCCGGCCGCAGCGCTTCGGGCAGATCGCGCGCGCCACGCTCGAAGGTACCGAGATGGTCTCGGGCAAGTGCGACCATCGCCTCGACCGCGCGGGAAGCCCCTGCCCCACTGTTGCCGGCCAGGAACTCTTCCGGCGATGAGCCGGCAGCGGCCAGGATGTCTTTCGGCACGAAGCACTGTCCGCGCGCGCGGTGGATCGGCATCGAGCGCAGGAGGCCGGTGATGGCCTGCGCGCAGCCGGCATGGCCTGCGAGTTCGGCGAATTTCGCGGCGGCTTGCGGATCGAGGATCATCGAAGCGAGTTGAATGAGAGCGGCAGCCGTTTCGCCGCAATAGCCTTCGAGGTCGTTTCGCGACGGCATCGGATCGTCGTAGAGATCGAAAATCCGCGCGTCGAGATAGTTCTGGAAAGCGCTTTGCGGCAGGCCGTAACTCGCAATCGTATCGACCAGCGCTTCGGCCACCGGATGACCGCTGGCGGCATCCTTGGTTCCCGCCGCGATCACGTCGCGCCACCATTGCAGCCGCACCTCTCCCGGCAACGCCTCGCGGATGCGGTCACGCACGCCGGCAATCTCCGCATTGAACGCATAGAGCGCGAAAAGGCCGTTGCGCTTCTCCTCCGGCGCATAAAGCGTCGAGAGGTAGCGATCCCGGTCGGCAGCGCGCACCGCCTCCATTACGATCCTGGCGTGATCGCTCATGTCAATCGACAGCTATCAGGGCTGCCGCGACCGCGCGGTCTTCGGCGAGCAGCACATTGTAGGTTCGCACGGCAGCCCCCGTGGACATCGGGTCGGACGAGATGCGCGCATCTTTCAATGCCGCCTTGAGTGCGGCGGGCAGAGGCCGCAAATCCCTGCCGGTTCCGACCAGCAGGATTTCGACATCGCCGGCCTCGGAAAGAAGCCGCGCAAAATCCTCCGCCCTCAGCGCGTTCGGATCGGCCGGCTCCCAGCCGTAAATGCCGGATGGGAGACAAATGATCGACCCGCGATGCGACATGTCGGCAAAGCGGAAACCACCATTACCATAGGCTTCAATCGGCGCGCGGCCGGGAAAATGTGCGTCTCGAATGAAAATGCCCGACATTGTTGCCCGCTACGAGTTCGACGGCTGCGCCGACGTCACGACATTGGTGTCGTTATCGAACGTGTCCGGGCGCGGCTTGAACAGGATCAGAAGCGGACCGGCCACGAAGATCGACGAGTAGGTGCCGAACACCACGCCGAAAATCAAGGCCAGCGCGAAGGAACTGATGATCTCGCCACCGAAAACATAGAGCGCAGTCAGCGCCAGCAGTGACGTCACGCCCGTCAGGATCGTGCGCGACAGGGTCTGGTTCAGCGACAGGTCCACGACATCCCTGATCGGCATCGTTCTGAATTTTGCCAGGTTCTCACGAACGCGGTCATAGACCACGACGGTATCGTTGATCGAAAAACCGATGATGGTGAGGATCGCGGCAATGCTGGCAAGATTGAAGTCGATGCCGGTGATGACATAGAGGCCGATCATGGCGATGACGTCGTGAAGCGTCGATATCACCGCGCCGAGGCCGAACTGCCATTTGAACCGCAGCCAGATATAGACGAGCATTGCGGCAAGTGCTGCGAGAACGGCGAGTGCGCCAGCTTTCGCCAGTTCGTTCGAGACGTTCGGACCGACAACCTCGACCCGGCGGAAGTCGTAGTCCTCGCCCACAGCAAGCCGCGCCTTTTCGACGGCGGATTGTTCGGCATTGTCGCCGCCGCCCTGCGCGGCGATCTTGACGAGAAGATCGCGCGGCGATCCGAAGCCCTGCACCTGCACCTCGCCAAGGTTGACCTCGCCCAGGCGTTCCCGCACGTCGGCCGCATCGGCGGAGCCGGTTTTGGCTCGCATCTCGATGACCGATCCGCCGAGGAAATCGACGCCGTAATTCAAATCCCTGGTCACGAACAGAGCCGCGGTGCCGATCGACAGGATGGCCGAAAGAGCGAACGCATATTTGCGCATCTTCATGAACGGAATTCGGGTGTCGTCCGGCACCAGCCTGACGACGCCGCGCGGGATTTCGGTCGGCCGCGTCCGGCGCAGCCAGAACGAGATCATCCAGCGCGTGAAGGTGAAAGCGGTGAAGACGGTGGTGATGATGCCGATGGCCAAAGTGACGGCAAAGCCGCGCACGGCGCCCGAACCGAGGTAAAACAGGATCACTGCTGCAATAAGCGTGGTGACGTTGGCGTCGACGACCGTGGCCATGGCTCGCGAGAAGCCGGCATCGAGCGACTGCACGAGCGATTTTCCCTGCCGCCGCTCCTCCTTGACGCGCTCATAGATGAGAACGTTGGAATCGACTGCCATGCCCATGGTGAGAATGATGCCGGCGATGCCGGGGATGGTGAGCGCCGAGCCGAACAGCGAAAGTATGGCAATGATCAGCACCACGTTGGCGATGAGCGCCAGATTGGCGATGACGCCGAGCCCGCCATAGGCGATGATCATGAAAACCAGCACGAGCAGGCCGCCGATCAACGCGGCTGTTGTACCTGCGGCGATGGAATCCGTGCCGAGGTTGGGGGCGACCGTTCGCTCCTCGACGATCGTCAGCGGAGCCGGAAATGCGCCGGCGCGCAGCAGAGCCGCCATATCCGCAGCACTCTCGGCGCTGAAATTTCCGGCAATCTGGCCAACCCCGCCAAGAATGGGCTCCCTGATCTGTGGGGCCGAGATAACCTGATGGTCGAGGACGACTGCAAAGAGCCGGCCGACATTTTGCCGGGTGGCTTCACCAAAGCGCGCGGTGCCCTCAGGATTCAACTGGAAGGAAACCACGGACTCGCCGTCCGAGCGGCTGATAGCCTGAGCGTCGATCAGGCTTTCGCCCGACACGATGACACGATCTTCGATGAGATAGGCAGCAGGCGGATCGTCGGGGGAATACATCACCGTCGAATTGGCCGGCGGCTGGCCCGAAATCGCGTCCTGAACCGGCATGGTCTGGTCGACCATCTGGAAGGTCAGCTTGGCGGTCTGCCCGAGGATTTCCTTGAGGCGCTGCGGGTCCTGAAGGCCAGGAACCTGAACGAGGATGCGGTTCGCACCCTGCTGCTCGACGATCGGCGCGTTCGTGCCCAGTTCATTGACGCGGCGCGTGGCCACATCGACCGACTGCGCGAGTGCTGCTTCCGCGCGGTAATCGATACCATCAGCAGTCAGCGTATAGCGCAACACGCCGGACTGGGGCTCGTCCTGGGTCAATTCCTGTATCGAACCGGTTCCGAACATGCCGGAAGACACCGGCTGCATCAGCACGCCGAGCGCAGCCTTGGCCTTGTCGACCTCATTTGCCTCGCGAATGCTGACCTGCACGCTCCTGCCGGCGCCGGTCAGGCCGGTATAGCCGATCCTGGCTTCGCGCAATTTTGTGCGGATATCGTCGCGGATTGCGGCAAGGCGCTCGTTGACGAGGTCCTTGCGGTCGAGCGCCAGAAGAATGTGCGAGCCGCCCTGAAGGTCGAGGCCCAGCGTCATGGCGCGCTTCGGCAGCCAATCCGGCAACGCATCGAGCGTTGCCTTCGAAAACAGATTTGGGGCCGCGAAAAGCAGCCCCAAGATCACAATGGCCCAGATAGAAATCGTCTTCCAGCGCGAGAAATAGAGCATTTTGCCTCGTCAGTTCAGACGACTCTGCCTGAGTCTCCTCGTCAGAGACTACTTCTTGGCATTCTGGTTGGCGACAGGCTCACCCTTCACGCGCACATCGGCGATCGTCGAACGCAACGCGGTGACTTTCGTGCCGTTGCCGAGATCGATTTCCAGTTCGTTGTCGTCGATGACCTTGGTCACCTTGCCGACGATGCCGCCGCCGGTGACGACGGTATCACCGCGACGAACGGCAGCCAGCATCTCGCCGCGCTTCTTGAGCTGCG
>VFQQ010001449.1_pt1 | contig 32761 bp, 55 predicted proteins | sample 3512341 | NCBI WGS metagenome assembly VFQQ01 (sample SAMN10412373, study PRJNA504923) | tailings metagenome | isolation source: Relicate 2 Philex TSF1 revegetated site | place: Philippines: Tuba, Benguet | collected 2017-08-29 | reverse complement strand
CCTCATCGCCCTGCAGCAGGCAAGCATTAGGCGGGGGGATCACTTAGTGCAGGTTGACGAGCCCGGAGCCATACCCTTTGTCCACGGTTGCGTTGCCTGCCCCACACTACCCATGACAAAATGTTGCAAAGGTTGGTGGTGCAGGACAGGCCGCTGCCCGCAGGTGTGCATCACAATTGGCATGCGAGCTGCCAACACGCTCAGCAGGACTACAGACAGTCCCTTGCCTGGCCCAGCACGCCCAGCAAGATGAGGCCCTTGGCACACCACGCCCAGCATGCCCAGCAGGACTGCAAAGTCCCTACTTGCCTGGCACAGCACGCCCAGCAGGATGAGGCCCTTGGCCACCACCTCAACCTCGCCAATGTTGTTGCGCATGGCGGCCAGGATGTGGGGCAGGCACAGCTTGGCCACAGTGGCCTGTAGGGCAGCGGTAATCAGACACACAAGCAGGGTGGGGTGGGGTTGAGGAATCAAAGATTTGTTGCGCATGGCGGCCAGGATGTGGGGCAGGCACAGCTTGGCCACGGTCGCCTGGGGAGTAAGGGAGGGGAAGAGAGTGAGATGGGTTTGAGGGAATTGCGGCCAGGATGTGGGGCAGGCACAGCTTGGCCACGGTCGCCTGTGGGGCGGTGGCGGGAGGTGGTGCACGGATTGGGGTTGAGGTTTTGCAAGGGCACGGGCACTGAACACGATTCCAGGCCAGCGCAGACGCTCTTGCACGTGGGGAGCCAAACCCAACATGTGACTGCCCCGCTGCACTCTGTGCGTTGGCACAATCTGCTGCCACTGGCGCACCTGCATGTTTGTGTGGTTCAGCGCCAGCGGCACCAGGCAGAGCAGCGCCGACAGCTGGACCATGGGCGCATAGGGGTGGGCCGCCATGCCTGCGAGGGGTACGTGCAGAAACTGAGGCACTCTGAGCAGGCTGCGAGCTCGCAAAGTGGGACTAACAGCTCAACAGTGCTGCGAAATGCAGCACTGTTGTTGTTCGATGCTGGGTGCCTCCTGAACAGATCGCCGTGAGTTCAATAGGCAGCACAACAGAGCTCCGCACCTTCAGCCACCGTGCTGATCACAGCGCCGACCTGCATGTTCAGTGGCTACCCCAATGCCCTCCTGAACTCCCAACAATCAGTACGTTGCAAGCCCACCTTCAGCCACGGTGCTGATCACAGCGCCATCCTCCATGCGCTGCCGAGCCGTATCTGATGCCGGCCCCTCGCCTCGCAGCAGCGCCAGCAGCGCCAGGCAGCCGGTGCACTGCACGCTGTCGCTGTCCTTGTACTGCACACACGGAAGATTGCCAGCATGCAGCTCAACTGACAGCTGTGCAGAGACATGCAATAAGCCTGCTGTGTGCACGCTCCAGGCAGCACCCCGCCCCTGGCGCATGGCGGCTGCCACCCTTCTACGCCTCGCCCCAAAACAAACCATGACCATCTGAGCACACCCCAGGCAGCGCCCCGCACCTGGCGCATGATGGCAGCCACCCGCTCGGTGCCGCCGTCCTGCACCAGCTCCAGCCGGGCTGCCTCGTCGCTCCAGGTGAGGCGGGCCAGGGCCTCAAGTCCTGCCGTCGCCTCCTCTGCAAGATAGGTCCGGATGCAGGAGGCGCAGGGTTTGAATGCGAGGTGAGCCAGAGCCTCTAGACCTGCCGCCGCCTCCTCTGCAAGTGGATGCGGCGGTAGGAGGCATGGCTTGAGATGCGTTCAGATGTGACCATGCCACAAGATGCGCATGTTGTGAGCGGTGAGCGAGCCTGGCTGCATTGCATCCTAATCATACTCCCACACCAGCTCGTGGCCATCGTGCCTATGGAGGCACGGAAGATGCTAAAACCGCTAGCATTCCACCCAAGCACGGTGCCGCTCACCTGCCGTGGGGGACCCCAGTACATCAATGAGAGCCTGCTTGAGCTGGCGGGTCTTGAGGTCTGAGGTGTTCAGTGGCAGCACCGCATCGTCCAGCGGGCACAGTGGATGCATGGGCAGCGGTGCCTCCTCTCCTTCTAACCCTTCGGAAGGCAGGCTGGCAACCGCAGCTGAGCTGGCGCTGGGCAGCGACTCCACGGTCCCTGCTGCTGCCAATGCGGCGCCTGCTGCTGGTGCACCGGCCGCCTGAGGCTGCTCCCCTGCCCCGCTGCCTGCTGGCTGCGCCTGGCCCGCGCTGGCATGCAGCTGTGCCGCCACCGCTGCCCAGCTGCCCGGCTGCGGGGTGCTGCTCACGCTGCTTTCAACGGCACCCTGTGGGCTGCTCTCCACAGCAGCAGTGTCATCCAGCGCACCAAGAGGCTCTTCAGCCAAGGCCTCCAGATGCTGCTGCTGCTGCTGCTGCTGTTGCCCCGCCTGCGACTGCTGGCGCAGCAGGCTGCCGGAGCGCAGCACAAATGGTGAGTCAGCAGGCATCGTGGGCTCCCCAGGCAGCGCCATGGGGCCTTGCACACTGGGCTCAGAGCCTGCAGTCCCCAGTGGCGCGATCGCCAGCATGGTTGCCTCCCCTGGCAAGGCTGTGGGACCAGCCGTGTCTGGCTGGGATGCCGCCGCCCCCAGGGGCGAGGCTGCCTGCATGGTGGGTGCGCCAGGGAGTGCCACAGGCGCCTGCCGACCGGGGTCGTCCAAATCGCCGCTCCGCAGGCTGCCAAACCGGCGGCTGGAGGCAACCGACAGGAAGGGCGAGGGCGGCGGTGTGCATAGCGGGCGGGCGGCGGCAGAGCCCGGGCGCAGCACCACGTGCCGGTAGTCGCTGGAATTGGAGGATGGGCTCTCCACCTCGCTGCTGCCTGCCGCTGAGGCGCGGCTGGCGGGCCGGCTGACCTCAAGCTCCCATGCCTCCGCTGCTGATGCTGCACTTGCTGCTGCTTGCTCTGCTGCTGCGGCGGCCGCCGCTCCTGCCGCTGCTGCATCCCCAGCGGCCAAAGAGCCCTCCAGCAGTGCCGCTGCTGCAGCATGCGCACGCAGGCTGTCTGCGGGGCTGACTGGCAGCTGCTGCTGCCCACTTGGCTGGCGCGAACCGGGCGGCAACCCACCACTGCCGCTGCCCCCGGCGCTGCCAAAGCTGTTGGCTGGCTGCGCCTCAGGCAGAGGCTCTAGCATGCTTGACCCGTGATGCTGGCTGCTCGGCGGAGGCTGCAGAGAGGAGCGGCGGCGGAGGCTGGGAGCCAGGGCCACCAAGGCGCCTGGGTGGGCAAGCAGCTGCCGCACAGCGGTGTTGGCCACCACTCGCTGAGGCGGGGCACACCTGTGCAGCAGAGTGGGAAAGGGCAGCAGGTGCGGGCTCATCGGCATGCAGGGTGCAAGGCTGGTGCCAGATACAGGTGCGATCAGCATGCGCCTGCACGAGCAGCACCTACACCCATGCACAGGCATGTTCTTCCAGCAGAGCATTCCAACACCGGCAGGCATTCACTCCAGAACCGGGCATAATATGCACCTCATGGGGCAGGCCAGCGGCTGGCCGCCGCGCAGCAGGGCCGCAAAATGATGTGACAGGCAGGCAGCACAAAAGTTGTGCCCGCACGGCTCCAGTGCCACGCAGTCGCGCAGCGTGGACAGGCAGATTTGGCACTGCAGGGCAGGGGAGTCAACAAAAGGTGAGGGGCGCTGGCAAGCGCAGGGCAGTGCGTATTTCGGCTTTGGGCAGAGCTTCTGTACTCTCAAAGGCAAACGGCTTTGCTGCGGCAAACCGCCACCCAGATGCACCTACATGCCCTTTAGTGTCATGACATCCCCTGGCCGACTAGCTTTCCTGCACACCCTCGACCTTCTATTAACAGCAAAAGTTCCAAAAACCACCTGCAGATCCTCTAATGTGATGGCATCCTTGGTTGAATAAGAGCTGGTCTGGCAGCGGGCCAGGCGGCCAGAGGCACCCGCACCGCCGCTGGCAGGCACGTCGCCATCCGACCTGCACAGAAGAGTGAGGCAGCTGATAATGGGGCAGGCACCTTTGCATTGCAGCTTCGTCTGCTGGCCTGCAATGTGGTGCAGCAGCATGCAATGCACAGGGCAGCTGTGCCTGTGTGCAAGTGGTGCATCCCACTACAGGCTTGGCGTCCTACCCACCTGCTGGAGGGCAGCCCCTCTGCATCGCCCCCATCGCTAATCGGGGTCAGAGGAGACACCGGCCGCCGCCCTAGGATCGAGTCGTCTGCCCAGATGGCCGGAATGTCGCCCTCAAGGCCGCGTGGATCGCCTGCACCAAGGGGAAGCAGGAAATAGGGGTGCTAGTGCGCCCATCCCTGCAACGATTGGCAGGGCTGTGGGCAAAAAAGCAGCTAGCGCAGCCTCCCGGCAGGCAGCTCAATGCCAACAACACGCAGAGAGCCTTCCAGCACCGCAGCCCTGCAGCCCGCCTGCCCTTGCACACCACAGCACAGTATTGCCGACCGCCCACCTGCATGGTATACCCATGCCTGCTCCGCCAGCGGAGCCACAGACAGCACCAACGCGATTCGGTCGCCGTCGGCCAGCGGCAGGCTGCGGCCGCGGCCCACACACTCGCCGTTCACATATGTCCCATTGCTGCTCAGGTCCTGCAGGCAAGCAAGGGAGGGGCGGCAAGCATAGCAGGTGGTGGACCACGTCAGCAGGAAGGGTGGCGGGCACAGTTCAGCGCACGCAGGTGCCGTCCCCATTGCCAGAGCACTAATCACAAACGATACAGTACAAGCCTGCACAAGCTATGCCTCCCCTTTGGCAACCCTTGTCAATTAAGCCTTCACAACTTGCCACCAGATTGCCCTTACCTCGAGCACCGCATGCTGGTGCAGCGCATCCCAGCGCACAACCGCATGCACGCGGCTCACACGGCCGTCTGCCACTTCCACAAACGTGCAGCCGCGGGAGCCTCCCTCGCTGCTGCGCCGGCGATTGGTAGGGGAGGGCGGGGTTGCCGCGCCGTCTGCCGCCGCCACCGCCGCCGCCGCCGCCGCTACGCTGCTGCTGTGCCGGGGCGAGCTGCTGGTTCTAGCCAGGGAGGAGGCCCGTGACAAGGCCAGCTGCGACAGCCGCTCGTTGTACGCATCGCGGCCGCGGCCAACAGCCACGCCGCGGCCCTGCAGCAGCACAAACGGCAGCTGGCCCTTGCAGTCGGCCGCGGGGCGTAGGCAGCCCCACACCTGCTCCGCCCGCCGGTTCAGGGAGGAGAGCGAGCGCAGCTCCCGCAGCGACGGCGGAGCAGTGGCGGGCTGCTGCTGCTGCTGCTGCTTGGCGCCGCTGGCAGGCCGGTCATAAGTTGCGGCGTCGGGCGGCCCTGCCGGCTCGGGCGCGCCGCCGCCGTCGCCGCCTGGAAAGCCGGCGTCGCCAGAGGCGCTGCTGGCGAATGTGGCTCGCTGTTCAGGCGCCAATGCGGCGATAGCAGCCCCCTTGGCACCCACAGCGCCTCCTGTGGAGGGCTGGCTTTGTGGGGCAGTCAGGGTTTCTGACTGCTCGGTGCCGTCCATAGGCTGCGCTGCAAACGACGCCGGATCCAATTGTGGACGGCCGATGGGCTGGTCGGCGTGTGAAAGTGCTGGTCAGGAGTTTGCAGGAATGGCTGGAAGCAGTGCGACGCCCTGGAGGGTCGTGGCCTACTGCGATCGGAAGGCACGTAGGTGCCGGGACAATGAGGGCCCTCGCCGCAGCCATCAGGGCACTTCCAGCACTTGCATTACAGCAAGGCCGCCCATGCAGCGCCTGGCAGTCACTTTGGCAGCCACTGGCGGCACCCATCGCCCTCCTCGTTCGCTGGATCAGCTTGGGTAGCACGGCCGAGCGCCGCAGCGTCGCGGGCAGCAAGTGCAACACACGGGAGGCCCCCTGGAGCGGCGCCCCAGCGGGCGGGGCGGCTGGTCAGGATGAGGAGTGAGTGTAGCAGCCCGCGGAGGGCTGCCAGCAGCGCCGTGCCTTGTGCCCCGTCTCTGCCGCTGCCCATCGCTGCCCGCCGCCTGCCAGGGGGCTTGGACAGTTGTCGGGATGGATCCGGCTGTCAGCACGGCCTTCGGGAGGCCAGGCAGCGGTGGCCCGCTGCTCGGGCGCCGCCCTGCAGCCCTCTGTTGTCCGGCTAGGGCCTCCATACCGGTCGACAGCACCCTCCAAGTCATTTGATGCACCCCAAGCGCACAGCGAGCTGCTATCGGCTTGCCACCACCGCCGCCGCCACTCCCTCTCCCGCTGCTCCGCTCACTTTGGGGCCTCGCCCTTCACGCCGCTGCAGTCCTCATCAAGGGAGGCATCTGGAAGAACACGGAGGATGAGATCCTCAAGGCCGCGGTGATGAAGTGAGGCCGGCGGCTGGGTGCACACGGCGGGTCGTCTGCGCCCTTGTGCATGCCCGCGGCCGGCGACCTTGCCGGCCCTTGCTGCCCGCACTTGCTGCTTCAGCTGCCGCCCTTATGCTGCAATGTCTGGTCAAGAAGACGGCCCTGCTGCGCCCTGCCGCTGCCTGCCCTCGCTCCCGTGTTGGTGCCTCTACTGTTGCCTCCTGCCCTCCCCACAACTCCTGCACACCAATGGCTGCTCACGTGTGCCCCCACCTCCTCTGTCCGCCCCTGCCACAGGTACGGCCTGAACCAGTGGGCCCGCATCTCCTCGCTGCTGGTGCGCAAGTCGGCCAAGCAGTGCAAGGCGCGCTGGTACGAGTGGCTGGACCCCGCCATCAAGAAGACGGGTGCGCCCTGCTTACAGGACTGCTGGCAAAAGACTGCTGCTGCTGCTGCTCCGCTGCTGCTGTCGGGTGCTGCTTCAGGGTCTGTGCTGCTGGGTGCTGGTTAGTGTACTGATCGGTTGCACCGCTTGGGCTGCACCGCTTGCCGATGTGGCAGCTGTCCCGGTTTGGCGCACACCTGCTTGCGCCAGCGCTGCTGTTGCTGCTGCCACAATGGTTGCGCAAATTGTGCCTGCAGAGTGGACGCGGGAGGAGGATGAGAAGCTGCTGCATCTGGCCAAGCTGATGCCCACGCAGTGGCGCACCATTGCACCCATCGTGGGCCGCACACCCGCGCAGTGAGTGCTGCATCCGCTGCTGCTTGGTCATGGCGCGGCTGCTTCTCGCAAGTGGTGTAGTGGTGCTGGCCTGCTGTTGCTTTGTGTGCTGCTAGCGGAATGCGTCGCACACATGCTCGCACTACTGGCACCCTCACTCTGTCTGCCGCCCACAATCGTCGTTTGGCCTGCAGGTGCCTGGACCGCTACGAAAAGCTGCTGTGAGTTTTAGATGGAGGATGCACATTCAGCAGCTCGACACAGCAGTTTCCTTGTCTGAGGCTGGGCAGCGCAGCCAGCAGCCGGCACAGCACAGCGGGCTGCAGCAGGGGCAGCTGGGCAGCGGCAGCAGAAGACGCCGCATGTTGGGGTGTGCCTGGCGTGCGTGCTAGGAGGCACCTCTGCTCGCCGATGCTGCCCCGCCCGCCCAGCCTGCATCCCCTGCGGTGCCTGCATGGCACTCAAACGTGGCTCCTGCCGCTGTGCGTTACGTGGCCCCTGCTGCTGTGCCTTACCCACCCGATCCCCTGTGCAGTGACATGGCGGCGGGCAGGGAGCAGTATGACAGGGCAGACGACCCGCGGCGGCTGCGCCCTGGAGAGATTGACCCCAACCCAGAGTCCAAGCCGGCTCGGCCCGACCCCGTGGGTAAGAGACGGTGGGGTCAGGCAACAGCATCAGCAAGGCTGCAGCTCCATGCACAGCATCAGCAAGGCTGCAGCTTCATGCCTCAGAAGCCTGCATCCAACTGCGGCCTCCATGCACAGGATCAGCACGCCTGTCTGGGCAGCCAACAATGGGCAGGCGGGCTTCACACTTTGCGCTGGCCTTCTTGCCATAGGCTCGTTTGCCGTGCGCTGACTGGCTGTCCCCTGAAATCTCACCAATTTGCAGATATGGATGAGGATGAGAAGGAGATGCTTTCAGAGGCGCGGGCGCGCCTGGCGAACACGCGCGGTGAGCTGCGGTGGCAGCGGAGCTGGGTGCCGGCGCTGCATCCGAGCCGCTGTGCCTCTCGGTCACACTACATGCCAAGCCCCTGCTTGGTTCGTTTTGCCTGGCAGGCAAGAAGGCCAAGCGCAAGGCGCGGGAGAAGCAGCTGGAGGAGGCTCGGCGCCTGGCATCGCTGCAGAAGAAGCGGGAGCTCAAGGTGGGGGCTTCCTTCTTTTCCCTCTACGTTTGGATCATGGGATGCCTGCGGCCTTGAGACATGCCAGCAGTCACATAGCTGGTTTTCTCAGGTTTGGCAGCGGAATCGCACGCATTTGAAGCTTATGCAAACAGCGCTGCGCAGCCCACGTGCTGAAACACTCCATTGCACCTCTTGGGAACTGGCCCCAATGCGCAGGCGGCGGGCATTGAGCTGCGGGATAAGCGGCGAGGCGGGCGCGGCATCGATTACGGCAAGGAGGTGCCTTTCGAGGTCAAGCCGGCGTCGGGCTTCTACGACACCACGGGTGCGCTGCTTTGTTTGCTTTGCTTTACACCAGGAGGCGCTTGGTGTGTGTGGAGTGCTTGCGGAAACCAAGTGGGCGGCATGCTGTCCGTTGCAGTGCATGATTGATTGCGTGGGCTGCCGCTGCCCCACTGTGACATGCCTGCCTGCAAGCTCCATCTAATGCTGTGCACCTACAAAGTGTCTGAGCTGCTGTGTTGTTTCTTCCATTGATGCTCTGCTGCAGAGGAGGTGCACGCCACTAAGGAGATTCGGGAGGAGTTCCGCCCCGTCACGATTGATGAGCTGGAGGGCAAGAAGCGGCGGGTGAGCACTGGGCACCAAATTGGGAAACTGGGGACAAGTTTCATGCAGCAGAATGCAGCAAACCACGTTGGATGCTGAGCTCCGCTGTGCTGGCTGATGGCACCGCCGGATCTGCATGTTGTCTGCCGATCACCCATCCTCTCATCAGCCTCGTGCCTTATGTGCTCGCTTTCATCATTGCCGCAGGACATTGAGGCGGCGCTGATCAAGCAGGATGTTGCCAAGGCCAAGATCGCGGAGCGACAAAACGGTGGGTGGACTGGCATGCTGCCCCACCGCTAACCGGCCCTAACACTGCGCTCGCCGGCTGGTGCCGCCCAGACGCGGCCCTTCGCTGCCATTAGCTGCCGTTTCAGCTGCCTGCGTGCTGCACACACCTGCACACACAACACCTGTGATACTCGCTTCTTCCTCCCACCTGTGATACCCACTTCTTCCTCCCACCTGTGACACCCACTTCTTCCTCCCGCTGCAGCGCCGGGCGCGATGCGCCGGGCCATCGAGATGAACGAGGCGGCGGCGCAGCGGCAGCGCGGCAAGATGATGCTTCCCGCGCCGCAGGTGGGGCGCTGCTGCAGCAGGGCTGGGCATGGCAAACGCCTCGGTGTGTGCAGAGCATTGAGTCTGGGCTGATCTAAAACACCAGGACAGCCAGCCAGCACCGCTGCTGAGCTGGACGTCAGGCCAGCTGGACAGGGCTTGGTTGCCCTCCCATACCAGCCCAGCTTGCTCGCACAGCCTCAGCACCTGCCGCCCCTCTGCCCTCCGCCACTCCACACTGCAGGTGTCGGACGCTGAGCTGGAGCAGCTGGCGCGTGCCGGCGAGCACGCAGTCGCCATGGACACGGACATCACAGAAGGTGGCAGCGCCGCCACGCGGCAGCTGCTGGGCGATTACGCCACGCCCGCGCGCTTCGCCACGCCCATGCGCACGCCTGCGCGCACGCCGGCGGCGGCGGGCGCCAATCGCGTGATGCAGGAGGCTCAAAACCTGCTGGCGCTGCAGGCGGGGCAGACGCCGCTGCTGGGTGGAGAGAATCCGGAGCTGCACCCCTCTGACTTTTCGGGAGTGACCCCCCGAACCGCGCCCTCAGCCACGCCAAACCCCCTGGCGGCGGCGGCGGCAGCAGTCGGCGCCACCCCCGGTCGCTCGATCGCGGGTGTGGCGGCCACCCCTGCGCTGGCGGGTGCTGTGCCCGCCACCGGCAGCCGCGCCATTGCCGGCATCTCTGCCACGCCGCTGCTGACGGGCGCGACGCCGGGGCGCGGCGGCGGCGCGGGCCTGCCCAGTGCCACCCCCACACCCATGCGCGATGCCCTGGGGCTGAACGACCCAGACAGCCTGGCGGGAGCGGCTTCCAAGCGCGAGGAGGCGGCGCGGCTGGCGCTGCAGCGCAATGAGCTGCGGGCGGGGCTGGCGCAGCTGCCGGCGCCCAAGAACGAGTACCAGATTGTGGTGCCCGAGCTGCCGGGTGCGTTTTGTGTGAGGGTGTGAAGGTGTTGTTGGGTGTGCCCATGAGTGTGTCCTGCGTGTGCCTTGCTGACTGCCAGATTTTGGTGCTGGAGCTGCCGGGGCGCTGGGACAGTGCGTGTGGGTGGTGCGTGTGCCCTGCAGCGTGTCGGGTGTGCCCTCCTTGCTGTTGCTGTTGTGTGCACTCGGGGGCAAGTTGCGCCTTGCCAGCAGATTGAGAGCTTAGCTTCATGGGTGTGCACCGCTCACCTTCCGCCTCCTCACCTCCTGCTCCCGCCTGCCCACTTGTTCCTGGTGCAGAGGAGGAGGCAGCGGGTGATGACTTTGAGGAGGATGCAGCGGACCGGGAGGCTCGGCGCAAAGCAGCCGCCGAGGCCGCTCGCCTGGCGGAGCTGCGCAAGCGGTCCAACGTCATGCAGCGCGGCCTGCCGCGGCCAGCCAGCCTGGAGCTGCTGCCGGCGGCGCGGCCCGACGAGCAGGTGGGCTGTTGTGTTGGGGTGTGTGTGTGTGTTGTTGTTGGAATCTCTGTGTGGTGTGGTGTGCTGGTGTGGGGGAGTGTGGGGCGGAAGGGTGTTCGCGGAGCAGGGCAGCACAGCATCGAGGCTGCATGGGTGGTGCTGAAGGGGGACCCACGGGCGTCAACCCCTGGCTTCCCAGCGACTGGAGGCATGTTTTGCCCGCATTGTTTTCACTCCCCTGCAACTGGAGCGGCTGTCTGCACGGGAGCTGGCTGAGGAGCTGCTCCACCGCAGTTGCACTGTTCACTTTACCCAGGGTTGCTCCTGACTCTGATCTTCCCTTTGCAGCTGGAGCGGCTGTCTGCGCGGGAGCTGGCTGAGGAGCTGCTGCAGCGCGAGTACGCCGCCCTGATCGCCTACGAGGCCGCCCGCCACCCGGTTCGGGAGGAGAAGAAGAAGGGGAAGAGCGCCAGCAGCGCGGCGGACGTGCCGCCCATCGAGGCGGTGAGCTGGGCATTGTGCTGTGCATGGGCGCCTGGGCTGGAGGGAGCCGGGCGGCCAGCTGAGCGGGGCGGCGGGCGGGACCAGTGCTTGCTGGCCGGCTGGGGACCGTGTGGCAGAGTTGCTGTGCCTGCAAACGCCTCCTTCCACACCTGAAACACTTGAACTGACGCGTGACCCCTCGAGGTTGGCTCCTCTTCCTCTGTTCTGGAGCACAGCTCTCACACCGTTCTCACCCCTTCCCTTGCAGTTTGAGGAGGAGGAGCTGGCGGTGGCCAGCCAGCTGCTGCGCTCCGAGGCCGAGTTTGTGCGCAAGGCCATGACGCACGGCGAGCTGGGCTTGTCAGGCAAGCACCTGTTGTTTGCAGCTGTTGCCTGTGTGGAGTATTTGAGCTGCAGGGTGGTTGCCCATGTGGCAGTGCGACCTGGGCCTGCCAGGCAAGGCTACGCCTGCTGCTGTGTGATTTGTGGTTAGCGGCAGGAGGGCTTGCTTGCTGCATGGCACAGCAATTCGGGCCTGCCTGGGAGCTTGCCTTGAGATTGATCCGACCTGCGGGGCGGGCTTGGCACAGCCACCCTCCCCAGCCGCGTGCATCCAACGGCCCAACTGTCCAACGTGCCTGGCACGCCTCGGCCAATACTCTGACCCCTGATTTTAAACCTTGCACCTCCCTCTGCTCTTCCCTGTGGTGCAGAGTACGCGGCGGCTTGGGAGGCTGTGGCCAAGGACATCATCTATGTGCCAACGCAGCAGCGGTACACACGGGCAGCCTCTGCCACCGCGCAGGACCGCGTCGCGTCGCTGCAGGTGGGCTTGGGTTGGGTTGAGATAGCACTGCACATTGCAAGCACAGCAGGCAGCTTTGCTTGGGCAGCATTTGCATGCAGACGGCATGTCAGCGGGGACTTGAGCCGCCTTGCCTACCATTCACTTGTTCTCCTGGCTCCCCTGTGCAGGCCGAGTTGGGACGGCGTGCGCAAGGAGATGCATCATCCATCTGTTTGCCACTGACCAATTAGTTTCCCTCCCTCCCCTGTGCAGGCCGAGTTTGACGGCGTGCGCAAGGAGATGGAGAAGGAGGCCAAGCGGGCGGCCAAGCTGGAGCAGAAGGTGGGAAGCGTCACCTCTTCTTGGAGTGTCTGTCGCATTTGGTTCTGTGTGAACGCGAAAGCCACCATGAATTTGCATGTGTGCCCGTGCAATGGCTTTAAAGCTGGAGCAGAAGGTGGGGGCCACCTCTCGCTGAGATGGACTGGTGCCAGGCATCCTGGTCTGATGATAAGCTGGCGGCAGGTTGCAAGCTCACGTTTGCTACACCTTTGCCTGTTGCCTGCCCCCCTTGCCATGGTGCTGACCCCTCTCCAACCCCACCCCGCCCTATGGTTCAGGTGGGCATCGTGACGGGCGGCCTGGCTTCCCGCCAGGACAAGCTGCGCAAGGAGGCGGAGGAGGCGTGGCAGAAGCTGCGGGACGCCACCACCGAGCTCGAGTGCTTCCGGTGCGCTCCCTGGGCTGCGCTGCTTGGGTTGGGTGCAGGGGTCGGGTAAGCGGCGTTTGTCCTGGCCTGGTACACAGCGTACTGGTGCTGGGTAGCATTCACCAACGTAAGTGAGGGGCGTGCATTGCATACAACATGCATACTTGGCATCTACCATCCATGCACTGGCTGTATCCCCTCACCAAGACGTTGATCCTCTGCGTCCTGCAGGGCGCTGCATGAGAACGAGCAGCGGAGCGCACCCGACCGTATCGAGGCGCTGCAGGTGCGCTGCCAACTTGCCCATGCATCTGCCTGGCTGGCTGGCTGGCTGGCTGGCTGGGAGGGCCGCACAGCTCAGCGCGCCGGGTGCAATGCTGTGCCTTGCAGCCGTGTGAGGTGTTACAGCGGCCGGGTGGGGTGGGCGCGTGGCAAGGCCGCCTGGGCTTGGCACTGCCGTTGCTCTCCACCAGTGATTCCGCCTTCCCATGGCTGTGCGCTTGTGCCTGCAACTGCCGCTGATCAGCAGGAATCTCATTGCCCCCGTTGCTGTGCGTTTGTGCGCAGAAATTTCACCCTCTCCTGTTGTTTTTTCTGCGCAGGCGCTGGTGGCGGCCCAGGGCCAGAAGGAGCAGGAGCTGCAGGAGCGGTACAAGGCGCTGGCGGAGGAGCGGGAAGACCTGCGCCGCGCGCTGCAGGCCGTGCCCGCGCAGTGAGGCTGGCACTGGGTGCTAGCCGGCAGGTGCCAAGCCTGCGCCGCGCGCTGCAGGCCCCGCCTCCGCAGCGAGGCATTCTCTACAGCACCAGCACTGCACACCAGTTGTTAGGCGCCAGGCTCTTGCGCAGAGCGCGGCCGCAGGGCTGCCTGTAGTCTGCAGTTATGACCCTGCAGTGCATTAAACAGCCCGCCGGGCCGCTTGCGGCCGGCCGCTGCTGTCCGGCGCTGCTTGGTTGCGGTGTGCTTGCGCTGGGCGGGTGCCAGCTGTTACCCGGGCGGAAGCTGCCTGGGCCGCCCGCTGTCGTGCCGCCCCTCCTCCTTTAGCTACCCCAGTTCGTTTTGCTGCCCTTTCCTGCTCCATTTGCTCCGCTGCTGCCTCTGCTGCTGCTCACCCCTCGATACCCCCTTGGCCGCCCCACGTGGCCGTGCCGGCGGGAAAGCTGCCCCGGCTCCCACACTGTGCGGCCAGGCCTGCCGCACGCCCAGGCAGCCATGTAATGACCCACAGGTGCCATCACCGCAGGGGTGGCTTGCGGTTTGAGCTAAGCTGGAGGGGGCTTGGGGTTGGCGGGCTGGTCGGCATGGGGCCCTCACGAGGCCGCATGAGACCCTGGTCTGACCGAGTCTGGACAGGCGGCTGCGCGCCCCTGTTGCTGCATCCTCACGCCTGTCACTGTACCATAGCCCCGCGATCAGCGCCGCCCGCTCGCCAAACACACACGCCATGGCGACCGTCAAGAAGGCTGCGGGCAGGGCCGGCCCGCCTGTGGCGCCCAAGAGTGAGCTGCAGCTGAATTGGCGGGTGGGGGCAGGCGGGGGCGCCGTCCAGCGCGAGCCCGAACGCCATCAGCGGCCATGTCCGCGGTCCCCAGCGCTGCCCGGCCTGCCATCCGCCGCGGCATCGCCCGGGGAGCCGCTGGCAGGCGCAGCCGCCGCGCAAAAGCAAGCAGAGGCCCGATCGCAGCTCGCCGACCGGCTGTCGCTTTGGGGGCCGGCCGCTGATCGCGGCGGCGCTCGAGAGCGGAAACCGCATCGGGGATGCGCCCACGGCCCGCCTCGCTAGCCGGCCGCCGGCACCCTCCGCTCGCGCCGCCTTCGGAGGCTGTGCGTTCCGCTCGACCCGCTGCTCATCACTCGCTAATGCCCGTGCCCCATGCCACCCTGCAGAGATCATTGACAGCATCAAAGAGGCGACCGGTGCGTCGGAGGACGACATCAGCGCAAGTGAGCAACCGCGGGGCGAGGGCGTTCATGCTGCGGGCTTGCAAAATGGGCTGCGTAATGCAGTCAGTGCAACCCCAGCAAGCGGAGCGTGCCTGCAGCTGTGCAGCAGTCGGGTGTCAGGCTGACATGCCATGAGTTCTCATGTGCCCTGCTGGTCGCTACACAGTGAGCTTGGAGTCTTTGGCACCCGGCCATGCTATGTGCCTGCTGGACTTGCGCAACCGCAGCCGTGCTGAACCACCCCGCGCATTCGTGCTGCGCCCCTTCTCCTGCCTGCAGTGCTGGCAGAGTGCAACTATGATGTCAATGAAGCCACCAGCCGACTGATCGACAGTGAGCGCAGGGGCAGCGGGCATGGGCTGGGGCCGGGGCATGTATTGCACTTGCTGCGACGACCTTCAAAATTGCGTGACCGCAAGGTTCGTGTGGCATGGCAGGGCTGCTGGCCATGCCTTTGATGCTGCCATGCCGCTGCTGCAGCTGCTGCAAACCTTGGCGGCGCTTTTCAACGTTCTGCTTCTGCTGCATTCAATCCATCTCTTGTCACCCTGCTGCAGACCCCTTCCAGAAAGTGAAGTCGAAGGACGAGAAGCGGAAGGAGGTGCGATCCATGCTGCAGATTGCACAGCTGCATGCACATTGCGATTTGGGGGCTGATTGCTGTGCTGTACTTACCCCAGCGGGTGGCACACAGGCTTGGCAGGCGTGTAAGGCCAAGCAGTCACCATGGCAGCATGACGTGATGTAGAGTGCCAGCAAGTACATGACATGTCCTGCGCCCGGTGTGCCATGGCGCATGGCAGCTGGCCATGCAACAGCGCTCAGCAGCAAAGCTCCCATTCTGACGCACCCTGCTGGCTTTTGCTTCACCCTGTTGCAGCGCGAGGCACGGGAGGCGCGTGATCGGGCGACGGAGCGGCGGCAGCAGGCGCAGTCGGGCGGCTTCAGCGGCCGCGGCGGCCGTGGCACGGGCGGCAGGGGCTTTGGCGGCGGCCGCGGTGAGCACAGCGGGTGCAGGAAGGGGCTGGCACACTGGTGGCAATTGATGACTGCAATGCTGTGCTGTTCCTCAGCTCTGCTCCTGTGTTCCTGCTGCCACGCTTTGCCCTTGCCCTGGCAGCCCTGTCTGCCTCTCTCCTTCCGGCCGCTTGCTCATTGTGCACTCCCAAGCTCCCCCACCGCAGGCCGCGGCCCGTACCAGCGCCCTGCAGCGGAGGAGGCGGCGGCGGCCCCTGCTGCGGCGGCTGCCCCTGCTGAGGAGGAGGTCCCCTTCAGCTCTGCGCCCGCGGCGCCCGAGCCGGCGGCCGCCCCTGCCCCAGCACCCACCTACTCCAAGGCCCCTGGCGATGTGGCGGCCCCCGCCCCCGCTGCAGCTGCCCCCGCGCCGCGCACCATGGCGGATGTGCTGCGTGCCAAGGCAGCGGCGCCGCCCGCCCCCGCGCCCGCCCCCGCGCCCGCAGCAGCAGCAGCCGCGCCGGCGGCGGCCCCCGCAGCAGCAGCCCCCGCGGTGGCGGCGCCGGTGGCGCCCGCTCCCGCGGCCCCCTCACCCACCCCGCCCGCCCCTGTGGAGCAGCAGCCCGCAACCACGCTGGCGGCGGCGGCTGGCGGCGCGCCCGCTGCCCCTGCGGCCGACACCTCTGCTGGTCAGATCAGCTCCGGCCTGGGCCTGGGTGCCGTGGGCCAGCCCTACCAGACCGCCGCGGCCGCCGCGGTGCCCGAGCCCGCGGCTGCCGCCGCGCCCGCGCCTGTGCCCGCTGCCTCTGCCTGGGGCAAGCCCGCTGCGGCACCCGCTGCGCCCGCCGGTGCAGCGGCGTCTGCCGGCCTCGGCCTCATGTCCGCTCTGGCGGGCAGCGCTGCAGCGCCCGCCCCTGCGGCCGCCGCTCCTGCTCCTGAGGAGGCTCCCGCCGCTGTGTCTGGCCTGATGGCTCAGCCTGCCACCCAGCCCGCGGCTGCCGCGGCCGGCGGCGCCCCCGGTGTGGACGCCACCATGCTGCAGTTTGGCCAGCTCAACTTTGGCACCGCCGCTGGCGACTACGGCACCGGATTCGCCTCCTTTGACGCTGCTGCGGCCGCCAAGCCCGCCGAGGCCTCCGCCCCCGCTGCCGCTGCCGCTCAGCAGAAGGCTGCCCAGGCGGCGTTCGAGTCGTACCAGGCGCAGCCCGCCGCTGCCGCCGCCAAGCCTGCCGATCAGGCGCAGGCTGCGCAGCAGTTTGCCGGCTACGGCCAGCAGGTGTGCGGGGAGGGTGGCTGCTAGGATGGGCGATGCGCAGGGCTGCTGAGGAACTCTGTTTGCAACCAGCAGTTGGACAGCGAGGAGTGAAATCTGGCGGCATCAAGTGCAGGCGGCCATGCTTTCTTGTGCTGTACAGAAGCATGCAATTGAACCTGTGCAATCTTTCTACCCATCCCACTGCAGTACGGCTACGCCGCATATGCCCAGCCCCAGCAGCCCAAGCCCCAGCCCGCCCAGCAGCCGGCGGCCCAGCAGCAGGCGGCCCAGCAGCAGCAGGCGGCCCCCGCCCAGCAGACTGCTTACGACTACTACCAGCAGGTGCGCTTTTGTGGCATTTCCTTTACCCAGTTGGCTGGCTGTGACATTCCCACCCCGGCATGTTGTGCCACGCAGCATGGCAGGTGCTAGGCATGGCAGCCGGCACTGCCCGCCTCTCGCTGCCCTTTGAATCTGCCCTTTCCGTGCTCCTTGCTGCCGCAGGCGCAGGCGCAGGCCCAGGCTCACCAGCAGCCCGCCCAGCAGTACGGCCAGCAGCAGCAGCAGCAGCAGCAGCAGCAGCAGCAGGGCCGCAACGACCGCAAGGCGTACCAGCAGGCGAGCGGGCGGGCTTGCTGGGCCGGCTGTTGCTGCTGGGCTGTAGTACCCATCTCCTGCATGGCGGTTTTCTGTCCTGGCTGGCAACCGAGGCATGCGGCTGGCAGCATGCTGCTGCTGCAAGGTTGACACAACACAGGGCGACCAACTCAACTTGCACCTCTGCTCTCACTCCCTCTTATTGCAGGGCGGCGCCAAGCCCCAGGACCAGGCTGCCGCGCAGGCGGGCGCCCCCCAGATGCCCCAGATGCCCTACGGCATGGGCGCCTATGGCTACGGAGCCATGCCCCAGGTGGGAGGGTGGAAGTATCCGGTAGTTAGGAAGGGCTGGACAGCCTGTCTGCAGAAAACACTGGCTTCCATGCGTGTGCATGCCAATCGTGCCGCCCGTGCTGCCACCGCCATACGACACAGCGCACTAAACACTGCCCCTTCCGCTTTGCCCCTCACTTCTGCAGTACCCCTACATGGCCAACCCCTATGGCGGCTACCCTTACGGTGCTGGCTATGCCGGCTATGCCCAGCCCGGCGCCCCCACCTACCCGCCCCAGGTGAGCAGGGGGGCAGCCGCTGCATGTGCTGTGTGCCACGCCGCCACCCTGCTGAGCGCATGGCAGACTGCACAGCAGCAGTTCGGATGCCACGCCTGAAGGCTCCCAGTGTGAGGCTCTGTTTTGCCTGCACATCAACCTCCCTTGCTGCCAACCCTTGCGCCAACAGGCTGCCGGCCAGGCGTACGGCCAGCAGGGCTACGGCCGCCAGCAGGGCTATGGCCTGTACGAGGACCAGGGCGCATCTGCAGGTGGGCCGCTGTGCTTGCAAGGGCTTGGTGGGTTGAGCGTGAGGTGGCACATGAAGTTGGACAGCATAGTTCGCAGTCAACACAGTCAACACTCCTTTGGCTGCTTGCCTTTCCTTAGCGATTTGCCGGCAGCCAGTGTGCCTACAATCCCACCCTCTAGCCTCACCTGCCTGCCACCCTGTCCCTTCCCGCCCCACAGCAGGCTACGCGGGTGGCAAGCAGGACGCTCAGGCTGCCCAGGGCGCCATGGGTGCCCAGCAGGGCTATGCCGGCGCCCAGGGCTATGGCCAGTACGGCGCTCAGGGCTACGGCCAGTTCTACCAGCAGGCAAGCTGCTTATTTGACTGCTGATCGTGGCATGGATAATTGCTGTTTGCCTGCGCCACCCATATGGGGTGCATGCCTGCTGCAGCGCACCTGTGGCTGTGCAGCGGCTAGTGCGCTCTGCCCGTGCACGCTGCCTTATCTCAGAATGCCCATTTCCGAAGTCCATGTCGCTTGCTGACCGCTGCTTACACTTCCCCTCTCGTTTCCAGGGCCAGCAGGGCTACCAGCAGGGCTTCTACGGCGGCAAGTGAACTGCTCAAGCTGAGCAGCCACTGAGCCGCTGAGCTGGCGCCAGTCGCCAGCCAGCCCTCCAGCATGCCCTTTGGAGCAGCCCAGTCAGTACCCCACTGGGCGCCCGCCAATGCCCCGCCAGCCGGCACGGCAAGCACGCTGTGCTGTGCTTGGCGGCAGCGCAATCCCCTCAAGTGCAACCCGAGCAGCCCGCCGCGGCAGCAGTCAGCGGCAGTGCAGCGCGGCAGCCTGGATGGGGTCCCCTTAGATAGTGAGCTCTGTGCACTCGGCGATGCAGAGAACAGGGGCTTCCTCCCTTCGTCCCCTCCCGTCTCGAGTCGAGCGGCGAAGCGCCGTTCCGAGCGGCGCCCAGCCCGCTTTAATCCCCGCAAGTCCAACCCTTCATTGACCCGCCGGCCCCGCCGTCTCTTTAGGCGTTTTCCTGTGCCGGCTCGCTTGTTTGTTTTTCACCCCTGCGGTTTCGCTCCCCTTTTTACCTGGCTTTTTTCACACACACACACCGCCTCGTACCCACCACGTGGTGATATGCCGCCCCTCTCCCTCTGCGCCATTGCTGCCGCTGCCCCTGTGCACACCGCAAGCAACATTGGATAACGCCCGCTGGCCGCGGCTCGCGTGTAAGCCGGCCCTGGCTGAGTGAGCAGGCATGTTGCAATTTGCAGAGGCAGACATGGGCGGGCAATGAAAAAAAAACAGTGGCAGGAAATGCACGTCAAGGCAAGGAGTTTGAGCAAAGGTTGGAAGGAGGGGTGCTGTGCCTGGCACTGACGGGGAGTGTATGCAGCAGGCGCAGGGCAGGCCTGTGCATGTACGGGGCAGGATTGCAAAGCATTGCGCACCAAATCGCTATGGCAGCGGCTATGTGCCGATACCAAACAGGATGGCGCCAGGGGGCAGCCCTTCTGGGCGGTCCTGCAAACCGCACAACACGGCAAACACAAAACGGAGGCTGGGCAAGTGTTTGAGGTGGCGCCAGCTGTCGCTATGCGCCAGGGCGGTGCTAAGGTTGACATCCAGCTCCTTCAGGGCGCTTAGGTGGCTGAGCTCGGGCGGCAGTGCCAAGCATCCGGCCAGCCAGAGGGAAGTGACTTGTTGCAGCGAGGCGAGCGCTTCAAAGCCTGCTGTGATGTTATTTGCTGCAATGTCCAGGCTGCAGGGGCGGATGGGGGGAGTCGGCGGCAGTGGTTTGAGGCAGTCGTGCTCATGCATACTTCAACATGCTCTGCGATTGCTACCACCCTCAAAATCCAGCTAAATCAGTAAGGCCCGAGAGCGCATGTGGCAGGCCTGCTACAGCCACCTTTCCAAGGAGGTTCACCTGCGCAGGGCTGTGAGGGTTCCAACGGCCGCCGGCAGCTGCTCCAGCTCGCAGGCTGCAAGGTCTAGGCGTGTGAGCAGCAGGGCTGCCAGGTGATCCCAGCCGCCAGCACCGCTGGCACGGCCCAGTGGGTTGTTTGACGCATCCAGGTCGGCCAGGGATGACAGGCAGGACAGAGAGAGAGTTGGGCAGGCACGCCAGGCCCACCGCCTGCAGGTTCAGGCGCGTCAAGCGGCCTAGCGCTGCCAGCGCCTGCCAGCCCTCCTGCCGCTGCAGCGTGCAGCGGCCGAGGTCCAGGCTGCACAGCGCGGTGCAGCGTGCCAGCTCAGCAGGCAGGCGGGGCAGCTTGGACGTGCTGAGGGGCAGGTGGGTGAGGCGGCCGCCCGGCAGATGCTCCCAGCCGCCTGCCATCACTTCGTTGCTGCGAGAGAAGGGGTTGCTGCCGAGAGAAAGGCTCTGCAGGCCCGTGAGCCGTGCCAGGTCTGGAGGCACAGCCCGAAGGTTGCAGTCCGCCAGCATCAACTGCGTCAGCGTGGTCGGCAGGCACGCCAGCGTGCCGGGGCCGGTTGCCAGCTGGCGCCACCAGCCGATCTCCAAGCTGGCAAGGTTTGGCATGCGGCCGAGCACAGGCGGCAGCTGCTGCAGCCAGCCGGTGCGGTAAATGTCCAGGCTCGTCAGGCCAGTGGGCAGGTGCTGCCAGCCGCCCCGCACCGCAATGTTGAAGGCGCAGTCCAGGCGGCGCAGGGCCGTCAGGCGGCTCAGCACGGCAGGCAGCTGGTCGGGCAGGTTGCGGTCCTCGTGGGAGTGCCAGCATGGCATCTCCAGCAGCGCCAGGCGCCCTAGGCCCGCCAGGCGCTCCCAGCCAGAGCGAAGCAGGTTGCCGCCCAAACGCAACTCGAGCAGCTGCGGCATGCCGGCCAGTGCAGCGGGGACAGCATTCAGGCCGTTTTGCTGAGGTCGAGGCAGGTGAGCGCGACGAGGCGCGGCAGGTGGCCAAAGCCCTTGGTCAGGCCGCGGTTGCGAGACACATTGAGCTGCTGCAGGCGCGACAGCGCTGATAGGCCGGGTGGCAGTCGCCGTAGGCCCGCATCCACTAGAACCAGCCTCGTCAGCTGCGTGTGCATAAAGATTCGCGACAGCTGGTGCATTTCCACACTCTGCCGCAGCAACTCCACATCAACCAGCGTGGGGACTGCGGCGGGGAGGGGCAGTGACAGGCAGACGGTGTAAACAGCTGCCAGCAAGCGCTGCCGCTGGGGTTTGGGGTGCGTGACATGGCAAGCGCTGGCGCCCGATCCCACCACAGCCCGCACACACTTGGAGGCAGCGGCAGCTCCAGGCCAGGCTCAAAGTCGTTGATGCTGCAGCCCTCGCCGCCCAGCGGCGCGCAGCGCAGGGCGGCCGCCGCAGGGCGGCGTGCAGCCAGCCAGCGCTGGAAAGAAGCCAGCGCCTTGGGGGCCCATAGGTCAGCGGCGGCAATGGTGGCGCCGTGCCAGAATTCGCCGCTCCGTTGCAGCAGGCGGCGGCAGGTGGCCGCCAGGCACAGCTTATCGCGCTGGGCAAGGTGTGCCGCGAGCAGCGCCAGGACGCCGCTGGGCAGATTGGGCAGGCTGGCGGCCGCGCTCGACTGCAACTGCGCTGGCCCGGCAGGCTCGGCAGCAAGGCGCAGGCCCTCCAGGCGCTGCTCAGTGGCATCGATGGCACGGGGGTGCCACATGAGGTGCTGCAAGAAGCAGGGCGGTGAGGAGACAACGTTAGGGTTTAGTGCCAGCAGGCGGTGACGGCGGCGCGCCGGAACAGAGCCGCTGCGTGAGTGAGGCATGATCGGGATCAACGCAATGATCAGTGACTGGATGATCAGCAACGCGACCGATGCCCGGCTGAGGCCGCAGGCGCGCAGGAGTCGGACGATGGAACTGGGCAGGCGCACCTGCCGACGTGTCTCTCTCTGTGTCAGTGGAAGTTGCAAGGCGAACCAAAGCGAGAGGTCCCCTATGAGCACGGCAAGCGCAAATGCACCGCATGTTTGCGGCAAGGAAGGCTCGGAAGGCGGCCTGATCCTGTTCCTTTCCTGTCCGATGAGCTGCTAGTTCCACGATGTTGACAGTGCAAGCAGCAGCAGCCAGCGCGCCGGGCCAGCTGCACCCCGGCGGCAACAGCCTGCCGCCCCCAGGCGGGCTGGGGGTGAGCCTGACCGTCCCATGGTTGGCCAAAGAAGTCGATAGTTGGCCCGGCAGCACTCCAAGGCAGCCCCGCCTGCCGCCGCTGCCGCCGCCGCCACGCTTGCTCCCTTCCCCCCTCCTGCTCCCCCGCAGCCGGCCTGGCCGCCCGCCCCGGATGTTCAAAGCCTGATGCCAGACGAGTACGGGGCTCTGATGTGGAGCGAGTACACCCTGCAGCAGCTGGTCAAGCAGGTGCGATCTGTTTACTGGGGGCGTTTGCAGGCACCCTATGCCCTCCCTGCCAACCTTACGCCTTGCAATCGGCCCGCTGCAGGGGGAGACAACAATGCTGGACGCAGCGGATGTGGAGTGGCACATCACCAACCACAACGAGGAGTATTGTCAGGGCGGGGAGGCAGCGGTGCACATTGTGCGCTGGCAAAACCGCCGCGGCGTGCCCTCCAGCTGGCCAATTGCCGAGGGGGAGCAAGTCGCCCTCAAGGTGCACCGCCGGCCTGACGGCAAGGGCGGGCTCAAAGAAGTGCTGACCGAGGGCGAAGCTGAAGAGGAAGGTGAGTGCAGGTGTTGCAGGTTGACTGTTGTGACCTGGATTCTGCATGTGCCCGCGTGCTTTTGTGCAGCTTGCATCGTTTCCTGGATTGAGAGACTCCGGCACCTAAGCTCACCGATCCCTCGTGCCCCGTGTCTCTCTGCCCGACTGCTGCAGCGCGCATAGCGCGGCGCCTACTGCGCAAGGAAGTGAATGCGCTGGACATCCTGCGGCGCGCCGGCTGCACCAACAACATCCCTGAGCTGCTGGGTGTCTTTCAGCGCACGGGCAGCGCGCAAGAGCTGGCAAGTGCCTGGGCGGGGTTAGGGTGCGGCGTAGCCGTGCTGGCCGGCGGGCGGAGACTGGGGTGCTGGCTGCCTTGGGAGATCCTCATAAGCCAGACTTGTTGACAATGTGTCAGCATTGGCATCCCTTTTCAGCCGCTGTTTGGGTATGCAATGCGCGCCTACCGCCACGGCAGCCTGAACCACTTCCTGCTCCGCACTTGCGACCGGTGGGTGGAGGCTGGGTGGATTGGGTCTTGTTTTGGCCTGCCATTTGGTTCGGCAGGTGCACCCCCAGCTGTCTGTTGTTGCCTGGTCACTGAACAGCTTGCCCTGTACACGAGCGCAGGCTCGTGTCGGAGAGGGAGTTTGCTGCGTTCTTCAGCTCGGCCAAGATGGCAGGTGTGGCACCTCGCCAATATGCCCTGGCCCGCTCCGCTGGATACTGCATACCGCTTGCTTGGCGGCGCCATAGGGCCAAGGCCTGCCAAACTATGGCTGACCCTCTCAACTGTTTTCCTTGCCATCCAGCTCACTACTCCAAGCTGCATGATGTGCTGAGCCGCCTGGGCTATGCCGAAGTGCCCGAACACCTGGCTGAGCAGCTGCCGCCGCCGGTGTCAGACGGTGCTGGCACGCCGCAGGTCCCCTCCCGCCCACGCCGCCGCGGGCTGCTGCTGCAGGACATCAGCAGGTGGGGGACCAAGCGCGTGCCTGTGCCTGCTATGTGGATGGGACTCCTCACTTTCCTGCTGCTTGGCATGCGGCACATAGCTGGTGCCGGGCAGAGGATCAATGGCCTGCTGACTCATTTCCCCGCAAGTGCAGCAACAACCTTCTGCTGAAGGAGATGCAGGGCGGCTGCGAGCTGCTCTTCTGCGACCCCACTCGAGCCGAGCTGATGGACAACTTGGAGCGTGCCCAAGGGTGCGCTGCTGCCCAGGGCATAAGAGCTTGGCCTTTGACACCCACACTTCCTACTCTGGATAGATTGTGCATGCGTTTTGCTTAAGTGTGCTTGGCCGGTGAGCATCCCCGTCTGCTCACCATTGCTTGCCCCCATGCGGCCTGCTGTGCGCCACATACCTGTACTTTCTGCTCTGGCAGGACGCGGAGCATTACTGCCACGTGGGTGTGGGGCTCCATGGCTGCCCGCGAGCGCCTGCTGGACGAAGGGGCGGATGTCTACAGCCTCAACATGTGCATGCTGGAGGTGAGGGCGGTTCAGCAGGGTGGCCGCTGTGTGGTGGGTCATACATCAGGTCGACGGTGTGGTTTGGAGGCTGAGGATAGCCAGGAGGAAGGTTTTGCTTCCCGCAGTTTGTAAGGCTGCGCAGCAGGGCAGGCTTTGGGGCATTCTCCTAGGACCTCAGCCTTGATTCGTGCAAGCGAGCTGCATCAGTCCCTACTACATGCTGCACCCCATGCCCCATGCAGCTGTGGGCTGTGGCGGAGGGCACACCCGTGGCGCTGGCTCAACTAGTCCACATGCTACGACCTGGCAAGAGCATGTACGAATGCACCGCAGACATCAGCCAAATGCGGCTGAATACAGCATGCTGGTCCTGGCTGCTTAACATGTCTACTCAGCATGCCGATGAGCTGCATCCTGTCTGTCAAGTTCTTGCAGGGACACCGCAGTAACTTTCATGCGTGCGCTGTGCACCGCCATGCTCAAGCAGCACGCCCTGGGCAGCAGCTGCTGCGGCATTGTGCCACGCGTTCAGCGCCAGCTGCCGGTGAGCCAGGCTGTCAAACGCTTTGCCACGTGCTGTGCTGAAGGGTTGAATTAAAACAGCGGCCGGCAGGGCTGCAAGCTGCACCCCGCTGCTATGTGAGCGCAACATGCAAGGCATGTCCGTCCCTTTCTTACGCTCGTTCACTCTGCAGCTGTCATGGCTGATGCTGTGGGCCATCCTGCTGGGCTGCGACGACTTCCAAAGCAAGCAGGCGATGGACAGCGGGCGGCGCCACCGGCGGCCGAGCGTGGCAGACATGGCTGACGTGGCCGGCCGCTTGAAGGCGGTTGCTGAGCATATGGAGGTGCGATGGTTGGGGCGGCAGGGCGGTGTAAGATTGCAAACTGAATTCAAGGCAGGTATGGTAGCAAGTGTGCCCCTCACATGCAGCATGCAGATCAGTCCAAGCTGCTGGACGTCCGCCATCACTGCGTTGCACTCGTGCCCGTCCACTGACTCTCGTCCTCATTTGCGGCAGGAGCTGGAGGGCGGCATTACCGAGGCAGCGCTGGAGGCACCCGCCGGCGCCGCACTGGTGCAGGAGTGCGTGCAGCTGTACAACCGCCTGGCTGCCCTGACGCGTCTGGACGACCCCAAACTGCTGCTGGCGGTGAGTGGACGGGCTGAGGGTGGGCGGTAGCAGCTGCCTGTGCAACTGCTGGGCAAGTAAAGCCGATGCATCAGTGCTATTTGCCGGCAATCTCATCCATCACCTGCTGCACTGCGATGTCAGCCTTCTTCCTTGCCTCCCCTCCCACAGGACTCCAGCCTGCGCTGGGTGGCCACGTGCTTCCTGCAGCAGGAGCACCCACTGGTGGCGGCCATGGCGCGCCAGGTGCACAGCAGCCAAAGCATGCCAACTGGGCAGCAAGCACGCGCTTTCAATGCTGTTCTGCATGCCTGCGGCAGCTGTGCAAAACACCCTGCTTTTTGCCCCGTCACATTTCCGACATGTCTGACCTGACATTGCAGGGCGGCCTGGTGCCGGGCCCTGACAACCGCTGCGCCATCCCCAAGCTGGCAGCTGGCGTGCTCTACTTTCAGCATGCCGTGATGGCAAGTGCATTGCGCTATGGCGTGCATTACAGCTTGGCTTGCTTTGGTGCCATGTTTGTGAGATCGCACTGTGCATGGTATCTGTGGCTCGTGGTTGTGCAGGCCAAGAATCATCTTATTGTACTTCCATCTGTCTGAAGCTTGGCCAAGTTTTATATGTTGCCTGCGGGAGGCCCAAAAGGCGGCCAAATGGGAGAGTGTCCAGCAGGTGAAGGAGCGCTGCAACCCCATGCTGATGGAGATGTGCCAGGTGAGGCAAAGTGACTAATCGCAAGGGTGGCGGGGAGTTGCCTGCGTGCGGCAAGGTTCACTCGACCGACCGTGCTCAGGTTGACTCCCTTGTTTCACTGCCGTGCGAGCCTGCTGTGTGCTGGCTGCCTCTTTGACCCCCAGCGGTCTGATTCCCTTTCCTGGTCCGCCCTCTCACGCAGGAGTACCGCGAGCTGCAGCTGCAGGTGCTGCGCCTTGTGCCACCTGGCTCAGAGCTGGCGCAGTTCGTGCGTGACAAAGATGCCAGCCTGCCGGCCAATATGAACCACTTCATGCAGCAGGGAGTGGCGTTGGGCATCCTGCCCCCGCTGCTCGAGCCGTCTACAGCGGTGGACGCTGTGCAGCTGCCGGCAGTCACTGCTGCGGCTGCCCAGCCTCCCCAGCCTTGCACGGCCGGCCCAGCGTCGCAGCTGGCGCAAGCTGGTGTGGCAGCTGTGCCAGGGGCTCAGCTTGCTGGTGGGCCTGCTGTGCCTGCCTCGCCATTGCAGCAGCCAGTGCCGGCACACGCTGCGGCGGAGTCAAAACATGCAGGTGTACTCGGCCTGCCTGCTGCAGCGGCAGTGCAGCCGCTTGTGCCAGCCTCTGGGCTCGCTCCTGAGCCTGGTGCCCACGCCTGGCAGCCAGCAGCAGCACACCCACTGGGGCACGGCATCAACCTTAACCTGAGCAACCAGCCATCCCTGCCCAACCCCAGCAGCACGCTGGGCCAGCCTGCTGCAGCAGCCGCAGGGCCCAGTGGGACCCATGCTGTGCCTGCAAGCGCAGTGCAGCAGCCTGCGCTGCAGCAGGCCATGCCGGCCCCTCAGCACACAGATGCTCCTGCTGTGCCCGCTGCGGTGCTGCTGCTTTCGCCGTCAGCATTTGTGCCGCCGCTTGGTGCCCAGTCATGGCAAGCGGCAGCGCAGATGCTGGTTGCACACTCTCCAGCTGCCTGCCCGCTGGGGCAGGTCGGGATTGAGCAGCCCGGTCCCAGCAGCCAGCCAACCCTCACTCTGCTGCAGCACCAGCTGCTGCCCAGCATGCTGGCTCCTGCTGGACTGCTGATGGCCATCCCTGCAAGCCCGAGCCAGCCGGCAGCCCTGGCAACCCAAAGCAACTACTGGCCCATGCAGCTCTCTGCTGGCTTTGGCATCGGAGCCAGCCCACACCTGGAACAGTGGCCTGCCGTGCCCTCCCCGCCGCCACCCGCCGGTTCAGGCGTCACGCATGCCGCCCCATCAGCTGATGGTGCGGCAGGCGGGGCAGGCGCAGCTGCGTGGCCCTGGCCCGGGGCACCTGCAGAGATAGCAGCTGTAGCAGCGCCCTGCCAGCCTGAGTCTCCGACCAAGGAACGCAAGCTTGGACCTTGCAGCGGCTTGGGTTGGGCTGCCTCGGCCCCGCCGCAGGGGGAGGGGGGCACGCTGAAGGCCGCCGCCCAGCTGCACAGTCTTGGCGCCGGTGCCCCCTCCGCTTCCTGTGCCGCATCCCCTGCTGCTGCCTTTCCTGCTGCTCCTGCTTGACACTGCGGGTAAGATCTGTTGTGCTGGCCGTTTTGGTGCCGGTGGTCACTTGTAGTACCTGTAGCAGCGCCCACCTCGTCTAAACCGCTAGGTGACGGTGCACTGCCGCACCCCAAGTTGGCCCAACACAATTTCGCTAGTGCCCACCCTCTTCCGCCACCGCTTCACCCCACAGCACAGATGACTGAGTTCCTGCTGGTGGCGCCGCTCATCCCTGGCCTGGACGCGGGCAATCCCAGCACGATGAACTGCAACAACAGCGCCAAGCCGGACTGGATCAAGGCGGTGCCATTGCCGCGGCAGAGCGCGATGTCTAGAACTGTGGCAGGGAGAGCGCACCGGCCGCGTCACACGCTGCGCAGATTCTGTGCCTGCCCCTGCTGATTGGCAGGCAGGCCCCTGTGTACCGCTGCTGCGGCTAAGCAAGAATGATGCAAGGCCTGGTCAACATCGCGACACTGCCAATGTACAAACAGGAATTAGGGGCTATTTGGCCATGAAATTCATGGTGGCCAGGCAAGGCCTTAGCTTGCGAATGCGTAGACAGACTGGAGACCCTATCCAACCCGCGGTTGAGGGCTGTACTGCAGCGGCGGCAATGGCAGTGGCGGCGGCGGCGGCGGCGGCGGCGGCGGCACAGCGCCTTGGATGCCGACATGGAGCAGCCCCGTGAGTTATTTCCTAGAGCTATTTGTTCTTTCCGACGATCACCGCTTCACCACCAATGCGAGCGGAGGAATGAACACAAAATGCGGCACTTGTGCAGTCTGCACGAGTTATTCCTGCACCAATGAGCTGATAAGCTCACGATGTTGCCAGTGCCAGCAGCCGCCGGCGGGCCGGGCCCTCTTCAACCCGGCGGCAACAGCCAGCCGCCCCCAGGCGGGCTGGAGGTGAGCCTCGCCCTTCTCAAACATCCACGAACTCGGTAGCGACATGGAAGCACTGTAAGGCAGCCCCGCCACGCCGCCGCTGCCGCCGCCTGCCGCCGCCGTCGCCACGCTTGCTCCCTTCCGCCCTCCTGCTGCCCCGCAGCCGGCGTTGCCACCCAGCCTGGATGTGCGAGACCTGATGCCCTATGGCTGTGGGTCGCCGATGCAAAGTCGGTACACTTTGAAGCGGCTGGTAGAGCAGGTGCGCACCAGACTGCTTGCCGGCACAGCGAGCAGGGGTAAGTTGCACGGCGGGGAGTGCCCTGGCCGACTTTGTCTGCTTCTTGAGATCGGTCCCGCTGCAGGGGGACACAACCATGCTGGATCCGGACGATGTGGACTGGAACATCAAGAACCGCGCAGAAGAGTTGTACCACGGCGGGGAGGCAGCTGTGCGCATCGTGCGGTGGCACAACTGCCGCGGCGCGCCTTCCAGCTGGCCAATTGCCGAGGGGGAGCGAGTCGCCCTCAAGGTTTATCACAAGTCAAACGGCAAAGGAGGATTCAAGGAAGTGGTGAGCGAAGCCGACGCTGAAGACGAAGGTGGGTGCAGGTGTGGCAGCGGCTGGCGGTTGCTTCGTTACGAAACTGCCATGCGGCAGACGGGTGCACGCACGTGCACGGCGGGGCCCGCGGCTTTGCCGACCAACACCTCTGTGGCCTGGATTCTGCGTGCTCTTGTGAAGTACCTGTTGTGCACGCCTAAGCGGCTTGCATCGTTTCTTGGATTGAACCGTCAAGCTCACTGAGCCCCGGTGTCTCCTGCCTCCGCTCGTGTACTGCAGCGCGCATAGCGCAGCGCTGCGCGCGATAGGAGGTGAATGCTCTGGACATCCTGCGGCGCGCCGGCTGCGCCGACTGCATCCCCCAGCTGCTGGGCGTCTTCGGGCGCAAGGGCAACATGCAACAACTGCCGAGAGAGCTGGCAAGTGCCGGGCAAGGGTGTTGCCTCAGCTGTGCGTGCAGGCGAGCAGAGGCGGCGTGCAGGCGCCGGTGATGCTGTAAACGCATTGCAGTGCATCAACTGCATCCATGAAAGCACCCAGCACCAATACTATCCCGTGGTGTAGCCGCTGTTTGGGTATGCGATGAGAGCCTACCGCCACGGCAGCCTGGCCCGCTTCCTGTGCCGCACCTGCGACCGGTGGGCTGAGGCTGGTTGAGTGGGGTGGGCGGTTGAGCCTACCATCTGGCTGGGCGCATTGCAGCCCCATATGTCAGACTTTCAGCGCCTGGGGAACTAAACAAACTTGACCATCCGTGCAGGCTGGTTCCAGAGACAGAGTTTGCCACGTTCTTCGGCCCGGCCAAGCTGGCAGGTGTGGTGTCTCACCGTGCGCATGCCGTGCTCTACCATGGCGCTCTGCCACATCTGCAGAGCTGACTCTCTCTTGCCCGCTCACTCCCCCTGCAGCTCACTACTCCAAGCTGCACGATGTGCTGAGCCGCCTGGGCTATGCCGAAGTGCCAGAGCACCTGGCTGAGCAGCTGCCGCCGGTCCCGGATGGCGCTGCCGCGCCACAGGCACCCGCCCGTCCACGCCGCCGCGGGCTGCTGTTACAGGTGCGCAGGATGAGGCAGGGTTTGGGTACAGCAACCAGCTGTGGGGCTCACGTCCAGAGGCAGGTGAAGCAAGGTGTGAGTGAGGGCCGTAGATGGGCGGCCGGTGGGATCACACATGGCGCCCGCCCACTGCCGGCCCTCCATACTGAATCCCTGCCCGAGAGTCTTGGTTGCCCTGCCTGCTTGTCACACGGCGGCCATGCCGAAGCTCACGTCCTGCATTTGCTTCTGCGCAGGACATCAGCACAAACAACCTGCTCATCAAGGATCTGAAGGAGGGACAGGGTGGCTGCGAGCTGCTCTTCGCCGACCCCTCTCGAGCGGAGCTTATGGACAACTTGGAGCGTGCCCAAGGGTGCGCTGCTGCCTGGCGCAATGCTTGCTCAGTACTGCCGCGTAGGCTGTAGCTGTGGCGCTTCTTGCGCAGACTTGGCCTGGCCTGGTGCGCACCCCCATTTACTCCAGTGCAATTGCTCCTGCTGTACATCACACCACACTCATGCAAGCTCCCATGTATGTGCTCTTTTCCCTTGAAGGAGGGGGTACATCACTGCCACATGGCTGTGGGGCTCCTTGGCCGCGCGGCAGTGCGTACTGGACGAAGGGGTGGATGTGTACAGCCTCAACATGTGCATGCTGGAGGTGCGAGTGGGAGGCACGATTGCTTGGCCGTAGTTTGCCAGGCTGTGCAACAGGGCGCATTTTGCACGGGCGCGTTCACGAGCAGCACATGTTGCTCGTTCAAAAGACACGCTGCAGTCCATGCCATGCAGGTGTGGGCTGTGGCGGAAGGCACACCCATTGCGCTGGCCCAACTGGTCAGCATGCTGCAACCAAGCATGTGAGGCAGAGTGCATACGTGCAGAATAAACAGCAGTGCTCGCTGCTTGACATGCCAATCGACACTCGCCGGCGCTGAACACGCACCTCTCCTCATTTTGCAGGGAGTCTGGAGTCACTTTTACACGAGCACTTAACACCGCCATGCTCAAGCAGCACGCCATGGGCAGCAGCGCCTGCGGCATCGTGCCACGCGTCCGGCACGAGCTGCCGGTAAGATAAGGGCGCGCATTGGCAGCTGCTGTGCTGAATGTGGCTGTGCTTCACTGGCTAGTGGGCGCAGCATACAAGCATGCCCCATTCCGGGCCTCACACACGCTCATCCTGCCCTGTCACCCCTCCGCCTACAGCTGTCATGGCTGATGCTATGGGCCATGCTGCTGGGCTGTGACGACTTTCACACCAGCGAGGAGCTGCACAGCGGGCGGCGCCACCGGCGGCCGAGCGTGGCAGACATGGCCGACGTGGCTGGGCGCCTGAAGGCGGTTGCCGTACAGATGGAGGTGAGGTGGCGGGTTGCGACAGGCTGGAGAATGGAAGCTGACATGCAAGGCAGGTGTGATAGCAAGCCTGCCCTTTATATACAGCATGCAGATCACTCCATGCTGCTGGGCAGCTGCCATCACTGCCTTGCCCGCATGCACCTGCATTGACTCCCGCCCTCACCCTGCCCCAGGCGCTGCAGGGCGGCATGACAGAGGCGGCGCTGGAGGCACCTGCCAGCACCGCACTGGTGCAGGAATGCGTGCAGCTGTACAACCGCCTGGCTGCCCTGACGCGCCTGGACGACCCTGCCCTGCTGCCGGTGGTGATTGGACTTGAGAGGATTGAGGGCGGGAGCAGATGCCTGTGCAGCTGTTGGACAGATCAGCGGACGCATCGCTCGTGTTTGCCTTCATATTTGGACAGCTGTGCGCCATTCATGCCTCCCCTCCTGCAGGACCCCAGCCTGCGCTGGGTGGCCACGCGCTTCCTGCAGCAAGAGCACCCGCTGGTGGCGGCCATGAAGCACCGGGTGCGCAGCATTACTCGCACAGCATAGTCAGCCATTTTATCTGCAAACTGCTTACAGTTATGCCAATTCACACTTGCGGCGACCGCTGCCAACTTTGCAGGGCGGCCTGGTGCCTGGCCCTGATGACCGCTGCGCCATCCCCAAGTTGGCAGTCGGGATACGGTACTTTCAGGCTGCTGTGCAGGCACGTCCATTGCTACTTTACAGCTTGGGTTTCATTGTGCAACACCCTTGTGAGGCTTTGCTGTGCTGGTGTCATGACTGCTGAACCAATGCGCGCAACGGGGCTTGTCCTGGCTACAGTTAAACAAGGCACTTGCCTTACACGTAGTGGAATGCTGTGTGCTGCCCGCAGGAGGCGCAGAGGGAGGCCAGATGGGAGAGCGGCGAGCAGCTGAAGGAGCGCCTCCAACCCGTGATGATAGAGATATGTGAGGTGAGGCAACATGGCCAGTCCTGCAGGGATGTTTTGTCCAACCGACTGTGACATGGTGGAATCGGCTGCCTTTCTTCAACCCCAGCGGTCTGAATTTCCTCTCGGTCTGCCCCTCTCATGCAGGAGTATCGCGAGCTGCAGCTGAAGGTGCTGCGCCTTGTGCCGCCAGGCTCTGAGCTGGCGCAGTTTGTGCGGGACAAAGACGCCGACCTTCCAGCCGACATGGTGTACTTTATGAAGCTGGGAGTGTCATTGGGCACCGTGCAGGCAGTCAGCTACAGCCCGCTCACCTGCGGCGGCCGCGGCCGCGCCCGC
>VFQQ010001448.1_pt1 | contig 32783 bp, 51 predicted proteins | sample 3512341 | NCBI WGS metagenome assembly VFQQ01 (sample SAMN10412373, study PRJNA504923) | tailings metagenome | isolation source: Relicate 2 Philex TSF1 revegetated site | place: Philippines: Tuba, Benguet | collected 2017-08-29 | reverse complement strand
TTTCGGTCCGCCGCCCGCTCCCCTCCTACTTATGCACTGCCTCTGACCTGCACAGTAACCAGTTCCCGACTTACCTGATCACTTGCACAACTGTGCCAGTGTAAACAGACATCCCCAACTTGACTATCAGAGACCGGCCAGCGTGTTACAGAATGGCTACTGTGAAAGCAGAGCTAATAAGGGCTGGTGCTGCTGCTGCCACCTCCTGCCTGCTCCGCCGGCAGGGCAGCACTAGAGCGCAGAATGCTGCGGCAGCATTGGTTGGGTTCCTTGCTTATTACGACGAGGCAACGAGTGCAGAGCTGGTGGCAGCTGGTGTGGTGACCAGCCTGATGGAAGTTGCCAGTGAGGACAGAAAAATGCTGCAAGCTGTTGCGGCTCTGCTACACGCGGTTTTGGCGTCCGATTCTGACGAAGAGCCCAGTCAGCTGAATGCCAGCGTCGGGTGCTGGGGCACATCTTCCAGGTGCGGCTGCGGCAGCAACATGCTCGGTCAGACGCGGTCCATGTCTGAGCAGCTGCGTGTGTACGTGTGAAAGAATGTGTCGACCACTTGCACACCCCAAAAATGCTGCCCAATACAGTTCAACAAAAAAAAGCCCATTTTCCACTCCTCTAATGCCACAGCTGGGTCTCCCGAGAGGACGGCGGCCAAGCTGCCGCCACGCCTGCCTCTGCTGCCACCTCTCCACCACAGCGCCCCGCCAGGGTGTGTGCAGCAGAGGGCTGCGGAGCCACCCGCGGCCTGCGCCGCTGCGGCGGCTGCCACAGCGTATGCTATTGCAGTGAGGCCTGTAGCCGTGCATACTGGCGGGCGCACAGAGCCGAGTGCCGCCGCCTTCAAGGAGCCCAGTCAAGCAGTGCGGGCGGCGGGCAGGGGTGACATGTTTCTTGGAGCCAAGCATGACTGCCTGAAATCTCTAGAGTCGGTGCACCAATGAAGCTGACATGTGCTGTTGATTGCACATGCTTGCATTGCAACCCGCCAACCCATGCTGGAACACATCACTTGCTTATTCTGCGTACGCACGTGCCTTGCAGCTGGCCTTGTAACTTCCATTCTGCATTCTCAACTCCCAAGGCAATCCCATTCGCAATAAGAGCAGCCGACGAATATATTGGCTCCTCAGTTGCACAGAGGGGCGAAGCGAAGCCCGGTGCCTCATGAGGTGGAGGCCTCGCAGCAGGCGGCAGCGTTGCCAGCGGCAGCGGCAGATGTGGAGCAAGTCAAGTGGGCGCGTACAGATCGCACCTAGCACTTCTCTTGTCTTGATTCAGCAAACCCAGCCAGCGTGCGGCCCTCTACCCAGCAACCGCCCAAGCGCACCGCCTCAACCCAAAGCGCTCGCGGCCCGCTCTTGGTGCGTTGAGCTTTGCATGTCACCCGCAACACTTTACAGCTCAGGTCAGGGCCGTCCGCGTGGGGTCCTTGCCGCCGCCGCCTCGCCGCCGCCGCCACCGCCGCCGCTGCCTGCCACCGGCCGGGCATGCCGCCTTTCGACACCTACTGTCTCTCCCTCGCATCACAGGCTCGCATACTACCAGAATGGCAGGCAGTTTGGATAGCGTGGCCCAGGCGCTGCTGGCGCAGCCCGGCTTTGCGGCGGCCTTGGGGCTCATTGAGGCTCGGCTGGCAGAGCGGCAGAGCGGTCAGCCGGCGGCACAGCCCGCCAAGCCGGCCATGCAGGTGACCAGCCAAGAGGAGCTTGTGGCCCAAGTGGCAGCAGAAATCAAGGAGCAGCAGCGGCAGCGGCAGGAGGCAGTTGACGCCTACAACACGGCAGCGGACGGCATCATTTCGCTGCTTGAGCAGAGCGGCGGCCAGCTGGAGACGGTTCCCCCGCCGCTGCTGCCAGCCGTCACGGCGCTGCTGCGCTTCTATCATGCGGATGCAGCGGATGCGGGGCCGGCCCCGCAGCTCAGCCGGGAGGTGCAGTTGCTTTTGGACCCCGCCTCCCGGGCAGCGGTTGCGGCTCACCTCACAGACCTGCACCAGCGAGCAGCCGCCAAGCAGGGCCCCTTCATTGCCGCCCTGCCCCCAGAAGCACTGGGTGAGGGAGTGACTCCAGACATGCTCCCCGGCGGCCGCACCTGCCGCCTGCTCGCCACAGCCGACGGCAGCCTGGTGGCGGGCTTGGCGGCGGCACCAGCGGCAGACGTGCCCGGCCTCCCAGCAGGCCCTCTGAATCTGCAGACCCTGGCCTTTGGGCTGGCGGTGGCTGAGCGGCAGGTGGGTGCTGGGTTTGGGGCAGGAACAGTGTACCTTGCGGGGGCATGGTGTGACACTTGGCAATCGGCCTGTGCAGCTACATGCGCTGTCGATCCATCCTGCCACCCTGCTCTTCACAGCCAAGATCTCAGAGCACCACCATCACCCGTCCATTTGCACCCACTGATCCCGACTGCCCGTCCCCCACACAGGTTCCCGGCCTGCACCCGCTCTCTCTGTTGATGCTGGACGCCCCTGGCCAGCGATTTGTGGCATGCACCGTGTGCGGCCATGTGCCGTGCCTGGAGCACGCCCACGTGCGGCTTGTCTCGCGCCAACTGGCAGTGAGTCGCGCCTTTTTACTAAGCTGCCCTGAAGTGTTGGCTTGATGAGCCGATAGCTGGTGGTATTGCGCATGGCAGCTGCTGGCTTGCTGGCCGCCAGCCTGCTCCACACCCAGTGTGCACCCTCTTTTGGCGGTAGATGGTGGAGGAAGAGCAAGCATCCCTGTGCGCCTGTGCCTGCCGCCTCTGTCTGCAGGACTCGATTGCGCAGCGTCTTGCAGAGCTAGACAAGGAGGAGGGCGCAGTAGCAGCGGCAGCAGGCAGCGGCAAGCCTGCACCCTGAGTACGCCGGGTGGCTGCGGCGGCAGCCTGCACTTGTGCTTCTCCTTCGCTGGTGCATACGCTCGGCTGACGGCGGCGAAACACGGGCAGTGGTCATTCATTTTTGCATGCGAAGCTGTCGGAATGCTCATGGAAATCAGGCATGCAAATCGAGTTCCATATCAGTGACCTCAATGGCAGCAAAGCCGGCCCAGGCAGGGGTCAGGTGTCTCGTGGCACCTCGCACTTTCTCACCGCTCCCCCGGGGCGGCACTCCCCTTGCGGCTTCACTATGGTGCTGCCTTGTGTGCAGGCAGCAATTGTACTCAATCATCACTCGTTTAGCAAACCAGACAGGCTGGGTATGCACAGCTTTGCTCCCTAGTTAGCAAAGCAGCTGCCACCGGCCCCGGGCGCCGCCGCAGCTCCGACCGCTCGGTCTGCCGCTGGTCAGCGGGGGTCCTGACCGCTGCAAGCGGCCGGCGCAGGCTCCGTCGGCCTTCAATTCAGCAATATCACCTGCTCCGGCGCTGTTTCAGGCGTGGAACAGGCCATACACCTTGTGTGGTGACCGGTGCAAAACAATGACCGACTGACCTCAACCGGTGAGTACCTATCTCACCTTGCTCACTCTGAGATCAGCACGGCACACATTGCACAGCTAGCCGATTGTGCACAGGTGCCCCTGTCCTGGCTGCCGCCACGCGGCCCACCGCTCTCGCAGGCCCCGGCGATCGGCGCTGGGCACCGACCGAGTGCAAACACGCCTTCCGGCGCCCGATGGCGGCGCTAGCGGGGCAGGGGCAGCAGCAGGTGGGGTGCCGCCGCCGCCCTGCAGGACGCGCCCTCGCCGCCGCTCACGACCGCTGTGCGCAGTGGCAGACGCCACTGCATGCCGGTCCTACCATTGGCAGGTTGTAGTAGGCAGCACAGAGATTGAGGGTTTGGGGTCCAACTGCTCCTTTCTGCCTCCCCAACACCCTTTCCCCTGCCGCAGCAGCAGTGGCGGCTCCCGGTCCGGCGGGAGCCGAATCAGGATTGGCAGGATCCGCAGCCCGCATGCCGCCAGCACTCGCCCATGCAGCAGCACTCGCCCCAATCTCCCCAGCAGCCAGCGCAGCAGGAATGGTGGGAGCAGCCAGCGGAGCCGCTAGGGTTTCCCTGCCTGCGGCCGGCCGCATGGCCGCAGCCGCCCGTGGCATCCCCATTGGTGCCTTCAGCCCCACAGCAGGAGGGCAGCAGCGGTGCGCGGCTCCCGACCCCCTCTCAGCAGGCGCTGCCGCTTGCGCCACCGGCTGAGGATCCGAGCCGCACTCTGTCCCTGGAGCGCACTGCTTCGCTGGGCAGCCTGCCCTCTCTGGGCAGTCTGCCGCCGCTGGGCAGCCTGCCTTCGCTGGGCAACCCTCTCATTCCGGCAGCCGTACCAGCGGCCGCGGTGCCCGTGCACCAGGCACACTTTGCCTTCCTCGGCATGCAGCCGCAGCCGCAGCCACAGCCGCAGCTGCAGGGACAGGCACAGTCACAGTGGTCCTGTGCCGGCGGCTGCTCACCGCCGCAGCCAGCTCAATTGCCGCCCGCGGACGCCGTCTGCGACACGCCGCCTGCATGCCAAATGGTGCGCAGCAGGACTGAGCATGCGTATGCATGGTTAGGGTTTGGGGTTGCATGCACATCTGCTCATCACCCAATCTCTCGAAACGCTGCACTGACATATGCCGTTCTGGCCATGCCTGCAGGCCGAGGCTGGCGGCCTAGAGGCGCTGCAAGTGGCCGGACTGAGCAGAGAGGAGGAGCAGGTGAGGGTTACAGGATTCTGCAGGCAAATGTCTGGGCTGCGGTAGACGGGTTGCTGCCCCATGCAGAGTGCATGCCTGCTGGTGCAGCCCACCCACTGCCCAGATTTTGGATGCTGCTTCCATGCATGCAAGAGCGCAGATGCCTGCTGGAAGCAACCCAACTCCAGCCGGCGCCAACCCAACCCAACCCAGCCCAGCCTCCCCCTCCTCCGCTGAGCACAGATGCAAGACATGCTTGATGTGGCCTTGGAGCTCGGCCTGCTGCATGCTTCCCTGCCTGGCTCGCCAGCAGCAAGCCAGCCCAGCTCTCCAGCGGCAAGCCAGCCCTCCTGGCTGCGGCCGCTCACCGGCGCCGCCACTCCGCCGCCCGACCAATGCCAGCTGGGCAGCAGCGAGCAGCTGTGTGATCAGTCAGGCGAGCCTGAGCCTGAACTGCTGTCTTTGTTCAGCGGCTGCTTCGAGCTGCCATTCCTGGAGCTACCACTACCGCCCGATGGGCCGCCAGCAGCAGGGCCAGCAGAGGCGGCGGGAAAACTGTGGACGCCACCTCAGCAGGCACAGCTGCCAGCAGCGCAGCTGCCGGCAGCGCAGCAGCCACAGCTGCTGCCCGCAGCGCAGGCGCCGGCGGTGCCACCTGGGACGCAGGCGGCCCAGCAGCAGCAGCAGCGGCGGCGGCGCAGGAAAGGCAAGGGGCGGAAAGGCAAGCGGAAGCAGGCCGCGCAGGTGCACGAGGTTGTGCATACCTCCAGCCGCAAGCCAGCTGCCTCGCCTGCCCGGTCTCCATCCCCCTGCACGCGGGCAGCGGCTAGGGCTGCGGCCACGCATCGCGCAGCAGCCGCAGCAGGCGCAGCACGGCAGCCGCGCCAGCCGTTACCAGCCAAGGCAGTCCAGGCCATTGCTGCCGGGCTGTTAGCCGAGCTGCGGCGCCGGCTCTCAGCCTGTTGCAGTGAAAAAACAGCAGGGCAGCAGGGCGAGCAGCGCCGCCTCCTGGAGGCTTCCCATGCGCAGCAGCTGCGGCAGCTTGAGGCGCAGCAGCGGGCGCAGCTGTTGCAGCTGCAGCAGCGGGCGCAGGCACTGGCGACAGAGCGTGCACAGCTGCTGGCGATGCAGGGGACACAGCAGGTGTGGGGGCCACAGCTCGCGGCAGAGCGGCCCGCCGCAGGACTGCTGCCCTCTGGCCCACCGCAGCAGATGGAGGTGGCTCGGCAGCCGCAGCTGTGGACGCAGCAGCCAGTGCAGCAGCAGCTGCCGCTTGATGCTCAGCCGCTGCTGCGCCAGCGGCAGCCGCCGCTCTCGCGGTCACTGAGTGCGCCGGCGCAGTGGCAGCAGCAGCGCATGCCGCATCCATCATCCCTGCAGCGCGCGCTCAGCGTGCAGCTGCAGCAGCAGCAGGAGCGCCTGGCGCAGCAGCGTGCTGAGCAACAGCAGTGGGCAGAGGCGGCAGTCCTCCTGGTTGGCCGGACCGGCAGCAAACTGCAGCTGCCCTGGTGAAAGCCTGCTGGCCACCCGGCGCATTCGAGTACTTTTTTTGCGACAATTTTTTTCTCTACACTGCCTCCTTCCCTGCACTGCCGTCTTCAATGCTGCGTCTCCCTGCCGCCTTTTCCAGAGGCAAAGATTGTTGATCATCCAATGTTCCTATGCCAAGTGTGTACCCATGCTCCCATTTGTGTTTCAATGTGCCTTTGATACCTCTTCGTCCAGCCTTCGGCAGCTGGCCTTAATATTCACAGCTGGAAACTGGCCTTGCTCCATGAGCAATGTGAATAACTTTGCCCCTGCACTGCCCTGCACTCAAGTGCCTTTTGGCATGCTGCGCATATTTTCCACCCCTTCGCATTTCCCGTACTCCCTCTTGCCCACGCATGCACTGTGGCCTGCACTCGGGTGCCTTGTACAAGCAGCTGCGCCCTCCAGCACGTCCTTTTTCCTTGTGCCTGTCATCAAGTGTCTGTAATGCAAGCGTGCATCATTGGGAGGCGGAGCGGGGTCCCAGCAGCCGCCTTGATGGCCTGCCCATCAGATGCAGCGGCGTGACCGCCGCTGGGGGCCCCACCGAGTGGCACTGCGTGGCATACGAGGGGCTGGCGGCCCTAGCACCCAGCGAGGATGCTCAGGTGGTCATGAGGCGCCATCAAGAGGACCGGGGGGCACCATGAGAGTGGGTTAGCCGAAAGAAATGCCAGGTCCTGTTTTTTGGGAGCTGGGACAGGTGTCAACGTTGCCCGCGCCGGCCGCCGGCCCAGTTAGGCGCATGGGCGTTGGTAATCCCGCCAGGAGGACTTCCGCAAGACCTCCTGGCGCCCCACTATCTCAACTTGCAACCCATCCCTGTGCTCGAGAGCGCCGTTGCGTGATTTCCGCAGGCTCCGACCACCGCCTGTCGCTCGTATGGCGCCTGGCGACCGAGGCGCCAGCACAATCGCTCGTCCAGCTACATGGCTCGTCACCCCACGCGCGGCGCGTGTGTGCAGGTGGGCCTGGGCCGCCGCCGCTCGCTCCCGGTTTGGCGCCGCCGCTGCGGATCTCGCCGGCACCTTCCGGAAGGCCGCCGCGCCTCAAACCCTTGTGCCCTTCGCCTTCCCTCCTCGCAGATGCAGCAATCTTGGTATACGCAGCAGGCGGGGGCCTTCGTCTGGCCTCAGCCCCTCGACCCGGCCTCTTCGCTGGACAGCGTGACGCCGCTGCCCAGTCCGCAGCTGCCGGCTCCCATCCCCACAGCCGCGGCGCACGTGCCTCAAAAGACCACCGCCACCAGCCGCACCATGCCGCCGCCGCCGTCGCAGCAGTGGCAGCAGTGGCAGCGCCAGCGGGAGGCCGTCAAGGCGCCGTCTCCCTGGACAAGCATCGCCAGCCCCGAGCTGCCGCTGCTGGGTGCTTCGCCCTTCGACGCCGACGGCTGCAGCCCGCCGCCCTCCAGCAAGCTGGTGAGGGCTGCAAACTAGGCTGTGCTGCTGCAGCAGTGGGGTGCATGCAGCTGTTGCATGTGGGGCGGCGGGGCTGAGTGCGCAGCCTTGCGGCACGCGGCATGGCAAGCAGACTAACCTACGCTTGCAACCTGCACTCCGCCCCTCCCTGCAGGACGACAGCTGTGACCTTGAGGCATCGCACCTGGTCTGGTTGGGCGATGAGGACGAGCAGGTGAGGCTTGGTATGGCTTGAGGTTGCAGTTGAGTTGGAATGGTTGGGGAGGCGGTGCACTGCAGGCAGCGCTTGAGGACTGGTTGGCGCGGTGGCTGCCGGCACCCACAGATCCCAGCCTGATGGAACCGCCATTGTGCACCTGTTGTGCACTGCACTGCGCCCGGCCCTCACACCCCCTGCAACCCCTAACTCAACCTTTCCTTCCCCGAACCCTTCCTGCCACGCAGATGCAAGGCATGCTGGGCATTGCAGAGGAGCTTGGGCTCATGCCCTCGTTCCAGCCAGGCTCCCTGGCGGCCGCCCTGCTGCCTCCCTCTGCGCCCGGCTCGCCGGCGGCCGGCCAGATGCTGACCAGCGGCGGCACCCCGCCGCCTCCAGACCACGGCTGGCTGGCCGGCAGTGAGTCGCTGGCAGAGCAGCTGGGCGAGCCTGAGCCAGAGCTGCTGTCGGTGTTCAGTGGCGGGCTGGACATCCTGCCCTCAGGCCCGCTGCCCCAGCTGCCCTCAGGCCCGCTGCCCCAGCTGGACGGCCCGCCAGCACCCGTGGCGCACCCCGCCGCGGCGGCGGCAGCACAGCCAGCACCCACAATGCAGCCGGCGGCGGTTGGCCAGCTGAAGATGGTGCCAGTGAGCGGCGAGGCGCCCCAGGCGCCGGCTGCCAGGCGGACGCGCAAGCGCCGCTCGCCGGCCGCAGATGGCGGTGCGAGCAGTGCGATTGAGGCACTGCCCACGCTGCCGCTGCCAGCAGATGCGCCTCGCCAGCCGCGCCGGCAGCAGCCGCGCAGGAAGCGGCAGCGGCCAGTTAAGCAGGAGGAAGCGCAGGAGCAGGAGCAGCAGCAGCAGAAGAAGCAGCGCAAGCAGCCCAAGCGCTCCACCAACCAAGACTCCACCAAGCAAGACGAGCCGTCGGCTGGCAGCAAGCAGGCCTCCAGCCGCCCCCGCGCCCCCCCGCGCGCCCGCAGGCCCCGCCGCCGCGCTCAGTCTGCTGCTAGCGCCACCAGCGGCGCCACCGCTGGCGCCACTGCAGCCGCCTCCAGCGCACCCAGCTCAGCCAAGGCCGGCAAGTCCGGCAGCGCGCGCGGCGCGGCCGCTGCTGCGGCAGCAGCGGCGCTTTCAGACCAGCCGGTGCAGCTGCGCACCCCAGGCCCTGAGCTGTCCCCTGACGCCCTGCTGGCAGAGATGCTGGGGGTGCTGGAGGAGGTGCAGGCGGACATGCGCAGCAGGCGCAGCGTGCCCAGCAAGCCTTGAGCGCAGCACACACAGCATGCACAGCAGAGCGTGTGTGCAGCCGCTGCGGCAGGCGCGCACGCACAGCAAGCCTTGAGCAGCTGGGCATGTGCACTTGGCGACAGAGCGGCAGCCGGCGGGCGGCTGTCCTCCCGACTTGCCTGCTGCAGCAAGAGCAGCGCTTGGCGCGCCGGCGCTGTTGTTGCGGCATGCAGCAGCCTACCCCAATTCTTTCTTTGTCCAGCCAAACCCAAAACATCAGCACTACCCAGAAAACCAACCCGAATTCTTTCTCTCTGTAGAGCGTCCCATTTTGTGCCTGTGAGCGTTGCCCATCCACCCTGTCCCACCGAGCGTTCCTGCAACTTCATTGAGCGCTGCCCCATCCAAGCCGATTTTTAGTTTTGTCCCGTCCCCACCGAGCATGTTTTGGCCGAGCGGTTTCCCATCTCTCCTGTTCGCTTCGAGCGTTGTGCGACCGCCGAGCGTCCCGCCTTCGAGCGCCACTGCCCCAACCTTTTTTGCCTTTTTGCCTTGGGCACACTTGCCCATCGAGAGCCTGTTCATTCGCGAGCGCTTGCCCATTCTAGCGTTCCTGCATCGAGCCTTTCTCCCTTGAGCAGTCCCTGCGAGCGTTACTCCGCCCAAGTCCCTCTCCCTCCTCAGCAAGCATGTTTTGGCCGAGTGTTTGCCCCCCATCCAAGCCTGTTTCTCCTTTGAGTGTTTTCCCACCGAGCGTCCCTCCAGCGAGTGTTGCCAGTCTCAAATTCATGCCTACTAAACTACGCTGTCGGACCCAAAAACCAAAAAAACAAACGCACAACGCATGCCTCCTTGATCTGTCCCATCTCTCTCAGTTTTCCCTATGCGCTTGTGCGCAGTAAGGCTGTAAATAAATTCTCTCTTGATAAGGGAGCAGAGGTTGCAGACGCAGGGAAGCCCGCCGCCGCGCCGCTGCACTCAGCAGCCTCAGCGGGCGGTGAGCCAGGTGAGCTCCCAGGCCGCAAGCTCCCAATCGGCTTTGCGCAGCGCATTCCGACACTATTAGCGACTGCATTAGAAGCCTCAGCGCCATCCCTCCTGCGCCCTGTCCGCTGGGCTCGCTGCCCGCCGCGCCCTCGGCCCCCGCTACCTTCCAGCGGCCATGCAGGACGCCGTGGAACTGCGTGACGGACCCTGCCTCGCGATCGTCACGCCAGCGCCGCTGTCCACAGACGCGCTGGTGGCGGCGGTGGCGGACGACGGTGCGGGCGCGATAGCCACCTTCACCGGCGTCACTCGCAACAGCTTCCAGGGCAAGCCCACAGAGAAGCTGGAGTACGAGGCCTACGTGCCCATGGCCGCCAAAAAACTGCTGGTAGGTGCTGGGCGGGGCGGCGGGCCGGGCAGGCCACGGGCGGCAGCAGCGGCAGGGGACAAGGCTTTGTGCATGCACAGGTGGCTGTTCTATTATCCTTCCCAGGCCACGTAAGGGCTGCCCTTTTATTCCATGCCCATTGCCCACCCACACAGGAGCTGTGCCGTGAGGCGTGCGCCCGCTGGCAGCTGTGCAAGGTGGCCATGGCGCACCGCACCGGCACAGTGCTGGTGGGGGAGGCTTCGGTGGTCATCGCCTGCTCCTCAGCCCACCGAGCAGACGCGCTGGAGGCACGTGCAGAGGACGGAGGGGGAAGAACAGCATTTCGTGGTGCTTGCGCAGCAATGCTGGCAGTTGTAGCATCAGCCTTGGTCCTGGGCAGCATCTCACCCTGCAAGTCGGCTGCCCGTGCGCGCACGATACTTGGATCCCAGCTGGCTGCTGCTCATGCTCCGTTCCACAACCTCTTACTCCTTGCCCGCAGGCCTGCCACTGGGCCATTGACGAGCTCAAAGCCACGGTGCCCATCTGGAAAAAGGTGCGCTGCGCTGTGCTGTGCTGCGCAGCGCTGTGATGTGCGTCTGATGCTGGCCAGGACTTGCACAGTTGGCAGCTGGCGCGTGCTGGCTTGGTCGCACGTTTCTTGGTCCCGGCTCAACCTAACAAGAGCTACCCTCCCCCTGCCCTTCCTGTGCCCCCACAGGAATATTTCCACGGAGGTGAGGTCTGGAAAGAGAATTTGGAGTGGCGGCAGCAGCAGGCTGCGCTGCGGCGGTCGGCGCCAGGGCGGCCAGCGGGCGGCGGTGGACGGGAGCAGCAGCAGCAGCGGCAGCAGCTGGAACAACAGCAGGCGCAGCAGCAGCAGGAAGGCAGTGGGAGCTGAAAGACAATGGACGCCGCTGCGTGTTGTCCCCACGCAAATGTCCCCTTCTGGCTGACCCCTCTGTAACCACCTGCATTATTGTCATGACTTACAAAGATAACGCTGGCAGGCAGAGCATACTATGCAGAGGGTGGGAGAGCGCACGCAACGCACACGAGGGGGGTAGCAGAGGGGAGGCAGTGCTCAGGAGGGCCGCAAAGAGGCACGGCACGGTTGGGCAGTGAATGGAAAACGCACGAGCTGACGCGGATTGGTTCAGCGGCGCAGGGGCAGGAGGGCCTGGGCGGGAGTGCAAACAGAAGGGAAGCACGCTCTGGTCATGCGTTAATAGAGCAGGGAAAGAGGGCAGTAAAGAGCTTGTCGCAACAGCAACAGCGGCACGGAGGTATGGAGGCCTGCCGGCCGCATTGGTTGGGTTGGGAGGGGCGGGGCACCAGCGATGAGCAAGAGCAAATTCTGCGGTGCCGGCCAGCGGGAGCGCAGCGCTGCGTCGGCAGGCGGCTGCCAGGCGGCCTTCGAAGGCCGCCCAGGAGCCGCTAGCTCCTGCCGCTGGAAAGCCAGCTCACGTGACCCTTGCTACCGCCCGCTTCAGCAGTGCAGGCAGCACCTAGCTGAGAGATCCCATTCAGAGGCTCAGGTGCTTCTTGATTGCCTCGGTGGCCAGAGCCTCTGGGGTGGTGCCCTGCTTGGCTGCCGCGGCAGTCAGCGCCTGGTACACGTCCTCAGCAATGCCCACCTGCACAGTCTTGACAGGGGCGGGGGGTGCCGCGGGCGCCAGTCAGGCAGGAGAGGAGGCAAGCAGGCGGCAGCGGCTGGGTGCATGCAGCTGGTCAGGCAGTGCCGTGTCATGCAGCGGCTCGCCCTGCGCTGATGAAACCGGTAGCAAGCAGGGTAGCAAGAGAGACCAGCAAGCACAGCCTCGGCCTGCTTGCAGCAAAGCCGGCAAGGCAAGAGCCACCAGCAAGCAAGGCCAAAGCCACAGCGCGGCGAGTCACCTTGGGCAGGGTGGCGGCGGCAGCGGGGGCGATGTAGGACGCCTGGGCGGCCCGCAGCGCGTCAAAGCCCACGCCTGCACAACAGGGGCAAGCGGGATGGAGACAAGTGGGCTGGCTTGAACTAAGGCATGGTGAGGTGGGGGCGGGCGGGCCACTCTGGCTGGTTGCATTGGGCCCGCGGCGGCTGCACCAGCAGCTGGCAGAGCATTTTTCAGAGTCAAGGAGCATAGCACGCGTGCCTCACGTGCATGGATCATATCAACTGCAAGAGCAAGCAGGATGAGGAAGCTGCAAGCACTGCTCACGTGCGCAGAAGTCGCCAAAGGTCTCGGCGTCGCGCCGCTGCGCCTTAAACGCCGCAAACAGCGGCTCCAGGAACGTCTCAAAGTCCTGCGGAGCAGTAGGAGTAAGTTGTTGTTACACCGAGCAGGACCTACAGCAAAGCAGGCAGACAGCAACCTGATCTGCCCTCATCGCAATTGAACTTATCGCAATTGAACGAGCACTGGTTGGCCTGACACCACTGTGGCGGTCAAACAATCCATCAATCTTATCACCCACCTTGGCCTTGACGCGCTCCGCAAACGGCTCGGCCAGCCGCGTGGCGTTCAGGCTGCCTCCCAGCCAGATCTGCAGGGCATGGACAGTGGACAGGTAGTCAGGGCGCAGCAGATGGGCAGGCGAGCCAGGAAAGCTTGCAGCAGGGCGGCAGGCCCTTGTGCCCCCCGCTCGACGGGCTACCGCTACCATGCCGTTGCAGGCAGGCGTCCACCAAGCAGCGGCTGAACCAAGTTGTAAAGGGAGCAGCATCTCCTGTTTGCTGCAGACCGGCTGCACAACACCCATGTGCGAGGTACAAAAACGCACCTGGTAGGAGTTGGGGCCGTCGCCCACAAAGCCCAGCTCAGCCATGTAGGGCCGCGCGCAGCCGTTGGGGCAGCCTGCGGAGGGAAACAGTGAAGTGAGGCACATGAGCGAAAGGGCAGTCAGGACGGTGCGCAGCCGCTGGGGCAGCTTGCGGGGCAAACAGGCAGGAAGGGGCGCTCTCAATTTGGCAGCCCAGCAGCGGTCAGGCAGACAAGAGGTCAGGGCTGAATGCAGCTAGCGAGGCAGCTTGCGGGGCGACAAAGCGGCGAGGGAGGGACCCAGCTGACCAGCGGTGCATGCTGGCCCCTTGTCCAACAGCACGCACACATACATGCTTGCAAGCATGCTGCTCCATAGCTAAACAGCGAGCATTCTGTTACTTTACCACTCACCGGTCATGCGCACCACGAGCTTGTCCTTGCGCGGTGGCTTCCGCAGTCCACCAAAAGGCACAGCACACGAGGCAGCATTGTTCCAACTCAGCAGGACAAGCGCCACTCACCGGTCATGCGCACCACAAACTTGTCGCTCCTGGGCAGGCCCACGCCGTCCATCACCTTGCGGATGCGCGCGTTGATGTCGGGCTGCATCGAGGGAAAGAGGTTTGATTGATTCAAGCAATGTCGGTAGCCGAGGGGTGGCAGGAGGGCGGGTGGGGTGGGCGCACAACATGCCCGCCGCTGCTCCAGCGGCCCGCAAAGCGGCAGCAGCAGGTTGCGCATTGGCGGCACAGCCAATCAAATTTCAGCCCTCACCAGCGTGCGCTCGGCCTTGCCGATGGCCAGGCCGCACAACAGCACGGCACAGACATGCACAAACACTGCCCAACAATCCAGGATGTTTCGTCCGCCGCCCCTCTGTGCCTCACCAGCGTGCGCTCCGCCTCGCCGATGGCCAGGCCGCAGAGGGGCAGCGCGGGGCAGGCCATGGACAGGGCCTCGATGCCGTCCCACTCGGTCACATCCTTCAGGCCAGCCGCCTGCAAATAAGGGCAGAGGGAATTGGGACAGAGGCAGTTGAGCCACAGCATACATGACACTGCCGTCCCACTCGCTCACGTCCTTCAGGCCCGCCGCCTGCAAATGAAGGGCAGAGGCCAGTGGGGCAGCCGCAATTGAGGCAGAGGCAAGCAGGCAGGCAACGGCAGCCGCAAGCGGTAATCAAGGGGAAGGGTGCATGCAGGTGCAGGCGCATGTGCGTGCAGGCATGGTGCAGCGCAGCCGGCGCCTCAGGCTAACGAGATTCCACTGTGCGTTGATCGTCAGAGTGAGTCAGATGGTACGGACAATACACGAGGCTCATCACCAGCGCCCGGCAGAGTGTGCGCGCGTGCAAGGCATGCAGGGCGGCGCATGTGTTCGTGGCAGGCAGGGCAAACACTCCAATCACACACACACACGGCAGACTTGGCAGGCATCAGTCAACGCAAACGGATCCAACTGTCAATTGGGACAAACACAATGCTCAAGCCAACGTTGCTGACTCGAGGGTAGACAGGATGTTGTCCTTCCAGGAGGGTTGCAGGGGATGGACCTTTTCCATGCAACCAATCAATCAAGCCATTTCGTAAGTGTGCTGACCTGGAGGGTGGACAGGATGTCGTCCTTCCAGGAGGGGTTGATGTCGCGCAGGATCAGGTTCTGGTTGGGCGTGATCGTCACCGGCAGCTCGTACCTGCAGGCGGGAGGGAAGCTCAGAAAATACAGAGTAAGGTGAGCAATCAACCGAGCGGAGCAGATTGCGCCACAGTCACCACTGCACAGCAGTGCGTGCATGCACCAGCAGGCAGCTGCATGGATAGCACACCCCCAGCTTCCAAACGAAGGCAAACAAGCCAGCAAACTCACCGCTCAATCACGTTGCGCAGCGCCTTCTTGGCCTCGCCCTTCACGCGTCCGTTCTGCAGAGGAGCAGGAGCAGGCGGCGCAGTGTCATTTCAGTAGGTTCCCAAGCTGTTCATTGGGCGAGCAGCACAGTGCCTGCACGCCTGCGCACCCGCCCATCCGAGCCCGCTGCCTGTTTGCCACTCCAATGCCTTAACCCCATTCCCCACCTGCACGTACACGCCGTAGGCCAGCTTGCCGTCGCCCTGCTCGATCCAGCCCAGGTAGTCCCGGAACTCCCAGTCGGGCAGGGGGCGGAAGGGCTGCGGAGGGGATGGAGGGGGAGGCAAGGGAGGTCCTCATTTGTGCGAGGCGAAGGAGCAGGGCCAGTAGGCGGCCAGACGTCTCATCACACCCTTTGCACAGCTGTCGCCTCCATCTGCTTGCTGCTCCACGGTCATCTGCTCCACCACAGTTGCTTCCAATCCCATCGCAGGTGCGCAGACACAGCACAGGCGCTCACCTCCAGCTGCTTGCCCAGGTACTGCTCCACCACGGAGCGGAACTTGTCCATGCCCCACTCGCTGATCAGGTACTTGAGGCGCGCCTGCGGGGAAGGAAGGACAAACAGCAAGGGGATCTCAGCAGCCGAGAAGGGCCTGCAAGACGCACGTGGAGCAGTAGACATTGTGGCAGGCGCCGCTTGCCAAGAACGGGAGGGGAGGCAGAAAGACCCACTCGCTGATCAGGCACACCTACAACACATCCATCCAATGGATGTACAACCCAGACAAAAGCCGCACCTGCTTGCGGTCGTCGCGGCGGCCGTAGTCGCGCTGCACCGCCACCACAGCCTTGACTGCAGACGCGGAAAGGTTGGGTGGGGAGGGTAGGAAGGTGGGCAGGCAGAAAACTCCTGCATAGCGCTACGCCACCCACACGACTGGGGTCAGGTCTCACGCTGGCGCGACTGAACAGCCAGGCCTGTCATCCATCCTAACGCGCCGGTGATTGAACCCCTCTCAATAAAGTAGCAATCAACACGTCCCGCCACAGCCAGCGCACCTGCGTGGAAGATGTCCTCCGCCTTGACAAAGCCCAGGGGGTCGGCCAGGCGGGGGAAGGTGGTGGCCTTGCCGTGCGACCGGCCTGCGCAGAGGGAGATGACGGGCAGCAGGGTGAGCCCCTCCAACCTTTGGAGTGTGTACTGCGCAAACTGCGCCATGCCGCCCCCAGCCACAGCAGGTCAGGCTTCCACCTCTTATAAGTGCATCCCGCAACCCATCAGACAGCTGCGCAGAGCACACAACCAAGGAGTCAGCCAGGAAGCATCACAACAACGGCTCACCCATGCCGCCGCGGCCAGCAGGTTGTAGCCCTCCATCCCCCAAATATGACCCGCACCCCGCCAGCAGACATTCAGACCACACGGCCTGTACACAATCAGCAAGGGCACAACAAAGGCTCACCCATGCCGCCGCCCGCCACCAGGTTGTATCCCTCCACCTCGCCCGCCTCGTTGGTGATCACCACCACGCCCAGATCGTTGGTGAACAGGTCCACGCTGTTGTCGCCCGGCACTGCATAAAGTTAGAGGGGTGAAAAAAGCTCGGTGAGGCTACTTGGGCAGAGGTGTAGCAGGTCGTTGGTGAGCAGGTCCACGCTGTTGTCGCCCGGTACTGCAGAGAGGATGCCCACAATGAGTCGAGGGATTGAGGACAAGCATTAAGAGGCGGATGGGCACCAGCAAAGGTCGTTGGTGAACAGGTCCACGCTGTTGTCGCCCTGCACTGCAAGCAGATTATGGGGCAAAAAGAGCAGAAACAAGGTTCAGTTTGGGGCAGCTGAGTAGGGAGGGGCAGGAAGCGTGGATAGGCTTGACCGCCCAACAGCTGAGCACTAAACGGCTGGTTGACGGGCGGCGAAAAAATGACAGCAACTGATGCATGGAATGCATGCAGGGAGGCAGCAGCAGAAGCTGTATGCGAGGCTTGCAAGCCGGGGCTTCACGGGTGTTTGTTTTCAACAGCGACACGGGCCGCCGGAGCGGCCCGCGCTGCGGAAAGATAACGCAGTATTGACCAGAGCATCACCAGCCGCCGGATTGCAGAGGCCTCTTGTTGTGTGCAGGGCAGGCAGGCGCACGCAGCAGCAAGCGTGCAGGCAGCACAAGGAGCAGGTGCATGCTAAGTGGGCCTCATGGGTGTTTGTTTTCAACAGCGACACGGGCCGCCGAAGCAGCCCGCGCTGCGGAAAGATAACGCAGTATTGACCAGAGCATCACCGGCCGATGATGAGCAGTGCAAAGGAGGCAGGTGGCATGCAAGCAGCAGAACAATTGCAGCAAGAGCAATGCCGGCACTACTTGGTTCTGAGTCGTGCCAGCACAACAATCCGCCTTGACCATGGCATATTTCACCTGGCAGGGCATCAAACCACACCACACTGCTCACCGGTCACGGCGATCTTGAACTTGCGGGGCAGGAAGAGCTGGCCGTAGATGGGCTCGGGGCTGCCCTCGTAGTTGGTGCCAAAGCCGTTGAAGGCGCGGTCAGCGGTCACCTTGGGGTTCTGCGGAAATGAAATCGTGAATAAAGTATACTGTAAGGTTTGCAGCATGGTGGGTGCCAAAGCCGTTGAAGGCGCGGTCGCCGTCACCTTGGGGTTCTGCGGGAACATTGGTTTGCAGAGGATTGAACAGGTGTACCCTTGCTTGCATCCGCGCAGCAACAACCCGCGCAGTGCATCCAGCAGCAGGAGCCAGCAGCTCCGGCGCAGCGCACCAGCAGCGATCAGGATGCTGGGAAAGCCAGCCGCAGAACTCCTGGCGCCGCACACCTCCATGGTGTGCGTACACACAGCCAGACACATCTCAGTAAACAATCCCTGTCAGGGTAAAATTCTTCCCAAACCCACCTCCATGGTGTGTGCGTAGAACTTCTCGCCGTCCAGCCACACATCGTAGTAGGCGCCCGACTGGGGGGCCAGCAGGTCGGCAAGGTCGTTGGCCAGCCTGCATGAAGGGAGGGACAAATACAGTGAGCAGCAGTGAGCAACTGGGGCCGCCATCTCATTGGGCAGCCTCAGGGTATGCGGTTCCAGACCTTCCGTTGTGTCAACCGACCGGCACCTTGGTCCCCGCCCCACAGCTACACAACACCAAACAGCTGCAGCTCACTTGTCGGCGTGCTCGTAGTTGAGGTGGTTCCTGTGCAGCTCAATGCAGCGCGACAGCAGAACAACACATGGCAATTAAAGCAGCTCACTTGTCGGCGTGCTCATACTCCGGGCGGTTCTTGAAGGGGGTGGGGGGCGCCATGACGTTGCGGTTGACGTCGCCGCATGCGCCCAGGGTGGTGCCCATGTTCTTGACCACCTGCACCACGATTCATTTTGGCCAAACACAGCTCAGGTGTGACATGCAGGCGAGGTTGCAAATGGCACACCCGGCGACAGCTGCGCGGCTAGCGAGCAGCACCGGCCTGCACCGCGCTGCATCATCCAGGGCGAGCCGCTGGTGCAGCAGCAGCTGTAGTCCCAGGACTGCCCACCTCACAGTCTTTGGGAAACTCTGCTGCCCCCCACAGCACAAATTCTCCCATTCTGTTCACACGCAACCCACACAAACAGCAAGTGCGCACCGTGCTGAACACGGTCTTCAGGTTCTGCTTCAGCACGCCGTGCAGCTGGAACGTCTGGCGCGTGGTCAGGCGCAGCGAGCCGTTGCCGTACTGCAGGGCAGAGAGGACAACAAGACACAAGGTGTTTCAGCAGATAGCAACAGCGCCCTGCACAGTAGCTGTGCCGACAGCAGCAGGTGCAGCGGCGGCGGTGGTGGCAGCATGCAGGGCAGCAGCAGCAGCAGCGGTGGTGGCAGCATGCAGTGCAGCAGCAGCATGCCACACCGCAGCTGCAGCGGCGGCGACAGGCAGCGGCTGCGGCAGCGGCAGGCCAGTATACGCGCAGTGCATGGCAAACACAGTAACAAAGATAAGCTCACCAGGTCCGCCAGCTCATCCATGACCAGGTACAGCTGGCAGCATGTTTCTGTTCGCGCAGCATCCAGATATACAGTTATTGATGCCTCACCAGGTCCGCCAGCTCGTCCATCACCAGGTACAGCTGGTTGGTGACGGAGCCCGCGGGCTGCCGCGTGCGCATCATAAACTGGTACGACTTGCCCGCGCCAAACGTGCGCTCCTCGCGGTTGTCCTGCGGTAACCAAGGCAAGGGCAAGCAACAGTTGGCAGGTTGCTGAAAATGCCGTGCGCACTTGGGCCGCCCACCCAAAGCCAGGTGCAGGCGGGGAGAGCTGTGGAGTGGTCAGCAGTTTTGCACACAGCAGCAGTGCAACGGGCGCAGCTGCACACAGCACAGCGGCGCCAGTCCCGTACGCACCCTGCAGCCAGCGGGCTGCTGTGAGCCACTCAAAACTGAGTGCCCCCTGAGAACAAGACCCGAACCGCACCTGCATGTAGCTGCCGTGGAACTTCATCAGCTGCACGGCGTCCTCGCTGATGTTGGGCGCCTCGGTGGACAGCTCCTGTAAAGGGCCGACGGCAGTTTTCAGCACGCCATGCATGCAAAACAATGAGGCAACGGCCGATTGTCGCGCCAGGGGGGCACCTGCCATTTGCTGGCACGGCCGGCCGCAACAGCTGTTGCGACAGCTGACGGCCAGCGACAGCTTCTAGCTGCAGGTACCCTAGCTCCTCTGCTGCTGGTGGCACCGACAGGCAAGGGGGCAGGCCGGTGCAGCAAACTGGCGGCAGCCCCCACTCGCGTTTGGCTCGCACGCGGCGGCAGGCGGCGGCGGCGGCAGCGGCGGCGGCGACAGAAATGCCCCTCCCGCATGCTCTGAATCGCGTACACAACCCCCCTGCCCTGAATCGCAGGCCCAACCCGCCTCGCCTGCATCAGCGGGTGCCGCAGGAAGTCGCTCTGCTCCTTGATCAGCTCAACCTTCGATCTGCGTGCCTTAGACGAGGTTGGCGGTCGCGAGGGTGTGGCTACGCAGGTCACGGTGGACTTGCCGCGGCTGGCGGCGCCATGGCGAGCGGTGCCATGGCGTGGGGCAAGCGACTGCATGGCTGCGGCTTAGCTTGCCCGCCGCTGATGCTTTGGAGGGGGTTTCGCGGTGCCCGCTGCAGGTGGAAGGGCGATGGCAAGCCTGCATGCGGCATGGGCGACCCATGCGGCCGGCACTCGCCTGTGCATGATCTGGAGCCTGTTAATCGCTCAGGCTCAATTAGCTAGCTTCCAGCCCGTCTCGTGTGGCCCTGCTGGCGGTCAAGCACCCGAGCGGGCCATTCCGCGCTTCCAGCCCCGCTGCCGCTATGCTCGCCCGCCTGGCGGGATGTCTGGGCCTTGCACAGGTGCGCAGGTCGCGCTGCGGCCACGCCCTGGCCCGCCCCCGTCCTAGGTTCCATTCCCGCTCGCTGCCGCCCTCCCTTCGACACACACCGCCCCACCTCGCCCTGCAGGACACGCCGCCGCAGGACAGCAGCCCGCCCCGGGCCGCCGCCTTGCCGCCGGCGCCGCCGCTCCCGCCCGCCGAGCCGCTGCCGCTCGCCGCCGGCAGCCTAGCGTTTGCGGTGCCGCCCAGCCTCGAAGCCGCGTTGAACGTGCTGGCTGCGCAGCACCCCGCCTCGCCAAAGGTCGGACGCGCGGACATGCCCAGCGGGCCAGTGGCCGAGACCGCGGCGGCCTGCGCTGCTGGGCTGCGCAGGTGGGCGGGCACTGCTGCAAGGCATGGGGTCATGGGAGGCCTGGGCTGCGGCGAGCCAGTCTTGCTTGCTCATGCACAGGGATGCTCTGAAATGCTCAAAACACCTTCAAACCCTGTTCAACACACCTCCCAACTCTCCGTCCTGGCCCTCCGCCCTCTTCGCAGCTACCGCCAGCGCATGGCGCCCGAGCAGCGGCGGCGGGAGCGCCGCCGCCTGAGCCACGAGCAGTCCGACCATTTGAAGACGCTGCAGCAGCTGGGCCGCGGCCTGCAGGTGCCCCCGGCTCCCGCCACGCTGCCACAGGCCAGCCGCCCTGCCAATGGCGGCGCTGCAGCCCAGCAGTCGCACCCGCCCGCGCAGCAGCAGCCGGCGCAGCAGCAGGTGCCGCCGCCATTCACTCTGGCGCCTGTGTTCCACACCGGCGGAGCTGAAGCAAGCACCCAGCTGGTGCCCCTGCACCGCAGCCGGCCGGCACCTCAGCCACCCAAGGCAGCAGGCACAGCGCAGCTGCACAGCCCCGCTGAGCGTGCCATGGCAGCGGGCACAGCAGCAGACCCCCTGCCACCGTCTTCAGCAGGCAGCGTCTCCATGCAGAGCGCCACCAGCCGGCTGGCTGGGGAGGACGCACCCGCCAGCAGCGGCAGCTGCAGCGCCGCCGCCAGCGCCGCGCCGCTGCTGCCCCACCCCTCCCTGGCTCGCGGCTCTGCTGCTGGTACCGGCAGCACTGCCAGCCTGGCGGCCTCCACCTTGGCACAGGCCGCCACATCGGCGGCAGCCTCCGCCGCCGACCATGGCAGCACCTGCGCAGCCTGGGCAGCTCCCAGCCCTGGCGCCAGCGGCGGCAGCGCAGCATGGGATCAGGACCTAATAGAGCTCGAGCTGGTGGACGCAGATGGCGCCTGTGTGGAGCGCTTGCCTCCCCAACCCTCACCACAGGCGGCATTTGCCCAAGCCGCTCGGCCCGCCCGCCCCTCGCCCGACACAGAAGAGGCAGTGCCAGCTCAGACAACCCCCAGCTTCCTGGCTTTCGCGGTGGGAGTGCCTCAGGCGGCCAGCCTGGTGGGCGGCAGCAGCGGCAGCGGCTGCAGCAGCACAGCAGCATCCCGCCCGCCGGCGCACTCAGATGCCGCAGCCGGCGGCGCAGGTGGCAGCCCGGGCGCAGCAGCTGAGCACAGCGGAAGCGGCAGCTATGGCCGGGCTGCCGGGCTGCCGGCAGTCAGCTCCCAGGCTGCCCTGCTTGATGGGCCAGAGGCACACAGCTCAGGCTCACCCGGCAGTGGCGGCGGCTCCCAGCCCAGCAGCAGCAGGGCTGCTGCCTCTGCTGCCTCCCTAGGGGCTGCAGCTGGCTCAGCCGCAGGCTCCGCTGGGGCGCTGCCGGCAGTGCTGTCGTCCTTCAAGCGTGTGCTGCACGGCCGCCTGCAGCAGCGTGGGGCAACCAGGCTTGCGGCAACCAAGCAGGCAGGGGGCCTCCAGCTGGCGGCTGCTGGCAAGCAGCAGGCGAGCACCCGTCTGGTGGCAGTGGCAGCGGTACCGGCGGCAGTGGGTGCGGATGCAGAGGATGTGCTGCCGCGCCGCCCTGCTGCGGCTGGCCGGTGCAGCGCAGATGAGAACCGGCCCGTGCTGCCGTAAGGCAGTTTGTGCAACCCTATTCTGTAGCTCAGCAGTTTCAAGACAGATTCGCAACATAGCCCTGCAAGTAGGTCTGACGCGGGACCCAATTCGCTGTATGTTTCCTCCCTGTGTATGTACCCTGTGGCTGCATATATAGCAGCTCTTTACTTTACCCACTCATGTGTGAACTAGCTCCAGCCACAGCTCACCTTGCTGTGCGCAGACAGGCCGCCCCATGCTTGCATCTTTTGCCCTGCCGCTCTTACCCTCCGGCCCTCCATTTTGCAGCTCTAGCCCTGTAGCCAGCCTGGTGCCTACCGCACTGCCCCAGCCCTTTGTGCCTGTTTGCCTGCAATCATTCGCTACTAGATTACAAAAGGCCATAAGTAACCTGGCATGCTGGCCATAGTGGCCATGCTTGGCGGCAACGGTGCTTGGCAGAAACGGGGGGTTGGAGTCAGGAAGAGGTGAGGGGGAGGAATGAGGTGAGCATTGCGTTGGGTGGGGTAGTGAGAATATCAGGGTGAGCGCTGCGCGATGCGGGTGAAGGAAGAATTTGAGGGAGGACCCGGGACGATGCGTGTGAGGAGGGGAGGAGGGTGAATAAAAATACAGCGCCGCTGGGCTGGGCAGCCGGTCAAGCTTGCGCAACACAGCGGGATGAGCAGAGGGCATCGAGAGGCAGAGAAGCTGGGTAGCGGAATGGCAGTGGGGAGACCTAACTTAGGGGAGAAACAGGAGAGAACGAGTACGTGGGTAGGGAGGTGCGGACAGAGCAACTGGGCGGATGTGCATCCGAGGGCCCGGCAAAAGCAGTGTCGCCAAGTAGGAACAAGAGTGCAGTGCGTTGTAGGTTACCAGCACATGCGCAGGGCTACAGGGCAATGAAGGATTTGACGAGGGCGCGGGGGCGCAGGGGAGCGCAATGTGCGTCAATGAATAAAAGGGAGTGGAAAGTGAGCTAGCTTGCTGCGGCAATGGCGAAGCGAATTGAGAAAATGGTCTCGCTCGCGAATTAGGCTTGGGTGGGTGGGGGGCCGGGGCAGCAAAAATTGCTTGCGGCAGAAGAGCAAGCCGTGCGGGCAAGAGAGAGTGTGAGTACTTTTGGAATGTCGGTGTGTCTGTCATGCATGAAATGCTCGTTTGGGCGCCAGGCCTGGGGATTATTAGCACGCCGCACCCAAAGAGGGTCAGCTTGGGGCTGGCCAGGTGGCGCAGCAGCAGGCGCTCAGCGCAGGCGCAGCCCGGTGGACGTGGCCAAACGTTCAGATGTAATACTCCGGCACAGCCCAGCGCACAGTGATCTGCCTGGCATCCATGCGGCGGCGCTTGGGCTGCAGCGTGCTGCTGCCGGGCCCGCCGCAGCGGCGGCAGCTGGCAGGGCCGCTGCTGGTGCGAGAGCCGGCACTAGGGTTGGCGGCGCTGGGCCCGGCGCTGGTGCCAGGCAGCGGCGGGGGCAGCGGGGGCAGGCTTTGGCTGCTGCGCAAGGGGTGGCATGGGGCGAGGTGCGGCTGGGTTAGTATAGGGCTGCAGAGCTAGCTGGCTGACTGGCTGACTGGCTGGCTGGCTGGCTGGAGCAGGCTGCAGGCGGCATGCCGTCTACCCCTCCCACGGGGCAAGTCCCTGCAACCCCCCACGCATCCCACCCCCAGTACCCCATGCCAGGCAGCCCTCACCTCTGCGTCAGGGTGCCGCTCAGGCTGCCCGAGGCCACCAGCTCCTGCCACGAGGACTGGCTGGGCGGCGGCAGGCACTCGATTCCTTCCGCTTCCGCGCGGGCACACCAGTTGACGAGCCAGGAGAGTGCACGGTCCCCAGTGTGCGCCGGAGGCGGCGGGCCGCCGCTGCCGCTGGTGCTGTGCGGTGGCATGAACTGGGGCGCGGGGGTGGTGGCGAAGGCAAAGGGCGACACGTGGGCGGGCCAGGCAGAGGCCGCGATGGCAGAGAAGGGGGTCTGGGGCTGGGCGGCCAGCGGTGAGCGCTGGCCGCGTGTAGGGGCCACCGCGCAGCTCAGCGCCGGCTGCGCGCTGCTGGGGGGCTTGCCGGCCTGCAGCGGCGCGCCATCGTCGCCATCTGCAGTCAGGTTGCGTGTTGGTGAGGGCCATGTGAGATGGGAGTGGGCAGGTTGATTGCTGACTGCTCGCTCTCGATCGGACTTGTGTAGCGGCGGCAAAGAGTGGCCGCGGCCGGGATTCCTGATATGCTGGTTCTGCCAGCAACTCCCGTCCGCCTCCCTCGCGCACCAGACGATTTGTGCTCCTGAACAGAGCCGCCTGGCGGCCGGTTGCAGGCTGCAGGCAGGCAGGGCAAGTGGTGGGCCACAAGGCTCACCCAGCAGGAATGCGCAGAGTTGCTCGATCTCCTCAGGCGGTGCTCCAGCAAACACACTGTCGATGATGGCCGAACCCGCGCGGGGTGGGAGGTGGTAGAAGCCCGGCAGCGGGGCGGGGCGCGGGCTGGCCTGCCTCAGGCCAAGAACTTTATCTTGCATCACGTTCACAAGTGTAGAGGCATGCAGAATGTGGGGGCGGATGGAGGGGCGCTTGTGTTTGGGCTGCCATGGAGGCTGACCTGGCGCCGCTAGACCTCGCCCTACCCTCAACCCTTTTTGGTATTCGATGGCGCACACAGCTGCACTCTCCGCAGGCCAGCTGTGCAATGCAGCCGTGAACATGGCCAAGAGTTCCTGCCAGTCCAACTAGTCAAAGCCGGCGATCCAAGCTGCCGTGGCAGCGGAGGGCGCTATGGGGCCGTTGGGGTCGCCGGCGGTCTCGCTGCCAGGCAACGTGCCAGTTACACGGGACTTCGCCAGGGTTTGAATGCAGAGGGGGCGGCCGCTCAACCGACAGCAGTGAATTTGCACAGGCATACCGTGGACTGGTGGTACAGAGAGCCGTGCAAGCCCGTGCCGAGCGGCAGCCCAGGTCAGGCAGGCAAATTCGGGCGGGATGGTAGTGTACAAACAACATGCGGCTGGCGGCAGCGGTCACAGCAGCAAGGCAAGGGCTAAACAGTCCTGGTCAGGGGGTACAGTGCGAGCTGCCGGCCAACCGCCCGTGAGAACAACAGCACAACAGCAAAAATGAGTGGAAGCATACGAGCCTGAAGAGAGCACGTGCAGTTGGGGGTTTGAGTGGAGAGACTGGAGAAGCGAGCCACACCGCCAAGCCCTACTAGGATTCGACGGCAAGGCTCAGCTGCTGCCCAGAAGCTTGCTTCCCCAAGCTAGCTGCCGCCGTTGGCTGCCGCAGGCGGCGGCGCTGCGGGGGCCGCTGCCGCCGCTGGCGGCTTCCTGCATGGGCAAACAGCACACGGCGTGGTCAGCAGCCAGGTGGCGCCAGCACCAGGGCATGCAACGGTGGCGCCGCAAAAGCAGCGGCAGCACGCTTCACCCTCCACGGACCAGTTGCTAGTGTCGTAATGCACCCAGCCGTCATCATCTGCCGCGCCAGACTCGCCCGTCCACCCGCCCTCCTCCTCTTCGTCAAAGCCGTAGGGCCCGCCTGCAGGGCCGGTGAACACGGCAGCAAGATGTGAGTGAGCTTCTGCGGGGTGGCTGTGCTCCAGCAAGCGAGGCAGGCAGGTGGGTGCCACACAACTCAGGGTAGCTGTGCTGCAGCAGAGGCAGGCAGCACAACAGCAGCCTGGTGCCACTTGGGGGGCCCCGTTTACACCGCAACAGCAGCAGCAACCCTCAGCCCCACGCACATGGCCAGAAGTCGGAGTTGCAGAAGAGCTGCTGGCGCAGCAGCTGGAACTGGTCTGCAGGTAGGCAGATAAGAAGAGGGGAAACACATTGTCCAGTCAGCAACAGGGATCGGACGGGGCTCACAAGGCAGCATGCGGCAGCCAGAACTGGTGTGCAAGTGGGAAGACACACAGGAAACGGCCAGGGTTCAGAGAGCAGAGGGTCGACACACAGCAGCTGGAGCTTGGTGTGGCGAGCAAGCAGGGCACAGCAGCTTGGCGGGCAGAGGCCACGCAGCCACTCGACACAAAGAGAGGGGCGCAGCAGCGCTGGATCACGCCAACACCCAGCATCACCGTCGTTGCGACAGAGCGGCAGCGCCTGCAGCGCCTTGGCATTGGCCTCGTCCTGCAGGCAGGCAGGGTTGCAGCATACAACCTTAGCCTTGCCTGCCGCATATATAATGCCATGCCCTGTAGGTTCATCAACAGGCAGTGCCTTGCGTGCACCAGGGCAGCCGCTGCCCACCAGCACCGCGCCTTGCTTGCACAAAGCAGCCGTCCCCAAGGTGCTGCCCCTTGCCTGCACCACAACTGCCCGCAAGCGCTGCCCCTTGCCTGCACCATAACCACCCGCAAGCACTGCCCCTTGCCTGCACAAAGGAGCCGTCCCCCAGGCCCTCGTGCTCCTCCTCCACTCGGGCCAGCAGCGCATCAAGCGCATACTCTGCTGTGCCGCCGCGCGACAGGTAGTACTTGGAGGCCCTGCACAGTAGGCAGCAAGGCCGATGAAAGCCAGAGGGGTGTTGAGAGAGCATGCTCCGCTGTGCCGCTGCGAGAGAGGTAGTAGTTGGAGACCCTGCATGCAAGTTGGCAGAATAGTGACGCAAACTAGGGCCAGCAGCGCGTAAAGTGCATACTCTGCTGTGCCGCCGCGAGAGAGGTAGAACTTGGAGCCCTGCAGGGCGGGGCACACGCAATTGAGGTTGATGTGATGAGCCATCGCCATGCAAAACGCCCAGCTACCTACAGCCTCAGCACTGCTGCTGCACATCCTTCGGCTGTTGATGCACTCATGCTTCATCCAGTCCCGGCACAAACAATGGTCTGCATTTGCTCCAGCACGTGCATCCTCTACCACCCTTCTGGGCACCAGCGAGGCCCAGCAGACACAGGAAACCAATGCCATCTCCTGACACCAACACCAGCCAGCCCTGGCACTCACGCCTTGTCCAGGTTTGGCACGATGGTCAGCATCTGGGCCAGCAGGCGCGGCTTGGGCAGCTGGCCCTGGCTGACCAGGTACCCTGCGGCGGCCATGCAGTTGGCAAATCCCACCACAAACTGGCGCGTGACCTGCTTGGGGTGGGCATAAGTTTGGGAAGGGCGGAGGGTGAGTGGGCATGAGCGGAGGGGCCAGAGCATCCACAAGCTAGGACTCGGGTTGGCTGGTGTTGCAGCGCCGTGAAAAGGCCTGCATGCTGTGCCACACTTGCCGTGCGGCATCCTTTCCACAGCTATAGGAGTGCCCCGCGGCATCCTCAAACAAGCATCGGCCCCAGGGCGCGCTGGCTGGCACGTCTTTGCACTGCCCGGCACAGCCACAAGAACAAAGAGCACCCACCTCGATGCGCAGCTCAGGCGGCGCAAAGTCGAGCATGTAGACCTCCGGATCGTGCACTGGCCCATCCCCTGTGGACAGACCAGTAAAGCAGCAGAGCAGCGGCCGTCGGGTGCGTAGCGATTAGGGGCCAGCAGTGGGATGATGGGAGAGCGGTTTGGCGGGCCGGCGGTAGCGAGTGAGCGAGCGGGCGGCAGGTGCCGGCAGCGGGCGCACGGCCCTGTCGCCGCTCACCTTGCCAGCCTATGCTGTCGATGATCATGTCGGAGCACCCGGGCGCCGTTCTCTGCAGGCGGCACGCCATCCGCGGCGACAGCGCGCCGTGAAGGCACTTGCCGCAGCTGCACACCATGGCCGACTGCTCAACGTCACTGGGGAGTGGCGATCGGCTGCACGGAACGAAGTGCGCGAGCATGAACAACCCTGCCAAATGGGCGGCGGCCTGCGATGCATGCAAGGCGCCCAAGCAGGTCAGTGCATTGCGCAGATCCACTTGCAGCAGCCGCAGCGGCTGTCAGTCCACTCCAGCGAGTTGCATGGTCTGCCTTTGCAGCCTGCACTTGCCCCCAGCCCCGCTGCACCTGACTCGACGCATCCCAAGACGCCAGAGAAGCAAGGCCGCGGCAATGTCCGCCGCGCAGCCGGCACAGCAGCAGGCGCCGCCTGCCGCCGCCGCTGCCGCCGCTGCCCCGGCGCCTGCGGTTGTGGCCGCAGCAGTGGGGCAGCCGGCGGAGGAGAGGCCGCCTGGCAAGTGCCACTACTACATGGAGAAGGTGCGAGCTGCACGAGGTTGGACACGCCTGTTGCACAGCCTGCAGGCATGCGCTGTTGGTGTCCGCTCATCGTCGACGTCGGCCCTGTCTGCAGAAGCGGCGCCACTGCAAGTTTGACGCCATCCCCGGCAAGAAGTACTGCGGCAACCACATTTACTTTGCAGAGGTGAGTTCTGTTGGCAAGCGTGGTGGCGGGCCTAACCCTGCTGCATGCCACGGCCCAGCACGCCGCGTGCAGCAGCAGTGCCGCTGGTTGGCTTGCTGCACCTGCTGGCGCTGCAAGACCTGCCACCCCTTGGTTTCCCTTGCGCAGGGCACGGGGCCCAAGCGCGTGCCCTGCCCCTGGGACCCCAAGGGCGGCCACACTGTATTGGAGAGCGAGCTGGAGAAGCACAAGCACAAGTGCCCGGGCTACCGGCGGCTGATGGCAGAGCAGGCGCAGCCCTTTTACAGCCAGGGCATCAACGGCGGGCAGGGAGAGGAGGTGCAGTGGCCCGCTGAGGTGGCGGCAGCGGTGGCAGCAGAGGCGGCGGCTGCCGAGGCGGCGGCAGCGGCGGCGGCGGCAGCTGGAGAGGCGCCGAGGCGGCGGCGCGGCCGCGGTGCGGAGGGGCCTGCTGCGTTGCAGGCAGCGTATGCAGCAGCTTTGGGCGAGCAGGGCTTTGAGGAGCTGCTGCGTCGCATCGAGGCTGCCTGTGAACAGGTGCGGCTGAGCCCGCAAGCTGAAAGGGTGCCTTGCGTGTGCGGGCATGTATTGTTCTGCTTGTGCCCTCGTTCTGTTGCAGCCAGTGTGCCTTGGTCGTTGCAGGCTGGCTGCTCCATTGACTGGTTCGTGGGCCGCTGACAACCGTGCCCCATGTTCCTCCCTGGGCTGCACCCAGATTTGCGAGCCGGAGCCGCTGTCGCTGCTGGTGCCACCTGAGGCGGAGCCGTTCCTGGTCCCCGAATCGGCCACCGCCAACCGCCCCTTTTCGCTCAAGCACGCGCAGCAGCAGGTGCGCAGTGGGGTGTCACGGCTGGTGTGGGTTTGCAGTGCGCAGCTGTCTCATCTGGTTGCTCAAGCAAGCCAGCCTGCAGAGTTACCAGTCCAGTCTACATCCATTGTGCTCGGCCAACCTGAGCCTGCCCCTTTACTCCTGCTGCACCCAGCCCTCAACAAGCCCACCCACTCAATGCACCTGCACCATGCATCTACACCTGCAGGCGTCAATCGTGGGCAACATGAAGCAGCACGGGTTGCTCGAAGGAGCAGAGCAGACCACGTTTATCGAGTATGGAGCTGGCAAGGGCTACCTCTGGTGCGCCTGCAGCTACAGCTGTTTGTGCCGGCTGCAGCGGCTCAGAAGCCAGGAATCTGTTTCAATGGACAGTGTTGCGTGCCCTGTGGAGCGTGTTGATGTGTTGGCGCAGCGGCAAATGGGTAGCTCAACTCACCCAAGCTGTGTGCAATTAGCCTGCTTACACCTGCCTCTCCCCCTCCCCTCCCTATGCAGCCACATGCTGGCGTCCTGCACGCCCTCGGCCCGCAAGGTGGTGATGATGGATGTGCGCGGGTTCAAGGAGAAGGCAGACAGGTGAGGGCATTAGGCTTCAGCAGCCGGCCCGCCCTGCTCTGCCGCCTGCCTGCCCTGCTCTGCGGTGGCATGAGAGCAGGCATTGTTTCGACATGCAGCGGCTGCGCTGCATTTGGAGGTACGCAGGCAAGCATTCACGAGCCATGCATGCAGCAGCATGCGGCACCTTTACAACTGCTAACCTGGCACATTACCTCCCCCGCCCGCCCCTTGCAGGAGCATGCGGCACCTGGAGATGCAGCGGCTGCGCTGCGACATCGCCGACTTTGACGTGGCGCAGGTGGGCTGGGGCGCAAGCCGTGGTGCCTGCTTCAGGGCAACAGGGCAAGCACTGTGAGCAGCCGACTTTGACGTGGCGCAGGTGGGTGCACCAGGTGTATGCAGGTTGTGATGGCCTGCTCGAGGGCAGGAGAAGGGCACACGCACTCTGCGCTGCCATCTTACGACTGGACGGCTGCTGGCGGGTGAAGGTCGCTGCACGCTGCACACTCCAAACGACCTGCTGAGCGCAGCTTCCAACAACATTTCAACTGCCCTCCGCCCCCCACCCTCTTGGACAGGTGTCCGGCCTGCAAGGCGGCGCGGCACCCTGGGTGGCCTTTGGCAAGCACCTGTGCGGGGCAGCGACCGATTTCACGCTGCGCAGCTGCGCCCGCGAGCGGCGGCGCCAGCTGGGACTATCACAGCAGCAGGGGCAGGCGGCGGTGGGGCAAGAGCAGCAGCAGGCAGCAGGGCAGCAGCGTGATGCCGCCGCAGCGGCAGCCGGAGCAGGAGCAGCAGCAGCAGGAGCAGCAGCAGCAGCAGTGGTCGACCCCCCTCGCGGCGGGCCCATCCCAGCCGCCGGCGGAGTGCGGGGGCTGGCTGTGGCCACCTGCTGCCACCACCGGTGCAGCTGGCGGCACTTTGTGGCGCAGGGGGTGTTCACTGAACTAGGATTTAGCCCTCAGGAGTTTGAGGCCATTGTGTGGATGACCGGATGGGCACTGGTGAGCTGCAAGCGGTTGGGAAACCGTTCAAGCCATGCTTGTGTGCTGTGCCCTGTGTGGCTGGGAGTGCTGCTGCTCGAGTGCTGAGTGACATTTAGGGGCAGATGTGTGTCGGGTGTGCATACATGTGGCATTGCTGCCAACAGCTTGCCTTGCCCTCTGCTGGCGCATGCAACCCGACAATACTTTGCTCCGCCATGCGCCCTGGTTGCAGTGCGGCCACGAGGCGCCTGCTGGCTTTGGTGGCAGCGAGGATGAGGGGGAGGAGGGCGCAACCCAGCAGGCACAGCAGGCGCAGCAGCCAGCAGGCAGTGCAGTGCAGCCACGCAGCCACAAGCGCAGCCGGGAGGAGGAAGGGGGAGAGGAGGAGGAGCAGCCGGCAGCAGCTGAGCAGGCAGACGAGCCGGCAGCCGCCCCGCCCACTGCAGCGGCAGCAGCGGGTGCGGCACAGCAGCAGCAGGACCACCAGCAGCCGGCGTCTGTTGCCGCAGCCGCAGCGCTGTCATCGGATGCAGCGCAGGGCTGGCGGCCGCAGGCGGATCTGCCGCGCGAGCGCAAGATCGCGGTGGGCCAGCTGTGCAAGCGGCTGATTGACGCTGCGCGGCTGCGCTGGCTGCGGCGCCAGGGCTTCGAGGCGGCTCTGGTCAAGTATGTGCCCTCAAATGTGAGCGGGGAGAACCGGCTGCTGGTGGCGGCGGTGCGGCAGGCGGCAGGCGGTGCAGCATAGTGGCGGTGGCGCACGACGGCCTGCTTGCTGACAACTTTCCACGGCGGAGCAGCACCGCTGTGCAAGGGCTGCTGATTCCTTTGATCCGCTCCTGTGTTCAACATCCCTTGTTCATCCCTGCACTCCCAGTTTCTCTCTCCCACCACTCGTCTCGAACTGTTACAGCTAGCATGTGCGCTCTATCATCATTCATCAGCGGGCAGTTTGGTGGGGGCAAGCCAAGTCCTGAGCAATGCGGGTTGGGCGCCGCCCCTTCAAGCCGGGGCGGCCTCAACGACGGTATCAATCGGCTGAGCAGTTCAGTGGAACAGGGGTACGAACAGGCGGGTGAGAGGCCCTGGGGGGGAGGGGGCACAAACAGGCAGGGCGGTACAGCAGGCAGGCGGGCGGGCGCATCATCTAGTCTCGATCAAGGCTCGACGGAATGCAATTGGGGCAAACAGGCAGTGGCTAAAACAGGCAGGAGAAAGGAATGAAAAGGGGAGAACGGCGGGCCGGCCCGGGCCCTGTATCGAAAAAAGCATGGTCAGGCGGGCGGGGGGTAGCAGGACGTGCGTTGGGGTGCATGCAGCGCATGCGTTCGTATGCGGCGGCTGTGATACAGGGTCAAAGGCGAGGGGTGTGCCAGCGGGGATCGCTCAAACCGGGGGGGGTGGGGTCATGCACGGCGTATCGGCGCTCCGTGCTGTGCATGCTGTCAAGAGATTGAGGAAGGGCGGGCGATTGAGAAGGGGAGACACAGACTGCAGGATTGGGGGGCGGGGTGGCCAGATCTGCGGACGGCTCAAAACTGGAGCGGCGGCTGTGGGAAAGCATGGGGGTGGAGAGATGGGTGGAACACTGTGGGGGAGGCAAAGGCGGGATGGGTAAAGAATCGGCGAGGGGAGAGAAACAGGGCAGCGCGGCGCAACGAACGAGGCGGGCGGTTCGTTTTGAGATGCGAGGTAAGTCACAGAATCGAGACAGCACTGAAGCGGGGCAGGGGCGGGCGGCGGCTGGGGGCCGCGGCGCTACCCCTGCACGCGCCAGCGAGGCACGAGTCAAGTTGGGGGGCGCACTTGGGGGGTTGGTGGGTGCGCCGCGGGGGCCGGCGTGAGCCGTTGTTGGTTGGTTGGGTTGAGCATGAAAAAATGGTACAGAGCTTAGGCAGGGCTGGGGCGCCGGCGAGAGCGG
>VFQQ010001447.1_pt1 | contig 32785 bp, 59 predicted proteins | sample 3512341 | NCBI WGS metagenome assembly VFQQ01 (sample SAMN10412373, study PRJNA504923) | tailings metagenome | isolation source: Relicate 2 Philex TSF1 revegetated site | place: Philippines: Tuba, Benguet | collected 2017-08-29 | reverse complement strand
GTTTCTTGTTGCGGCTGGACCCGCCCGGAATCTATTTTTCTATTTGCATCGGCCTTACATTGTTCAGTGTGGTGATAGGTGTGCATGCACATTGCACTCAGGAGTATCAGTGGCAGGGGGACAAGTTGACGGGTTTCGAAAAAACATAACTGGCTGGAGGAAACATGCGTCAGCTGTCAGGTGGAGGAAAACCGTCAAAACTAGGGCCGATGCGAGCGGTCAGTCAACCATCCGGCGCAGCACCTCTACCGCTTTACAAAGCTGGGCACGAGGTTGGAGAAAAAGCGGTCGCCCTTGCCGCTCGGCGCGGCCGCCAGCCCCTGCTGCCTGCCAGATGCGCCGCCTGCTTCCAATCGATCTGCTTCCTCCTGCCGCTTGCGCTGCGCCGACATCTGCCACATCACTGTTGGGATGAGGTAGGCAGAGAGAGGCGGGCAGTGAAGCTTGGAAAGATCGAAAAGAGGAGGTCGGCGGCACTGCCGCTGCAGGCGCTGGCGGGAACCGGCGGCGGGGAGGCAGCGCAGCACTGCTGAGGCCCATCCGGCCTCACCCAGCAGTCCCACAAGCACTGCCGCGACACAGGCTCCGATCACGATGCCGGCTATTGCGCCGCCCGACAGCCCCATTCCTGCTCGGCCGCGCTGCCGGCTGTTTGAAGTTTCTAAGCTTCTGTTGAAGCCTTCTGACCGCTCTGAAAGGCGATGTTGCGACTTGCAAGACCGCCAAACCCTCGTGCAAGGAAATCAGTGGCCAGGCAGCCCCAAAATGCAGGGCTGCTGTGCTCCTTTACTCGCACTGGCGCTGACACAGATCTTGTCCAATCCACCAGTGAGCATTGGATCAATCTAGCCCCGCTCTGCACCTCTCCCTTGACAACCCCAGATCGTCCCGCGCTCCTGGGGCGCTTGCTGGAGCTTGCGGGTCCTCGCATCGATTTCAGAGCTTGCACAAATTCAATCAAGCGACCCCACTGGTCCTGATCTCTCCCTTGTCGCTCGCCGCCGCTGCCGCCGCCTGTGGCGCCGCCGCCGGCGGCTCGCCCGCCACATGCGGATCACTGCCACAGATGGCGAGCTGCAGCCGATTGTGGCGACTGCCTCTCTAGAAGTGGAGGAGGTGGAGGATACAGAGGACGGAGAAGTGCACTTAGCGCCCACGCTGCGCCGCAGGCTGGCCTGGGTGCCGCCGCTGGCTCTGCTGTACGTTCTTGACAAGCTGCTGGCACTGCTGAGCCCGCTGATCCACTTCCCAGCCAGCCTGCTCGGCATGGCGGCCATTGTGGCGCTGCTGCTGGCGGCGCAGCGGCAGCAGCCCTCGCTGGCCCTGGCGGCGGAGCTCTGGTTCCGCCCGGGAGTGGTGAGCAGGGCTGGTACGCTGTGTTGTTGGCTGCCTCCTGCTTGCTTTATTACACTCCAGGCTGTGGGAAGTGGAGAGGCACGTGTTGTGGAATCGCCGGTTATGCAGCAGGCGCAGTTGGAGCGAGCATGCATGCGCCGCTGACGCAATGCCAAGGCTGCTGCGTGCCACCTGGCAACTCATTGTGCAAAGGCACCCGTCTGCTGCTTCCCGCAGGACTTTGTGCACGCGTGGCTGCCGCTGTGGTATATTCCGGCGATTGTGGGCATCCCACTCGCCGTGCAGCCGCTGTCAGGTGGGTTGTTCAGCTGCTGTTGCCGTGCAGCCGCTGTCAGGTGGGTTGTTCAGCTGCTGGGGCCATGACCGGCCGTGAGCTGGTGTGCCAACCACCACCTGTCCACTTTCAGATACAGCACATGGGTTTTCATCAGCTCCTCAACACATGCACTGAACCCTGGCAGCCTGCCTCGCTGCGTCCCTTTCTCAATCCGTTGGGCAGGTGCCGCCCTAGCCAAGGCGGCGGCCCTGGTGCTGCTGGGCATCCCTCTGGTGCTCTGCTTCTCGGCGAATCCACTGTGCCTGCTTACCCCCCTATGCAGGTGCCGCCCTAGCCAAGGCGGCGGCCCTGGTGCTGCTGGGCATCCCCCTGGTGGTGTGGTTCACAGCTGGGGTGGCGCTGCTGGTTCGCAAGGCGGTCAAGACGGAGCCGGGCACGTTCACCTTCCACGCCGCCAAGCTGGAGGTCACATGGCTGCACTGGGCGGCCTGGGGTGAGCCAAGATGAAGCTGTTACTGTAGATTTTGCATCAAACAAAGATGGGTACTTTCGCAGCCAAGCTGGAGGTTACCTGGCTGCAATGGGCGGCCTGGGGTGAGCTAAACAACACCTGCTTTTTTGTGTGAGTGTGTGCTGTGCTGTGCTTGCGTGCTGCCTGCTTACAGGTGGTGTCTGCTGTGCCGCACAGCCCAGTGCACTGAGCTGGTCCACATACCTGGCTGCGAGCCTAGACTCCACTTGCCTCCCCTCCCATGCAGGCGGGCTGGCTGCCGCGTCCCTTCTACTGGCGGCGGTGCTCCCCGGCATCACCGGCCGCTACACAGCCTTCCCTTTCCTGCTGGCAGCGGCGGTGCTGGGCTACATGGCTGGCATGGCGCTGCCGGCCAGGGTGCAGCTGGTGGTGCACCCCATTCTGGTGTGCGGCGCGGCACCCAATGCGGGCGCAGCGCTGCACGGGCTGCTCACGGGAGCCGGCTACTGGGCCACCCTGCAGGGCTTTGTCACACGGGTGGGTGGGTGGGTATGTGGGTGGATGGGTGGCAGCTGGGTGGCTGCCGCGGTGTTGCTGCCGCCATGCTGCTGCCATGTCGCACTGCTCAGCCGGGCGCGCTCTCTCCTCCCCTGCGCTCCACTGCACTCGCATTGCGCACGCATGCCATTCTGTTGATTCTGCAACCTGCCTCCCTCTGTCCACCGCAGGGCCGTGGCGGCTTCTGGGGCCCTGGAGACCTGCTCTTCTCGTTTCTGGGCGTTGTTATCCTCAGCTTCGGTTTCAAGGTTTATGAGCAGTGGCCCGTGATGCGGCGGCACGCGGTGGAAATCCTAGCGGCCACCGCCAGCTCAGCGCTGTTCGCCATGGTGACCACAGCGGGCATGGCGCGCGCAGCAGGGCTGCCGCCCAGCATCGCCCGCGGCCTGGTGCCCCGCTCAGGTGGGCTGGATGGTTGACCTTGTCATCTCAGCTTGCAAGACTGTTGGCTGCTGACGCACTGGCATGTGCCGCCAAGCGGACTGCGCAGTTGGACTGGATTGCAAGCACCGCCTGCTCCCACCCCACTTGCCTTCTCACCCTACACCCTACATGCTGCAGTCACCATGGCATTGGCGCTTCCCATCGCTGAGCAGCTGGATGCGCCGCAGCCCATCACCGCAGCAGCCGTGGCCCTGACTGGCACAGCAGGATCGCTCATGGTCAGGCTGCTGCTGGATGCGGCACGTTTCAAGGATCCCATCGCAAGGGGCCTCGCGGCAGCGGCAGCAGCACACGGTTTTGGTACAGCGGCGCTGTCGGCACGGGAGCCGGAGACGCTGCCCTATTGTGCGCTGTCATGTGAGTTTGGGGTTAGATAAACTGCTGCAGCAGCGGGCCATGTGGGCACCTTGGAGTCTGGAGGAGGCACCACAGTGGCTGGTGGCACGCCTGCAGCATTGTTCCGTTGCAATGCAGCAGATGGCAGCATCTGTGTGCTGCCACCCTCCTTGCTGCCTGCAGATGCCCATCACATGTTTCATGCTGCCATTCTGCTGCCTGCAGATGCCATGTGCGGAGTTACAGCCAGCCTTTGGGCTGCCATCCCGCCCGTTCGGCATCTGCTGCTGGCCATCACTGGATAGCACGAGTGGCATGTGCAAATGCAGGGCTGGCCGAATGTAACTTGGCCCGATGCCTTGGCCCGGTGCTGCCGCCGCTGCCTCCGCCACCGCGCCGCCAGCTCATCCGCCAGGCGGGCATTTGGCGGCCGCAAGCATGGCCGGGCATATTTGCGCGCAAACCCACAACCGAGGTGAGCGTGCTGGGGTCCCGCCGCGGGCATAGGGCGCTGCCGCACTGCATGGCGGCGGCGCGACACTGCTCGACAGTTGCCGCGCCGTGATTTCCGCCCGCAGAGACATCTGGCATCATGGCGAAGAAGGCAAAAGCGGCGCAGGAGCAGCCCGACCAGGCGGCGGCGGCGGCGGCAGATGGCGGCAACATGAAGCAGCAGGCGGCACCTGCAGCGGAGGGAGCAGGCAAGCGGCGCAGTAAGAAGCGGCGGCGCAGCAAGGAGGAGGAGCAGCAGCTGCCTCAGGATGAGCTAGCACGCAGGTGGGGGTGCCGCCTGGCGCTTGAGAAGTGCCGCTGCCGCCGCCACGGCATGTCCGTCCTGGTGTGCCTGCAATCGCTCTGGGCTGCTCATCACTCTGCCTACCTTTCTTTGCTGCGCCACGCATTTCGTATCCCCCATTTGCTGCTGAAACCGCAAGTAATTTAATCATTCTGGTTCATTTCTTCCTTTCTGCAGGGAGCGGCAGCGCAAGCTGCGAGACCTCGCGCTGCGGCTGCGGGCGGACGGCAAGGTGTACAAAAAGGGCAGGCAGCGGAAGCACAAGCCGCGGCGCAAGGTGCAGGTGAGGCGGGCCAGAAGGGCAGGGCGTTCTGTTTTGCGTGCGCAGTATGCGCGCAGCCGCATCTGCCACTCACGCACCTGCATGCTGCTGCACTGGAGCATATGGCTGGCCAGCTGGTTGGGTTTCCAACAGCTCAAATGCACATCGCTGCCGCTCCCCGCCTGCAGCTCATCATTGTGCCCATTGTGTGGCAGAAGAAGAAGCAGGAGGCGGCGGCGGTGCTGGGGGCGGCCGAGAAGGTGCAAGAGGTGCGCCCCTGCCTTGCTGCGACTGCGTGTGGCTGTTGCTGCACGTGTTGCGAATCTGATGGGGGGGTCGAGAAGTGTGCATCATGTTCATCAGGTTCTCAGCCGGCCAGGCAGCCGGCTGAGCTGAGGGTAGCGTTGTAGACCGCGCTCCATACGCCCATCTGCTGCCGGTTCGCCTTGTTTACAGGCATGGCATGTTGGCCGGCCCTCACGTTCTGACGTGCATCCAGCTCGCTCTGCTCAAGGGCACATCATTGTTTCCTGTCGTGCTGCAGCTGCTGCGTGGCCTGGGAGTGAAGTGCGACACCGACACAACCACCGAGCTGACACCTGGGCAGAAGTTCCGGCACTGGTGCGCCGCTTCCGCTGCCGGTGTATCGTGCTGCCGTTGTTGCGCCCTGCCGCTGGTCACTGTTACGCGCAGTACAGAGGCAATGCGCGTGCTGGGCAGAGCATTTGCATGGGCTGCGCCCGGGTGGCAGGAACCCCCCCAGCTCGCCATGCTTGATCTGCTGCCTCGCAGCCTTCCACCCACCCTGATTTTGCCCGTGCTGTTCTTGCAAAGAGGAGGAGGGTGTGATGCTGCGGCTGCCGCCTTTCATAAGCATTTCCTACGTCGTGCATGCTGTGGCTGCTGTGTGTGCAGGGAGGAGAAGGGCATCATGCTGCGTGTTGAGCTGGGGCCCAAGGAAGCCGCGGAGGGAACGTGCATCCTGGCCCGCTGCCGCAAAGCGGGCAAGTGCGGGGAGGACAGCATTTGTCTGGGTTGATGCGTTGCCACGTCAAATGGTGGTGGGCAAGGATGGGACAAGCGCACTCGGGGGGCAATGCGACTGGGATGGCTTGGCCAGGGCGTGGCATGTTGAGCCTCTGTACAGCGCAGCATCGTCTAAGTTGCGGCACAGCTGGGTGCCTGCAGCGGGCCGCACCTGTCACGTCCATCTTACAGCCGCTCCTGTCTCATTTTTAAGCAATTTGCAGGCCCCCTGACCTGCACATGTATGTCTTCATCCCTGCTGCAGGCGAGGTGGCGCAGAAGCAGACGCTGGCGGTTGGGCCCGCGCTGTGCGGCCAAGTGAAGGCCCAACTGGAGGAGATGGGAGAGACACTGGCCCCTCCAGAAGCGGCAGCTGCGGCAGGGGAGGCAGGTGCACAGCAACAAGGTGCTGCGGAGCCTGCGGAGGAGGACCAGCAGGCAGAGGAGGAGCAGCCGGACAAGAAGCCGAAAAAGGGAGCGGCTGCTGCGGCGCCCGCAGCGGCTGAGCGGGAGCAGGCGGCGGAGCAGCAGCAGCGGCAGCAGGGCGTGGGGCAGAGTGCAGAGGACCTGGAGGGCGACTTTGCTGGCGTGCCGCTGCTAGGGGTGAGTTACAGGGAGAGAGCTGATTGGTGTGGGTGGGTGTCGCGTGCTTGCTGTTGCAGCGGGTTGCAACCCGGGCCTGCCATACGGTTGCAGCTGGCTCTCTGAGGGCAGCCAAAAATACACAATCTGTGACCGCGCCCTTGCGATCCCTTGTGCATCTTCCACCGCAGGGGAAAGGGCCGGGCAAGAAGGGCAAGAAGAAGCAGGCGGCCAAGGCGGTGGTTGAGGCAGAGGTGGCCGCGTTCAAGGACGTGCTGGCGAGCGGCGGCGGCGGCGAGGAGGGCGGCAAGCAGAAGAAGGGCAAGAAGCACAAGCTGGTCGCCTTCTGACGATGTACTATATCATCCATTAATTTTGTAATGATAAACGGCAGCGAAAAGCAAGCGTGTGGCGGCACGCTGGGGCGGCGTGCAGCGGCGTCATGCGCCGCCACCTCTTATGGCTCACATCGCTGCAAATCGCTGCAGCAAAAAAGACGGCGTTTCCATTAAACCCATCAGCTGGCATTGGCAGCGCGTCCGAGGCTGTGCTGGAGCGAGTGCTGTTGGCAGCGATGGTGGGGCGCGGCCTGCGCGCCTGCTGCTTTGCGGCACGACCCAACGCCACTCTCTCATTCAAGGAGGCTGCTGAAGTCGCGCACCAGCAGCCGGAAGCGGCGCACCACAATGCAAGCTCCTCGCTGGACGATGTGCTGGGCCTACTGCCCGCTGACGGACCGCAGAAGGACGAGGCAGCGCAGCCAGTGGCGTCCAAGGTGCGCAGGGTCCAGCAACCGCCGCCGCTGCCGCCGCCTGCCGCTACTGCCGCTGGGCTCCGGCCAACTAGCATCGTCTTTCTGCTTGCCTCATCCCCCGTCTCGCTCAGGCATCCTTCTGCCACGAGATTACCGAGGAGCGCATTCCGGCGGGCACCTATGTGGCAGCAGCAGTGGTGGTGGCGGCGGCAGCAGCAGAGCGGCACGGGACAGCGGAGCGATGGCCGGATGCTGCACTGCCGGAGCACAGCCGGCATGCAGCCGAGGAGCCCCACCGAGATGCGCTGCCTTCAGCGGAGCACGATTACACACAGCTGCCCGATTCACAGGATGAGCAGGCGTCGCTGGAGGAGGCCGTGGCGGCGGCGCTGGGGCTGCCCATGCCAGCTGCCTTCACCGTGTCTGCTTCACCAGCCTGCCCAGCCGCCGGCGGCACCTCGGGCCGCTGCATGAGCGCTGCCCACCTGTCCCTGGAGCTGCAAGTGGCCGAGGCACTGGGAGACCTGCAGCCAGCCGCCGGCGCAGCAGGCTGCCTGGCGCTGCTGGCGGCCGGCGGTGAGGGCGGCCAGCTGGCGTGCTCCGGCAGCGGCGGCAGCGGCAGCAGTGCCGGCCTGTCCAGCCCCTGGCGAACCAGCACCAGCTCGTTCGCGGCAGAACCGGAGGCCAGCAAGCGCTTCTCATGTGAGTGGAGTGGGCTGGGGTGGCTGGGGTGGGGATGGCCAGCGAGGGGTGGCATTCGATCGCATGCGATGGCAGTTTGAAACAGTCTTGCTGTTGCAAAGAGCTGAAAGCGCCTGGCCTCTTTCCTCCCCGTTCCAGGCTGCGGCTCCGCCTGCCCTGTGTTGGAGACGATCCGCGAGAGCATCAGCACCCAGGAGCAGAGCTCCGCCTCGCTGGCCGCCCCTCCCAGCTGCCCCTCTTTTGCTGGCGGCGCTGGCGGTGCCTCAACAGCTGAGCTTGATGCAGCAGCCGCCAGCGAGCGCCAGCAGCAGCAGGAGGAGCCGCTTGCTGGAAGCTGCGCAGAGGTAACAGTGGACATTGGCGGCAAGGTGGCCGCCCTGCTGGGCGGCATGCTGCCAGGCCCAGCACCCACCTCGCTCACCTCGCCAGGGGAGGCAGCCACCCAGCAGCCCCGTCTGGCCGACATCCTCGCGCTGCTGGGGCAGCCTCAGGAGAGCGGCAGCCCCAGCCAGCCAGCAACAGGTGGTGCCATCTGCCCCGCCTCGGAAAATGGCTTTGATGCAGCCATCTGCCAGCTGCTGCACGCCGGCGTCAGTGAGGAGCAGGTGGCCGTGCCTGCTGCACAGGCAGCCGCTGAGCCAGAAGGCGCAATGATGGCAGGCCGCCTTGCATCCCTCAGCCATGGCAGCGAGGCAGGCTGGGAGTCAGACGCGCACTTGCCTGCTGCTTTCCCACTGCCAGCTGCAGCAGCAGCGGCAGCAATTGCTGCCCTGCCAGGAGACGAGGGTGCAGACTGGCTGGGTGGCGTCGGCGGCAGTGCGCCTGCGGAGGAGAGCAGCGGTGGCTCAGGCACCAGTGGCAGTGCAGCGCTGGAAGGCTGCACGGCGGCCTGCACAGCACATGCCGCCAGCATGCCTCGCCCCGCCGATCTGCCATTGTTTGGCGATGGGCCGCCAATCATACCTTGCACCAGGGCGCCTCCCAGCTGGAGCAGCGACGGAGGCGAAGGAACCGACCCGCTGGCTTCCATGCACGACCGCGCGATGCGCCAGCGCCGCGAGGTGGAGCAACTGTGAGTCTGGGTGGTGTGCCTGCCAGGTGCCGGTGCGACTTGCTTGATGCAGAAAGCTTGTCTCTGTCGGACGGGCCTAGCAACCCCGAGGCATGTGTTTTCACCCGGCCAGAGCGCGCTCCATGCCTTTCTGTCCTGTCCTGCGCCCACAGGCACGCCCGCCTGCGGCAGCAGCGCGAGGCTGAAGAGCTGGGCGCCTGCACCTTCCGCCCCACGCTGCTCACCGGCAGCCACAGCCACAGCCCCTCCCGCCCCGGCAGCACCGCCTCGCTTGGCACCGCTGGTGGGACCGCTGGCGGCAGCGGCAGCTTTGGCCAGGTGGCGGGCAGTGCCATGTACGCCAGGCAGCAGGCGCAGCGCCAGCGCCAGCTGGAGCGCCTGGCGGCACAGCGTGCAGAGCAGGAGCACGAGGCGCTGGCGCCCTGCACCTTCCGCCCCGCAGTCGATCCCAAGTCGCAGCGCATGTTTGCACGCGGGGTGCGCTACGGCAGCAGCCGCGTAGTAGCAGGTGGCTCGTCCGTTGACGAAGTGGTGCACCGGCAGCTGCGCCTGCTGCACAGCGCGGGTCTGAACGCCGCGGCGGCCGCCGCTGTGCTGGCTGGGCAGGGCCTGGTCTCGGCTGATTCCGAGCTTGCTGAGCCAGAAATAGGTGCCGCCCTGAACGGCATCCAGGCGGCGCAGCCTGAGCCAGCTGAAGCAGGGGCTCCTCCACCAGTGGCTGCCAACCCTGGCGACTTTTCGGGCGCCGCCATCCCCTCTGTTCTGCAATACGCAGCCATATCTCCCACCCGCCACCAGCTCAGCGCCACCTCCCGCATCGCTGGCGCCCTGCTGAGCCCTGCCATAGCGGGGCGCCCCCTCAGCGCCAGCGCTCGCCTGTACGCTCACGCCGTCGACCTGCAGGGTCGGCAGCGCCAGGCGGCTGCACTGCGCGACCAGGTCAGTGGACCCTGCTGGTGCCTTTATTGACTCCTACTAAATGTCACAGGTTGCATGGAAGTTGGTGGGCACAGCATTTGGCTCCTGCAGCAACGCACTCATCATGCATGCCAGCCACCTGCCCATCACCCCATTTCCTCTGGACCGCCCACCTTGCAGCAGCAGCGCGCGGCGCTGCTGGCTGCCTCGCCCAGGGCCAAGCCCTTCCCGCGCGCCCAGCACACCAACCCGCCGTCCCCGCCCCTCTCCCGCCGCTCGCCCCCCATTTCCCGCCCCGGCTCCGCTCCCCCGCCCGGCCTGCTGTGCGCCTCCTTGGAGCAGGCGGCAGTTCAAGTTGAGCTGGCAGGCCTTGGGGAGCTTGCAGCGGGGGAACTGGGCAGCCGCGCCCGCCTGGCGACCGGCCGGGCGCTGGAGTGCAGCTCCACGGCCAGGGCGGCCTCCTACTGGCAGCGCTGGGGGCTGGAGGCGGGGCCCGATTTCGACGGCTTCCTGCAGCGCCAGAAAAAGTTTGTGCAGGTAGGTTTTCAGTACTGGAGTGAGCGTCAAGCTGCTTGCGGGAGTTGGCGGTCCTTGCGCCCTTCCAGCCAAGCATGCACGTACTCGACCACTGCACAATTCCCAGTTGCGCCTCAAACTCACATCGCCCCTGCTGCAACCCCTGCAGGCGCTGGGAGCCAAGCTGGACGCGGAGCGCCACCTGCCGGCGGCTCAGCAGGCAGTCGCCGCCGCTCCAGGCGCCCACCTGTCTCCCGGCTCCCGCCGCCTGCTGGAGCGGCGGCGGCAGCGCGAGCTGGCCCTGGAAATGGAGGCGGCGGGGTGCATGCGGGCAGGCATGGAAGGATGCGATGCCGGCGGCGACCACAACACGCACAGCAGCCCTCTGGGTCGCAGCGGCGCCTTTGGGCACACTGGCCTGGAGGGCACCGGTGCCTCCCAGCTGGCCAGCAAGGCTGGCGCCGCCGGTGCCCCTGCCCTTGCTGCCTTCCCCTACCGCCCTGCCATCACCGCCCGGGCGGCGGCCAAGCCGGCCCGCACGCCAGAGGAGCTGCATGCCGAGGCTGCACACCGCCAGGAAAAGCTGGTGAGGCTGGCTGCTTGGTTGGGTGGCACAGCAAGGGCGTGCATGGCAACAACGGCGGCGTGCAAGGGTGGCCATCCAACTAGCTGCATGGCAGTGCTGACCGGATTTGCTCGCTGCATCTTGCTGGCACCTGAGCTAAATCATGCACTGCACTGCCAAGCTTCATTCTGACCTGCTTCCTGTACAGGCCCAGCGCCGGCGGGAGGCGGAGCAGGCGGCGCTGGCGCCCTGCACCTTCGCCCCGGATATCACGCCTGCCGCCGGCAGCCCGCTGAGCGCCAAGTTTGCTGGCAAGGCCAAGGGCCGCATCGACTTGCAGGCAAGGGGAGGCCTGGGCGGTGCAGGGGACCAGCTATCTCGCCATCCTGTGATCAGCAGGGCTGATGGTTTGGAGCAGTTGTCCAACAGGAGGCAGCAGAGCTCGGTACGCAGCCTGGCATCCCCAGTGGGCTCAGTTTGCCTGCGTTTTCCTTATCCCCTTGCAGGACCTGGGCTCCTACATGCGGGAGGTGCGGGAGAAGCAGGCGACCCGCGAGGAGGCGGCTGCTGCCGCCGCCAAGGCCCGCCAGGTGCAGCTGTTGTTCAAGTGAATGCATGCTGCCGGCCGACATTTGGCAATGCAGCCGCGAGCCTTGGCGGTACGCCATCATTTTAACAGGTGCTCCAACCTGCCCATCCCTTTCAAAGCAGGAGCAAGAGCTGGCGCAGTGCACCTTCCAGCCCAACCTGGGCCACGGTGCCGGCCAGCGCTCACCCGCCAAGCGCAGCGGGCCTGGCGAGGCGGCAGCAGCTGCCAGTGCAGCACCCGCTGCTTCGTCCGGCATGAGCAGCGGGCTAGCTGTCAAGGCAGCAAAGCCGCCAGATGTGCTGGCACAGGTGCAGGCGCTGCTGCGTGGGGACAGCACCGCCCAGGCAGCAGCTGGCGGCTGCCCAGCCGCTGCACCAGCCGGTGTGGGCACTGCCCAGCAGGTGGCAGCGGTTGAGGATGGCCTGCCTGCTGTGGCAGGTGCGGCAGCGGCAGGGCAAGCAGGGGCAGCGGACGGCTTTTCTGCGTTTCTGAGCCAGGTGACCACGGAGCTCCGGAGGCTGCAGGATGGATAGTGGGTGCACTGTGTTTGGGCTGGCTGCCTGGGTGAGCAATTATGATATGCCGTCATTGGCTTTGGGGGGTTTGGGTCTATAACCATCGACATGGTGGTGTTTGAAACTGACTTACTTGTTTAATTCATGCCTGTAACAAAGGGGCTGGAGAGTGTGAGATGTGCAGCATTCTGCAGCAGGCTGAGCCACAAGGCGAGGGCTGCTCGGCCGGTGCCACAGCTGCCAGCAGGGCGCACGCAAGGGTATGCTCTCGGCAGCTCAATCCATGATGATAACAAAGCTGGGCCCTAGGTAAGCAACCGTTCTGGATGTGGTGGACAGCACAGATGCAGTCTGCCTGGAGCGGTAGACGCATGCCGCCGCCGCCAGGTCGCAGCGGCTAGGGCTTGGCCCATGAACGCTCCTCCCCCCGGCGCGCATTCCATTGCACTCCCAGTTTGCTTCGCAACGTTTCTGGCCTGTCTGGCGTGGCTTTGAGGACGCATAGAGCCAGGATGCCGATCAAACTCATCATCGACACCGATCCGGGCGTCGGTGCGCCGCTGGATGGATCTGTGGATCGGCTGGAGGTTTTCTAAAGCGCCAAACCGCCGTGTCGACGGACGGGGCCGCCCGTCGGAGGGCTCAGCCCTCGGCTGTTGGGGGCGCCCCGGGCTATCGCCGATGCTTTGGTGCAATCGATCCCAATCGCATCACGGCCAGTCCTTGACTGTCCGGTGCCGCCGCCTGCCGCCGCCGCCGCCGCTGCCTGCCGCCTCCCACTAGACTTCTTTCACGCCTCTGCCGCAGATGACTCGATGGCCATCATGGCGGCCTTCAACAGCCCAGAGATCGAGGTGCTGGGCCTGACCAGCATGTACGGAAACGTGCCGACCGCCATGGCCACTCGCAACGCCCTCACGCTCTGCCAGCTGGCGGGTCGCCCAGAGGTGCATGCAATTATTGGCAGGGAGAGGGGGGTGCATCCTTGGAAGCTTACACGGATGTGTGGCTGGCGTGGGTGTGCTCTGGACTCATGCGATCGCAGATGCCGTTTGCCTGATTCACTAGTGTCCTGTTCTGCCCAAACCCACATTGACCCAGGTGCCTGTGGTGGAGGGCGCACACAAGAGCCTGCGAGGTGCTGCCAAGGAGCGCATTGCAGACTTTGTGCACGGCAGCGATGGCTTTGGCAACACAAACCCGCAGCTAGCAGAGGTGGGCAGGTGGTGGGCTGAGGTTTGGGCAGCATGCTGTGGGGCGGGAAGGCGAGCAAGGTGCACTTGAGTTGTGGCTGCAGGATTTTAGAGAGGCGCTCGATGCGAATGCCGTACTGTGCAGCACTTGCTGTGCTTTCAACTCCCTCGGGCCACACTCCCTTGCTTTTTTGGCCACGCCTCCCTGCAGGGCGCCCCCGCCTCGGGATCCGCAGCCAAGTTCATCGTGCGATGCATGGCGCGGCAGTAATCTTTCCTGCACATCCCACTCATTGCCTTCTGTTTGTGCCCACCCTTGCAGGCCGACCCCGCCCCGGGATCCGCAGCAGAGTTTATCGTGCGCATGGCGCGGCAGTACCCAGGGGAGGTTGTTGTGCTGGCGCTGGCTGCGCTCACAAATGTGGCGCTGGCGCTGCACATCGATCCGCAGCTGCCGCAGACGCTGGTGAGGCGCAGGGTGGTTCTGGCCTGGTGTAAAAGAGGTTGGAGAACATTCGCCAAGTGAATGGCGTGGAGATGGGCAGGCTGGTGGTGCGCAGTCTGCTTGTGCAGTTGCAGCATGGGATGGTGTGCACTCCTATGCATGCATGCTTCCTGCAGGGCCGCCTGGTGGTGCTGGGAGGCGCCTTCACCTGCAATGGCAACGTCAACCCCGCAGCAGAGGCCAACATTTTTGGGGACCCCGATGCAGCAAACGTGGTGTTTGGCAGGCAAGCAGTGGTGCTGGGTTGGTGCAGCCAAGCTGATTGTTGCCGGGAGCGTGGAAGCAGAGCAACCAACGCGGTGTTGTGGCGCCTAGCTTGCCGAACAGCGATGCGTCCTGCCCAACTGCTGCTGTACTGCCGCCGTCCCTGTGTAGCAGGATGCCCCACACGTATGTAGCTGGACTGGATGTGACGCATCGCTGCTGCATGCCGTCGCCCTTTTGAGATGTTTTCTGTTGTTGCACCCCTCTGTTGCACAGGATGCCCGACACCTATGCTGTGGGGCTGGATGTGACGCATCGCTGCTCCCGTGCGTGTTCTCCCCTTGCCCTCATGTTTTCCTGGCCCCTTTGTACCCCTTTACTGCAGGATGCCCAACACATACGTAGTGGGGCTGGATGTGACGCATCGCTGCGTGCTCACAACGGCTCAAATCGAGGGCATGGAGGGGCGGGGGCGGCATGGCAGCTTTCTGCGCAGCATCACACAGTTTTACCTGGACTACCACAGGTGAGCATCGGTCGTTTTGTGCTGTTGTTTGGGAGTCTGGCAGCTTAGCGGCATGCAGTTCTGCTGCGTGCGATGCAACTGAATGCAGCGGTGATTGCCTAACAGTCCACCACATCCAGCAACTGCTTGAACTGGCGCAAACGTCCTCTCCCACCCCACACTGCAGGCGCGTGTACGGCATGGAGGGTGTGTACGTCCACGATGCCACCGCCCTGGCGGCGGTGGTGCGGCCAGAACTGTTTGAATGGCACGCGGGGGCGGTGCTCGTGGTGACAGACGGTCCCGCCAAGGGGCACACGATACGGGACGAAGGTGGGCGCTGCCACTGGGAAGAACCTATTTGTCTGTACAGTTCCTGCAGCAGCTTGCACACGATCTGTTGTGTTGGAGTTTATGGTGGGTTGCGTTGTCAAGGGGCACACGATACGGGACGAAGGTGGGCGAATGCAGGCTGCCGCTGGCTGGGCCGTGCAAGTCAGAGTCCGGATTCATGTTGGCACCGAATGCCGCACTTCTGATGCGCACAGCTGCGAATGCTGCTCAATCATGCCGTCTGCCTCCACCCCCTGCCACACAGGCCACAAGCAGTGGGTGGGCGTGAATGACTGGCAGGGCCTGCCGCCCGTGAAAGTGGCGCTGGGCGTGCGCAGCGGGGAGCTCACAGAATGGGTGCTGGACCGCATGACGCGTTAGGCAGCACCCAGCAGCACTGGTCTGTTTCGTAGTTGGACCACTGTGTGCCAGCCAGCTGCGCCGTCTGTATGTGGCAGCAGCTCAACTTGGCTGGGCTCAACCGACTCGTAAGCACTGCCTGTCAGCACACCAATTTCATGTACGTGGTCATTTTATGACTGGTGGCAATGCTGTATCATTTGAAACTGTAAAGTGCAGACAAGCATAGCGCGTCAGGCAGGCAGGCCATATTTGCCCCTTCACTTGAACTTTGCTTGCCGCTGCCGCGGCTTGGGCCCACCGCTCGGGCCGCCACCCACACCCCCGCCACGCCTGCTGCCGCCAAACTTGCTGCCGCTGCTGCTGCTGCCGCCAAACTTGCTGCCGCCGCCGCTGCTGCCGCCGCTGCTGCCGCCCTTGCTGCCCCAGCTGCTGCCACCGCTGCTGCTGCTCCTCCCACCGCTGCTGCCGCCTGCCCTGCTGCTGCCGGCGCTGCTGCTGCTTTTACCGCCGCCGCTGCCGCCCCTGCCGCCGCTCAGCTCTACCCGCTTTGCGCCGCGCGTGCCCTTCTTGCCATGCTTTTCAGCCTTCTTTTCCAGGGCCTTGCGCCGCAGCGTCTCCGGCTTGGGTCTGCGCAGGAGGCAAGCAAAGGCTGGAAGGCAGGTTTGAAAGAGGTGTGGGCGAATTGGAGGGCGATTGCTGTTTCACACTGCTGCAACCCACCCCAGCTCGCCGCGCCGGCGGCATTGCCCAACTGTGACGCAAAATCCACGGGCACCCCTCGCTGCAGCAGCCCAGATACACAGCACTGCACAACATCTGGTGTCTCACCGCATGTGCGCCGGCAGCACCGCCCTGTTGGCGGACAGCGAGTCCAGGGGCAGGCCGCGCTGCAGCGCGTCCTCAATCCGCTCTGCCAGCACGCGATCGCCCTTGCTCACGAGGCTGGTGATCTTGCCTGCGGACAATGAATAACAAGATAGCGATGCTGCATTGGACACACATCTGAAAAATTGCACGGGGGCACGCGATCGCCCTTGCTCACGAGGCTGGTGATCTTGCCTGCGATCAGGGCGGCAAGTGGGCAGTGGATGATGAGAGAAAACTTTGAGCACGCCCCAGCCACAGCCCACCGAACAGCGCCGCCCAGCCACCAGCCCACCTCCCAGCAGCAACCTGCCTCCCACCTGTGGCGCCGGCGCGGGCGGTGGCAAGGCCAGCGCAATGCAAGCAGGCAGCCACCCTGCGGCTCGACACTATTCTTTCGGTCTCACACCTGTGGCGCCGGCTCGGGCGGTGCGGCCGGTACGGTGCAGGTAGTCCACTGGGTTGAGCGGGAAGTCAAAGTTGACGACGTGATCAACACGGCCGGGGATGTCCAGACCCCTGCAACAGGTGGAAAGAAAACCAATTAGTGCGGCAATGCTGCATGTCTAGCTGCAAACGCATGAGCGGAACAAGCCACCCAATTGGCAAGCAGCCCTGCCAATTCCATATCAGCACAGCTCAGGCGATTGCAGCCCATCCCCGCACCTGGCTGCCAGGTCGGTGCACACCAGCAGCGGCAAGCCACACACAACAAGCCACCCAAGCAGCCCTGCCATTTTCAAATCAGACGTCCGAAAATTGCAGCCCATCCCCCCACCTGGCCGCAAGGTCGGTGCACACCAGCAGCGGCGGGCGCGACAGGCCCGTGTCTGCAAACGACTGGATGGCCGCCTTGCGCTCGTCCACCTGCAGAGGGCAGGGTTGCACACCCGGCTTGTTAGAGCAGCCCACAAAATATAGCCCTGGACAGGTGTATTGACTGTGCAGACGCCGCTGTGCGGACTGTGGTGTGCAGCGCTCACCGGCATGTGCAGCCATTGCCAACTACCCAAGTACATGTAAAGCGCACAGCACGCACATCACGCACATCACGCACAGCACGCACACCATGCACAGCGCACCGGCACGTCGCCGTGGTAGCAGGCGGTCTGCAGGCCGCGCTCCCGCAGGAAATGGTCGGCTGCAATTCAAAAAAGCAAAATCGGGAGAGGAGAAGGTTGAACTGCCGTCAAGCTGGCGTGCTGAACTAGTCCGGACAAAGCTGTCAAGTCCAAGTGCCGGAACTGCCCTTGGCCGGCCCCTGCAGACGTCCACCCACCCTGCAGCACGAGTCAGCAAGTGCCGGCAGCCCCACCACCCGCTCTCACCTGCCCTGCAGCTGGCCAGCGTGTTGCAGAAGACCATGATGCGCTTGCCGCGCAGGTGCTCCCCCTCCACCACCTGCAAGGGAGTGGAATATACGGGGTGGCGAGTCTGTTAGGTGTGGGGCAGGTGTAGGCGGTGGGCGGCAGCAGCAGGCAGCAAAGCAGCCACTAACCTTTCGGAGCCACTAACCTTTCGGCAAGAAGGGACAGCAGAAAATACACACCTGCAGCAGCAGGTCCAGCTTGTTGGCGGCGGGCGGCAGCGGAATGAAAGCGTGGCGTGCCCCCGCCACGCCGCGGTGCAGTGTTGCGGTCTCAATCTGCTTCATCCCGGGAAACTCCTCCTCTGTGGGTAGGCAGGGAAGCAAGCATACACAAGAATGAGCCCAGGAGGATACAGTGTTGCCGTCTCCATCTGCTTCATCCCCGGGGAACTCCTCTGTGGGTAAGCAAGGAAACCGGTACGTCAAATGAGCCAAGCAGGACACCGCAGCATTGCTGTCTCGATCTGCTCAATCCCCGGAAACTCCTCCTCTGCAGGTACACAGGAAGTGTGCGTGCACGAATTGAGTCAAGCAGCAAAAAGGCAAGCGCGGAACATCACCCGATCCAATCCGCTTCATGCTGTTAACAAGCTTGGCCGATTTGGCCATGGCTGCGCTGGCCATGATGCAGCGTGCAGTGCAGGACAGCCAGCAGCAACTTGCACATACAACCCACCCATGAGCGGCTGGACCGCTGTGGGCATTGTCGCGCTGACCATGACGCAGCGTGCAGTTCCGAACATGCACGATGAAGTTGGTTAAAAAGGTGGAAAAGCAGGCTCACCCATGAGCCGCTTGACCGCTTTGGTCATTGTGGCGCTGACCATGACGCAGCGTGCGGGCCGTGCCTTGCTGCGCACCGCCGACAGAATGGCCTTGACCTGCAGTCAAGGAAGGGAAACACATGCAGCTGGGGCTGTGCAGTTGGATGGGAGCTGCACAAGCTGCATACCGGCTGCTATTGGCACGACTGGCGCACCTCTGGGCCAAACCCGCGGTCGAACATGGTATCTGCCTCGTCCAACACCACCACCTCCACGTCTCCGTAGTACACGTGCGACTTCTCTGCAGCCATGGAATCGAAAGGGAGCAGCGGTTGCAGAGCTTGCACAAGGCGGCAAGCAGCGCCACCACCCCCACGTCTCCCTGGTCTACGTGCGTCTTGTCCGCACAGCAAGGAACAAAGCGGAGCAGGTGTGCGGCAGCAACTATTGCCAGGCATGTCCGCTTGCCGCTCCAGCTGCTCCCGCTAGCGCTTGCCCTCTTTGGCTAACTTTACAAACCATCCCAAACCCACCGGCGTGCTGCATGACGCTCTGGGGCGTGCCCACCAGCAGGTGCAACGGCCTTTCAGACAGCAGGCTCAGCACTCGAAGAAGCTACCCACACCCACCCGCGTGCTGCATGACGCGCTGGGGTGTGCCCACCAGCAAGCCCAGCGGCCCCTCTCAAACAGCAAGGATAGCACCCGACACTACCAGCCCCCAGCAGCCCTCACCTGCGTGCTGCATGATGCGCTGCGGCGTGCCCACCAGCAGGTCCAGCGGCCGCTCCAGCTGCTCCCGCTGGCTGCCCATGTCTCCACCGCCATTGACAAGAGCTGATCGGAACTTGGCGGTGTGTGCTAGGACTTTTGCCACGCGCAGGATCTGCAACAGGGCGATGTGCAGGGGTGCAACCACCACGAGGGAGGTTCAAACACAGGCACCAGGGCGCATCCTCCCTGCTGCTACAAAGCATGCGTGCAGCAATGCGGTTTGTGCAACTGGCACCGTCTGCTTCACATCAGGCAAAAGCCGCTTGCCTGATCGGTCAGCTCGCGAGTGGGCCCCAGCACCAGCGCCCGCGGCCGCTTGGGTTTGGCGGGCGCTGATCCCTGCTGCAGCTCCGCTTCCTTTAGCAGTTGCACTGTGGTTTTGGTGCGGAGCAGAGGGAGGGGGCGTGCCTGGTTGCAACGCACAGGGGCAGGCGAGAGCAGGGGAGTATGCCGGGCAGCGGCGCACTCGCATGAGCAGGGTGTACCAGACAGGTCAGGCAGCAAGTGGGTGCGTGTGTTGCACCTGGTCATGTGCGATGCTGATGCCAGCACATCATCAGACAGTTGTCGACACATCTCAACAGCAACTGCCACATCACCAGTCAGCACAGCTCTCGTGCTCACCCACAGGCAGCAGGTAGGCGAGCGTCTTGCCGCTGCCGGTGTGCGACGCCAGCACGAAATCTGTGCTGCGGTGGCGCAGCAGGGCTGGCACCGCGGCCGCCTGGATCTCGGTGGGGGTGCTGATGCCCTGCTCTGTGAGTGCAGCCTGCAGGGGGCCGAGTAGGGAGCGAGCTGAAACACAGGCGCAGGAACAGCAATGCGAGCAGCAGCGGTGTTGCACCTGGGTAGACCACACACGCTGTTGCACCCAAGCAACACATCATGCTACATCCAGCGCCTCACCTGCAGCTCCTGAATGATGCCCAGCTCGCCAAAAGTGGCGGGGGGAGGCGCCGCCGCCCGCTCCGCCGCCGCAGCCCGCACCGTGACGCTGGTGGCGCCGCCGCCGCGCCAGGGCCCGGCCAGGCCGCGGCGCTGCGTCAGTGACAGCAATGGGGTGGCGCTGCGAGCTGTTGGGCGCAGGCTCAGAGCCGCCAGGGCAGCGGGGCGCCGCAGGGCGGCGCCGCCCGCCCGCAGCAGCGCTGCCGTCGTCATGGGCGTGTTTGGATGTGCGCCAATTGCAGTACAGACGTCGCTGATGCGGTTGAACAGGCCGCAACAAACGCCATGCATGTGCTTTGCGGGTGCCGAGATGGCCGGTCGGAACAAGGCGGCTTTTCTGGCCTCTGTGCGTCTCCCACTCCGTCCGGCAGACTGCTAGATCGCTTTGCAAACATGCCGACGGCCTGAGAGCGCGCTCAGCAGCACACAACGATGGAGGCGCTCGCTAGCGCGGCTGTGGAGCAGGTGGCGCTGGCCCCTGATGGTGAGCACCGGGCCGTTGAGGCATCCAGACGGAAAGTGGGCCGCGCCGCGGCCCGCGCCAAACACTGCTGGGGCTCGGCTCGAACCGAGGACGTGCCTGCCCCCGGCCCGCCCCCCGCAGGCCTGCCCGTGGCGGCCCTGTGGGACGCGCTCGCCGAGGCGGCCGCCGAGGAGGGCGTGGAGCTGGGCCTGCCGGCGGTGCGCGCCGCCCTCTGGCGCCGCCTGTCGTCAGAACCGGGCCTCCGCGCCGCCCTGCCGCCCGGGTGCGCCCAGGCCGGCGGCTCTGCAAGGCTCCTCCTGACGCCACAGCTGTTCTGCAATGCGATCTGCCACAGCAACATGAGTTGACCTATCGCCGCCACCGCCATCGCAGCAGCCTGTGCCCACTCACCGCCGCTGCCTGCTCGTTGTGCCCGCCCGCAGCGGCGGCAACGAGGGCCGGCGGCTGCGCTTCAGACGAGACGCGGAGTTGGAAAGTCCGGAGGCGGCAGAGGCAGCTGGAGTGGCGCTCACCGCCTGCCGGGAGCTGCAGGCAAGCGCAGGGGCTGCGGGAAAGGAACAGCAGGGATGCAGGCAGCCAGGCATGTGCCCATTCCAATCGGTCGGCATTGTGCGGGTGAACACCGCTATGCCCTGCACACCTTGCAGTAAACAATGTTTGTAGCAGGATGAACCCTGCATAAGCATGACCATTGACCAAACCCATCAAACCCTGCTGCAGGATGCGGCGGTGGGGCTGCACGACTCCCAGCTCACGCGCTTTGCAATTTCAGACACCCAGGTGCGTTACACAAACAGCTGTGACGTGACCCGGCTGCCTGTGAAGGCACTGCTGCCAGCAATTCGGCCAATAACATAGCTGCCACAGCCTGTCACCACTACCACACGTCACCCCTCCTGCGCCGCAGCGCAAGGCGCTGGGCTTGATCGGCGCGGCGGGGCGGCGCGGCGCGCTGCAGAATGACCTTGCCGCCGCGCTGGGCACCGAGAACCGCAACTTCTTTTACGTGGTCAAGGTGAGGGGCGTTTGAGGACGCTGGCAGCTGGGCAGCATGGGATTGTGCTGAACGGCATGTAAGCCACACAAAGGCAAGGGCTGGCAGCTGGCAGTGTGTTTTGCCCCATCCTGGGTGATTGATACGAGCCCTCAAACTATCGCTATGCTGGAGTATGTGTGTCATCGCAGGTGCTAGAGCAGCGAGGGCTGGTGGTGAAGCACCCGCTGGTCATCAAGCGCCAGGTGGGTGCACTTCAGTTTTTGATGCGTGGTTTATTGTGTCAGCGGTGTTCCTGTGCCAGCTGGCGGGAACCTGTTGCATTGCCGGCGCGGCGGGAGCCTGCTGCCACCTGCCGGACCAAACCCTTCTGCCCACCCATACCCTACTGCCTCATGTCTTCCATGTTGAGTGCAGGGAGGTCAGAGCCAACACGTGCAGACCAACTTGGTGCACCTGGCTCGCTTTGCGCCGCCCAACCTGGGCCGCGGCGCACGCATGACGGTAAGGGGTGGGTGGCAGGTGGACGGCGGTCGCTGATGGTCAGAAGTAGGAGCATTCTGGTTGGTGTGCTGCATGACAGTGGATCAGGTGTGAGGCTTGCAGGGCTGGTGAGCGGGGCAGCTGGGTGGCGGCTTGTGCGGAGCGCTTGCCTGCTGCAGGCAGCTGAGCACATACCCGCATCCTGTTGGTGCCCTGAACCCATCACCCCCTCCCATCTGGCTCCTGCTCTGCCCCTGCAGGACGGCAAGTCTTCGGCGCACGGTGGCGCGCCGGGCCTGCAGCCGCTGGGAGAGGACGAGGCAAGTGGTTGCTTGAGGCTTTTTGCTTGAGGTTTTGCTGGCTGCCTCTGTCGCCACTGCCGCTGGGGCCTGGGCTGGGGCGGGTCTGGCCTGTTCGTCTGTGCTTACAGACGCGATGCCCGTTAACGGGCTGGGGCCTGGTTTTGTGGGCTGTGGCGGGTCTGGTTTGTGGCTGCACATGTGCACCTCCAAATGCTGCACAGGCTGGAGACCCCTTCTTCTCACTTGCTGTGCAGGCGGCCGTTCTGGCGGGTGCCTCCCGCTCCGCCGCGATCTGCATCGTAGCTTGGCATCCGGCTCTTTTGAACTGCCTTCTTTGACTGCGCGATCTCAACCCATTGCAGGTGGCGGTGCTGGATGATGCCTCGCACTTTCGCCGCATCTGCGCCCAGCTGGAGGCCTGCCCCGGCCAGCAGGCCAACGAGAGCGAGCTCAAGGTGCGGTTGGTTGGTGGTTTCTACACCAGCATGGATTGTCACAGCAAGCGCAGCTGAAGCTGGAGCAGCCTGCCCCGGCCAGCAGGCCAACGAGAGCGAGCTCAAGGCGAGGCTGATTGCGTGTTCCTCTTGTGGTGGATGCACAATCCCTGTAGCCAGTGCCAGGGTTCTGCGAGAAGTGCGGCCATCACGTGCTGTCAGCATCACCTGCTCACCGCCTGCACTGCGTCTACCCCTCCCGTCCCTGAAGGCGGTGCTACGATTTCCGGGGCAGTGCGGCCACTTCATTTCTCGCCAAGTAATGATTCATTGTCCACACCGCATTACCTCCAATTGTACTCCCAACCTCTCCGTGCAGGTGGTGCTCGGCTTTCGGGGGCAGCGCGGCCACCGCGTGTGGCGCCGCGTCAAGCCCGCCCTGGCCAAGAAGGGAAACATCGAAGAGATTCTGGCACGCACGGAGACGGACAAAGCCATCAAGTGAGTGACGTGGCGTGTGTGCTTGTTCTGCTGTTTGCTATGTCAAGCCCACGCTTGCCAAGAACTGGCAGATGCACATAGGGGATTGTGGCACGCACTGCGACAGACAAAGCCATCAAGTGAGCAGTTGGAGGCGTTTTGATTGCAGGTTTGGTGAGGTGCTGAGGGGACGCCATGTTGACTGGTGCCAGCACCCCGAACCCAGCCAGTGTGTGTTTCACACATGCCTTTACCTGAGCCAGCACACCCCACCCCGCCCTGCCCTTGCAGGCTGATCAAGCTGATCAAGCCCTGGACCGAGGAAAGCTCGGACGAGGAGGGCAGCGAAGGGGAGGCGGAGGAGGGCGGGGACGGGGCGGCGGGCGGCCCTCCTGTTGGCCAGCAGGTGGGCTCAGATGTGTGTAGGGCACTAGTTCTGTCTGATCTGGCCTACTCTGGAATGATCTGGTCTGGCAAGCCTGTTGGTCAGCAGTGGTATTGGAAGTGCGCTCGCTTGCTGCTCACAGCTTGCAACCCATTCAACTTGCATCCCGCTTGTGTGCCCCTCTGCAGCTGGCGGAGCTGACCATCGACCGGCAGCTGCTACGCATGCTGGTGGCGGCAGGCAAGTTACGCATGGCTTCCAGAGTAGCTTGGAACCGAAAAGGGGTGTTGGTTGTTGGTGGTCGTTCCTGAACGTCAACGCCCTTTCTGCCTGATTGCTCCCGACTGTCAGGCCCCGCTGGCGTGTCCACCAACGGTATCGGCGACCGGCTGGGGCTGAACATGAAGCGCAGATAGACACTGCTGATTCTTGGCTTTCCTGCCTGTCTATAATCGCAGGGCCTGCGGGCGTGTCCACCAACGATATCGGCGACCGCCTTGGCTTGAACATGAAGCGCAACGAGCCTCGCATGAAGGAGGCGGAGGCGCGCTTTGGCGTGCGCCGCAGCGCCATCAACAAGGTCAGTACAGTTTGTCTTGTTGCTTCAAAGTTGTATGTTGACCTGTGCATGTGTGGCAGCGGATTCCACGTTGCGGCGTGCGCCGCAGCGCCGTCAACAGGGTGAGCATGGCGACCTCTTTGTTGTTGTATGCGTCGAGGTGACGTTTCGCCGTGCTGTGTGCCCTGCAGAGGTCTGCTTGTGTGCCGCTCCCGGCGAGCTGCTGCCGAGGTTTACCGCCTTCAACTCCTGACGCGTCATGACGTTGTTGACTTGCCTATCCTGACTAACGTCTTGCCTGCAGGGCCGAGTCATGACCAGCCTGTACGCCGCCCCTGACGAGCTGCTGCGCCAGTTCCAAGGCGCCGTGGCGCCGCTGCGCCCCGATGCCGGCTGGCTTGGAGCCGTGATCGATGCGATTGAAGCCGGTTTGGACGAAGGGGAGGAGTTCCCTTGGCCGCCTGGAGAGCGCGCTGGTGGTGCACTGGTTGGCGCTGGCGGCGCGGAGCGGCAGGCGGCGGGGGATGGTGCCCCCCAGCAGCAGCAGCAGCAGGGGCAGGAGGGCGAGGAGGGAGAGGAGACCGAGGACGAGGAGACAGAGCAGCAGCAGCGGCAGCAGCAGCAACAGCAGGAGCAGCAGCAGCAGCAGGCTGCTGGCGAGCTCGCTGCTGCAGCTGCAGAGAGCCGGCCGCAGTCGGCGCTGGGTGGCGACGGCGAGGCAGCAGCTGTGGCTGCGGAAAGGGCGGTCAAGGCTCGCACCCGCAAACTGGCTCAGAACTACACCCTGGCTGCAGAGCGCCGGTGAGAGTTGGCTGTTGGTGTGGGGCTGGGGCCAGCAGTTGCAACGCATTGGATCAATGGCATGCCCCCCGTTTGCCTGCTGCGCGCCTGCTTGCACTGCCCTCCAAACACACCTGGCTGTCCGTCGGTGCTCCACCTGTGTGTCGTTGCGCGACTTTGTTCTGCAGGTACGCTCAGGTGCTGGAGGCGCTGCAGACCGCCGGCTTCCTCATGGCTTCCGAGATGCCGCAGTACCTCAAGGTACTGCAGTGGCGCTATCTGCACTTACGACAGCGGTACTGTGTGTGCACTGCCTTGCTGTGCTGTGTGCCACCCAGCCGACCACCGCAGCTTGCCGATGCAGATGTCCCAGCCCCTTTCAATCCCTTCAAGTTCCATCGACCCTTTCGCTGTGTACGCCCGCAGGAGCGGGCTGAGGCAGACGGGGAGCAGCGCCCCACCAAGCCCGACTGTTCAAGTTTGCTGCCAACCCACTAGTGCTTGCCTCTGTGCCCCATCACCGCACACCTTGCAGGAGCGGGCGGAAGCAGACGGGGAGGAGCGCCCCACCAAGCCCGACCGCAAGACGTGCGACCGCATCATGGAGCGTGGGCGTGCGGAGGGCACCCTGCAGGTTAGTGCTGCTCGGTTGTGCTATTCAAGGTCTGATTTGCTGCCTGCTGCGGGGATGGATGTAGTGTGCACCGAGGCGCGACACCTGCAGATCCCCACTGAATCCCACCCAACTCCAACCTCCCACCCCCTTCCTTGGCCCCCAGATCCTGACCATCACCTTCCCGGCTGCCAAGTATGGAGGCCTGATGCAGCGCAGCCACACCGTGCTGGCGCCGCCGGGCCAGGCCGCGGACGAAGCTTTTGTGGAGCAGGTGTACCAGGTGAGCAGCAAACCCTTTTCCCCTAACTGTTCGATGGGTGTTGTTCGGGCCAATGTGGCTTCACCTGATGTTGGGTTGGCCATCAGGCGAGCACAGGCTGCTTGTGGAGCAGGTTTACCAGGTGGGCACACACGCACGCTTCGCTGTTTGGCTGAGGCACCACCGATCTGCCGTGCATGCCAGTGCCACGCTGTGTCAGCAATGGTGGCGGCAACCGATAAATAGCTACCGACCACCTCCAATCAAATCTGCTTCGACCTGGATTGTCGCAGCACTATGAAGCCTTTTAAGCGGCGCCCGCACCAAGCCCTTCTGTTGAACTTCGATGCATTCACCTCAGTACCGGGCTTGCTGTGCCACATTTTTTTCGCAGCACTATGAGGCCTTCAAGCGGCGGGTGCACGGCGGCAACACGCTTCGCAGCCAGGCGGATCGAGAGGAGGCGCTGGGTGCGCTGCGCTGCGCTGTGCTGTGCTGCACTATGCTGAGCTGTGTGGTTTGCTGTGTCGTGCACCTTGCTGCATGCTGTGCCGCGCTATGCTGTGCTGTGCTGCGCTCTGCGCTGCATTGGAGCTGTGAACACAGCGGCGCTTCCAGCAGCACTTGGCCTCCAACACCCGTCTGAACTGCAGGCAAGGACCTGCCAGTGGTGGCAGTCGGCACGCTGCTGCCCCGGGCCGGCGGCGAGGGCGAGGACGGTGCCGGCGGCAGCGGCGCTCTGGTGCACCCCCGCAACCTGACAGCCCAGCTGCTGGCGGCCAACGGATTCTCGCCGCACCGCCAGGCCCGCCTGAAGCTGGTACATGCGGCCGCCTGCCGCCTGGCTTGGCTGGGCGGCGGGCCGGCGGCTGCCCAGTCCGCTGCTGCGTTGGCGGGGAGCCAGGGCGGAAAGGTGTTTGTGGCGACGCCCATGCCGGGAGCGGAGCCTGGCAGCCGATCCACTCTGGACATCCAGCAGGTGGATCTGAGCCAGGAGGCCGCGATTGCTGGGTGAGTCGCAACCAGGGCTGTTTGTTGAAGGATTCAAGGCAGTGGAAGGAAGCTGTTGTGGCCTGTCGGGAGCGTAGCTAAGAAAAGAAGCACTGCCCGAAGTGTATCCCCTGGCTGCTGCTCCCCTTGAATGCAACCGCCCCTGCAGGCGCATCTTCACGGCGCGGGATGTGTGGGACGCGCTCAGCGTCGCCGACTTTTTGGTGGCGCTGGGGTCGGTCAGCACTGACGCAGCAATGCTGGGGTGAGCTGCTTGGGTATCGGCTGTTTGGCTGTTTGGCTGCTGTGCTCTCACGTGTTGTTCTTGGGTCCAGGCAGAAATGCGCTCAGTTGCCTGCTTGCGCGTGGCCCTGGAATCGGTCAGCACCGCCGCAGCGATGCTCGGGGTGAGGCACCTGGAATCCTCTGCTCTGCGCTCCTACTTTGGCCTCAGCTCACTGCATGCTCGCACGTTTCGCCTGCAACCGCTGTCGTCCCCTTTCCTTATAAAGCGCTTGCTATGTCTTTGATGCAGGCAGCTGGTGGCCTCGGGCCGCACCATGGGGCAGCTGAGCGTCGAAGAAACAGAGGCGGCTTGCGGCGGTGAGTGGGCTGCTGCTGCTGCTGCTGCTGCTGCTGATTGCCGCCAACTGGCTGGCACTGAGCGCAGCCCTGGAGGCTCGGGAGGCAGGTTGTACCGCCTGCTGCAGTTTGGCCGCGCGCAGCTGCTGCAGTGTGTGCCTTCCCGCTGTGACCTGGCTAGGTGCTGCTGGTGCCATGTTTCTAGCCACTCAGCAGGCCGCTGAACAGGCTTTTTGTTTCGAAATGGTCAAATCAAATGCAGGTGCCGCCGAGTGCCCACGCGCGCATGCGCGGCTGATGCAGCTGCTGGACCTGGGGCACCGCATGGGCCTGCTGTCCACGGGTGGGTGCATTTTGATTGAGTTTTTGGGCAGTGAAAGCGTGGTTTGAGGATGCCTGCTGCATGCAAGTCTAAGCCACCGCATGTGCCTGCTGTCCACGGGTGGGTGGGTGCATTTTTACGCTGCCATGGGCGGATGTCATTACTGAGTATACGCCAGTTTGTGGGCATTCAAGGTATAACACAGCAAGACACGCAGACAATCTTTCCACTCCTACCTGCAGTCATTCCGGTGGGCGGCGCTGGCGCACGCTCTGTTGGTGGCACCGCAGCCTCCACCTATGCCGTTTGCACCACAGTCTACCTTCAAGAACCACCTGCTCCGGCAGCAGCGGCGGCAGCAGCGGCGGCGGCAGCGCAGGCGGCAGCGGGGCAGGAGGGGCAGGCGGCAGGTGTGTACGGTGATGTGGTCAGCTTGCCGCTCAAGTTGGGGTGCATTGCGTGCATTGGTAGTGCGTTGCAACGTGTGGTGGATAGCGTGCAGTTGCAGTGCACACGCTGCTGCGCACGTGCTGTGCTGCAAGTCAAATCTCCCGTCTGCCCCGTCGGCTGTGCAGCAGCAGCAGCGGCGGCAGCAGCTGCGCCTTCAACTGCCACATTCGAGCTGTCCACGCCCCAAGCGCTGGCGGACTATTGGGCGCAAGTGCAGGCAAGTTTCGGGGGATTGGACTGCTGGAGTGCATCGTTCAAAGGGCACAGCAGCCACTTGAGGCAAGAAGGTTCAGTGCGCGAGTTTGTCAGTTTGTCAAGCCCAATGGCCAGCCCAATGATGGAACCGCCGCCGCTCTTCTGTGCCTTCAGTTCCTGGCCACGCGGCACGGCAGCGGCAAGGCAGACATCGCCAACACGCCGCTGGGCCGCTGCTTCCCATTCGACCGGGCACCAGAGGTGTGTGGGCGGCAGAGCGGTTGGGGGCTGTTGGGGTGGGCGGGAGGCAGTAGTGGTTGGGGCATGTGAGTGCCTGTGCGGTGGGCTGTTGGGCAGCAGCGATTCCTGTGCGTCAGAGCGCAGCTGGGGTTGGCTGCTGAGCCGCTGCAGCCCTGATGAATTACCTTGCGCTTTTTCCACCGTACTTCAACAGGCATCTTTGGAGCGTGCGTACACGCACCGCAGCTCCGTCACTGACGACCAGGTATGTGTTTGTGTGTTTTGCGGCGTGCGACCAGTGGATCTGTATTACAGCTTAAAGCTGTGAATAACCTGTGCTGCCTAGCTGGCAGCTGCGACTGCACCCCAGCCCCACACGGCCATTCTTATTGTTCCACTTCCGCCAAATCAACGCCTCACACGCAGATGGCCACCCTGGCTGCCTATCTGGCGGGCGAGGAGCAGCACACATAGCACACCGTTGCCCTTGAGTTTGTGCCCTCGTCATTCACTTCTGCCAAGTAATTTCCCCCGCTTTGCAGATGGCCACCCTGGCTGCCTATCTGGCGGGCGAGGAGCCGCGCAGCCTGACCGCGGCGCGCTGCCGCCAGGTGGCGGCACAGCTGCAGCTGCCCTACGAATCAGTGAGTGGCTGATTGTGACCACATTGGGTCAGTCGGTTCATTGTCTGAGCTGCAGCCAGGTGGCGGCTCAGCTGCAGCTGCCGTATGAGTCCATGAGGTGGCCTGGCTGCTTTTCGCGAGATTCAAACCGCTGGAGCTGGCTGAGTCGACGCGGCAATCGCCGCCATGTAATGGCGCAGCAGCTGCTGTCGCCGCACAGAGCAGGCTCGCATGCGGTGTGTCCTGGCCAAGCCAAGGCAAACTTCCCATTCGTCAACCCATGCAGGTGCTGACCTACGCTCGCGAGCTGGAGCGCCCCACCCAGCGCCTGGGCCGCCTGACGGTTGACCATGCGCGTCTGCGGCGCGATCGCCTGCTGGCAGCCACTCAGGCTGAACCAGTAGATGAGAACAACCCCATTGGTGGGTTGTGCGGAACTGGAGTGCAAGCAGTGCTTGCCAGGGCTGTTGGCAGTTTATATTGCGTGGAGCGCTCCTGTGGGGGCTTAGGCAGGCTCTGCACACGCACGCACACTACTCTGCCCGTTTTGCCCCACCATTGCAGAGCGGCGGCGCGCGGCGCAGCGCCGCTACTACGCTCGCAAGCGGCTGGAGAAGCTGACGGCGCAGGTGGGCTGCGCACGTGTGTTTGCCTTGTGATTACGTGTTGGCTCGACTAGTTGGCAGAACAAGCGATTGGAGAAGCTGTTGGCGCGGGTGAACCGCAATTTTGTGGTCTTGCGCCACTGGGATTGCACCGCATGCCCTGCACGCTCAGCCATTCTGCGGCGATGCTGCTCTGTTGTTTGCCTAGTCCCCACCCATTTTTCCTTCCGCTTGGCAGCTGCCCCGAGGGCATCCCACCGGAGCTGCTGGACGTCAGAAACGGACCGGCTTGCTGTTCTGTTGGGCCCTTTATCGATCCTAATATTTTCGTGATCCATTGCAGCACCCGGAGGGCATCCCACCCGAGCTGCTGGACGTGCAGACGCGGGCGGGATACTTTGGATCCACAACCACCGGCCGCAAGAAAGGTGGGTCGGCTGCTCCTTGGGATTGGGCTGCTTTGCTGCCAACCAAAGTTGATTCAAGGCTTTGGATCCACAACCGCCGGCCGCAAGAAAGGGGGCGGGTGGGCAACACACCAAGGAGGGGCCAGTCTGCTGTGGCATCGTTCTGCTGCAAGCAATTCTTCAGCAGCACCCCAGACCCATTGTTTGCCTCAAAGTCTTCAACCGTGTCCAATCTGCCATGCACCCGCCGCGCAGCCGGCAAGCGCAAGTCACGCGGTAGCGGCGCCGCGGTGCTGCAGGCGGATTCTGAAGCGGCATCATCAGAGGGGTGCGCTGGGTGGCAATGTGTCTGGCTGCATGCGTGGGAAGCCATCAATCGGTTTGGGTTGCATCTATTGATGTTCTTCAATCTGCAGGGAGGAGGAGGTGTGGGTGGACCATTCCGCACTGCTGTCACATCCCCACTTTGCTTGCTTGCTCAATTTGCTGACTCTTCTCTCAAGCTATGTCCTGCCATGCGCGTGCTCACAGGGAGGAGGAGGTGTGGGTGCACCACTCGGCAGAATCACGCCCACCCGCTCTTGCTGTTAGTTTGCAGTGCCAACGCATTGCCATTCGTTGTTTTGCGCTTCGCAGGGAGGAGGAGGTGTGGGTGGACCACTCGGCGCTGTTGGCACATCCTCACTTGCCTGCCACTTGCTCAAAGTTCACTTTGTTTCATTTCGCCTTCACAGGCAGGAGGAGGTGTTAGTGGACCACTCGGCGGTTTGCGGACACCCTCTCTTGTTGTTGTTGTGCAGCGCCAACGCATATTTGTTTATTGTTTTGCCTGCCTTGCAGGGAGGAGGAGGTGTGGGTGGACCACTCGGCGCTGCTGCCGCAGCCGCTGCGCCAGGAGCGCAAGAAGAAGTGGCACGCCTGGGAGGACCGAGAGCTGCTGACCGCTTGGGCAGGGTGAGTTTGGTCTGTTAGTTTGGCATCAGCAAAAAGCCCAAATCCAGCCATGTCTGCATCAACAAAAAAGGCATGCCGTTGTTCAAAGGCATCTTGCATGTGCTTCCTATGCACTGAGCTCCTCAATCTGTGTCCCCACAAACCCCTCCCCTGCTGCCCCGCAGTTGGCTGGCGGTCACCGGCCCTGGCCGCATGCTGCTGTGGCGAGTGGTGCTCGGCCGGCCGCAGGGCCTGCGCCATGCCACGCTGAAGCGCAGGTGCGGAGCGTGCACAGCATGCAAAGCGTGGAGCACGGGTATCTTTCATCTGCCTTGCCTTGCTGCCGCCTGGCTTTACGTGCATGCTGTGCTCTGTGCGAACCTGCTGGCATCGTTCCCTGCATCGCACTCATCTCGAATGCTGGTGCAAGCCTACCAAAAGCTCACCCCTTTCCTCTCTTCGCCCGCTCGCCTTGTCCCACCACGCAGGCTGCAGCAGCTGCAGCGCAGCGAGCGTCTGGGTCCTCTTGTGGATCGCATTCAGGCCCGCGCTCTCCGGGCACACGCCCTCTTCCTACAGCACCGAGCGGCGGTGCTGGCCGCGCACGGCGTGGTGGCGCAGCCGCCGGCGGCAGGGGCAGCAGGGGAGCCTGCTGCCGAGGCAGGCCAGCAGCAGCAGCAGCAGGAGCAGGAGCAGGCGGCCGCAGCAGGGGAGAAGCGAAAGGCAGCTGTGGGCGAGGCGGTAGACGACGAGCCGGCTTCCAAGCGGCAGCGGGCGGGCGGTGAGGAGGCAGGGGAAGCAGCAGAGGGAGCGGCGGCGGCAGGAGGAGCAAAAGCAGCTGCAGAGGGAGCGGCAGAAGCCGCCCCAGTTCCGCTGCCGCCCGACGCTGACGTGGAGGGTTCGCTGCGCATGCTGCGCACGCTGCTGCCTCCTGACATAGCGCGCCAGCTCCGCAAGGGCCGCCTGCCAGAGGTGACCGCCCTGCTGCGCCAGCTGGCAGAGCTCACTGAGCAGGTTGTGGCAGCAGCGCCCAAACAGTTCAAGAAGAAGGTCAGCCAGGCGGCTGCCGGTGGCACCGCCCGCCGCCCACCTGGTCCCAAACCGCTCGGCCTTGCCGCTCGCCAGCAGCTGCGCCCGGGCGGTACACAGGTGGCCGCCCGCCCGCACTCGCTACTCAAGCGCTGGGCTGCCGCTCTGCGCGGCAGCGGCGGCCGGCCCGCCACCCCCGCTGGCATGCCGGGCGCGACAGGCGGTGGGACCGCGGCGGCAGCAGGAGCGCGGCCGGGGCCGGCTGTCACGGCAGCCATGGCTCTGGCGGAATCGCTGCTGTACCTGGGGGCAGAGACCGGCATGCTGGGTGCGCTGCGCTGCCTGCTGTGCTGCCTGCTGTGCTGCGCTGCGCTGCTGCTGTCCTGGCTGCCTGCTGTGCTGCGCTGCGCCTTGATCTGCTGCTGCCTTGCTGTCTGCTGCTGCGGCTGCCACCATGGTTGCTGTGGCGACAGACTGTGATGGTGCAGACAAGCCAAGCAGGGCAGCGTTGCTGCTCGCCTGCCACCCAAAAGCGTGGCACCACCGCCTAATCTCAAGCCACCCTGCCCGTCCTTCTCGCCTTGTGTTGTTGGGGCAGGCACCGGATTTGAGACCGCACTGACCGGCCGCTTTGCTCCCGCTGACATCTGGCAAGCGTTCGAGCTGCTGCAGCGCCAGGTGGGGACTTATACTGTGCTGGCCTCCAGGCTGTTGTTTCAACTCTCGTGAGCACATGTGCAGCGCTGCTCTGGGGCAATGGGATCCTGGCCATGCGTGCTGCTTGCAAACTTGCAAGCTTGGTTGCATGCACGTGGCCGAAGCACTACCGCCCAGTTAAGTTGCACCGATGGCTGCCACTCTGCCCTGCAGGGCGCGCTGGTGCCGTCTGCCTCCCGGGCACGCCAAGATTTCCAGCTAACCGACCGCTGGCGGGCGCAGCTGCAGGTGCGGGCATGTGCTGGTTGCCTTTAGCTGTGGGCACATGGAGGTGGGTGGTACACAGGCATGCATGCTGCGTTTTCTGCAAACACACACACACACACACACACACACACACACACACACACACACACAC
>VFQQ010001446.1_pt1 | contig 32800 bp, 55 predicted proteins | sample 3512341 | NCBI WGS metagenome assembly VFQQ01 (sample SAMN10412373, study PRJNA504923) | tailings metagenome | isolation source: Relicate 2 Philex TSF1 revegetated site | place: Philippines: Tuba, Benguet | collected 2017-08-29 | reverse complement strand
TTCACTGAATGCTTGGCATCGAGTATCACTTGCGGCATTGAGCTGGGTGCTCCTGTTGCCGCACAGTTGCTGCATCAACAGCTCTGCATGCACCCTGCTTACCCATCTCAAGGGGAATTGCATTCGTTCCCACCATTCCCTGCTGCAGGGACGCAAGCAGCAGCGGCAACCCGCTCAGCCCGGCGGTGGAGCAAGTGCGGCGGCGCATCCGGCGGCGGCGACGCAGCTGCGCCGACCCCCGCAACCTGCTAGTCCTGTTCACCCTCATCTCTTGCTTGGGCACCGTGCTGTTTGTCTACTCGCGGACAGCCGCCCACCTGCCTTGAGGCTGTGGGCAGTCGTGCTGCGGCCTGCCGCTGTGCTGGTGCCGGTGCCCACTTGTGCGCTCTCTTCTTTGCTGCTGCTCGGTCCCCGCTCCTTGATCCCCTGCTGCCTCTGCCACTCGCCCCCTGCACTTGTTTTATTGCGCCACAACACTGGACTGGCACTGTGACGCGCGAGAGAGAGCAACCCTGCTGAAGTGCCTCGGCAGGCCAGCGGTGGGAGCTCCACACACCGCACACTGCGCAGCTCCTCCGAATGTTACAACAGCTTCACTTCATTGCATCGTTGCATCTGTTGGGTGCTTCGGCTACCGAGTAATGTTCAATCAAGCGTGATGCAGCGAGAGTCGTTCGTTCCGATGCACCACATGGCGGCGCTCCGCAGCCTGAGCTTTTTGCACATCTCAAAGAAGCACGCCGTCTCTCAGCCGCCTGGTTGTTGTCTGGGGTGAAGACAGGTTGGGTTTCATTCCGCTCTGATTGCCTCAGGCCTGGTCCTTGATGGGGTACTGCCCATCGCTCTCCTCCTCTGATTCCGACACCGGATCCTCAGGCACCGCCCGCACCTGCCAACCACACAACAGAGGGCGTGCGGACTGTGTTTGAAGGGAGCCATTGGTGGCTGGTGACCAGAGCGCTGCTGCCGGGCATGCACCCCAGCGGCACTGCTCCTGTGTGCAAGTGCACTGCTGCTGCCACCGAGCTCACTTGGATGGCGTGCATGGAGGTGGTCCGCCAGATGGGCTGCCGCCCGCTCTGTTGGGGCAGGTGGGAAAAAAGTGCAGCGGGCTCGAGCACGGCCGGGCGGGCAGGTGGGCAACGCCTGTCCAAGACAACGTGCTGGTCACACTGCTGCAATCTGTTACTCCACAAGCCTTCTCAATTTTGTTTGTTCATGGCAATCCATGCGCCCTGTGTGCAGCACCTGCACGATGGCCAGCAGCTGCCCGCCCTTGACGTGTCCCCGCTCCTTCAGCAGGGTGATGGCCCTGCAACCGCATTTGGAACATGCTGCATTGCCAAGCCCAGGCCGCAATGCATTTGCAAGCTCATGCACCATGGCAGATTGCGCTGTGCTGACACGACACTAAGACCCAGAGGTGCACTCGTCGGACGCTGCAGCAACAGCAGAACCACCAGCAGCAGCAGCAGCAGCAGCAGCAGCAACAGCAGCGGTGCCCCCAGTGACAGTAACCCCTAGCCGCTCACCTGTCGAACGTGACCTCCTGCTGCTCGCTAAACTTCAGGTACATGGCGGTCACTCCGTGGTAGAGCGCCATGCGCCGCTGCAGGTATGGCAGCCGGATAAAGATGGGTAAAGCGGTGTCAATTGAAGTGTCAGATGCATGCCCAGCGGCAACCACCTTCTGTAGTGCAAGAGGGCAGTGAAAGGCATCCCAGCCGGCGGCTGGGCAGGCAACAATCAATTGGCAGCGGCGCTGCCCACACCTGGATGAGCTCATTCTCAGTGAAACAGTAGATCGGGTAGTCCGGCCTGCACAGTTTGGGCGGGCGAGAGTGGGTGACAGAGGTAAGAAAGGCGCCAGTTGCCTGCACAGGCACGTGAGCAAACCCACGGGCAACGGAGCGCGCCACCGAGCGCCCTCCAAGGCCAAGCAACCCAGGCGGGGCGTGCCTGTAGTGGCTGAGCAGCGCGGGCATGTTGCCTTTCCGAGTGAACACGACTAGTGATGTTTTGAGTGTATTGGCCATCTGTGACAGAATTGATGCAGCTGGCAATGGAATTATCAGACATGCTGGGTTCGGGTAGCCCAAACGGATCCAAATGGGCAATCTTGAGCCAAACTGGAGCAACCCCGGCTGAGCCATGCGTGACAACTTGTACAACCCCAGATAGCTCACCGTCACGGAGTGGAAGGCAAACACCTCAGACATGGCGTGGTCGTTGACGGTGAGCTGGCGGCGGCCGGGAGGGATGATCCAGTCGATGGGCGGGGCCTCCTCGCTGCCGTGCCGCCGCGTGCCCTGCCGTTGGGTTTGCATTTAGGTTGGGGTTGGTGCAAAGGATTCCTTGGAGATCGGACAGGTCTGGCGTCTACCGTTCTAAACTTGAACAGAGCGGTTGGACTGATGGCTTGCATGCACAGCAGTGCATGGCGCAGACCACAGCACGCTCGGTGCACCCACCAGGCCACAGCATGCCCGCCGCACCTGGTACTGCAGCATGGACAGCTCGGTGCGGCGTGCCACCGTTGTCATTGTGTCCAAGCTCTTGAACGGGAACTTGCCGTAAGCAGTCTCGCCTGCGACCGGAATCATGCAGTGCAGAGCCGTCAGGCATGCATCCAGGGCGCGAAGGGCGGAAAGAGCAGGCGAAGCGAATTACAGCAGAATCCTGCTGTTTTCCGCCTACACCAGAGGCCACCTGAGAGCATGATGGCATCTGCGCCCTCTCGCACGGCAATGGCAATGTCCGACACCTCCGCCCTGCGCCAGGAATAGTTTAGTTTGTGTGAGAGTGGGTGCCCTGTTGTAGATACAGCCACACTTCTACTGGCCGGTGCTGGGCCAATCCAGTCAGTTGCAGACACACAATCGCACCTGGTCGGAGTAGCATGCATGATCATCGATTCTAGCATGTTCGTCGCAACTGCACAGAATGGGCGATGAGCGGACGAACAGCAAACCGGCTTGCTCACACACCTTTGTGGTGTTGAATTGCGCCACAGCAGGTGTTGGAAGAGCCTGCCATCATGCCAAGCTGTCTGTAGGAAGCTTCCTGGTGCAAGCTCCCCTTGCCTGGCCCCCCAACCCTCACCAATGACCGGCTTGCCCCGCCGCCTGCAGCCCTGCACGATCTTGCTCTGCCAGTACGGCACCTGTACCAGGTTGACGTGAATCGGCCACGGGCAGGCACCCTTCAGTTCACAGGCATGCTGTGCACTGGGAGTGCTGCGGCCCAGCGGGCCAGGCACCTGCTGCTGCTGCTTCCACCAGCCAGCCAGCTGCCACCATGACTCCAAAGGCCAGCTGCCTCAGCATGGTCATCCGACTGACACACTCCTTACTCTCATCAAAGCAACTCCAGTCACAACTCACCTCTTCCACCGGCAGCTCGGCGCCCAGGTCGCCGCGTGCCACCATGGCGCCGTCCACTGCAGAAGTGGAGACTGAGCCCGTGGTTGCACGAGCTGACTCCTCCCAATGCGGCATGCAGCCGCGAAAGTGACTTGGTCCCTCGGGCTAGCGCACAGCTGCCGGACTGAAAGACTACGAAAAGCAACAAACGCTTGCCAGCATCCAGGATCTCCTCGAGGTGCTCCATGCCGTCTCAGTGTGTTGCTGCGACAAACTAAGCAGCTGTAAACTAAGCGAAAATACAAGGCAGCGCCTTGCCTGCATCCAGAATTTCATCTAAATGCTCCACGCTGTCTGCACTCTCAATCTTGGCCAGCACGCCAATGGCGCTTGTGCCCGTCAGGCCTGCGCGAATGAGGAGTCAGGGCAGTGTGCTTATTGAGAAGTGTCAAGGCAGGCCACCTCTGCAACTGGGGCCGCGGTGCCGGTAAAGGGATCCGGCTGGTACACAGGCAGGCTGGGGAGCCACACCTTGCAAGGTGCTACTAAAATGAAGCACTGAAATCACTCGACCCACCCTCCTGCGCCAGATAGCTCTTGAGCTCGTGGATCACTTCCGCGTCCCGCACGAAAGAGAGTGCATAGTAGTCCACGCCAATCTTCAGGCAAGCGCGAAGGGGTTGGCAGGGCACTCAGTAGGGGCCCCAGTGTGCCGCTGCCCTTCCATGTGTGCTTGGTGATGGCGGGGTGCTGTCGGTGCCCGGCAACCAGACGGAGTGACGCATGATTTACAGCCATTGCCGCACCTCAATGCCAAACTTGATGTCTGCCCAGTCGCGGTCGGTGATGGCCGGCAGGTTGGCGCTCTTGCCGCGGATGTTCAGGTGCCGCCTGCAAGTAGGGGGCAGTCAAACAGGCCGGCTTTCAGGTGCCGTCTAGAGGCCAATGGCCGGGTGGGCGGACGTTCCTTGCAAGCAAGCGCAGGCAAGTAGTTGATCCTGCCCACACGGAAGTGCACAGCTTGCCCAGCATGCATGGTCCTTGCCTGGAACCCATAGTGCCCCCGTCCACCACCGTGCACTCGACATCTGTGCGGCATGGCGGACAATGTCGACGTGTTGACTCTACGCCTTGAAATGTGCACTGTTCGCATTGTGCCTGGCCTGACCAAGAAAGCAGCAGCACGGAGCCATGCCAGCCACCATTCGCCCACCTGTGTCTGTGGGAAGCTAATGCTAACTGCCATGCTAATGTGCATGGCCTGATTACCTGTCTCGGTGATGTGGTCCACATGCATGGACATGATGCCGCCATCCACCAGCAGCATGTCCCCCTTTGATGCGTCGTTGATGAAGTCGTCGTAGTTCACTGGAAAAAGGCCGGGAGGGAAAGCGCAACACGCGAGGGAAGGAGCCAATCAATCACTCGCCGTGTGCGTCTGCAAGCCTCTGCGGCACCCCAGGCGGCAGGGCAGCAGCAACAAGAACAGGTCGTGGGCGAAGCAGCAAGGCCATGCCGCTCAAATCCAAGCAGCCACCGGACCCCACACTTGCAAACCGCACACATGCAACAAGCCGCCCACCAGAGACGCGGTTGTCGCTGCCATCTGCGCCCTCCACAATCGTAAAGGTGACCTTGTCTCCAGGCGCCAGCTGCAGCGGCTCGTGCAGGTCACCCGACCGAACCTCTGCGGGCATGAGAGGTTGCAAAACCAGCCTCAAACTCAGCGGCCTGGCCAGTGCCTTGGGCTGCAGCATTTTGTGCACGTCCGCAAACTGGGGCAGAATGCAGTTCATGGCATTTATCTTGGGGCGCCAGTATGCTGGCACGCCTGTCTGGCTGCTCCTCCTCAAACTATGCCTGCTCCAATTGCAGCCGCACCTGGCCCCTTGGTGTCCATCATAATTGCAAGGTTGCCTCGCCCCAGCGAGTTGTACTCTCGCACCAGCTCCACCACTGCCTGCAAGCAGAGGTCGCAAAGTGCCGGCTGCATGAGCAGCGGACGCCAGTGTAGGCGGCTGCACTCCACAGCCAGCAACAGGCCCGGCACGCAAGCTCCTCTGTCCTCAAAGCATGCGCTCCATAAACCCTTAAAAACGCACTTTGTGGCTGGCATGGTCGCCGTGCGACATATTGAGGCGGACCACGCTCATGCCGGCATCTGCCAGGCGGAACAGGCTCTCCCGGTCGCACGAAGTGGGCCCGATAGTCGCCACAATCTTGGTCTTGCTGCAGGCAGGGCGCCAGGTGCGCAAAGCTGGTGCAATTGCATGCAGCTTGGGCCGGCAGGGCTGATTCAACACGTGCCGGCAGGGCAGGCCTGCCGATGCGTCGTGTTGGAGCAGCTTATTTATTCGGCTGCCAGCAGCACTGGCACACAGCCACTGCAGCATCACCTTGCATCTCAACACGATCTATACAGCTCGTCCTTACCGTGCAGGCAGGTGGCCAGAGTAGTCTGCAAATGCTGCCAGGTCAATCTCTAGCTCAGGCTCGGCAGCGGCCTCGGCGGTGCTGCTGCCGCCCCGGCGCGCCAGCCCCCGCCCCGCCAGCGCCGCCGGTGGCGCAGGTGCGCGATCCTGCTGCTGTGCTCGCTGCTGCCTGTACAAGGGGAGCACGGCACAGAGCATGCAAGCGTCTGGCAGAGTGCCACGGCTGATGAGTGGAGGAGGCGCGCTTCAGCCGGGGCCGCTGGCGCCGGCGGCCCTGGCGCCCTGGCGCGCACCTGGCGGAGCCTGAAGCGGGTTTGGCGTTATGCCCTGCTGCTGCCCGTGTGGTGCATGGCGATCGCCTGCTTGCAGAGGCGCCAGCGGGCGCGCTGGGCAGTGCCGCGAGCGCCCTCATGTTCCGGACGCCCTGGCCTGGCTGGATGCTGCTGCTGTGCAGCCCCATCTGGGGTTTGATGCGCCATCGGGATGCAAACACACAGCGATCGCCAATGCTGTGGCCTTGCTGCGCGCATGGAGCCTCCCCCCAGGCGGTTTCGGCGCCAGATCGCCGGTTGCCCGCAACATCGACAGCTGTCTGAGGTCATTGGGAGCGCCCCAGGCCCCGTACAGTTACTCTGGCTTGGCTCGCACTATGCAGGCCCAGGGTGTGCGCAGCGCCTGCAGCGCGGCCAGCCGCCCGCAGGCAGCAGCCTGCTCCTCATGGACATGGCGTGCGACCCAGCGGCTAGCAGCGGCTCCCCGGCAGCAAGCACCCTGCTGCCGCCGCACCGCTGCCGCCGCTGCCGCCGGCAGCGACATAGCCGCCTCGCCCACCCCCGGTATCAAGCCTGATGCCACGTCCATCATCGGCAACACCCCCATGGTGAGTCGCGAGTTGGCAGCAGTTGTAGGCCAGGCGTGCGACCTCTGCCGCACTGCAGGGCACCGCTGCCGGGCTATTGTCCTGCATTGGTGGCGGCGCCATTCGCCGCCAGCCGCACGCCAGGCAGCCGCAGTCAGCTTCTGGATCACTGGCTGTGGATGGCACCTGGCCGGTGTGTGCTTGGCAAGGCTGCGGCGTGCAGACGAGCAGCTTGAGGCCTTCCCTCAGCTTGCTGCGCCTCAGCTGCCGCTGCTCCTCCGCTGCTCCTGTCCGCGCTGCTCCTGCATCCAGCTCGCGGCATGTCCTGCCCACGTAACACCCAGCCGTGACTGCCTGCTTGCGTGCCGCGCAGGTGCGGCTGAACAAGGTGAACGAGATGTGCTTCGCCGACATTGTGTGCAAGCTGGAGTCGATGGAGCCCTGCTCCTCAGGTGGGTGCTGGCCTAGTTGTGCTGGTTGCTGAGGCTGCGCCTAAACTGATCTGCCTGGCCGGTGCTTCCCTGTCGCCTGCCTGCCTGCCCGCTCGCCCGCCTCCGACGTTCCCAGCCAGCCACATGGTCCACTTGCCGGCGCTCGACGGTCCTGACCCTGCTGCCGCCTCGCCACGCCTCGCCGCGCCCCGCAGTCAAGGACCGCATCGCGCTCAACATGATTCGGCGGGCGGAGGAGCAGGGGCTCATCTCGCCCGACAAGACAATCCTGGTGGAGCCCACCAGCGGCAACACGGGTGAGCTGGATTAGCCAGTTTTCCGAGCTGTTGCAGCGCGATGTATGTTTTGCTGACTGCTGTGCGGTGCACCCTTGGCGCCCCACGAGCGGCAACGCGGGTGAGCATTTTCCACTGTGTGATGAGGCCTCTTTGACGTCCCATGGGCAGCCCACCAGCGGCAGCCATGGGTGAGCATTCTCCATGTGCTTTGGGAGGCCAGTTGGGTGGTGAGTGATTTCAGTTGCGGGACGTCTCAGGCCGCGTTGGTCTGGTCGTCTTGGTCGGTTGCTGTTGGACTCGCCTTGCAAATCCATATGGCTTGTCGACCCTTGCAGGCGTGGGCCTGGCGTACATTGCGGCTGCTAAAGGCTACAAGCTGGTGCTGACGATGCCGGAGACGATGTCCACCGAGCGGCGCGTGCTGCTCAAGGCTTTCGGCGCAGAGCTGGTGCTGACCAGCGGCAAGCTGGTGAGACGGCTGGCTGCTGTTTTGTGTGGACAGTTGCTGCTCGTTAGCTGTTTTCAAGTGCTGACCAGCGGCAAGCTGGTGAGACGGCTGGCTGGAGGCTGGTTTGTGTGTTCACATTGAGCTGGCTTGGAGCTAAGAAGGTGGCTGCAAAGGTACTGCTGGATACTTGCAGGCCATGCTGCTGGCATACCCGCACCTAGCTAGTGCAGGCATGCCGGACCAACATGGCCATGCCTTGCTCCCACTGTCCGCAGGGCATGACGGGGGCGATCCAAAAGGCGGAGGAGATTGTGAAGACGATGCCCAACGCCTACATGCTGCAGCAGTTTGACAACCCAGGTGAGCACTAACTTGGGCGGGGCAGGTGGTGATGCGTGGGCTGGCAGCATTGCACTGTCTGCTGTTTGGCTGCTTGCAGCGTCGATGCCCTACGTGCTCTGTGCCCCATTTCTGCATTCCGCAGCCAACCCAGAGGTGCACTACACCTCGACGGGGCCGGAGATTTGGCGGGACACAGACGGCAAGGTGGACTTCCTCGTTGCGGGCGTGGGCACCGGCGGCACGATCACAGGTGAGGGCGGATTGCACCTGTGGGGCGAGGGCTGTGGGAGCTACATCAGTGGCCGTGTGGCCGGCCTTTGCAGCATTGGCGTGCTGGCCGGCATGCAGCACGGGCAGCTCCCATTGCCGCCTGCTCCCAATCGTGCCATTCAGGGTGCAGCTGGTTTTCGCCTGTCGTTTGGCTCGGCTTTTGGTTGCGCTCTCGGTTCTGTTCCCTCTGCTCTCGCGCCTCCAGCACCCAACTGCTTTCCTTTCATTCTGTTTTCCTTCCACTCTGCTGCAGGCGCGGGCCAGTTCCTCAAGGAGCAGAAGCCCTCGGTGCAGCTGGTGGCTGTTGAGCCCTCAGAGAGCGCGGTGCTCAGCGGCGGCAAGCCGGGATACCACCAGGCAAGCAGGACGGCTCGTTGCTTGCATCATTGACTCCATGCTATGTGCATGCCCCCGCTATCATCCATGCGTGGGCTGCTCTCGCTGTGGTGTTTGCTCAACGTAGCTTCTCTCCACCTGGCGTCCTCACCAAGTTAATGTGCTCCTTGCTTGTTCGCAAATCTAGCGCATGGTTGGTACTCAAGCGCCTACCCAGCCTTACACCTGCCTTTGCCACGCATTTCTTGCGTGCAGATCCAGGGCATCGGTGCGGGCTTCGTCCCCAAGGTGCTCAAGCGCTTGCTCAGACCTACACCTCCATCTTTGCCTTAAATTGCGTGCAGATCCAGGGCATCGGCGCGGGCTTCGTCCCCAAGGTGCTCAAGCGCGAGCTGATTGACGAGGTGCAGCGCGTGACGAGCCAGGAGGCGGTGACCATGGCGCGGCGGCTGGCCACGGTACACTTGATATACTTGATACGCTTGGTAATCTTGATTTAGCGGCCCTGCACGCAGAGCGGGGCTGGTAAGTTAGTGCTGGTAGCTGGTGGCAGTACCTGCCCACTGCACATTTGTCACCAGCCCATCCACCCCTGCAGGAGGAGGGCTGCTGTGCGGCATCAGCAGCTTACGGCCTCCTGCCCTGTCGGTAGCAATAGTAACTGCATCGTACCATGCTGCCGCCTGTCCCCCTGCAGGAGGAGGGCCTGCTGCTGCGGAAGGTCTCCTGCCCTGTTGATAATCAGTATTAACTGCGCCCTCATCACGATCCCGTCCCCCCTGCAGGAGGAGGGCTTGCTGTGCGGCATCAGCAGCGGCGCGGCGGTGCAGGCGGCCATCCGCGTAGCGCAGCGGCCGGAGAACAAGGGCAAGATGGTGGTGGTGAGCGGTTGCCTATTCTGTGTTCACACAGAACTGCATTTTGCTGGCTGGCTTGCACCAGCAGCTGATCCAGTGTGGTGGTGGTGAGCGGCAGGGAGGTGGCAGTGCATGCAGGCTGTGCACTGCTGTGCTTGCCTGCGAAATGACTCAGCCACCTGCAGCAAGCTATTGGCTTACAAAGGTGCCGGGGATGCGAGGCAGCACATGCCCACGGGTGCCCTGCTTACCCTGCACCAGATGCTGACGGCCTTGCACCCTGGTTTCTGCTCATCATCGCAGGTGGTGCTGCCGTCCTTTGGCGAGCGGTACCTGTCGACAGTGCTGTTCAACCACATCTGGGGCCGGTGAGCGCAACTGCTTGTGCAAGTCAGTGCACTTCAAGCCAAGGGTGCGTGCTGGCGGCGTCAATTGGCCACAAAAGTCTGAGGTGAACAGCCTTCTGCATCGTCACCCTCTGTGCCCTGCCACCTGTTGTGTTTTGCAGAGATGCTGACGTGGACGACGCGCTGCCCAACAGCTGGAAGGAGCGCAGCGGCCAGGAGAAGCCAGCCACCCAGGAGGCCAAGCTCTAGCTGCACATCATGCGACCAATGAGCGAGCCACTGGCTGGCCGCCCTCTTGCGGCGATGCCACACGCCGTCCCCTCCCATCCGCTCGTCTCTGCCCCGCTGCATGCGCTGCACTGCCCAGTGCCTGCTCGATTCTTCTGTATCCGTCCTGCGGGGCTGCGGTGTTCTGATGACTGGCAACTGACTAGGTATGGTAATGAGTGCTCCGACACCTCTACATGTCATGTCCCACCCACGCACATGTCAACAGGGACACAGCGAGCCTGTTTGGGCGGTGCACACCAACTCAACAGCCACTGCATTTGAACGCTGGCTGACTGTGCAGGTGCTGGCACAGACCACTTCAACCAGCAGAGACTGCACACGAAGGAGGCGCGTGTTGCATGAGCGGCGTGCTGCTGCCGCTGCGGCGGCGGCTCCAATGCCGCCGCTAAGCCGCCCATCGTCCTTCCACCCGATCTCTGCTCCCTTCAAGCTGCCCGTGCACGCCACAAAAGAGCAGCTATGTCGTGGGCGGCGCTGAACGAGCAGCTGCTGGGGCTGCTGCCCCTTTTTGCTGCTCCTACCGACCCAACAACAGCCGGACGCCTTCACTCTGGCGTGATCGGCCTTGTGGATGGCCTGGTGGCCCACAGCGACATCGAGCCCACGGCAGCGGAGGCCGAGGCTTTCAGAGGGTAGGTTAGTTGTCAATCGAGCATGGCCGACAGGCTTGGAAGTGGTGGGAAGTTGGTTATTCTCCTCCTAGACCCGCTGCCGCTGCGCCGTTGCGCTGCTCTAGCCACCCGTTCATGGTGGCGCTTCCCCTCCGGGTTTGCTGCTGCAGCACGATGCTCAGGGCCGCTGGGTGCCTGGAGGCGCTGAATAGTTGCATCCAAGGCGGGGCGACTGATCGGGCTGGCACCACCGAGCTGCTCGTCAACGCAGTCTGCCGCCTCTTGTCCGGCTGTGCCCACGCCTGCGCCAGCACCGGCATGCCGCACCCAGCACCCAAGTTCCTGGCGTGGGCGCAGTTTGTGCTGCGCAGCGGCAGCACGACGCAGCAGCACCTGCTGCGTGCCTTTGAGGATGGCACTGTGGATGCCGCTGTCCTGATTGCCAGCCTGGCCTCACAAGGCGTGGCGCTCGACTGCTGGCTGGCGCTGGCCAGCCAGACGGTGCGAGCAGAGGCAAGCATGCCGCCTGAGCTGCTGCACCAGTGGGTGTGCCAGGCACTCAACAGCCTGTGTGCAGTGACGCGGCGTCCCTGGAGGCCCGGTGAGTGGCGAGCTGTGCAAGTGGGATGTGGGTGGTGAGTGGGCGGCGGGGGAAGGGACTGCATTCAACCTGCCTTTCAACCTGCCTTTCAACCTGCCTTTCAACCTGCAGTGCATGCTGATGGACTGCAAACTATCTCCGCACTGCTGAGCTGCTTCTGCAGGTACCCATGTTGCTGGTTGTATGAAAGTGCTATCAGGAGTTCTGGCGCAACTTCTGTGCTTCCCGGCGTTTGTCAAGCATGCTGGCCTGCTCTTGGGAGACGACCAGCTGTGTAGGACACTGCTCGTAATGCTGCTGCCTGGCATCCACGCCATGGCGAATTGGCTGCAGCTGCCGCCCGAGCGCCGCTCAAGCGAGTTCAGCTGGCACAGCACGGCGCACACAGCACACATAGTGGCTGTCATGGTGCACATGCTGCCGCCAGTGTTGGCTGCAGCGCCAGGCGGGGCCACGCAGCTGTTGCAAGCCGCCGTGCAGCTGCTGCAGCACTGCCCCTTGCCAGCTACAGCAGCTGGCGATGGAGTGGGTGCGGTGCTGGGCAGTTCTTTGTGCTTTGTGTGCCTCTTGGGAGCCGCCGCCGCGGCTGCCCTTCAGTGCCGCGCTTCCGGACAGCAGCAGCAGCAGCAGCAGCAGCCCACGCGGGCAGCCGCGGTAGACAGTGCAGACCAGGCAGTGGTGCCTCAGCCCCTGACTCAGCTGCTGCTGGCGGTGCTGCCGCGGGTTGGCGAAGCACTGGCCTCGGCCGCACAGCTCCCCCGCACATCCCTACCGCAGTTTGCCCGTGTGGCACGCGCAGCGCATGATTTGGTATGCCTGCTGCGGCGCGCTGCCGAGCCGCAGCCAGCTGACCAGCCGGCGGCAGCATTGGCAGCAATTGGAGACCTGCCAGCCTGGCTCCACGGCGCAGCTGCTGCTCTGCGATGGCTGCCGGCAACGGCGGCGCTTGCTGTGCGGCCGCAGCTCGAGTTGCCGGAGCGATACACCTCAACCATTGCAATGGTGATGCAGCATGCCACGCTAATGGCATCTGATGTGATGCGGCTGGCACAGGGGGTCAGCTGCAACAGCTTTGCATGCCTCTGGCAGGCAGGCCAAGCTGCCGGTGGCCTGGCTGCTTTACAGCCAGAGGTCCAATCTGAGTGCCTGACTGCCTGGTGGCAACTGCACACAGCCAGCTGCCGGCTGGTGCACTGGGCGCTTGCGGGCGGTCTGCCGGCAGTGCTGAGGGCTAGCTTTGGCTGCCAGCCGCGGGAGCTCGCTCGGCTCATGTCTCGGCAGATGCATGCCGTCACAGTGCTGCTGGAGAGCTGCCCGCAGCCGACTCTGGCAGAAGTTGCAAAGTGGGTCAGAGAAAGGGAATGACAACAAGGCACGCGCAGCACTGCTCGCATTCGCTGCTGCCAGTCGGCCTTGGCCAGCAATTGCTCATCACGAGTCACATGTGTCGCCCTCGCCCCTCCCTGGTGTCCAGGTGTCTGCGGGGCATGGGCGCTGCGGACGCTGAGGCGATCATAGCCATCGTCAATGCCTGCGACAAGGAGGAGCAACCCGAACTGCAGTTTGACGAGTGGATGGGCAGCTTCCATGTTGCCTTTGCTTGTGGCCCACCCGCCACCACGCTCGATCCACGGCTGCAAGCCGCAATGGACAGTAGTGTGGCAGTCACGCCGCAGGTAAGCAGTCAGGCAGCTGCAATCAGCCAGCTCCCTTGTTAAGAGTGGCACGTGGCTTGCATGGAAATCACAGATGCTGCCGGCTGCTCCCCCAATGTGCAGCTCGCCCTGCTGGAGTGCTTTCAAGATGCAGAGCTGCTGCAGCTGGCTGCAGCCATGCCCTCATTTGAGGCTGTATTGGCGGCCCAGGGCTCGCTGAATGCTGTGATGTTGGCTGCAGAAACGGCCGCGCCAGGCACCTCAGTGCGACAAATCGCTCTGCTCATTTTGGCAGTGGTTGATGCCCTGCTCCTAGCGGCAACTGATGTGCCAGCAGCAGCGGTGCCGGGGGCAGATGCAGGATTGGCGGGCACGGTTGCAGATGCAGCAGCGGATCTCAGGCAGGCAGTAGGTGATAGCACAACAGCTGGCCGGCAGCGCATGCTTCGAACAGCGGACAGCTGGCTGCCGCCTGCCCGCCGCCTGGCTGCTGCGCTGCTGGCCTGGTGGCGCCGCCCTGAGTCTCTGCAGACTGCAGCTTCGGAATTGGGGCAGGTAGCCGCCACCCGCTCCTGCGCCTATCTGCGCTGCGCTAACCTGGGCGGCGAGGGCGGGCCGGCGGCGGGCAAGGGGACTGGCAGCATGCGATGCAGGTGAGCATGCTAGTGAGGACGGGAGAATGAAGGAATGAATTGAATGGTCGACCACTCTTGGCTAGAACTTGGCAGGAGGCGTGACTGCACATCACGGCTTGGCCCTCTACACCAACAGCACAATCATTCCCTCACTTCCATGCGTGCAGCGCCTGCCGCGCGGTCTGGTACTGCGGCACCGCCTGCTCGCATGCCGACTGGCGGGCGGGGCACCGCCGCGTGTGCAAGGCGCTGGGCGCGGCGCGTGCGGCGGTGAAGGAGCAACGGCGACAGGCAGCAGCCGAAGCTGCCGAGGGACTGGGTGGCGCAACAGCCTGAGAGGGATCAAGGCGGCGACAGCACAGCGCGCGCGCCAGTGATGCTTGCATAGATGTACAGCTTGCATACCACTTGTGTTACCAGCATAAATCGTTGTGCAACACTGCATCAAACGCCAATGTGTGCTGCAAGAACCACGAATGCTGGTGTCACATGACGGCTCATGTGCGGCGCGCTGCCGCCGCTGCGGCGGCGGCCCTGATGCCGCCGTTGCAGCGGCCCGCCGTCCTTCCACCCGATCTCTGCTCCCTCCCAGCTATCTACGCAACACTCGAACAACGCAGCCATGTCCTGGGCGGCGCTGAACGAGCAGCTGGTGGCGCTCCTGCCTCGCCTGGCCCTGCCGACCGACCCTGCTGCAGTCCAGACCCTGACGGATGAAGTGATGGTCGTCGGCACGCTGCTCAAGGGGCTCCAAGGCAGCGGCACCGCGCGCACAGCCGCTGAGGCGGAGGCTTGGGACCGGTAAGCCGGGCCTGCGTACTCGGGCCTTTCACAGCATCACCGTGCTGATCCGATGGGCAAGGGTAAAAATGAGTTGCCGCCGCTGACACCACCCAAGCTGCCGCCCTGCCGCTGGCCCGCAGGGCGCTGCTCCAGGCTGCGGAGCGCTTAGCGTTGCTGATCTCCTGCATCCAAGGCCGAGTGCCTGACAGCGCCACAGAAGGGCTCGTCAGCACGGCCTGCCGCCTCCATAGCCTGTGTGCAGATGCCTCGCGCGCAGGCACCCGTGAGCCAGCAGTCCGCCTCCTGAAATGTGCACCCCTCTTCCTTCGCGACGGTGCTGCTGCACAGCGGTACCTGCTCGGAGCCCTCAGACAGGGGCTGGTGAACGACAAGGGCGTCACTCACTCTCTGGCTTCCCAAGCCTTGGCGCTCAACAGCTGGCTGCACCTGCTGACGAAGCAGCCGTGCCGTGGCAGCCCGTCGGCGCTAGCAGAGGCGTGCGCAGCGCCTGCGTTGATGCACCGCTGGGTGTGCCAGACGCTGCACAGCATGCAGGTTCTGGAGCCGCCTACATGGCAACCAGGTGGGTGACAAACTTGGGAGAAGGGGGGCCTGGGCATGCATGCATGCTGGGCATGCTGCGCTGCACGCTGTGCAGGCATGTGCTGGGATCAGTGTGCACAGGAGCTACGCGTGCCACCTGTGCCCATGCAGGCACCCCGTATGCCCGGCTCTGGGGCCAGCTCAGCGAAGCGCTGGCCGGCCTCTGTGGCGGTGGTGCAGCAGCTGCTCCCTACGTTGAGCTGTTGCTGCAAGACGGCGAGCTGTGCTCCCGCCTGCTCAGGCTGCTGCTGCCCGGCATTCGTGCCATAGCGATCGGCTTGCAGCTGCCTCCTGAGCGCCGCCCAGCCGAGTGCAACTGGCGCGCTGCTGAGTGTATGGCACTGCTAGTGTTTAGCACTGCACACATGCTGTCCCAAGTGATGATTGAGCTGGGCCCAGCATCTGGTGTGCACCTGATGCAGGCTGCAACCCAGCTGCTGCAGCACTGCCCCTTCCCAGCAGCGGGCAGCGGGCAGGGGACAGCCGGCGTCTTCATTGGCCAGCTGGGAGCGATCGCTGCTGCTGTGCCTCTCCGCAGCCATGCCGTGCAGCGCCTGCCTGCACCAGCCAAAGCAGTGGCAGCTGCCTTGCCTCGGCAGCTGCTGGCTGTGCTGCCAAAGGTCAATGAAGCTCTGGCGGGCGCAGCGCAGCCTCCACTGCTGGAGGAGCTGGCTACACCTGCGCGGTCAGCTGCCAGCATCCTGCAGGCATTGTGTTGGGCCGCCAAGGCGTCAGACAGCGTTACGGAGCCAGCGGCACTGTTTCACGAGGAAGACCTGCCAGCCTGGCTGCTGGGTGCAACCACGGCGCTGCGGTGGCTCCCCATGGCTGCAGCAGCGCTTGCTGCGGATGCCCGGGCGCAGCCTCGGCGCAGCGATCCTGCTGCCACAGATCTTGCCGAGGTGTGGCAGGACCGGATGCTGGGACTGGTTGAAGTGGCACTGCTCCTGGCTGAACTGGTCAGCTACAGCGGCCTTGCAGCAGTCCAATTGGCCGAGGCCAGGGATGCAGAACCCACCACAGCAGCTGTGTCTGAGTGCCTGGCTGCCTGGTGGCAGTTGGATGCCGCCGTCTGCCGCCTGGTGCACTTGGTGCACGCAGGCAGCATTGCACCGCTGCTGCGGCCGGCACTCGGAGAGTTTCCCATGACTCTGGCACGCATGATGCAGCAGAATCTGCGAGCGGCGGTCACTCTGTCCGACAGCTGCCCCGCTCCCGCCCCGCCTGAGGTGGCCAGAAGAGCCAGGAGAAAGTCAACCGCTGATGCGCAGCATTCATGCAAGCCTTCTGCATCATCGCTGTCCAGCAGTTCACCACTGAAGAATCACTAAGGGCAACGTTGGGATATGGCTGCAACCCCACAGCATGAGTGTCTCCGCGATTCTGCAACCCCGCTGAACATGTGCAGGTGCCTGCCTGCCATGGCGGCAGCTGACTGTGAGGCGGTGCTCGTGCTTGTGGCCAGCTGTAGCGGCAGCCGGCAAGATGCAGAGCTTGTCAGGCAGCTGCTGTCAACTATAACACTCGTGTTTGCCTGGGGACCGGCGGCTTCAAAGCACGACCCGCGGTTGCAGGCTGCACTGGCCAAGTGCCTGGCATGGGCGCCACAGGCAAGCGAGCGAGACTTGTGTGTGTGTTCCGGTCCGTGTAGCGCCACCAAAAGGTCACTTCGTGCCCTGTGCGCCATTATGCCATTTCTTGTGGCTCGGTGTCTCACATGCCCCTGCCGCTTGTTCTGTGCAGACCACTCTGCAGCTGTGCGCCGACGCGCCTTTGTTGCAAATGGCGGCAGGAAGCCCAGCCTTTGCAGCCGTGCTGTTGGTTGAAGGGCTGCTGAGTGCTGTGGCACGTGCTGCCAGGGCAGCCCCAGCAGGCAGCCTGGCGCAGGACGCTGTGCCACGCCTGATGGGTGTGTTGCAAATATTGCTGCTCACAGCCGATGTCCTGGCAGCAGTAGGGGATCCAGCTGTGCCAGCAGCAGCAGGAGACGCAGCGATGGCGGCGGCGGTTGCAGATGCAGCAGCCGAGCTGAGGCAAGCGCTAGGGGACAGCGACGCAGAAGGCTGGCAGCACATGCTGCAAAAGGCAGACGCCTGGCTGCCGCCTGCCCGCCGCATGGCTGTTGCGCTGCTGGCCTGGTGGCGCCGCCCGAATGCGCAGCAGGCAGACACTTTGAAGCTTGCGCAGGTGGCCGCCACCCGCTCCTGCGCCTACCTGCGCTGCGCCAACCTGGGCGGCGAGGGCGGCCCGGCGGCGGGGCAGGGCGCAGGCAGCCTGCTGTGCAGGTGCGTGCAAATGAGGATGGAAGGAAGGCTGTGCTGCCCAAGGCAGTAGGCAATTGGCCCTGTGATGAGCACAGAACCTGGCCACAGCCACTCAAACACTCTCTTGGCCCGCCTCCTCCCTCATCTGCACAGTGCATGCCGTGCGGTGTGGTACTGCGGCACCACCTGCTCGCACGCTGACTGGCGGGCAGGGCACCGCCGTGTGTGCAAGGCGCTGAATACGGTGCGGGCAGCAGAGAAGGAGCGGCGGCGGCAGGAGGCAGCTGAGGCTGCGGCTGAGGCTGCGGCTGAGTAGCGCTCATCTGCAGCCCAACTCAGGGCCAGGAGGAAGTAAAGCGATGCTTCCATACATGTACAGCTTGTCAGCGTTTGTTTCACCAGCTTGAATTGCACTCCGATACTCAATACAAGCACCCAGTGTGATGTACAGAGCCCGAAGTTGGCCGTGTGAACCGAAGCATTTGCAGGTGCATGCATGCTTGTAAGGCCGATGCATCAGGCAGCCCAGGCTCCAGGCGCCGCCAGACCGTGCTGCTCTGTGTACCGCTGTAGCCGCTTGACCAGGGCGGGGAAGAACCATCGCTCGGTCACGGCATTCGCGAGCCAAGTCGGCACGGTATCCCGCCCTAAGTCGAGCCAGTTGATGCACTGCAGGGAGGGGAGCGCTGCTTGGTTGTGAGTGGACGCCAGCTTGCATCTCAGGGCCTGGCCAATTCGGTCAGTTAGTCGAATCCTATCAGCTGCCGCCGCCGCAGCAGAAGTGCAAGCAGCAGTGCAAGCAGCAGTGCAAGCGGCGGCGCCAGCTGCAACCCCACCAGCGGCCCACCTGCATGCGCGTGCGCCCCGGCTGGCCGGGCACTTCCTTCATGCGCATCGCATACAGCAGGTTTGCCCGCACCATCCCTTTCTTCCTGCATTGCGGCGTCATGCAGGTGGGCAGGGTCAGCGGCGCTGACAACCCATGTGCACATGCTGTGCGCGCGGCTGCCTAAACGCCCAGCAGCATGCAGCAGGAAAGATTTGCTCCCCTGATTTACCAACCTCGGTCCTGCCCCAGTCCAGCCGTCCCCATGCCACCATAGCCTCAGCGCCGTGCAAGCGACATCAAACCAACACTCACGGTGTGGCCAGCGGCCCCTCTGGCACTTCGCACGACTTGCAGACAAACAGTCGCTCCTTGGTGGCTGCCGCATCACACCTGTGTGAATTGGAGCGACAGGGAGAAGACAATGTGGCTGCAGCAGCGAATGCATGTGCCATGCAGCAGCTTGTGGGTGGCTGGCGCACGCACGCAAGCCGGCAACAGCCAATACGGTTGGGGTAAAGCTAGCGAGCAATGCCATGGCCGCCAAGCTGGAGCTGCCCCTCAATCTTCCTGGAAAGCCATTGAATGCCGCTGCTGCATATTCAGCCGAATGTTGCTGTTGGATGCCAACCACAGCAGCCCGCACTATATGGCAAAGAGCCGCAACAAGCGAGCTCACGTTACGTATTCCCGCGGGCGCAGCAGCCCCCAGAAGCGAGGCGCTTCGCTGTACACCACCTTGGCATCGCCTGGCAGCGGCATGCGCAGCTCCTGCACTTTGTGTGGGGCAGAAGGGTGCCTACAGGAGTGAGCTTTACACAGTCTGTGCATCCCGGCAGCGGCATGCGCAGCTCCTGCAGAGAGTGACAGAGAACAGAGGCAGCAGGAGTGTATTCAGCATTGCATGCAACGCCTGGCAGCTGGATGCGTAGCTCCTGCACTTTGCGTGGAGAGGAACAGAGACAAGCGTAGGGCATATCCGGCATTCAGCTGGCCCCGCCTGGCCTGCACATGGCCAGCCAGCCTGCGCATGGCCAGCTGTCCTGAACAATGCCACCTTCACACATTGTCAGCATGCAGAGTGTTGCAATCGGGGATTGATTCTCCCACCTGCACAAACTCGCTGTGGTGCTCCCGAGGGAATGGGTCCACGATGCAGCGCCCGTCCTGCAACACAGGGCGGGGGTAAGCAGGTGGGGGAAATTGGAGTTGCACTTTGCATGGCGTGCTTTGCGCCGCAGTCACGCGTCAAGCCACAGCAGCTGCTGCGGCCCCCAAGGTCATCTGCAGCAAACGATCCAGCACAGCCACACCGCGCATGGATACCATCGCAGGCACAGCAGGTACTGAGGGCGCCGTGCTCACGTGGGTGTGTGCCTCGTCTAGTCTAGTCTAACAGCTAAGCGTCTAACAGCTCACGTGGGTGTGTGCCAGCAGCTCGAACAGTTGGTCGGGCGGGACAGGCACCTCAACTTCCAGCCGTGACATGGTCAGCTGGCAGATTTTGGAACAGAGCAGGGACGCAGGGCTGTTAGGACAAGGCGATGCACCGCAGGTGGACAGAGGAGGCCAGCAGGAAAGCAAGGACAGCTTGCCACAGCGACGCATACCTCCTCTTGCTGACCTGTCACCCAGATAAAAACCAGGTGTTCACCCACCCACCTGCTTGCCCTGCTCCACCTCCCGCGTGTACACTGAGAAGCCTTTGCGCCGCTCCACCAGCTGCCAGCCAGCTGCATCGTCGCAAGGGTCGCTGTCAAGCACGCTGCGGCTCTCGCCCAGCACCCGCTTCAAATAGGCGCCCTGCTTGCTGGGCTTGTCGATCGGCTGGGGAGGCAGCAGGGGTGGGAGCGGGTGCGACTGCGGGTCCGCTAGTGGCCGCCACGCCATGGCCGCTGGTCGACGGGTTGAGCGGCCGCAGGCGGCAGCGGCAGGAATGGCGCCGCTCGACAGGCCGCTGCTTGATCGGGGTTCAGAGGCTGGAGTAGATTGCTAGCAAAGTGCGAACAAGCAGCGGCGCGGCCTGTGCGCGGAGAGCGCTTGGGGTTCGGGGCGGTGCGAAGCCGAGCGCCTTCTATGGCGCCGACAGCTTGCGAGCAAGGTCTGAATGTCGTCTGACCTGCCGACAAGTTATCCTGCTGTGGCAATGGCACGCTGGCGGGCGCCGGCGCCGGCGGCGACGTCGTTGCATGTGCCGGCCTTGCACAAGCCGACCGTCCAGCCAGGCTGTGGGCTTGGAGGTTACAGACGCGTGTATGTAGGCAGGGTCAGTCAGTACATAGAGAGTAATGTTCGGAAGGTAAGGTAAGGTTTGTAGGAACAACAGCAGCGGCATGACGCACTCCGTCGCTCAAGCAAGGAAACCTATAAGAAGTGTGCAGTCAGTCCACTCAGCGGTCGGACAGTCACTCTGTAAAAACGTTGACAAAATTGGGCAGCCGGCAAGCTGCCGCAGGCGAACGGCAGCGATGCCGCCTGCAGCCGGAGGTTGCAAGCCAGGGAGCTGCGACAGGCTGGGCGGTGGGGCAGGGCCCCCTCCGCCAGTGAGGTGCAAGCGCATTAGGGAGGGCTGCTTGCGCGGCTGCAGTTTGGGAGGCGTGCACCGCTACAGGTCTGCCGGCTTGCGCTCGTTGATGATCTTCATCACCTCTTCGGCCTCGTACTTCTCCTCCTCCGTGCGCCACGCCTGCAGAAGCAGAAAAATAGCGTCTGCTTTTCTATGCAACCCGACCTTGCGCAGCTCTCGCCATGATGCATGCTCGGCGGCGAAAAGCAGCAGCAGTGCCTTAGCCAGCTAAGGCCCCGCACCGAAGCCGACCAGCATTGAACTGCGACAAACGCTGCACACAATTCGACGCAAAAAAAGCGCACCCGGTCCCGCGAGTTGCTGTCTGGATGGTACATGCGCACAGCGATGCGGTACGCATCCTTCAGCCGCGCCGGGTCGGTGGGCACTCCAAAAATGCGCAGCAGCTGCGAGAAGGCACAGAGGCACAGGAACGGGCGGCACTGTACGGCAACCGTTGCTTCCAATCCAATGTTGGTTTGCAGTGGGGAAATTGCACCAACGGCTGCTGCGCTGTGGACGCAACTCCAGCCAGGTTCACCAAGTGAGCTGAGCTGCTCTGCCACCACCCTGCCCAACCCACTCTGATCCCTCGCACCCACCCACCTGCACAAACGAGGTGCATCCCTCGATTTTGCGGCGGCACGCGGTGCGGGCCCGCGCCCGGCTGTCTGCCGCCGCCTCCTCTGCTCTTCGCGCCGCCGCCGCTCGCTCTGCCGGCCCCGGCCGCCGCTTACCGCGTTCCACAGCCACATGGTCCATGGGAGTGCGCTTCTGCTTGTTGGCTTGGTAGGCAGCCGAGGCGGCGGCGTGCTCCTTAACCGCCTTGCGGATCTCGGCTTGAGAAGGCATGTTCTTCTGCCGCCACGCCGCCGCCGCCTGCTCCCACGCCGCCTGCGCCGTGCGCTCTCCAGGGCTGGCACGCTTGGATGGCCGGGCGGCTGCCGCGCCGCTCGCTGCACGCTTGGCGCCCGACTGGCCGCGACCGCGGCCCCGCCCACCCTTCCGCCCCCGCCCGCCTCGCGCATCAGGCGAGTTGAAGTGCTGCTTAAACTGCCGGGCTGCCTCCGGATCCTCAAAGTGAAGGCCGCCAGCACCCTCGCTGCTGCCCCCAGCACTGCCGCCGACCGAGCCGCCGCGGTCGGCAGCCGCTGCCGCCGCCGCTGCGCCGCTGCTGCCGCTCCTAGGACTGCCCTCGCTGCCGCCTGCAGGTGTGCCCTCCCTTGCAGCTGCGGCGCCTGTGGCAGCAGACGGCTGCTCAGCCTGCTGCTGCTGCTGCTGGCTGGCAGGCCGGCCTGGCCCTGCTGCTGCAGCTGCAGGCGGCAGGGGTGGCCTGCCGCCCCGTGCGGCCGGCTGCTCCTGCTGTCGCGGCTGGGAGGGCCGCTGCTGCTGCTGCGGCGGCTGCTGCTGCTGCTGCGCAGCCTCCCCACCACTGCCGCTGTCTAGACCGCTGCCCTCCTTCCCGCTGCTCGCTCCCTCCCCTCTGCTGTCGCTGATGCCGCCCTGCTGCTCGCTGCCGCTGGCGCTGCTGCTGCCAGAAAGGTGCACCACAAAGGGAGGGCTGCCCTCCCGCTGCTCAACCTGCTGGTCTTCCTCACTCATCTCCTCATCGGGCGGAGCATGCTGCTGCTCCTGCTGAGCTGGCGGTGCACGCTGCTGCTGGGGTGGCAGTGCTTCATGCTGCTCTTGCTGCTGCTGGGGTGGTGGAGCATGCTGCTGCCGCTGCTGCTGCTGCTGGGCTGGCGGTGCATGCTCCTGCTGCTGCCGGCGCTGCACCTGCTGCTGCTGCTGCTTGGGTGGCTGCTGTTCCTGCTGCTCATGCCGCCGCCGCTGCTGCAGCATGCGCTGCCGCTTGGCCAGAGGCACATCTTCCTCCTCCTCCTCCTCCTCCTTAATCGCAACACCATCGCCACTGGCCTCTGCCTCACGAGGGTGCTTCCCAGCCAGCCTGCTGCCCGCTGCACCGCCACGGGCCCCCGCTGCTGCACCCTGCTGCTGCTGCTGCTGCTGCTGCTGCTGCTGCTGCTGCTGCTGCTTCGCCAGCTCTGCTGGGTGCCGCGGTGGCCGTGCGGCTGCCGCCGCCACTGCTGCCGCCGCCTGCTGCGCCTGCTGCGCCTGCTGTTGAATCTGCTGGACCCGCGGTGATGGCGAGGGGGACTCCTGCTGCTGCTGCTGCCGCTGCGCCTGCTCTGCTGGCTCTCCTCCATCGCCACCTGCAGCTGCCCGTTTCTTCAAAGCCTGCCAGGGCGTGAGCTTGAGCCGCGGCTTGCCGCTGGCTGTGGTTGCCAGGTGGAAGCGGCCGGTGCCGGTGCCTCCTCCGCCTGCTTTGCCGCCGCCTGCTGCTGCTACTGCTGCGGGCTCTGAATGCTCCGCACCGGCCGCTGATGCTGCTGCCGCCGCGGCTGCTGCAGAGGGGACAGCAGCAGCCGGCTTGGATGCAGTGGAGGCTGCTGCGCAGGCCGATGAGGGCATGCCGTCAGCGCTGCCGCCCGCGCCGCGCTGCCGCCCTGGCCGCAGCGGAGGCTCGGCATAGCCCCCTCCCTCAAGCTTCACCGCGGGATGCCGCCTGCCCGGCTGCACCACTGCTGATGCCGCTGTCGCTGCAGCGGCTGGCTGCGGTTGCGGTACAGCTGCCAGCGGCAGCCCCGCTTGTGCATGGGCATGTACCAAGGGCGGGTGAGCATAAGGCTGGTAGGCGGCAGCGGCGACAGGCTCCTGCTTAACAGCCGGATGGCCCCACTGCGGCCAGGTGTGCGCTGCGGCTGCCTGGCCCACTAGCTGTGAGCGGTGGGGCTCCTGCGGCAGAGTGACAACAGCAAGTTGATGTCAATTCAGCACACAGCAGGCGCCGAGGAGCAAGGCTCAACAGCGGGCGACGCGGCCGCCGCTCACCGCCGTCGGGTCGAAGCCGAGGACCGCCACCACCCTGGGCTTGAGCAGCTGCAGCTCTGTGAACCGCTGGCTGGCCTCCTGCATGCGCTCCTGCAGCGGCAGAGGGCGAGGAGCGCTCCAGCGTGAAGGTGGGCGGCAGTGCGGCGGGCGGGCGAAGCTGCGCGACCTGTGGCTGGCGGCCAGAACTCACATCGAGCCGCACATACGCCAGCTGCGCTCGCGCAATTGCCTCCGCCAAGCTAGGCTGCCCGGCACCCGGCTTCATAGCGCGGGAGCTGCTATCTGAGCCTCATGGTCGCTGCCAAAGCGTGGACAAATGAGTGCAAGTGCGATGGTGGGTGAATGCAGGCCGCAGACTCAAACCCCAGCAACGTCGCCAGCTCACCCGCCACCGGCCGGATCCAAAAGCGGCCCGACCTTCCCTGCCCTCTATTCCACTCAGTCCATCAGCTCCCAGCCATTCCTGGCACTGAAGAATGTGTACCGGTTACATCAAGCTGTCTACACATGCCCTAAAGCCGGGTGGGAAACGACACGCCGTCGCCGTGCGCCGCCGCCCGGCCCGGCAGCAGCCAGCAGAGCAGGTCGTCGCCGCACACAGCGTGCAGGTTGTCATGCACTCCCAAATCGAACAAGTGGCCCCGGGGCTTGCCACCGCCCGCCATGTACTGCGCCACCACGCCTGCAAGCAAGGGCAGGTGGGCAGTAGGGAAGCGTTGGGCAGGGAGAAGGGTACGAGGTAGCACATTCAGGCCGACTAACTGCCTCCACATCAGCTTGCAAGGCATAGCATGCCAGACAGAGCTTAGCCATCCAACAGCCCCGCTTGCACAGCACTCACACCACAAAAAGCCAGGCCACTGCAACCTACCCTCATGATGCTCGATTGTCGTGGTGTTGCGCAGAAAGAGGTAGGCGTTCCACACCAGGAGCACCACCAGCCCCACGGCAATGGGCAGCCCCAGCGCCGTGGCCGCCACTTGAGCCAGCGCATGCAGCCAGAAGGGCCCGGCCCACCCAATCCTGTCTGCGCTGTTGCCGCCGCCGCTGCTGCTGCCGCCGTCGCTGCTACCTCTGAGGCTGCCGGCTGCACCTACCGAGCTGTCAGATGCGGCTTGAAGCTGGCTGTCCTCATCCCACCCCAGCGCCAGCTGCATGGGGCGAGCAGGGGCAGGTTTCAGGGTGTGGATTATGATGCACCAAAGCTCCCATGCGGTGTCACCTCAACTCTCACTTGACCACTCGCCCGGCTTTGCCGGCCTGCCCTGCGATCCAGCATACCCACCGCCCGCAGCATGCCAATCATGCGGTGATCGACCTCCACCCCATAAGCATGCCCATCCCAGCTGCCCAGCAGGCTGCTCACCGACACCAGGTGGGCGTTCATGCGCAGGATGAGTGCCAGAGCGTGCAGGCAGGCGGCCGTCAAGTAGATGCACATCAGCAGGAAGGCGCGGGAGTTGCCGTGGCCCACACAGTTGTTTGTCCACGCCTGTGGGGAGTGTGGGAATGAGTGCAGCTACGGTCGCAGGTGATTGAAGTATGGGGCTGCATTGCGGGCGGTGGATGACAGGCTCGGCGTCCGCAGATCCAACAAGTTAACTCCTCAGTGGGCAAGCCAGTTGGAAGAGCCCGGCATGCCCACTGCAACTGCAACTCACACAGTGGTGGTCCATCCGCAACACACAGCAGCCGCATCGCCGGCAGTGGTGGGTGCGCGGCGGCTTGTAGGCTGCACACTTCTTGCAGTAGCGTGCGCCGCCGCCTCGCCGCTTCACCTGTTGCACCGCCTGCTGCTTCTCCGCATCAGGCTGCCACCCCGGCGGCACGCGGCCTGCAGGAATGGTTGGTAGGAAGACGGCGGCAGCAGCAATGCTGGGGCGGGCACGAAAGTCGTGTGCAGGGATTGAGGTGCAACAGGCACAGACAGCCCCAACGGTTATTGCACACATAGACCACCCACCTGGGTCGGCATAGATGCACTGCAGGTAGAGCCCTGTGCCCAGTGCCGTGAGCAGTGAGAGCACCGCAAAGTGGCCCACCCCATCGGCAGAGTAGCCCATGCGGGGCACAATCTGCAGCCGTGAAGCAAGGCACAGGGGCAATGCTTGAAGAAGTACATCATGGTTGTTGAGCGCCCTGCTACGCTCAGTAACAATATACGCAGCAAGGGCAGTTCTGCGGCGGCACAGCGCAGGTGGCGGACGAACCGCCGGGCAGGTGGGCAACAGTTGTGGGCAACAGAAGTGGGCAAGCAGTTGTGGAACCAGGGAGCAGCGGGCGCACCATGTTCAGCACCGCTGTCAAGTACAGGAACAGGATGACGGCCAGGCAGCCACGGGTGGTGCGGTTCTGAGTGCGAGTAGCCTCCGCGGGAGGCAAGACGGCCTTCATGGCTGCAGGCCTGCCCAGGCGGCGTCACACCGAGCGCCGCCGCCGCCGCTGCCAGCAACGGATCAGGCTGCCGCCGTCCCACAAGCCTCTGGAGATGCTGCGGTGCCAACTTCCAGTCGGCGGCGTCCACAGGAGGCGGGAGTAAAGCAGCGACCCTCTGTTGTTAACGATAGCGCCTCGCGGCGCGCTTCCTGAGGTCGCAAGAGATCGCGGAGCCGAAGCTGCTGCATGATAGATCGTCAGAGGCAGCTGCCCCGCGCGTTCGAGAGCCTGCCGCCACCGCCACAGCGCCGGCAGCAGGCGCCACGGCAGCTGCAACAGCAATGTGTCAAGGACCCCACAGCCGGCGCCTGCTGGATATGCCCTCAGTGCTGAGTTCATTGCATCATGCATGGTTTGCGGCGCAGAAAGCGCACAACGCAGGCAGTGCAGTGTAACAAGGGTCGAGCACGTTCACGGAACAGCGGACGAAACAGGCCAAAGGCAGTTGAGCGCCAACTGACGACCAGCTGAGGGTGGCAAACAGAGCCGCTGCCGCTGCGCATAGCCACCCTGATCAGGCACTGCTGTTGCTCTGGTGCACGGCACACTCGTGCTTGTGCTGCGGCCAGTGGCGCACCTGCAATGCAGGGCGGGCCGGGTGGAGATGGTGCTGTAGATCAGCGTGGAACTGGCATTGATGAGATATTGCTGAAGTTCAGGCAGGCACATGGCTTGGCATGGCTGCCCGCACTGGCCGCCCACATGCTACAGGCTGAGGCGCACCTGGCAGTCTCGTGAGCAATCTGTGCAGGGTGACACGAGGGAGGGAGGGAGGGAGGCCAGCATCCATCAGTGACTAACTCGGTGTACCAAGTCGGCTGCAGCCACCCTGCACCACACCTTCCCATGCTGCGCAGCACACCCCACAAAAAGGCCCCGCATCGCAGACGCCTCACTCACATGCCGCCTGCTTGCAGCGGGCGCAGCGCCGCAGGCCCAACGCATGCCGGCCGCAGCCGGAGCAGGCGCAGTTGCGAGCGTCCTGCGTAAGTGCCTGCTCTGCTTCAGCTGCCGTCTCCAATGCGAGTGCTTGGAGGACTGCCATCTCCTCGTCCGCTGTGTCACTGCCACCCTGCAGCCGCAGTCGGGCTGGCGGAAGAACCCCCTGTGCACCAGCAATTTCTGCTTGAAGACTGGCCACCCAGCTGTGCGGCAGCACTCCCTTCAGCCGCTTCACAGCGGTTGGTGCCTGCTCTACTGCCGCAATCAGAGCAGCCAGGTCGCTGTTGCTGACTGCCAGCGCTGGCGCTGCAGCATAGCCGAGAGCTGGCAAGGCAGACTTAGTGGCATAGTAGGCGCTGTGCACGGCCTCGGCTGCTCGAAAAGCTGACATGAAGCAGTCTAACCCGCGCTGTGCCAGCGCAAGGGACCGAGCTGCCCGGGCTGTGCCGTGCATGTCAACTGCGCAAGCCATAAATCCCATAGCCGCATCACGCAGTGCCACGGGGCAAGCGGGCTCCAGCACCAGCAGCCGCTCGCTGCTGGCAATAAGTGTGTCTTCAACCGAGGGGGGAACCACTGGGTGCGACACCCGCTGGAGCGCGCAATCAACAAAGGCGCGATTAGCCTGATGGATCGCCCAGCTGTGCAGTTCTGCCTCAAACTGCTCTGCAGTCAACACCTGCTGCCCGATGCTGCGCTGAGCCTGCTGCAGCTGCCGGCTGATGGTGCAGCGAGCTGACCGCGCTTTCTCCGCAGTAGAACTCGCGAACGAGCTCTGCTGTAGCGGGAGCACAGGGGAAAGATGAATTAACCGCCTCAGCAGCAGCCCGCCGAGTGGCTGCAGAGAGGGCGGATAGGCTACCTCCCAGCAGTCGCCTGCCAGGGCCATGCGCCGCAAGTAGCGACCCAGCCGGTTCAGCTGCCGCCCCTCCCACTCCAGCTCTTCAAGACAAATGTGCATGGCTGTTGCTTTGAGTGCCATTGCCTGCACCTCTGCCTGCTGCCCGGCTAGCGTGTGGGCCGGCAGCGCAGGCTGGCCGTCCGCCGTCAGCGGCAGCAGCGCATCAGCTGCATTCATCAGCTGCACGCTGGTCACAAAGGCATGCACAGCCGGGTCGCGCTGGTCTGGCGGGATGGCGGCGGCGCGCTGCAAGCGGCGGCGGAAGAACTCCGCGCCGGCGGCCTGCGTGAGGAAGGCAGTGGGGGCCAGGGTGAGTGGCGGCGGCGACGGCGGCGCGGCACCCGGCTGGCTGTGGCCATCGGCAGCTTGCCTGCCCACCGCGTGCCTGCTCACCTCCTCGGCTTGCTGTCCAAGGGGCGGGGTCGTGCGGGCAGCAGCAGCAGGGCCAGGTTGGGAAGCCATTGTGCAGCAGACGGGCTGCAGCCTTGGTGCGTGCTGAAGGGTGAGCAGACTGTAGGGCCTGGAGGGCAGGGTGAGCTGGCTTGGGTGGGCAGGCTGGCCAGTCAGCGGGCGGCGGAGGTGCGCCGTGTGCTGACTAGCGCAAGTGCAATTGCACCCCTCCATGCTCTGCAGACATGCAGTGATTGTTCACGAGATGATGCATGTCTGTTGCACATGAGCGACACACATGAGATGCCCCTGCGGTGTTGGCTAGGCCTTGCTGCACCCCACTTGCACATGACGGCACCATGATTACGGCTACCGAGTGCGATGACATGGCCTGTGGCCTGGATTGACTTTCTCAGCGAGCCTGCCTTGCTTGAGTTTACGCGCGAACAGATTTGAGAACACATGCTGCCAAGACCGTGTTACACGCACACATCACAAGGCAGAGGTCCAGGACTGTTCAGGCAACTCTGCCGCGCAGCAGCACCACCGCTGTGCGTGCCGCCTGCCAAGCCAGCACCGTAAACAGCAGCAACTCTGTTGCTGTTGCGCACGGCACATACAGCAGGCGGATCGCCTCTGCTTTGGCTTCGGCTGTTGGCTTGCTACGCTGCTCCGTGCACAGCGCTTCAACTCGGCTGGCCCAGAACAGGCGGCGGGCCCGGCGCTCCAGCCGGCCCAGAATGTGCAGCGGCACGGCGACAGTGAAGACCAGCAGCGACCAGGCATTCAGCACGATGCACTGGCTAGTGCTATCCGTGATTGGGGCCGACAAGGGGGCAGGACTGAGCGGTGCCCTGCGTAGTGGGCAGCGGGAGTGGTGTCAACATGCTGCCGCACCTCCCAATGTCCCCCACACCGCATGGCAGGATCAACATTGAACGAGCCTCCGCCCCCTGCCCGCCCTCAGCTCCCAGTACTCACAGTGCCAGCCAGTCCAAGGCCGCAAATGCCGGGCCCATTGGTTCGCGCAGCGCCGGGATGGCCAGTCGAGGACGGCACATGCCGTGCCAAGTGCTTGGCGCAAACCGAACCCCTCCAGCATGCGCCCGCACAGCTGGCCGCTGTACAGTAGCGCCGGCAGGGCCAGCAGGGGCAGCGCGGCGAGGTTGACAGGATGTAGCACTTGGGCGTGCAGCATGTAGAGCGCGACCCACAGGCCAGTGTTGCCGATGAGTAGCAGGGGCAGCAGCAGCAAGGGGCTGCCGCTGGCAAGCTCCAGGCTGTTGGTGCCTCCGTGGAATGCTGCACCGGGAAGGAGGAAATGCGGTCAGCCATATCAACCTCACAGGAATGCTTACCAGCCGCTAGCTGCATGCAATGCAGGCACCGCACAGGGTAGCAGCGGGGCAAAGATGCACCTCAGCAACTCACCGCTGTTCAGGCAAATCCACACCAGGTGGGCGGTGGCAGCCAGCACCCACAGCTCTCTGAAGCGCACATAGGTTTCTCGCCGCCGGGCAATCATGAGCGCCAACCCCTGCTGCAGCATCAAGTGCGTGGCGTTCTGCAGCGCCAAAACTGTGCAACAGGGGTGCATGGGAAGGGGTGGAGGGAAACTGGCCCCAGTTTTGATGAGGCGAGGGTAGTGATTTACCAGGGAAGTGATGCAATGCTGATTTGCACTGTGTTGTCATGCATGCCTTGCTGCTCCAAACCCGGCGCACACAGTGCCCCTAGCCCCATGCGCGCAAGCTTGCGGCAAACGGCAAAGAACCCACACACCTACGAGCCTCTCTTGTGCGACCGTCTTGAACACCAGCAGCACCAGCAGCACAATGCTGCCCACATGCCACAGCGTGCGATCAGCGTCTGCTGCCGCCTCATTTGTGGCCCGACGGAAGGGTGAGTCTCGCCATGCCCGCCACCGCTTTGCCCAGCCGTTCAGCACTGGAAGCGGCATGGACGCCGCCGCGTCAAGCGCTGGCTGAGCTGCCGCCGCAGCTGCTCCTCTGCAGCAGGCAGGCACACAGCCCGAGCTGGAGTTAGGGCAAGCGCTGGCTGTGGGGCAGCAGCCTTGGACGCACCTCCCGGCCGTAGCTGAAGGGGTCGGTCAGCACAGAGAGCCGCAGGCTGGCTTCTGCAGGGTGCCGTGCCAAGCAGCAGGACGGCACAAAGAGCTTGAGGTGGTGCAGATGGTGCTGCAGGAGCCCAGGCGCGCACATTGCCGCAATGTGCCATTGGCACTTGGCATTGCCGCCAGCGCCAGCGTACCCAGCGCCAGCAGCACAATCCCATCATGTGCAGTCTTGGAGCTAGTCATGGATTGCCATGCAGCCCAGACTACGAGGGGGAACCAGCGTCACAGCGATTGAGCTTACTACGGAGCAGTTGGCATGGAAGGCAGCTCTGGACCCAGCGACACTCGCAACCTGCCAACGTCGCAACATGTGGATGCCTCTCGCTCACATATCAGGTCAGGTGCTACCGGGGACAAGGGCTTATGCACGCACTGCTTGGAAGGGATGAAACAGGCAAGTTGCGGCATGCATGCGCAAACTCTTGGCAACCAAACAGTCACAAAGCAACAGGCGAGCGCTCAAGCGCCGCGCAGCAGCACAACCACCGTGCGTGCCGCCTGCCATGCAAGCACTGCAAACAGCAGCAGCTCTGTCGCTGTTGCGCACGGCACATACAGCAGCCGGATGGCCTCTGCCTTGGCTTCGGGTGTTGGCCTGCCACACTGCTCTGTGCACAGCTCTTCAACCCGGCTGGCCCAGAACAGGCGGCGGGCGCGGCGCTCCAGCCGTCCCAGAATGTGCAGCGGCACGGCGACGGTGAAGACCAGCAGCGCCCAGACGTTGAGAATGATGCATTGGCTGGTGTCGTCGGTGATTGGGGGCGCCAGCGGGGCGGGGCTGAGCGGCGCCCTGCGGGGTGGCAGCGGGAGTGGTGTCAACATGATGCCGCCCAATGTTCCCCCACACAGGATGGCAGGATCCACATTGAACGAGTCGCCACCCCCTGCCCGCCCTCAGCTCCCAGAACTCACAGTGCCAGCCAGTCCAAGGCCGCAAATGCCGGGCCCATTGGTTCGCGCAGCGCCGGGATGGCCAGCATGCGGCCGCACAGCCTGCTGGTGCAGGCCAGCGCCGGCAGCGCCAGCAGCGGCAGTGCCACGCAGTTGATCGGGTGCAGCAGGCGGGCGTGCAACATGTAGAGCGCCACCCAAAGGCCCGAGTTGCCGATGAGCATGGCGGGGACCACGCGGAGAGGGCTGCCCCCAGCCAGCGCGATGCAGTGGTTGCTGCCATAGAGGGCTGCACAGCAGGGCAGGTGGGTGGAGATGAGTGGAGTCGCATGACATTGTGGTTGCTCAAGAAGAGGAAGCACCTGTCAGATGGGCACCAAGACAACCCATGTGAGGCTGCGCGTTGCTCAAATCTAGAGGCAAATCGGCCTCGCACCTCGGGTCAGCAGGACGTACACCAGGTGGGCGGTGGCGGCCAGCACCCACAGCTCTCTGAAGCGCACATAGGTGGCCCGCCGCCGTTTGATCATGAGCGCCAGCCCCTGCTGCACCAACAAGTGTGTTGCATTGTGCAGCGCCACGCCTGCGGGGGAAGGGGTGGCAAACAGCCAGGACTCGATGAGAGCGGTGGTAGCGGCGGCGCAAAGTGCAACGCCCGAGCGACTAGGCGCTCCGCACTTGAGCGCTGTGCCGCCATGCATGCCCTGATGCATTCAACCCGAGCGCCCACGCCGCCTTGCATGCATGCAGGCCTCAACAACACGGCAAGAGAAAGAGAGAAAGAGAGAGAGAAAGAGCAAGTCACAGGCTTACCCCACAGCCGCTCCTGCGCGATCGTGCGGAACACCAGCAGCGCCAACAGCACAATGCTGCCCACGTGCCACAGCGTGCGATCAGCATCTGCTGCCGCCTCATTCATTGCTCGGCGCAGGGGAGAGTCAACCCAGGCGCGCCACCGCTCTGCCCAGCCGTTGGGCGTTGAGAGCGGCAGGGCGCCAGCCGCCGGCGGCGGCGCCGGCGCTGCCGCCAGGCAGCAGCCCGATGGGCTAGGCCCGCCCATCCGAAGCCTGTGGTTGGCTGGAGGGCTGGGCGGCCTTGGACGCGCCAGACAGGGGCGAGAGGTGGGTGCAGCCACCCCGAACCCAGCTGTGGTTTCGACCGAGGCAGCCGGGGCCTGGCCCACAGCCCACAAAGTAGAAGACCAGGCCATCTAGGGACCGGCACAAAACCTTGGGCGCCGGCGCCAACTCGCTCACCCATGCCGGAATGAGCGCTGCCAAACTTCAGCTGGCGTGTGCCCTCCTTACATGGCCATAGCAGCAAAGCGGAGGCATGGTGCAGGGGAAAGCTTGAGATATTTGAGAAAAAGGCGGAGCTGCGGGAAAAGTGTGTG
>VFQQ010001445.1_pt1 | contig 32804 bp, 29 predicted proteins | sample 3512341 | NCBI WGS metagenome assembly VFQQ01 (sample SAMN10412373, study PRJNA504923) | tailings metagenome | isolation source: Relicate 2 Philex TSF1 revegetated site | place: Philippines: Tuba, Benguet | collected 2017-08-29 | reverse complement strand
TGTGGCGCACCGAGATGCCTTCGTTGCGGAAGTTGCGGTTGATCTCGAACACGCGTTCGAAGCCACCCACCAGCAGCCGCTTGAGGTAGAGCTCGGGCGCGATGCGCAGGAACATCTCCTGGTCGAGCGCGTTGTGGTGCGTGATGAAGGGCTTGGCGTTGGCCCCGCCGGGGATGGGGTGCAGCATCGGCGTCTCGACCTCGAGGAAGCCGTGCTCGACCATGAAGTTGCGGATCGAGCTGACCGCCTTGCTGCGGGCGACGAAACGCGCGCGGGCCTGCTCGTCGGTGATCAGGTCGACGTAGCGCTGGCGGTACTTCTGCTCCTGGTCGGTCATGCCGTGGAACTTGTCCGGCAAGGGGCGCAGGCTCTTCGTGAGCAGGCGCAGGTGGGTCGCCTTGACGCTCAGCTCGCCGGTCTTGGTGCGGAACAGCAGGCCTTCGCAGCCCAGGATGTCGCCCAGATCGCCGTGCTTGAAGGCAGCCAGCGCCTCCGGGCCCACGCTGTCCTGCGTGACGTAGATCTGGATGCGCCCGCTCACGTCCTGCAACGTGCCGAAGGCGGCCTTGCCCATCACGCGCTTGAGCATCAGGCGGCCGGCCACACGCACGCTGATCGCCTGGGGCTCCAGCTGCTCGTTTGCGACCTCGCCGTACTTGTGGTGCAGGTCGGCGGCGTGGTGGCCGGGCTTGAAGTCGTTGGGGAAGGCGATGCCCTGGGCGCGGATGGCCGCCAGCTTCTCGCGGCGTTCCTGGATCAGGGCGTTGTCGCTGTCGCTCATTGTTCTGCTCGGTGGTGAACCGCGGATTTTAGGGGCGCCCCCGTAGAATCCCGGCCCCGCATGACCGCCACCTTGCCGATCACCGACCGCCCCATCCGCTTTGCGCTGGTGGGCTGCGGCCGCATCAGCGCCAACCACGTCGAGGCGCTGCGCCAGCATGCCGGCCGCGCCGAGCTGGTGGCGGTGTGCGACAACCGGCCTGAGGCGCTGGCCGCCGCGGTGGCGAAGACCGGTGCTGAGGGCTTCGAGTCGCTCGATGCGCTGCTGGCCGGCAGCAACGCGGACATCGTCGTGCTCGCCACCCCCAGCGGCCTGCACCCGCGCCAGGCCATGCGCTGCGCCGCCGCCGGCCGCCATGTGCTCACCGAAAAGCCGATGGCCACCAAGTGGCAGGAAGGCATGGACATGGTGCGCGTTTGCCGCGAAGCCGGCGTGAAGCTGTTCGTGGTGAAGCAGAACCGCCTCAACGCCACCATGCAGCTGCTGAAGACGGCCGTGGAGCAGGGCCGCTTCGGTCGTGTGTTCATGGTCAACGTCAACGTGTTCTGGACCCGCCCGCAGAGCTACTACGACGACGCCCCCTGGCGCGGCCGCTGGGACATGGACGGCGGCGCCTTCCTCAACCAGGCCAGCCACTACGTGGACATGGTCGACTGGCTGGTGGGCCCGGTGGACAGCGTGCACGCCTACACCGCCACGCTCGCCCGCCAGATCGAGGCCGAGGACACCGGCGTCATGAGCCTGCGTCTGCGCAGCGGCGGGCTGGCCAGCATCAACGTGACGATGCTGACGCATGGCAAGAACTTCGAGGGCAGCATCACGATCCTGGGCGAACGCGGCACGGTGCGCATCGGCGGCGTGGCGGTGAACCGCATCGAGCACTGGGAGTTCGACGAGACGCGCCCCGAAGACGCGGCGGTGAAGGACGCGAGCTACGCGCCGCCCAGCGTGTACGGCTTCGGTCACCCGCTCTACTACGACAACGTCATCGGCACGCTGCGCGGCGAGAAACACGCGCAGGTCGACGGCTACGAAGGGCTGCGCAGCCTGGAGGTGATCATCGCCGCCTACCGCAGCGCGCGCGACGGCGTGCGCGTGGGCCTGCCGCTGGTCTTCTGATGCGCCCGAACCTGGCGCTCGGGCCGATCGACTCGGTGACGCAGTACCTGCTGTACCTGTCGATCGTCGTGCTCGGCGTGCTGCTGCCGCTGCTGCTGAACAAGTGGCGCACGCGGCGAGAGAAGCAGCAGCTGCTGGAACGCACGCTGAAGGCGCTGAACGCCGAGATCGTGGCCAACCGCAAGCGTGTGCTGAGCTCGCGCGAGACACTGGTGCCGCTGCTGGGGCGCCTGACGCAGTACCGCGCGCACCGCCTGGCGCTGCGCAAGCACCTGCACGACGCGAAGAACCCCGCGCCGGCCGAGGCGCCGCCAGATGCGACCTGGGACGTGAACGTGCCGCTGATCACGCGCACCGCCTGGGACGTGGCGCGCCTGGCCGACGCGCTGGTGCTGCTGCCCGAAGAGCAGCTGAAGGCCTACACGCGGGTCTTCCACATCCAGGAGGTGTTCGAGCGCGACCGCGCGGCACTGCTGGCCGTGCTGATGCAGCTGGAGCTGCTGGACCTGCCGGCCGACATCAAGCGCCCCGAGACGCTCGACGCGCAACTGCAGACGCTGACCGTGGCCGTGGCCACCATCCGCTACCAGGTGGGCCTGGCCGACGGCATGATCAGCGCCTACGACGCCGCACTGGCGCTGCCTGCATGAACACCCACCCGAACACCCACGTGAACATCCACGCCAGTGCCATCGTCGACGCCGGCGCCACGCTCGGCGAGGGCACCCGCGTGTGGCACTTCGCGCACGTGTGCGCCGGTGCGCGCATCGGCGCCGGCTGCTCGCTGGGGCAGGGCGTGTACGTCGGCAACGACGTGCTGATCGGCCACAACGTGAAGATCCAGAACAACGTGTCGGTGTACGACGCGGTGACGCTGGAGGACGACGTGTTCTGCGGCCCGAGCATGGTCTTCACCAATGTCTTCAACCCGCGCAGCGCGGTGCCGCGCAAGGCCGAGTACCGTCGCACGCTGGTCAAGCGCGGCGCGACGCTGGGCGCCAACTGCACGATCGTCTGCGGCACGACGGTCGGCGAGTACGCCTTCGTCGGCGCCGGCGCCGTGGTCAGCCGTGACGTGCCGGCCTTTGCGCTGGTGGTGGGCGTGCCGGCGCGGCGCATCGGCTGGATGAGCCGGCATGGCGAGCGCCTGGCCTTGCCCGCCCGCGGCACCGGCGAGGCCAGCTGCCCCGCCACCGGCGAGCTCTACCGCCTGGAAGGCGACACCCTCACGCTATGCAGTTCACCGACCTGAAGTCGCAGTACGCGGCGCTGAAGACCAGCATCGACGCACGCATCCAGCGGGTGCTCGACCACGGCCAGTACATCCTCGGGCCCGAGGTGGCCGAACTGGAGCAGCAGCTCGCCGCCTTCACCGGCAGCCGCCACTGCGTCACCGTCTCCAGCGGCACCGAGGCGCTGCTGATCGCGCTGATGGCGCTGGACATCCAGCCGGGTGACGAGGTCATCACCACACCCTTCACCTTCGCGGCCACGGCCGAGATGATCGTGCTGGCCGGCGGCGTGCCGGTGTTCGTGGACGTGGAGCCCGACACCTGCAACATCGACGTCTCCAAGATCGAAGCGAAGATCACCGCACGCACCAAGGCCATCATGCCGGTGAGCCTGTACGGTCAGGTCGCCGACATGGACCGCATCAACGCCATCGCCGCGCAGCACCGCCTGGCGGTGATCGAAGACGCGGCCCAGAGTTTCGGCGCGCGGTACCAGGGCCAACGCTCCTGCGCGCTCAGCACCTTCGGCGCCACCAGCTTCTTCCCCAGCAAGCCGCTGGGTTGTTATGGCGACGGCGGGGCGCTCTTCACCGATGACGACCGCCTGGCCCAGGCCGCGCGCGAGATCCGCGTGCATGGCCAGAGCGGGCGCTACCTGCACACGCGGCTGGGTGTGGGTGGCCGGCTCGACACGATCCAGGCCGCGGTGCTGCTGGGCAAGCTGGAGCGTTTCGCGTGGGAGCTCGAGCGCCGCGAAGCGATCGGCGCGCGCTACCAGCGGCTGCTGGCGGGCGTGGAGCAGGTGGCGACCCGGCCTGATCGCAACAGCGTCTTCGCGCAGTTCACGGTGATGGTGGATGCACGCGCCGAGGTGCAGGCCGCGCTCAAGGACAGCGGGGTGCCCACCGCTGTCCACTACCCGCGGCCCTTGAACGAACAGCCGGCCTATGCCCGGTACTGCTGTCCCGGTTGCACGCCGGTGAGCGCGCGGCTGGCGCAGCGGGTGCTCAGCCTGCCGATGAGCGCCGACCTCGGCGAGGCCGACCAGGACCATGTCGTCGCTTCGCTGCTGAAGGCGCTGAAGTGACACACCGCCCCTGCGTGGTCTGCGGCCACGCGGACCCGCAGCCGCGCTTCAGCCGCAACGGCTTCGAACTCGTCGAATGCCGCGCCTGCGGCTGCCTCTACGTGGGCCAGGATCCGGCCGCGGTCGACTTCGACGCGCTCTACGGCCGGGACTACTACACCGGCGGCCACGACACGGTGTTCGAGGACTACGTGGGCCAGCAGGGCGCGCGCCGCGCGCAGGCGCGGCGCAAGCTGTTCGGCATGCGCCACTTCGGCGGCGTGGCGAAGCAGGGCCGGCTGCTCGACGTAGGCTGCGCCGCCGGCTTCTTCCTGGCCGAGGCGCGTGCCTTCTACGACGTGCAGGGCGTGGAGCTGTCGAGCTGGAGCTCGGCCTGGGCGCGTGAACAGCTGCAGCTGCCGGTGTTCACCGGCACGCTGCAGCAGGCCGCGCTGCCCGCCGCGCACTTCGACCTCATCACGCTGTGGGACGTGATCGAACATGTGCCCGACCCCGTGCCGCTGCTGGCCGAGGCGGCGCGCGTGCTGAAGCCCGGTGGCCACCTCGTGCTCACCACCGGCGACTGGGGCAGCCGCTACGCGCGCTCGCGTGGCGAGCACTGGCACCTGATGACGCCGCCCTGGCACCTGAGCTTCTTCAGCCGCGTCACGCTGGCGCAGGCCGCGGCGCGCGCGGGGCTGAGGCCCGTGCGCTGGGCCAGCGAAGGCGTGGCCGGCGACGGGCCGCTCTGGCGCAACCGCGCCGCGCTGCTGCTTTCGCGCTGGGCGGGCCTCGGCGACATCGTGCGGCTCACGCTCGCCAAGTGAGGCCGTGGCCAGCCCCGCCCCGGCTCCCGACAGCGTCCGCCGCGGCACGCTGATCAACCTGGCCACCCGCAGCGCCGGCGTGGCCGCGGTGCTGGCCATCACCGCGGTGGCCGCGCGCATCTCGCCGGAGGCGCAGGGCGTGTTCGCGCTCTTCACCAGCGTGGAAGGCGTGTTGCTGGCGCTGCTGTCGGGCTTTGGCGTCGCGCTGGCGCGCCGGGTGTCGCACCACGGCGAAGAGCCGCGCGGCTGGATCGGCGCCATGGTGCTGGCCTGCCTGGCGCTCGGGCTCGTGGCATCGATGGGCCTGTGGCTCGCCTCGCGCTTCGGCAGCGAGGCCTACCGCTGGCTGTGGCTGCTGGCACTGGCCGCGCCGCTGCTGCTGTTGCCGCCCAACCTCGCGGGCTGGTGGCTGGGGCAGGGGCGCATGGCACCGATGGCGCGTGTGTCGCTGGCGCCGCCGCTGCTGGCGCTGGCGCTGCTGCTGGCCTTCTGGCTGCTGCAGGCGCAGGGTGTGGGCCCGGTGCTGGTGGCCTGGGTGCTGGCGAAGGCGGCCGTGGCCGTGGCGCTGCTGCTCGTGTTCTGGCGCGGCGCACTGCTGGCGCGGCCCGACTTTGCGGCGCTGCGCGGCGACGCCAGCTTCATCGCCACCATCGGCGGCACCAACCTGATCTGCCTGCTGAACTACCGCGTGGGCCTCTTCGTGGTGGAGCAGCAGCTGGGCCTGGCGGCCACCGGCGTGTACTCGATCGCGGTGGTGGTGGCGGAGCTGCTGTGGTTCGTGTCGGGCTCGCTGACGCAGGCGGTGTACGGCCGCATCGGCAACCCCGACGGCGCGCGCGCCGCCGCCACCGCGGCGCGCGTGGCGCGGCTGGGCGTGGGGCTGCTGCTGGGCGTGGCGCCGCTGCTGTGGCTGCTGGCCTGGGCGCTGCTGCCGCGGGTGCTCGGCGAGGTCTATGCCGCCAGCCTGCTGCCGCTGGCGCTGCTGCTGCCGGGTGCGCTGCTGTTCGGCGGGGCTTCGGCGCTGTCGGCCTGGTTCACCAACCACGCCGGCCGGCCGCAGGTGCCGGCGCGCGTGGCGGCGCTGTCGCTGGCGGTGAACGCGCTGCTGGCCTGGCTGCTGGTGCCGCGGCTCGGCGCCGCCGGCGCGGCACTGGCCGCGAGCGTGGCCTACACGGTGAGCGTGGCCGGGCTGGCGGCGCTGTTCGTGCGTGCCGCCGGCATCGGCTGGCGGGCGCTGATACTCGGCCGGTGATCCGCTTCCGCCCACTCACCGAGGCCGACCTGCCGATGCTGCAAGGCTGGCTCGCGCGAGCGCATGTGCAGCGCTGGTGGGACGGCGTGCCCTCGCTCGCCGAGCTGCGTGACGACTACCTGCCCACGCACACGCAGCCCGAGGGCACGCTGGCCTTCATCGCCTGCCACGGCGAACGTCCCATCGGCTTCATCCAGCGCTACGTGGTGATGGGCAGTGGTGACGGCTGGTGGGACGACGAAACCGACCCCGGCGCGCGCGGTGTCGACCAGTTCCTGGCCGAAGCCGGCGACGTGGGCACCGGCCTCGGCAGCACGATGGTGCGCGCCTTCGTCGCCACGCTCTTCGCCGACCCCGCCGTGACCGTGGTGCAGACCGACCCCAGCCCCGACAACATCCGCGCCGTGCGCGCCTACCTGCGCGCGGGTTTCCACGCCCAGAAGCTCGTCACCACGCCCGACGGCCCGGCCCTGCTCATGCGGGCCTGGCGCTAGCATTCCGCCTCGATGCGCGAAGCCTTCAACCGCCTCTGGCGAACCCTCGCCGCGCCGCGCATGCTCTACGGCTGGCGTGCGGCCGACGGCAGCTGGCTCGCGCACACACGCATCAGCAGCAGCACGCACATCGAAAGCCCGGCGCTGCTGGTGCTGGGCGACCATGTCTACGTGGGCCACCACAACGTGCTCGATGCTTCCGGCGGCCTCACGCTGGAAGAAGGTGTGCAGGTGACGACACACTGCGCGCTGCTGTCGCACAGCAGCCACCAGGCGCTGCGCCTGGCCGGCCGCAGCTACTGGGGTGATGCCCACCCGCCGGGCTTCGTGCGTGCGCACACGCAGGTGGGCGCCTACAGCTTCATCGGCGCGCACAGCGTGCTGGCACCGGGTGCGCGGCTGGGCAAGGGCGTGCTCGTGCGTGCCTACAGCTACGTCGATGGCGTGGTGCCTGACTTCGCGGTGGTGGGTGGGCAGCCAGCCAAGGTGATCGGCGACACACGCGAGCTCGACGCCGCGTGGCTGCAGGCGCACCCGGAGCTGCGTCGCCACTACGACGCCTGGTCAAAGTGATGCGCCTGGTGCTGCTGGGCGACGGCGACAGCCCGCACCTGCTGAAGTGGGCGCGTGCGCTGGCGATGCAGCCGGGCATTGAGCTGTGGGCGGCTTCGAGCCGCGGCTTCATGGCGGGCTTCGACACCTGCGTGCCCGCCGAACACCGCCTGGCCCTCGGCACGATGCCCGACGCCGCCGGTGGCAACGTGGCGCTGTTGCGCGAGCTGCCACGCCTGGCGCGCTGGCTGCGGCAGGTGGATGCCGACTGGATCCACGCGCACTACCTGACCTCGCACGGGCTGCTGGCGGTGCTGGCGCGGCGCGGCTGGCGCCTGCGCGCAAGGATCGCCGGCTCGGCCTGGGGCAGCGACATCCTGGTCACGCCGCAGAAGAGCGTGCTGCTGCGCCAGGCCACACGCGCCGTGCTGCGCGCCTGCGCCGTCACCACCAGCGACTCGCAGGTCATGGCCACACGCATGCGCGAGCTCGGTGCCGGCGAGGTGATGGTGTTCCCTTTCGGCCTGGAGGCCCTGCCGCCGGCGCCGGCGGCGAAGGACGACGCACTCTTCTTCGCCAACCGCGGCCTGGAGCCGATCTACCGGCCCGAGCGGGTGCTGGCGCAGTTCGCCGCGCTGGCGGGTGAGCGGGGGCGGCTGGTGGTGGCCAACGACGGCAGCCTGCGTGCCGCGCTCGAAGCGCAGGCTGCAGCGAAGGGCCTGGGCAACCGTGTGCAGTTCGTCGGCCGCCTCGGCGCTGACGAGCAGGCGCGCTGGTACGCCGCCGCGCGCTGGTACCTGAGCCTGCCGGAGAGCGACTCGGTCTCGGTGTCGGTGCTCGAAGCGATGGCACATGGCTGCATCCCCATCGTCAGCGACCTGCCGGCCAACCGCGAGCTGGTGCAGGACGGCGTGAACGGCCTCGTCGTGCCCGGGGCGCACCTGCTCGATGCCGCTGCGCTGCACGACTTCGCTCCACGCGCCGATGCGGCCGCCGCACAAAACCGCATCTGGGTCGAGCAGCACGCGCTGTTCCCCCCAGCCGTCGCGCGCTTCGTCGCGCGGCTCGTGGCGCTGTCATGAACATCCTCTACCTCAACCACTACGCCGGTAGCCCCGCGCTGGGCATGGAGTACCGGCCCTACTACCTGGCGCGCGAATGGGTGCGTGCCGGGCACCGGGTGTTGATGGTGGCCGCCGACTTCTCGCATGTGCGCAGCACCCAGCCACCGGCGGGCGAGCAGCTGATCGACGGCATCCGCTACCAGTTCCACGCCACACCGCGCTACCAGGGCAATGGCCTGGGTCGCGTGAAGAACATCGCCGCCTTCCTGCGCGCCGTGTGGGCCGACACGCCGCGCCTCGTGCGCGAATTCAGGCCCGATGCGGTGATCGCGTCCAGCACCTACCCGATGGACATCTGGGTCGCACGCCGCATCGCGCGCCGCGCTGGCGCGAAGCTGGTGTTCGAGGTGCACGACCTGTGGCCGCTGAGCCCCATCGAGCTCTCGGGCATGAGCCCCTGGCACCCCTTTGCGCTGCTGTGCCAGGCGGCCGAGAACGCGGCCTACCGCGACGCCGACTTCGTGGTCAGCATGCTGCCCAAGGTGCAGGGCCACATGGCCGCGCACGGCCTGGACCTGAAGAAGCTGGTGATCGTGCCCAATGGCATCACGCTCGACGAATGGGAGGGCGAGCCGGAGCCGCTGCGGGCCGACGTGGCGCAGGCGCTGAAGGCGGCGCGCGCCGATGGCAACACGGTGGTGGGTTATGCCGGCAGCATGGGTCTGCCGAATGCGCTCGACACCTTGCTCGACGCCGCCGCGCTGCTGCGCGGGCAGGCGCTGTCGATCGTGCTGGTGGGCGGTGGCCACGAGCAGGCACGCCTGGCCGCGCGTGTGCGCGCCGAGGGCCTGACGCAGGTGCAGTTCCTGCCGCCGATCCCGAAGGCGCAGGTGCCGAGCTTCCTGGCCGGCATCGACATCGCCTACATCGGCTGGCAGCGTGTGCCGATCTACCGCTTCGGCATCGCGCCCAACAAGCTGATGGACTACCTGATGGCGCGTGTGCCGGTGCTGCACTCGGTGGAAGCCGGCAATGACCCCGTTGCGGAGGCCGGCGCCGGCCTCACGGTGGCCCCCGAATCACCGCCCGCCGTGGCCGAGGGGTTGCTGAAGCTCGCCGCGTTGCCAGCCGATGAACGCCGCGCGATGGGCGAACGCGGCCGTGCCTTCGTGCTCGCCAACCACACCTACCCGGTGCTGGCGCAGCGTTTCCTCGGGGCACTGCGGTGAGCGACGAGCTGCGTGCGGTGGCCGAGCGCTACGCGCGGCGTGGCGATGGTGACCGCTACAGCACCACGCGGCCCGAGGTGCGGCACTGGCTGGCCGAGCGGCAGCGTGCGCTGGTCGCCTTGCTCGGTGCACGCGAGCGTGCCGCGCTGAATGTCGTGGAGGTGGGCTGCGGCAGCGGCGGCAACCTGCAGGAGCTGCTCACGCTCGGCTTTGCGGCGGAGCGCCTGCAAGGCCTTGAACTACTGCCCGACCGCCTGGCGCAGGCGCGTGCGCTGCTGCCCGCTGCGGTGCGCTTGATCGAAGGCGACGCGAGCCGCGCACCCATCGCGCCCGCCAGCCAGGACATCGTCTACGCCTCCACGGTGTTCTCGTCCTTGCTCGACCCCACGTTCCAGCAGCAGCTGGCCGATGCGATGTGGCGCTGGCTGAAGCCCGGCGGTGCGGTCCTCTGGTACGACTTCACCGTCAACAACCCGCGCAACCCCGACGTGCGTGGCGTGCCGCTGGCGCGGGTGCGCTCGCTGTTCCCGCAGGGCCGCATCACACACCGCCGCGTCACGCTCGCGCCGCCGCTGGCGCGCGCCTTGTGCCGCGTGCACCCGGCGCTGTACGGCGTGTCCAACGCGCTGCCACTGCTGCGCACGCATGTGCTGGCCTGGGTGGAGAAGCCCCCGGCGGGATAATCCGCGCATGCCCGAGTTCCTGCCGTTCCTTCCATTTGCACTGCCCGAGATCGGCGACGAAGAGATCGCCGAGGTGGTCGACACCCTGAAGTCCGGCTGGGTCACCACCGGCCCCAAGGCCAAGCGCTTCGAGGCCGACTTCTCTGCGTTCCTCGGCGACGCCGGCATGCACAGCATCGCCGTCAACTCCGCCACCGCCGGCCTGCACCTGGCGCTGGAGGCGCTGGGCGTGGGCCCGGGCGACGAGGTCATCACCACCACCCACACCTTCACCGCCACCGCCGAAGTGGTGCGTTACCTCGGCGCCGACGTGAAGCTGGTGGACATCGACCCGGCCACGCTGAACATCGACATCGCGGCGGTCGAGGCCGCTATCACGCCGCGCACGAAGGTTGTGATGCCGGTCCACTACGCAGGCTTGGCCGCGGACATGCCGGCGCTGCTGGCGCTCACGCAGCCGCGGGGCATCAAGGTGGTGGAAGACGCCGCGCACGCGCTGCCCACCACCAGCGCAGGCCGGCTCGTGGGCACGCTGGGCAGCGACGCCACGGTCTTCAGCTTCTACGCCAACAAGACCATCACCACCGGCGAAGGCGGCATGCTCGTGACGCGTGACGCCGCGTTGGCGCAGCGCGCCAAGGTCATGCGCCTGCACGGCATGAGCCGCGACGCCTTCGACCGCTTCACCGCCAAGGTGCCGAGCTGGGCCTACGAGATCGTGGCGCCGGGCTACAAGTACAACCTCACCGACATCGCCGCCGCGCTGGGCCTGCAGCAGCTCAAGCGCGCACACGCCTTCCAGCAGCGGCGCACGAAACTGGCGGCGCTGTACGACGAAGCGCTCGCCGGCCTGCCCGTGATCACACCGCCACGGCCACCGGCCGGTGAACTGCACGCCTGGCACCTGTACGTGCTGCGCCTGGCGGAGGGTGCCGGCATCGAGCGCAACGCCTTCATCGAACGCCTGTTCGAGGCCAGCATCGGCTGCAGCGTGCACTACATACCGCTGCACCTGCACCCCTACTGGCGCGAGCGCTATGGCCTGAAGGCCGAGGACTTCCCGCACAGCCAGCAGGCCTACGAGCAGATGGTGAGCCTGCCGCTGTACACGCGCATGACCGAAGCCGACGTGCTGCGCGTGGCCGACACGGTGCGCGCGATCCTGCGGCGCTGAACCACACGCCGTGGGCAAGCGCGCCTTCGACCTGATCGGCGCGGCGCTGGCGCTCACGCTGCTGGCGCTGCCGATGCTGCTGATCGCGCTGTGGATCAAGCACGATTCGCGCGGCCCGGTCTTCTACCGCCAGCAGCGCGTGGGGCGCCACGGCGTGCCCTTTGCGATCCACAAGTTCCGCACCATGAAGGCCGATGCCGGCGGCCTGCCGCTGACCGTGGGCGAGGATCCGCGCATCACCCGGGCCGGCCGCTTCCTGCGCCGCACGCGGCTGGACGAGCTGCCGCAGTTCATCGACGTGCTGCAAGGCTCGATGAGCCTCGTGGGGCCGCGCCCCGAGGTGCCGAAGTACGTGGCGCACTGGCCCGAGGGCCTGAAGCAGCGCGCGCTGGCCGTGCGCCCTGGCCTCACCGACCCGTCGTCGCTGGCGTTCATCAACGAGGCCGAGATCCTGGCGCGCTCCGACGACCCGGAGCGGGCCTACATCGAGCAGATCCTGCCGGTGAAGCTGCAGGCCGCCGTCGATTACGCCGGCCGCGCCTCCCTGGCTTCGGACATCGCGGTCCTCGCCAAGACGGCGATCACGCTGATCCGCCGCGGCTGAGCGGCAGGGGCGCTCCCTGTCACGGGCCGCGCAACCTGTACAATTTCAAAGTCCAACTTTGAAACAGCCGCCCCTCGTGTCCTACCTGCCGCCCGAGCTCGTGCCCCGCCAGGCCGTGGCCACGCTGCAGCGCATGGCCCGCGGCTTCCCCATCCTCGCCGTGACCGGCCCGCGCCAGAGCGGCAAGACCACGCTCGCCCGCGCTGCCTTCCCCCGGCTGCCCCACATCAACCTCGAAGACCCCGACACCCGCGAGCTGGCCCTGGCCGACCCGCGCCGCTTCCTCACGCGTCTGGAGCACGGCGCCATCCTCGATGAGGTGCAGCGCGCACCGCAGCTGCTGAGTTACCTGCTCGGCATCGCCGATTCATCACCAAAGATGGGCCGCTGGGTCCTCACGGGCTCGCAGCAGTTTGGCTTGATGGATGGCACCGGCCAGAGCCTGGCCGGCCGCGTCGGCATGCTCACGCTGCTGCCGCTGTCGCAGGCCGAGCTGGCCACGCAGGCGACAACGCTCGAACAACGCCTGTGGCAGGGCGGCTACCCGGCGCTGCACGCCGCGCACCGCGAAGTGGACGCGGCGCAGTGGCTGGCCGCCTACCTCGTCACCTACGTCGAGCGCGACGTGCGGCAGCTGCTCAACGTGGGCAACCTCGCCACCTTCCAGCGCTTCCTAGCCATGTGCGCAGCGCGCAGCGCGCAGCTCCTGAACCTGAACGCGCTGGCCTCCGATTGCGGCATCAGCCAGCCCACGGCGCGCCAGTGGCTCACGGTGCTGCAGGCCAGCCACGTGGTGACGCTGCTGCCGCCGTACCACCGCAACTTCGGCAAGCGGCTGGTGAAGACACCCAAGCTCTACCTGCTGGACACGGGCCTGCTGTGCCAGCTGCTGCACATCGCCAGCCCGCGTGAACTGCAGGTGCACGCCGCCCGCGGCGCCGTGTTCGAGACCTGGGTGGTGAGCGAAACGCTCAAGCACCGCCACAACCGCGGCCTGGCCGCTGACCTGCACTTCTGGCGCGACAACCACGGCCTCGAGGTGGACCTCGTGTTCGAGCATGCCGGCCGCCTGCACGGCGTGGAGTGCAAATCGGGCACCACCTACGCGGCCGACTGGCTGGCGCCGATGCGTCGCTGGCGCGGACTCGTGGGCGCCGAAGCGGCCGAGCCGGTGCTCGTGTACGGCGGCGACAGCAGCCACGCGCGCCAGGACCACCACGTGCTCAGCTGGAAAGACCTGGGGCTGGCCGCATGACGAGCCCGCAGCAGAACACGTCGCTGTGGTACCGGCTGGACCTGTTCCTGGCCCGCCTGCGCCCGCACCGCGAGCCGCTGTCGGTGCTGATCGACGCGGCCGTGGTGGCGCTGTGCTGGAACGCCACCTACCTGTTCCGTCTGGGCTTCGAACGCTGGATCAGCGCGCGGCCAGCGTACGACGGCTGGGTGCTCGCCGGCGTGGTGCTGGCCTACGTGCTGGCCAACATCGCCTTCAAGGTGCCGCAGAGCATGTGGCGCTTCTCGGGCTTCGGCGAGATCAAGCGGCTCACGCTGGCCTGCATCGTGGCCGGCAGCGTGAGCGCGGCGGTGGTGATGGGCCTGGGCCTCGTGAAGGTGCCACGTGCGGTGCTGGCGCTGCACCCGGTGATCAGCCTCATGGGGCTGGCGCTCGTGCGCATCGCCTACCGCATGACCTACGAACACGCGCGTTCGCGCATCGCCGGCCGGCATGGCGAGATCCGCCGTGCCATCGTGCTCGGTGCCGGCGAAGCGGCGCGGCTGCTGCTGGCGGGCCTGCAGCAACAGGGCTGGGTCGTGCTGGGCCTGCTGGACGACGACCGCAGCAAACACGGCGCCCGCATCAACGGCGTGCCGGTGATCGGCCCGCTCGCGCTGCTGGCCGGCAAGCCCAGCTGGGGCGCCGCCACGCACGTGGTGGTGGCGATGCCCGCGGCCACGCGCGCGCAGCGCCGGCGGGCGCTGGACCTTGCCGCCGGCACCGGCCTGCCCGTGCTCACCGTGCCCAGCGCCGACGAACTGCGCAGCGGGCAGACCCGTGTGGAGCGGCTGCGCGACATCGAGCCCGAAGACCTGCTCGGCCGCGAGCCGGTGGTGCTGGACGAGACCGGCGTCGGCCAGGTGCTGCACGGCAAGACCGTGCTCATCACCGGCGCCGGTGGCAGCATCGGCAGCGAGCTGTGCCGCCAGGTGGCGCGCTTCGCGCCGGCGCGCCTGGTGCTCGTGGAACTGAGCGAGTTCAACCTGTACACGATCGAGCAGGAACTGGGGCAGGCCTTCCCGGCGCTGGAGCTCGTGCGCCTGATCGGCGACGTGAAGGACCTGGAGCAGCTGCGCACCGTGTTCGACACATGGCGCCCGCAGGTGGTGTTCCACGCCGCAGCCTACAAACACGTGCCGCTGATGGAGGAACACAACGCCGTGGCTGCGCTGCGCAACAACACGCTCGGCACGCACCACGCGGCGCTGGCGGCCGCCGAGTGCGGCACCGAGCGTTTTGTGCTGATCAGCACCGACAAGGCCGTGAATCCCACCAACGTGATGGGCGCCACCAAGCGTGCGGCCGAGATGGTGGTGGCCTCGCTCGCGGCGCAGCACCCCGGCACGCGCTTCATGGCCGTGCGCTTTGGCAACGTGCTGGGCTCCAGCGGCAGCGTGATCCCGAAGTTCAAGGAGCAGATCGAGCGCGGCGGGCCGGTGACCGTGACGCATCCGGACATCATCCGCTACTTCATGACGATCCCCGAGGCCGCGCGCCTGGTGCTGCAGGCCGCGGCCATCGGCGACAGCGGCCAGGTGCTGGTGCTCGACATGGGCGAGCCGGTGAGGATCATCGACCTCGCGCGCGACCTCATCCGCCTGGCCGGCCACACCACCGACGAGATCGCGATCGAGTTCACGGGGCTCAGGCCGGGGGAGAAGCTGTACGAGGAACTGCTGGCCGACTCCGACGCCACGCTGCCGACGACGGTGCCGCGCCTGCGCGTGGCGCGGCTGGAGCCGCAGGGCGGCTCCATCGATGCGCTGCTGCGTGCCGCCACGGAGCCGCTCGACGACGCCGGCGTGCGCGCGCTGCTGCAGCGCAGCGTGCCCGAGTACCGGCCCGCGCCCTGACACCATGGCCGCCACGGTGTTCATCAACGGCAAGTTCACGGCGCAGCGCACGACCGGCGTGCAGCGTTTCGCCGGCGAACTGGTGCGCGCGCTCGACGAACAGGTGCCGGCCGGCCAGCGCTGGGAACTGCTGCTGCCCCCGGGCGGCCAGGCGCCGGCCCTGCAGCGCATTGGCACGCGGCGCGTGGCGGGCATGGGCTCTTCGCTGCACCTGTGGGAGCAGGCCGCGCTGCCCTGGGCTGCGCGTGGCGGCCTGCTGCTGAACCTGGCGGGCTCGGCGCCGCTCTTCGCGCAGCGCCAGTGGTGCACCTTCCATGACGCCGCGGTGTTCGATCACCCGGACGTGTTCACGCCCATGTTCCGCCGCTGGTACCGCTTGGCCTTCCGCCGGCTGGCCCGGCGCGCCGAGCGCATCCTCACGGTGTCCGCGCACTCGCGCCGCCGCCTTGCCGCGCGGCTGGGCCTGGCCGAGGCGGCGATCGGCATCGTGCCCAATGGCGGTGAACACCTGCGGCGCCTGGCCGCCGACGCGGCCGCGCCGGTGCGCCTGGGCCTGCAGGGCTGCCGCTGGTTCCTGGCCGTGGGCAGCGAGAGCCGCCTCAAGAACTGGCCCGCGCTGCTGGCGGCCTGGGCAGCGTTGGCGCGGCCTGCCGACCTGCGCCTGGTGCTCGTGGGCGGCAGCAATGGCGCGGTGTTCGCATCGGCCCACGGGGCCGCACCCGCACCGGATGTGGTGCATGCCGGCGCCGTGGATGACGCCGGGCTCAAGGCGCTGATGCAGGGCGCGCTGGCCCTGGTGATGCCTTCGCTCGACGAAGGCTTTGGCCTGCCGCCGCTGGAGGCCATGGCGATCGGCTGCCCCGTGGCCGTGGCCGACGCGGGTGCATTGCCCGAGGTCTGCGGCGAGGCGGCGCTGCGCTTCGATCCCCGGCAGCCGGCCGCCATCACCGCCGCGCTGCAGCGGCTGCTGGACGAGCCGGCCCTGCGCGGCCAGCTCGCCGATGCGGGGCGCGAGCGCGCCGCGGTTTTCACCTGGGAACACGCTGCGCAGCAGTTGCGGGCCCAGCCGGGGCTCGACTGAGATGCGCGTGCTGCAGGTCAGCAAGTTCTACCCGCCGGACCAGGGCGGCATCGAGACCGTCGCCTGGGAGTTGTCCCAGGGCCTCAGGGCCGCCGGCGTGCGGGTCAACGTGCTGTGCGCCAACCGGGCACCGGTCAGCGTGGTGGAACGCGGCGGCGCCGGCTATGCCGTGTGCCGTGCCGCGTCCTACGGCACTGTGTTGTCCACCTCGGTGGCCCCGTCGCTGGCCTGGCACCTGGCACGCATGGCGCGCCAGCAGGACATCCTGCACGTGCACATGCCGGACCCGGCCGCTGCGCTGGCGCTGTGGCTTGTGCGCCCGCGCGCGAAGCTCGTGCTGCACTGGCACAGCGACGTCATCCGCCAGCGTGCTGCGCTGAAGCTCTACGCGCCGCTGCAGAACTGGCTGCTGCGGCGTGCCGACGCCATCATCGCCACCAGCGAGCCCTACGCGCTGGCCTCGGAAGCGCTCAGGCCCTGGCTTTCCAAGGTCGAGGTGATCCCGATCGGCATCAGCGACAATGCAGCCCTGGCGCGCGCGGCCGATGCCGCCGCCATCCGGCAGCAGGTGCGGCACCGCAAGATCGTGTTCGCGCTCGGCCGCATGACTTACTACAAGGGTTTCGAAGTCCTCATCGACGCGGCGGCGCGGCTGCCCGACGACGTGGCAGTCCTCATCGGTGGCGATGGCGAATTGTTCGATCACTACAGGCGCCTCGTGGCCGCACGAGGCCTGGCGGGCAAGGTGCGGCTGCTCGGGCATGTGCCCGACGAGCAGCTGCCCAGCCACTTCCAGGCCTGCGACCTGTTCTGCATGCCCAGCACCGTGCGCGCCGAGGCCTACGGCGTGGCCATGCTCGAGGCCATGGTGATGGGCAAGCCGATCGTCGCCACCGACATCGCCGGCTCGGCCGTGCCCTGGGTCAACGTGCACGGCCAGACTGGCCTGAACGTGGCCGTGAACGACAGCGCGGCGCTGGCCGGCGCGCTGCAGGCCCTGCTGGCCGACGAGCCCCGGCGCACGGCGCTGGGCCAGGCCGCACGCACGCGCTACCTCCGCAATTTCACCGCCGCGCTCATGACGCAAAGCACGCTGGCCCTGTACCAGCGCCTGCCCTGAGCGCGGCTGCACCGGAATCACAGTGGAACCCACACCCCCTCTCGAAGTGCAACAGCAGGCTGCCTTGCCGCCGCCTGCACCGACGCGCCCCTCGCTGCTGCGCCGCGTGCTGAACAAGCTCGATGCGCTGTTCATCGTGCTCGTGCTCGCGCCGACCGCTTTGGCGGCGGTGTACTTCGGCGCGATCGCCTCCGACGTGTACATCTCCGAATCACGTTTCGTCGTGCGCAGCCCGCAACGGCCGGCGCAGACCGGTCTCGGCGCGCTGCTGCAAGGCACGGTGTTCTCGCGCTCGCAGGACGACACCTACTCGGTGCACGACTACATCAAGAGCCGTGACGCCCTGCGCGAACTTGACGCCAAGCTGCAGCTGCGCGTCGCCTACAGCGACGCGGCCATCGACTTCGCCAGCCGCTTCCCGGGCCTGGAGCGCTGGGACGAGAGCTTCGAGGCGCTGCACCGCCACTACCTCAAGCACGTGGCCATCGAGTACGACACCGTCTCCTCGATCACCACGCTGAAGGTGCGTGCCTTCAGCGCCGAGCAGGCGCAGAAGATCAACACGCAGCTGCTCGAGATGGGCGAGCGCCTGGTCAACAACATGAACACGCGCAGCCGGCAGGACCTGATCCAGGTGGCCGAGCAGGAGGTCAAGGTCGCCGAGCAGCGCGCGAAGGACGCGGCTGCGGCGCTGTCACAGTTTCGCAGCGGCCGCGGCGTGTTCGACCCCGACCGCCAGGGCGCGATCCAGCTGCAGGGCGAGGCGCGCCTGCGCGAGGAACTGCTCAACGCGCAGACCCAGCTCGACCAGGTGCGGCGCGTGTCGCCCAACAACCCGCAGATCGGCACGCTGGAAGCGCGTGTGGCGGCGCTGAAGAAGGCCATGGCGGACGAAAGCGCGCGCGTGCTCGGCTCCAGCGGCGGCCTCATCAGCAAGAGCCCGGCCTTTGACCGCCTGGTGCTGGAGAAGGGCTTCGCCGACCGACAGCTGGCCGCCGCGCTGGCCGCACTCGACAACGCACGCAGCGAGGCAGCGCGCAAGCAGCTGTACCTCGAGCGTTTGGTGCAGCCCAACCTGCCCGACCGCTGGGTGGAGCCGCGCCGCCTGCGGGCCGTGCTCACGGTGCTGGTGGTGGGCCTGCTGCTGTGGGGCGTGGTGAGCCTGGTGCTGGCCAGCGTGCGCGAGCACGCCGACTGATGGGCGTCGGCACGTCCTCGCTGGCGCGCAGCTTCGCGATCCAGCGCCGCGTGATCTGGGCGCTGATGATGCGCGAAGTCATCACGCGTTTCGGGCGCGAGAACCTTGGCGCGCTGTGGCTGGTGGGCGAGCCGATGCTGTTCACGCTCGGCGTGACCGCACTGTGGTCGGCCGCCGGCATGAACCATGGATCTGCCATACCGATCACGGCCTTCGCGATCACCGGGTATTCGTCGGTGCTGATGTGGCGCAACACGGTCAATCGCTGCAACAGCGGCATCCAGCAGAACCTCGGCCTGCTCTACCACCGGCACGTGCGCGTCATTGATGTGTTCGTGACGCGGATCCTGCTTGAGATGACGGGGGCCACTTGTTCCTTCCTGCTCCTGCTGGCCCTGTTCATCTGGCTGGAGTGGATCGGGCCGCCGGTGGACACCTTGCGCGTCGTCCAGGGGTGGCTGATGCTGGCATGGTTCGGCGCGGCGCTGGCCCTCACGGTCGGCGCTGTCAGTGCCCACAGCGAGGTCGTCGATCGGCTCTGGCACACGGTCTCGTACCTGCTGTTTCCCTTGTCGGGGGCCGCGTTCATGGTTGACTGGCTGCCGACCGACGCGCGTGAGTTCGTCCTGCTGCTGCCCATGGTCCACGGGGTGGAGATCGTGCGAGAGGGCTACTTCGGCAACGTCGTGCACACGCACCACGACATGGCCTACATGGCGGCCGCGAACCTGGTGCTCACGTTCGCGGGCCTGGCCCTGGTGCGGGACGCGGGCAGGCGCGTCGGCTCGCGATGATCCGCCTGGAGAACGTCAGCAAGACCTACGGCACGCGTTTCGGGCGCAGGCTCGTGCTCGACCGTGTGAGCATGCAGCTGGAACGAGGCCGGCACATCGGCATCCTGGGCCGCAACGGAGCGGGCAAGAGCACCCTGATCCGCCTGCTCAGCGGCGCCGAAAATCCAACGGCGGGGCGCATCCACCGTGGCATGACCGTCAGCTGGCCGCTGGCGTTCACTGGTGCTTTCCAGCCACATCTCACGGGCATCGACAACCTGAAGTTCATCTGCCGCATCTACGGCGTTGAGTGGAAGCCTCTGGTGCCTTTCGTCGAGGAGTTCACCGAACTCGGTATGTACCTGCGGGAGCCGGTCGTGAACTACTCGGTGGGCATGACGATGCGGCTGGCCTTCGCGCTGAGCATGGCCATCGAGTTCGATTGCTTCCTCATCGACGAGGGCATGGCGGTGGGCGACTCCCGTTTCGGCGACCGCTGCCATGTTGAGCTGTTCGAGAAGCGCAAGGACCGCAGCTTCATCCTCGTTTCGCACGACGCCAACATCATCCGCGCGTACTGTGAGCGCGCCGCGGTGCTGCACCTGGGGCGGCTGTATGAGTTCGCGACCGTTGACGACGCCTTCGCGTTCTACGAAAGCCAGGTTGTGCCACCGCCGGGACCGAGGTTCGACTGACCATGCGCGTGCTGCTCGAAATGAGGCCTGCTCTGGACGGCCACAGTGGCATACCGCAGGAAACGCGGCTGTTGTTCCGCGGCCTGGCGGAGGCGCAGGGGATCGAGGCCGTGGGCTTGCTGCAGAGTGGCAACCTCGTGCTCGAAAGTGGCCTGCCGTCCGATGGCAGGCCGTTCCAGGGCAACGCCGTGGACCGTTTGTCGCAGGTGGTGGTCTCGCTCCAGCAGGGGCCCGCGTCGCACAGGCTGGCGTGGATGCGCAAGCGCTTCCTCGAGTTCGCCGGCCCCATGGCGGCAGGTGCCGGCTCGCTGTTGGGGATGCAGACCCCGCTGACGCGCTTCGAGCCCGAGAACTTCAAGGACTTCGTCTGGCGCCAGATGTTCGCCAAGAGCCTGCCGGTGTCGGACCACGACGTGGTCACCCGGTGCACCTACCGGATCATGCGCTGGCCCTGGTCCCGCGTGAACCAGATTGGCGTGGCAACGGGAGCGATGGGTTACGCCACCTACCCGCGCCTGGACACCACCGGCTTCGACGCGTTCATCACGCAGACCCCGTACCCGGGGCGGGTGAAGCGGGGAACGCGCATGGTCGTCCGCTACCACGACGCAATGCCCTTGCTGATGCCGCACACGGTGAAGGACCGCGGGTACCACCGGGCCATGCACTTTCAGGCGCTCAAGCGCAACGCCAGCGACGGTGCGTGGTTCGCGTGTGACTCTGATGCGGCGCGCGCCGACTTGCTGTCGGTGATGCCCGAACTGGAAGCGCGCAGCGTGACCATCCCTGTGATGGTGTCGCACCACTACCGAGCCGAGAGCGAAGGACCGCAGCGCGTGCCCGAGATCCTGTGGAGCCGGAAGAACCGCGACGCACCACATGCCGGCGGCGCGCCCCTGCAGGCTGCCGGCACGGGCGAGGGGCCGCTGAAGTACCTGCTGATGGTGTCGACCATCGAGCCGCGCAAGAACCACATGGCGCTCGTCGATGCGTGGGAGCAATTGCGGGCGCGTGGGCACCCGAACTTGCAGCTCGTGTGCGTGGGTTCGCTGGGTTGGGAGAATGGTCCGATCCTGAAGCGTTTCGCGCCGTGGCTCGAGCGTGGCGGCCTGCACCTTCTCAGTGGCGTCCCGTCCGACGATCTGCGCCTGTTGTACCGGCATGCCGCGGCCACGGTGTGCCCGAGCCTTGCGGAGGGCTTCGATCTCACCGGTGCCGAGGCGCTGCGGTCGGGTGGTGTCATGGCGGCGTCGGACATCCCCGTACACCGAGAGGTCTACGGTGACGCGGCTGACTACTTCAGCCCCTACGACCCGGTGGACATGGCGGCCGTGATCGACCGACTGTTGCTGCGCTGCGCGGACCCGGCGCAGCGGCAGGGCTTCATCGATCGTGGGGCCGCGCAGACCGAGCGCTACACGCCCGGCCGTGTGCTGCCGCAGTGGAGGGCGTTCCTGGAAGGCCTGCATGCCCGGTCGGCTTGAACCCCTGGAGCCTTGGCTGCCGCCGCGGCTCGTGCAACTGCTCCGGCAGGCGGCGCAGCGTTGGCGCGACCGCAGGCAGCAGCGCGAAGGCGAGTCCCTGCCCACCTTCGGGCTTGAGGAAGTCGACGCGATCACCGAGCTGTTCTGCACCGTCGGCACCGCACGCGGCGGGCCGTGGGACAGGCTGCGCGACGCCCACCTGCCGCTGCCGGCCTGGTTCCGCACCGGGCTCGACCCGTGGAGCGACGAGTACCGTGCCCAGCAGGAGCGCCTGTGGCAGCAGATCACGGGCGTCGAGCGCCCGTATGCACCGGACGACGATGAAACCGAGGTCTACGCACCAGGTCTGGATGCCATCCGCCAGCCGGCGTACTACATGCGCCGGGACGTTGAAGCGATCAGCAGTGCCAGCGACCATGTCCTGGCCACCGGCATGCTCCTCAAGCACTGTGGCCTGGTGGCGGGTGACACGGCTCTCGAGTACGGTGCCGGATTCGCCCAGACGGCGCTCGCGCTGGCCCGGCTGGGCGTGCGGGTCGACACGGTCGATATCTCACCGGCCTTCTGTGGCTGGGTGCGCGAGCAGGCGGAGTTTTTCCGCGTGCCGCTGACGCCGCATCATGGCCACTTCGGCCTGAACCCGCGGCCGGGGCACCGGTACCGGCTGATCTGGTTCTACGAGAGCTTCCACCACTGCTGGGACTTCGAGCGCGTGGTGCCGCTGCTGGCCGGCATGCTGGCCGAAGGCGGTCGGGTGATCCTCGGCGGCGAGCCGGTGTTCGAGCGCCCGAATGCCGCAGTACCCTACCCATGGGGCGTGCGCCTGCACAGCGAGGTCGTTGCCGTCATGCGGCGCACGCGGTGGATGGAGCTCGGCTTCACCGAGGCCTTTCTCTACGAGCTTTTCGCTCGCAGCGGCTTCCGTGGCAGTCGCGTCGAGTGCGGCTCCTCCGATTTCGGGCGGCTCTATGTCTTCGAACGCCCGCTGCGGCGCCGGCCGGAGCGTGTGAGCCAACGCTGGGGCGCTGATGACGCGTGGCCTTCCTCGCCGGTGGGCGTGCGTGAAGGCGCCGCGATCGTCACCGACGGGCGAGCCGGCTATCTGGTTCAGGGTCGGTACGTGCCGGCCGCGGCCGGGGATTGGTGGCTCGAAGTCCGCCTGACCGCCGCACCCCGGCCCAGCGGCCGGCTGTGGGTCGACGTGGTCAGTTCGGGAGGGCGCCGGCTGCACGGCGGGCGCTGGTTCGACCTGGCCGACGCGCACGAGGGTTCGCTGTGGCTCGCCTTCACGCTGCCGGCTTCCGTGCCCGATCTGGAGATCCGTGTGGTGGTTGCGCCCGACACGGTGGCCGGTATCGAGGCTGTGGGGCTCGCGGAGCAGCCCGCCTGAGGAAAGCCCAGCGTATCTGCGGGTGGCAGGCGTCGCACCCGAGGGCTCAGGGTTGCGGCGTGCCCAGGCTGCGCCACATCGGCGACTGCAGCAGCGTGAGCGTGTAGCGACGCAAGGACGTGCGCCAGTCGGTCATCACGTCGAGCCCGGCTTCCTGCAGGCGGGCGTTGATCGAGGTTTCGTTCATCGACACAGGTGCAAGGCGCTTGAAGCCGGGGCCCGGGACAACTTCGCACGGCAGGCCCGCGAAGCGCACGATGGCAGCGACGTACTCGAAGCGGCTGGCGGCTCCGTGCGCCGTGACATTGAACGTGCCGCGCACAGCTTCGTCCAACATCAGGCGGACCTGGGCCACGACATCGTCGACATGCGTCGGACAGCCCCGCTGCGCGGCATCGCTTGTCATCCGCGCCGCGCGCGAGGCCTCGACCATCCGCTTCCAGACGAAGTTCTTGGGCTGGGTCGGGGCACCGCCGTAGAGCCAGCCCGTGCGCAGCACCAGGTGCTCGCAGCCACTGGCGCGCACATGTTCCTCCCCTGCGGCCTTGGCTTTGTGGTGCTGGCTCGAGGGTTGCAGCGCATCGGCTTCGGTGTAGGGGCCGGTCTGGCTCGAGCCGTAGCAGCCCGTGCTCGAGAAGTGCACCAGCACCGCGCCGGTTGCCTTGCAGGCGGCGGCCAGTGCCTGCGGGATGCGTTCGTTGGCATGCCGGTCGGCGGACGGGTCCGCCTCTGCGGCCTCAAGGTTGGTGTGGGCGACGCAATTGATGACCGTGCCTGCCCGTGCGGACTCGAGGTGGCGCGCGATTGCCGACGGGTCAGCCGCGTCGAGCACCGAGCGGGGGAGGCCGAGGTGGCCGTCGCTCCCCAGCGCCGCAGCGAAGGCGCTCCCCAGGAGCCCACCGGCTCCGCACAGTACGACGCCGCTCAAGGCTGCCCCCCAACCCATTGCCATGGGAAGGCATCCAGCGGGCGCGTGCTCGACTCGGTGGGGTCGTGCGGGATGCTGGCGACGTTCAGCAGCAGGTTGACGCCCTTGCCGAGGCCACCGAAGCCCACCCACAAGCCCGGGCGGATGGTCAGGCGCATGTAGGTGCTGTCGTCGCGCGGCCCCAGGACGAAGGTGGCCTGCTCGCCGGTGTCGACATCGTGCGCCACCACCTGTATCTCGCCCTCTGGGACGACGAAGTTCAGCGTCATGCGCTCATGCCGCTTCCAGCCCTTGACAAAGCCACACTGCACGAACGAGAAATAGGCTTCGCCGAACCCGGCGAAGCCCGGATCGGTGGCTTTCATGCCGTGGAAGACGTGGCCGCCGGGTGTCGGAATGCGACGCAGCGGCGTCGTCAACAGACCGTCCATGCCTACCTCACACCGTCCAGCAGCGCTTGCGCTCGCTGGCCAGGCCCTCGTACTGGCCGATCTGCTGTCGCGTGAGCGCCAGCGCATCGGCGCCATTGCGCACGACGTCTCGGTACCAGAGGCCGGTCATGGACATGCATTCCGCGTAGCTCAGGTTGGGCTCCCAGCGCAGTTGCAGCAAGGCCTTGTCGATGTTGAGCTTCAACAAGCCGGCCTCGTGGAAGGGAGCGTTGCCGACCACGTCGAAGCTGCGGGATGGATCCTCGAAACCCCAGACGCGCGCGAGATCCGCGAGGAGCTCGACCACGGTCGCGTTCTGTTCTGCGCGCGGGCCGAAGTTGAAGCTCTCGCCATGCAGGCTTTCGTCTGCCTGCAGCGCTGCACCGAGGGCCAAGTAACCGCTGAGCGGCTCAAGCACATGCTGCCACGGCCGTGTTGCCTGGGGGCTGCGGATCTGCACCACGCGGTTCTGCTGCCAGGCGCGGACGCAGTCCGCGATGATGCGGTCCTTGGCCCAGTCGCCGCCGCCGATGACGTTGCCGGCCCGGGCCGAGGCGATGCGCACGGGCAGTCTGCCCGGGTTGAAGAACGAGTGGCGGTACGAGTTGAAGACCAGCTCCGCCGCACCCTTTGACCCGCTGTAGATGTCCTTGCCGCCGAGCCGATCGTTCTCGCGGTAGCCCCAGGGCCACTCGACGTTGTCGTACGCCTTGTCGCTGGTGATCACGATACCCACACACGGCCAGGTCGCCGAGCGCAGGCATTCCATCACCACGGCGGTGCCCATGACGTTGGTACCGAAGGTCTCCAGCGGGTCGGCGTACGAGGTCGACACGATCGCCTGCGCCGCAAGATGGAACACGTAGTCGGGTTTGTAGTCCTTGATCACCGCCGACAGGCGTGCGTGGTCGCGCACGTCGCCCAGCTCATGGCGGATCGTCTCCGACAGCCGTGCAGTCTCGAACAGCGAGGGATCGGTCGGAATGCCGTTGGAGTAACCGCAGACATCGGCACCCATGGCCTTGAGCCAGGTGATGAGCCAGCTGCCCTTGAAGCCCGTGTGACCCGTCACGAGCACCTTGCTGCCCTTGTAGGCCTGCTTGAAGAGTTTCATGTCGTCGCGTCCGTCGTCGGTCAAGTCCAGGTCTTCCAGGGCGGGGAGCCGCCGTCCCAGAGCTCCCGCAGGTAGGTCAGGTCGCGCACTGTGTCCATGCACTGCCAGAAGCCGTCGTGCCGGTAGCCGCTGAGCTGGCCTTGGCCGGCCAGTGTCTCGAGCGGGTAGCGTTCGAGGATCTCCTCGTCAGAGCGCAGAAGCGCGGCCACCGCGGGCTCGATGACCATGAACCCGCCATTGATCCAGCCTTCATTGGTCTGGTGCTTCTCGGCGAACTGGGTGATGGCGCCATCGGCCATCGTCAGCCCACCGAAGCGGGCCGCCGGGCGTACGGCGGTGATCGTGGCCTGCCGGCCTTGCTGCTCATGGAACTCCAGCAGGCGATCGAGCGCGATGTCACAGACGCCGTCGCCATAGGTCAACATGAATCTCCGATCGCCCAGGAACTGCGCCGCGCGCCTGACACGACCGCCGGTCATGGTCGACTGGCCGGTTTCGAGCAGGTGCACGGTCCAGTTCTCGCCACTGGGCCCGCTGTGCGACTTGAACTGCCCCGTCTGCAGGTCGACGCTGATGCTCCCCTGGCGTGTGTGGTAGCGCAGGAAGTAGTCCTTGATCATCTCTCCCTTGTAGCCGAGGCAGATCACGAACTCGCGCGCACCGTAGGCGGCGTAGTGCTTCATGATGTGCCACAGCATCGGGTGGCCGCCGATCTCCACCATGGGCTTGGGCTTGGTTTCCGTTTCTTCGCGAAGGCGTGTTCCCAGCCCTCCTGCGAGGAGCACCACGGGAATGTTTGAGACGAGGCTCATGGGCATGCTCTGGCTTGTTCTGATGGTTGCGGAAAAAGGGTGGCTACGGTCGGGCGGAATCGCTCAGACGCTCTCGACGCTGATCTCCGACAGCGCGAAGGCGGCAGCCTGGTCGACGTGCAGCCGGAATTCCACGGCCGACTGCGGCTGCGGGTTGTCGAGCATCATTGCGAACCGCCCAGCCTCCAGGCGCTCGACCTGGATGGGCCCGAGCAGCGTGGTGTTCCCGTAGTCGGCAACGGCGTCCACCGTCGTGCCACCGAGCGCCTCGACTCCCTCGAGCGCAAACTCGACGCGATAGCGCCCAGCGGCCAGCGAGGCGTAAGGGCCATAGGACAGGCAACCCGAGACACCTGTCGTCCGGATCGTGTCGTTCTGCTTGCGGCCGACATTGGTGAACAGGTCCTCTGCAGCAAAGCGGCGCCGCGCCGCCACCTTGGCGGCGATGTCGCGCAGCATGACGTTGGCCCCGCCGCCGGAAACCTGGGAGTACTGCAGGAATTTCGAGCCCGCGTCGTGCCAAGAGCATGCGAAGTGGTGGCACAGGCAGGTGTTGGGCGTCAGCGCATTCAGCGAGAACGGTTCACGCTTGTCGCTGCTGGGGGCGAGCGGCGAAAACCAGTCCTGCGGGTAAATCTTGACGCCGGAGATGACGGCGGGCTCGGTCAGGCGCGGCGTCGTGCCCATGCCGTCCTTGTGATGCCCGCGGTTGGTGAAATACAGGCCGACGAGCTGCGGCGCCCAGAAGTAGAAGCCCTTCTTGCGCCATGCGGTGAAGCTGCCGAAGTTCTCGTACAGCTGGCACATGAAGCGGCTGAGGTCGCTCTGGGGTTTGGATGCCATCGAGTGGGCCGTGTACCAACCGCCCGCACGTTCGTCGATGCCGATGAAGGCCTCCTGGTCGGTGGAGTCCTCGAGTTCCTCGATGAGCTGGTCGTAAAGCCTGCCGTTCACCACCTCGACGTCGGCGTCGAGGTAGGTCCCGCCGTGTTCGCGCAGCACGAACCAGCGGAAGTAGTCGGTCAGGAAGGCATGGTCCTTCTCCTTGTACAGCTGGCGCACGTACGGGTTGAGGTCCATCGGAAGGTTGCTTGCGTTCCAGTGGACGATCCGGTAGCCGGGCAGCTGTTCGGCCCAGGTGTCGAGGTAGGCCTTGAACTGGTCGGGCTTGCCGTCGAAGCCGAAGTAGATGCGGTGCAGTGTCTTCAGGCTGCCACGGGCCACGCGTGCACTGCCGCCCGCCGGTGCGCGGTCGAAGCTCGCGCCCCGGATGGTGATTTCGCTGATGCCCGCGATGCGCACCACCACCTCGATGTTGGTTGCTGGCGCATCCAGCACGATGCGCGGGGTCGTTACGCACGAGCCCTTCGGCAGGGGCAGCAGCAGGCTCCGCGTGGCCAGCACGCGTGCCCCTCCGTCAGACGTCACGCTGATGGCGGCGGTGCCGGTGGTAGCCGGGGTCTCGACGTCGACGCTGACAATGAACTCGCCGGCAGGCAGTTCCGTGTAGGGGCCGAACACGGCGACGCCGTCACGGCCGCCAGCGCGGATGCCATCGCCGGTGTGTTCGCCAACCTGCGTGCGCAGCCACGAGGCGTCAAAGCGGCGAGGGAAGGCGGCCGCGCGCTCCAGGGCGCTGGCGTACTCGGAGTAGGTCAGCGCCCGTTCGCGCGCCTGCTTCAGGTCCTTGCGCGCCGAGAAGTCCACGTTCGAGTTGGCAAACATGTGATAGACGCAGGTCTTGCCCTCCTGGTAGTCGAGCGTCTGGCCCAGGATCGTGAACTTCGGCGAGAAGTAGGTTTGCGGGTAGACCTTGCAGCCGTCCACCACCACGGGTTCATCGAGATGCTTGAACAACCCGTCGTCCGCGGTGTTGATGCCGCGGTCCAGGAAGTACAGCGCCATCAGCTGCGGCCCGATCAGCCCGCGCCGCTCACGCCACTCCCACAGCTCGGGCAGGTTCTTCTCGTACAGCGACTTCATGAAGGCCACGAGCGGCGAACCCTTGCGCGCGGCCACGGTCTGGGCCGTCGGATGGCCGTTGCCGCGTTCCTCGACACCGAAGAACGTGTCGTAATCCGTGGCGGCGTACAGATCCTCGATCAGGCCGTGCAGCACTCGGCCGTTCAGGACCTCGCAGTCGGCGTCGAGATAGATGCCGCCGTACTCAGAGAGAACCTTCCAGCGGAAGTACTCCGACAGGAAGACTGGCGCCTTCTTCTCGAAAGCCTTGCGTGTCCAGGCATTGCTCTGGACATCCAGGTTCGACATGTTCCACTTCATGACCTTGTAGCCCGGCATCTCGCGCGCCCAGCTTTCCAGGTAGTGCTCGAAAGGATCGTGGAACGGCGCGAAGTTGTCGAAGTAGATCCGGTGGATCAGGCGCGGATTGGACTCGGGCATGGGTACGGAGGTTGTTGGTGGCTGGCGTTCGGCGACGCGGGCGTTCAGTGCTGGCCGTCGGCGCCGCGGCGCCACGCCGCCAGCCGGCGCAGCGGCTCGGTCAGGCGCCAGCTACTGGAGTCGAGCACTGCCCGTCGGTACTCTTCGAATTGTCGCCTACATTCCTGGAGTGCTTGCTGCAGTGCAACCACGGACTCGCCGGCGACGAACCCCTCGGGTGGCGTTACCCGGGAAGCCGCCTCGCGCTCGACGGACTGCACCAGCAGCCGCCGTAGACGGTTGCTCTCGTCGATAACCGATAGCAGCTGCCGTGCCAGTCGGTCGGCGCGTTCCGTTTCGGCCGCCTGCGCTTGGCTCAGGCGCCGCGTCTGGGCACCGGCGTCCGCCAAGGCCTCCTCGGCGGCCAGCGCCCGCCGGCGTTCGCGCGATGCCTCGCCTGCAACATGTGCTTCTCGGCGGGCTGACTCGTCCAGTTTCGCCGCCATGTCCTTGAGGCCCTCCTCAAGCTCGAGGCGGCGCCTGGTGGTATCGCTTGCCTGGCGCTCGATCGAGGCCTGCAGCTGTGCCACGGCGTCCTGTCGGGCAGTGATCTCCAGCCGGGCCGCTGCCAGCTGCTGCGCGAACTGCTCGCCTGCGGCTTCCTGCTGCTGCAGGCTCCGGCGGACGGTAGCGCCAGCTTCCGCTTCGGCCTGCAGTTGCTGGCGCAGGTCGCCAAGCTCCAGCACAAGGGCGGCGGCTCGCTGCATCGCTGCATCGCGTGCCGCGGCCAACGCGGCGCGCTCCTGCTCGAGTCTCCCGGCGTCCAGCTGTGCGGCGGCCAGCGCCCGCCGACCCGCCTCCAGCTCGGCTTCCAGCCGGCCTGCGCGGGCCGCCAGCGCGTCGCTGCTCGAAGCCAGAGCCGAATTCTCCTGCTGCAGCGCGGACTGGGCCAAGTCCTGGGCCCGTGCCGCAGCCCGTGCCGAAACGAGCTCGGCTTGCAGCGCCAGCTCTCGATCCCGTGTGGCACGGCTTTCGGCCTCTGAGCGCGTCGCCGCCAACCGCAGGGCTTCGACGTCGGCGACCAGTGCGTCGCGGGCCTGCGCCAGTTGTCGGGCCTCTTCGCGGAGGACTCCGGCCTGCGCCTGCAGCGCGTCGCGCTCGGCGGTCAGTGTCGCCACGGCCGATTGCAGCGCGCCATGCGCGCAGCCCGGCCACGGCGTTGCCGAGCCACAGCCGCGGAGTTCGAACAGGGCTTCGGCCCTCGTCGCGTCCCAGTTGGAGAGGTCGAGCATCCATTCCGCAGGGTCGTCGCGCTGGCTGAGCTCGCGCAGCACCGATACCAGCGCGCCGGGTTCGGCCATGAGCTCGTCATGCCGGTAGGCGAAGCGATGGGTGAGGAACGCGAGCAGGGTCACGCGCTGATCCGGCGGCAAGGTCGTGGCCGAGGCGAGTTGCCCAGGATCGTGTGCGCACCAGGCCGCGAAGGGCGAGCGTCCTGTCACGATGGCTGGAACGCCGAACAGCAGTGCCGTCATCGCGCTGGTTGACGAGATCGTGACCAGGCCATCGGCCTCGGCCAGGAGTGCCTCGGTCAGCCCCTGGGCGAGCGAGCCGGGCAGGAAGCGCAAGCGACCGCAGGCCTTGCCAAGAGCCTGTTCCAGGGCGGGCTCGATCCGCTGGCCCGGGTGGTAGGTGGGCACGCCGATCCAACCCGGCGGCAGTGCCTCGGCCCAGGCATAGACAAGGTTCTCCAGCTCGATCGGGTGATAGGCGCCTTCGAAGGTCACGCCGTCGGTGGGTTGAGTGGCCAGCAGAGCCACCGGTCCCTCGCGCCGGATGGCTGCCAACGCCGCCAGGGCTGGCCCCGCGTCCGGGTGCGCGTGGGGTGCCGCGTCCTGCAGCTTCTGCAGCAGCCTGGCGGCTTGGCCCTGCTGGCGCCGGCTCAGTCGCGTCGCACCGAGCCGTGCGCGGAATCGCTCTAGCAGTGCACCACTCTGGTGGCCGCAAGGGTCGATGGCGGTGCGCAGTGGATGCCCCAAGCGGGGCAAGGGGGCCTGCTCGATGTGAAGCGTGCGCAGACCTTCGAAGGCACGCGAGGCGATCGAGCTCTGGGCCGTCATCACCACCAGCGCTGGCCGGAACTGTTCGACCACATGACGAAGCTCGGTCACCAGGACGTCGTCGGCGTCGGGCTGCTCGAACAAGGCCCTGGCGTACCGCGCACGTTCAAAGCCGTGCGCAGCCAGCGCCGCGAAGGCGTTGATCCCGAAGCGACGCGCAGGTGGCAGGTCGGCGCGCTCCTGCGCCGCCCAGGCTTCGCAGACATCGGTGTTGGCCGCGATCGCGAACCTCGCTCCCGCCGCGTGGGCCGCGCGCTGGAAGCACGCCACCCACATGAAGTGCGCGCGCAGCGCCACGGGGTCGCGCCGGAAGATCACCGGCTCCAGATAGACAAGCAGGTCGAGCGCGCCTCCGGAGGAGGTGGCGGGGTCAGCGGCAGGTGCGGCCATGTTGGGGTGGGGAAAGTGAACGGCCGATGCGATCGGCGCAGAAGGGCATCGCTGCACCCGGCAGGCCGATGATGCAGCTGCCGACACCGGTTGCCATCGGGTGTTCCTTGCCGCTGGGCACCGTGTCGGTCTGACGCTGGCTGTCGCGCCGGGTCAGGTCTCGAGCATCCAGTCCAGCGTCTGCCGCAAGCTCGGCCCGTCGACGGGGCCGATCGCGGCCTCGAGCGCAGCCCGGCTGCCGAGCAGCCTCTTCACTTCATTGGCGCGCACGAAAGCCGGATTGACGCGGATCTCGGGCCGGTGGCCGCTCATCTCGGCAGCCATGGCCAGCACGCTGCGCAGGGCGTGTCCCTGTCCCGTGCACACGTTGAACACGCCGCCTTGGGTCGGGCGCGCGAGCAGCCGTGCGTAGCAGTCCGCCACCATGCGAACGTCGTTGAACTCGCGCTCGACATCGAGGTTGCCGAGTTCGAGCACCGGCTTGCGCCCCTTGTAGTGCGAGACGATCTTGGGAATCACGAAGTCGATTGACTGGCCACGACCTGTGTAGTTGAAGGGCCGGGCGATCGTGATCGGCAACTGCCCGATCCAGCGGGCGGACATGCACTCCATGGCCCATTTGCTGAAGGCGTAGTCGTTGGCGGGCGCCGCCGCGGCGCTCTCGTGAATCACGCCTTCCACGCTGTTGCCGTAGATGTTGGCGCTGCTGGCCAGCAACACCGCAGCGGGAGGCTCGGCGGCCGCAGCCAGAGCCGTCAGCAAGTGGAAGGTGCCAACGGCATTGGTGCGGTAGATCGCACCCACGTCACCGTGCCCGACAAAGGCGATGCCTGCCAGGTGGGCCACCCACTGAGGTCGCGCTGTGCTCACCACCTGCTTCAAGCCTGCCGGGTTCAGCAGGTCGCTGACGTGCAAGGCCTGCGTGCCCTCGATCGGCGCGAGGCCCTCGTCACGCACCAAGCCATGGACCTCATGTCCTTGTGCAGCCAGCAGCGGCGCCAGGTAGCGGCCGGTGAAGCCGTCGACGCCGGTGACGAGAACTCGCGCCACCTCAGCGCCCGCCTGCCACCGTGGAAGCGGCCGGCGCCCCCTCCGCACGCCGCCCGTCGAGCGGATTCGCGATCGCCATGTCAGAAGCTGAAGCCGCTGGTGTTGCGGCGCAGGTCTGCCTCGACCATCATCTGGCACAACTGCTCCAGCGAAGTGGTCGCCTTCCAGCCGAGGTCGTGGCGCGCCTTGTCGGCACTGCCGATCAGCAGATCGACCTCCGCCGGCCGATGGAACTTCGGGTTCACACGCGCGATGATCTTGCCTGTCCGGCGGTCGATGGCGGTTTCCTCGATGCCGGCACCGCGGAACTCGAGATCGAACCCCGCGGCGCTGGCGGCCAGGACCACGAAGTCGCGCACGCTCTGCGTGCGGTTGGTCGCCAGCACATAGGTGTCCGCGTACGGTGCCTGCAGCATACGCCACATGCCGTCCACGTACTCGCGTGCAAAGCCCCAGTCGCGCTGCGCATCGAGGTTGCCGAGTTCGAGCACGTCGAGCTTGCCCAGCTTGATCTTGGCGATGCCGTCGGTGATCTTGCGCGTCACGAACTCGCGGCCGCGCAGTGGCGACTCATGGTTGAAGAGGATGCCACTCGCACCGAAGATGCCGTAGCTCTCGCGGTAGTTCACC